>Ga0206819_10181_pt1 | contig 23139 bp, 15 predicted proteins | sample Alteio_BWOrgCont_87_FD_152855 | JGI IMG/M metagenome (GOLD analysis project Ga0206819, IMG submission 152855) | Enriched cells from forest soil in Barre Woods Harvard Forest LTER site, Petersham, Massachusetts, United States -... | ecosystem: Environmental > Terrestrial > Soil > Temperate forest >... | reverse complement strand
CCCACGATGCGAAATATGCAGAGGCGCAAAAACGTTTTGGGTGCAAGCAGACTGCTGTGACGATGGTGGAGACATTGAGCGGGAGCTAGTGCGTTTCGCTCATACGGCACTTTACACAGGCACTAGGGGTTCTGCACGACGAGACTGTCCGCGAGCCTGAAGTGCATGATGGACTCCGCGGGGATATCGATATCGCGGTTGCCGGTTGTGCCGGCGACGAGTGTTCCAGCACCTGCGCCCGATGCAGCGCCGATGGCGAGGCCGACACCACCTGAGGCAACGCCGCCGATGAGCATGCCGGCTCCGGTGAGTCCGCCGATGAAGCCTGCGCTGCGCCTACCTTTGCCCTTCTTGGTGCGTACATTGTCATGAGTGTCCAGCGCGTATTCGCTACCGTTGAGGGTCATGGAGGTCAGGCGAAGTTCCAACACCGAGCGCCCTTTAAAGTGACCGCGGCGGTGAGCTTCGTCCACGCGACCGCTGACGGGTGTACCGCGCGGAATGAGGACGATGCCGTTGCGGCTCACAGGCTCAACCACTTCGCCGGAGAAGTGCTCACCTGCAACTGCGTGCTTGACGTTGATGTTCTGATTGATGCGGATTGCAATTTCTGTACCAGAAGGAACTGTCAGTTGGATTGGCGGCGGCGGAGCACCGTTGGTGGAAGCCACGCCGGCGGCTTGAGTGGGTGTGCTCAAATCCTGCGTTGTTGGCGCTGGGTTTTGCGCTGCCTGCTGCGCGCTCAGGACGGCTTCATTAGCCGGGGTGATAACAGGCGCGGTGGCGGCGGGATGAGTTCCGGCAGTGGGTGGTGTAGTGGTGGTGAATTGCGATTGGCCGGAATTTGGCGGCGGCACAATGGTTGTCACCGTGTTGCCGTTTTTATCGACATACTGGACCTGCTGTGGCGCATTGGTGGTTGCGGCCTGGGATTGTGCCTGATCGAGCGCTTTTTGCTGGTCGGATTTGCAGCCGATCAGCATGGAGATGGACATACTGCTGCCCAGGAGCAGCAAGCGTAAGGGCGTGAAACGAATCATTGGATGTCTCCTTTGGCGCGGCTTCGAGACGAAAAACTCTGTGCTATTGAGATGCCGAAAGTTGCCTGCTGGTGTGTGCCGACTGGGAAGGTTTAGCATCGAAGTATATGAGTTCAGCGACAACCCCTTCAGAAGAGACAACATCAAAATCCGGACAAACGGGCCGGCCACAACTAGCACATTTGCGCGCGGCCATGGACGAGTTGCGCGAACGCGGAACGTACTTTAAGCTGCGCGTGCTGGATGACGAGCAAGGCCCCGTGTGCCACTACGATGGGCGCCAGGTCATCAACCTTGCGAGCAACAATTACCTGGGGCTTTGCGAACATCCGAAGCTGGTTGAGGCTGCAATTGCCGCAACGAAGAAGTATGGTGTGGGATCGGGTGCGGTGCGCACGATTGCCGGAACGATGCGTATTCACATGGAGCTGGAAGAGAAGATTGCAGCGTTCAAAGGTGTGGAGGCGTGCGTTGTGTTTCAGTCAGGATTTACGGCGAACGCGGGCACGGTTTCGAGCATCCTGGGGAAAGAAGATTTCATCCTGAGCGATGAGCTGAACCATGCCAGCATTATCGATGGAGCGCGACTGTCCAAGGCGAAGATTAAAGTCTTCCGGCACAAAGACGTTGCGCATTGCGAAGAGCTGCTGAAGGAAGTGCAGAACGAGCCGGGAAGAAAGCTGGTGATCACCGATGGAGTTTTTTCGATGGATGGTGACATTGGGCCGGTGGCTGGGCTGTGCGATCTGTGCGACAAGTACGGCGCGATCATGATGGTTGACGATGCGCACGCGAGTGGCGTGCTGGGAAGAAATGGCCGCGGAAGCGTTGACCACTTCCACTGCACGCAGCGCGTGGATGTGCAGGTCGGGACGCTATCCAAAGCGATTGGATGTTTGGGCGGCTATGTTTGTGGGAGCCGCGATTTGATCGACTACCTTTATCATCGTGCACGGCCATTCTTGTTTTCGACATCACATCCGCCGAGCGTTGCGGCGAGCTGCATGGCCGCGATCGATCTTCTGGAGAGCGAGCCCGAACGGATGGAGCGGCTGTGGGCGAACACGAAATATTTCAAGGAACAACTGGAGACAGCGGGGTTCGATATAGGCGGAAAGTCGACGCCGAAGAGTGAGACGCCTATTACGCCAATCATTATTGGAGACGGGCGGAAGACGATGGACTACAGCCGCGCGCTGTTTGAGAGGGGCGTGATGGCGACCGGGATTGCGTTCCCCACGGTTGCTGAAGGGAAGGCTCGTATTCGTTGCATTATGACGAGCGAGCATACCCGGGCTCAGATTGACCAGGCGCTGGAGACGATGACGAGCGTGGCAAAGTCGATGGGGTTGGTGTAGCGATGGTCGATGAGCGGTATTTGACGGATGCTTCGGACTTCAAGGGGTGGGCGGAGCGCGTACTTGTGGCACGCGACGAGGCTGAGGTGATGGATGCGCTGCGCGAGGCGGTGAAGACTGGCACTCCGGTGACGATTGCCGGTGCCCATACGGGGCTGACTGGGTCTGCCGTGCCGCAGGGCGGATGGGTAATCTCGCTGGAACGATTTAAGAAGATCGAAATCGAAAAAGGGTTTGCGCGTGTGGGGCCGGGCGTGAGTCTGTTGGAGCTGCGCGATGCAGCGGCGAAGACCGGACAGTTCTATGCGCCAGATCCGACGGAGATTACAGCGAGCCTAGGTGGAACGATTGCGACGAATGCGAGTGGGTCACGGAGTTATATGTTTGGCTCAACGAGGCGGCACGTGCGGGCGCTGCGCGTGGCGACGATGGATGGCCAAGTACGCTGGTACCGGCGCGGTGAGGCAATAGATTTCGATGTGCCGAGGCTGCGGATTCCTGATGTAAGAAAAACTACTGCGGGGTACAGGCTGGCTCCAGGGATGGATTGGGTAGATTTATTCTGCGGAGCTGAGGGCACGCTGGGCGTAGTGCTGGAGGCGGAGGTTGCGCTGCTTCCGATTCCTAAAGATCTTTTTGCGGGTGTGATCTTTTTCGGCAGCGATGAAGACGCGTTGAATGCAGTGGTCGCGTGGCGCAGCGTGAGTGAGTTGCGGATGCTGGAGTACGCGGATTTCTCTTCGCTCGAGATGTTGCGGGCAAGGTACCCTGAAATTCCGAAGCAAGCAAAGGCAGTGCTGCTGATGGAAGCCGAGGGGGACGATGTTGAAGGCTGGGAGAAGCGGCTCGGCTCGGCGCACGCGCTGATTGAAGCGAGCTGGTTTGCGGTGGACGCGAAGGACCGCGAGCGGTTTCGGGCGTTCCGCCACGCGATGCCGGAGCTGATCATCGATACGATGCGTAAGCGCGGGTTCTTGAACATGGGCACCGATTATGCGGTGCCGGTGGCGCGAGAGCGCGAGATGCTGGCGTACTATCGCGAGCGGCTAGAGAAAGAAATGCCGGACGGATTCCTGATCTACGGACACATTGGCGATGCTCACCTGCATGTGAACATGCTGCCAAGGACAGAGCAGCAGGCGAAGAAATCAGCGGAGCTGGTGAAGGAATTTGCGGAGCATGCAGTTTCTCTTGGTGGTACCGTCTCAGCCGAACATGGGTTGGGACGAAGGAAGGCTGGTTTGTTGAAGCTGCAATATTCCGAAGATGAGATTGAGATGATGCGCGCGGTGAAGAGGAGGCTGGACCCCGGGATGCTGCTGGGCAGGGGAACACTGTTTGGTGAGGGAGCGCTTTAGATTTTCTGGACGCGGTGGACATCGCGGACGCCTGGGACCTTGCGCAAGTTCTGCGTCATCTTTGTGAGATGTCGAAGGTCGACGGTTTCAATGACGAAGTCGACGTTGACGATGCCATCAACAGCGGGCTTGGTATCGAGCGAGCGAATGTTGGTTCCGTCTTCAGAGATGATGGCGGTGAATTCTTTCAACAAACCCTGACGATCATCGCAGACGACGGTGAGCTTGACCGGATAAGTGGTTTGCTTGGGGGCGTTGGGTTTGTTGGCGCCGGGGGTTACGGACTCGACGGCAGACCATTCGACATCGATGCGGCGGTCGGCTTCATACAGAAGATTCTGCACGTTGGGGCAGGAGCGCGCGTGGACGGCGACGCCCTTGCCGCGAGTCACATAGCCGATAATTTCTTCGCCGCGGATGGGATTACAACATCGCGCGCGGTAGACGAGCAGATCGTCCTGGCCTTCGACCTGCAGCGACTCTGAGCCGCGCCCGAAGAAGACGCGCTTGACGGCGTCTGACATGTGGCTGAGCGTGTTGCCAACGGGGCTACCGGGGTGCTGCTCGGCGAGCGCGGCATCAGCGGGCAATGTGCTGCCTGGCTCAAGCTTGTTGAGTACCTGGCGAGTGGAGAACTTGCCGAAGCCGATGCCGGCGAGCAGATCGTCCTGATTGCCGAGGCCGTATTCGTTGGCGATGCGTTCAAAGTCGGCGGGCTTGAATTTATCGAGTGAGACTTTGTACTTGCGGGCTTCGCGTTCGAGAAGCTTTTTGCCGATCTCAATCGCGCGAGTGCGCTGATTCTCGTTGAGCCAGTGCTTAATCTTGTTGCGTGCGCGAGAGCTGCGAGTGAAGCTGAGCCAATCGCGCGAGGGGTGATGTCCGGGCTGGGTGGAGACCTCGACGATGTCTCCGTTGCGGAGGCGAGTGCGAAGCGGGACGATGCGGTTGTTAACCTTCGCGCCGATGGTGGCGTGACCGACGTCAGTGTGGATGGCGTAAGCAAAATCGATCGGGCTCGCGTCTTTGGGCAGAACGATGACTTTGCCCTTGGGAGTGAAGGTGTAAACCTCTTCGGGGTACATATCCATCTTGAGCGTGGACATGAATTCGTTGGGATCAGACATTTCGCGCTGCCACTCTATCATCTGGCGGATCCATGCGAGGCGTTGCTCGTCTTTAGCGGATACGTCGTCGGAGGCCTTGTATTTCCAGTGCGCGGCGATGCCTTCTTCAGCGACGCGGTGCATGTCTTCGGTGCGGATCTGGACTTCGAACTGGTGGCCGCCTTCAGCAATGAGCGTGGTGTGGAGCGATTGATAAAGATTGGGCCGCGGCATGGCGATGAAGTCTTTGAAGCGGCCGGGAACGGGACGCCATGTGCTGTGCAGCAGGCCCAGCGCGGCGTAACACTCGAGTTCAGTTTCAGTGATGACGCGGATGGCGAAGAGATCGTAGACCTGTTCGACGGGGATGGAATGCGCGTTGAGCTTTTGCTGGATGGAGTAGAGACGCTTGATGCGCGATTCGACGCGGGCATGTATTTTCGATTCGCGAAGCTTTTCTTCGAGCGTTGTGACGATGCGCTTGAGAAAGGCTTCGCCTTCGGTACGGAGCGAATCGACTTCCGCGGTGAGCTGGGTGTAGGCGAAGGGGTCGATGTAGCGGAAGGCGAGGTCTTCGAGCTCACCGCGCAGCTTGCCCATGCCGAGACGGTGCGCGAGCGGAGCGTATATGTCGAGAGTTTCGCGCGCGATACGCTGCTGCTTGGCAGGCGCGAGAAATTCTAGCGTGCGCATGTTGTGCAGACGGTCGGCGAGCTTGATGATGACGACGCGCACGTCGGTGACCATGGCGAGAAGCATCTTGCGGATGTTCTCGGCCTGATGGTCTTCGCGGTTGGCGAATTTGATCTTGTCTAGCTTGGTGACGCCTTCAACAATGTGCGCGACCTGGTCGCCGAACTTGCGGGCGATCTCGGCGGGAGTGACGTCGGTATCTTCGACGGCGTCATGCAGCAGACCGGCAGCAATGGCCGTTGCGTCCATCTTCAGGTCAGCGAGTACCTGGCAGACTTCCAGCGGATGAATGACGTAAGGCTCGCCAGACGCGCGGCGCTGGTCGCGATGCTGTGCGATGCAGAATGCCCAGGCAGAACGGATGAGATTGAAGTCGTCAGAGGGCCGGTTGGAACGGACGGTATCGAGCATGTGCTCGAAGCGGGTGTCGAGGTCAGGATTGCCGGTGACGCCTTCGGGCGCGTCAGGCGCAGGGGCTTGCTGCGAAGCAGGAGCGAGCTCGCCATGGAGCTCCATCCCGGATTCGCTTGTTTTGGGCGCGATAGGATTCGGTGCGCCGGGTTGCGGTATGCCCGACCGAACTGCAGCCATAGTTCATTATAGAAGCAGGGGATAAAGGGCAGTTGATAGAGGCAAATACCTGCTTCAGGGGACCTGGCCGGGCGCGGGGCGGGCGCCGCCGTGAGTCCATCGGATGAGTTCGTCGAAGGCGTGGCCGACTTTTTCAGGCGAGATATTGCAATGGCCTTCCGTGGGGACAAACTGCCAGGCTAGCTTGTCCGCGGCGCCGGCGACTTCGACCTCATGCTCATAGAAGGTGAGCGTGGCGGGTGGAATGAGGGGGTCGTAAAGAGTATGAACGGCAAGCATGGGGCGACCGAGCTTACCCGTGGGCGTGTAGTGGTGGATGAGGTATTCGCGGGCGCTCGGGTCGGCAGCATAACGCGCGACGTGGATATTGAGATCGGCGTCCGCTGCGGCGCTGCCGGTGCCAGTGTAGATGACATTTCTATTGTCGAACGGATTGCCACTGGAGCGGCGCTGCAGATCGGTGACGACGAATGTCCAATACGCGATGTCGTGGATGACGTCATCTTCGTTTTTCAGGTCCATCAGCAAACGCATCTGCTCTGAAGCAGAAGGATTGGCGTGAAGCGCGGCGGTTATTTTCGCGTAGATCTCTGGAGTTTCATCGAAGTCAGGTGGGGAGGGGACAAGTGGAGGCATCACGCCTGGAAAGAGGTAGTCGAACGCGGCACGCTGAGCGAAGCGGCGATTGAAGCTTTCGATGGTCGGACCGACGGCACCACAGAAGTCGACGCCGCCGATGTAAGGTTGGGGATTTTGTTCGAGCGTGATGCTGGTGAGCTCCCCGCCCATGGAGAAGCCAGTGACGTAGGTCTCGAGCGGCTGGCCGTAAGTGTTGAAGAAATACAGGCGAAGGGCTTCGGTTTCAGGGGAGGCTTGCTTGATGGCCCATCCGCCCTGCGAGTACGCGCTCTGGATCATGGCAAAGTGGCGATCGAGGAAGGGTTTCAGTTGGCCATTAATAGCGTCAGCAGCCTTAAACCCCGAAGTGTGCAGAGAATAGCCGTGGAAGTAGACGATGAGCGAGTGGTTCCAATCGGCTGGGATATCAATGCGATAAGGAACACCGTTGAGCAGGCCGACTTCAACCGTGGCGCCGGCGGTGTGAAGGACTTCAGGATTGGCTGTTTGCGCGAAGAGTGACGGAGTGAGAAGAAGCGCGAGTGCGAGGAGGAGGCGCATGGCGAAGTGAACCGATTCTAGCTGGTGGAGTTAGTGTTGGGCAGAAAGAGCCAGAACGCAGCGGCGACGAGAAAAGCTGCGGCTTGCAGGTGGAAGGCGGCGGGAAATCCGTGGCGATCGGCGAGTGACCCCGCGGCGAAAGGCGCTACGGCGCTGGCAAGACGGCCGAGGTTGTAGGTGAATCCCTGGCCGGTGGCGCGGATGCGGGTGGGATAAGTTTCAGCGGAGACAGCGGCGAATCCGCTGAAGTATCCGGTGGCGGTGAAGGCGAGGCAGGGGCCGAGGACGAGGAGGATCCACGGTGAGCGCGTGGCTGCAAAGAGGAAGGTGAGCAGCGCGGCGGAGACGAGGAAGGTCACGTAGACGCGGCGACGGCCGAAGGCTGTGGCAAGATATCCGAAGCTGACGTAGCCGAGCCACATACCGACCTGGTTGACGATGATGATGGCGGTCATGGTGCGCGGAGAAAAGCCGATGCCACCGCGAGCGATGGAGAGAGAGAAATAAGATGGCACCCAGAGATTGAATCCCCACCATGCGAACATGCAGCAGGCGTTCATGAGGGTGAGGGCGGAGGTGCGGCCGAGGAGTGGCGGGCGGAATAAATCGATAAAGGATGCGCGCGTGGCCTGGGGTTGGGTGGAAAGAGTTTTCCAGGATTCGGATTCGGGGACGTGGTTTGCGATCCAGAAAGAAAGCAGCGCTGGCGCAAGGCCGACAAAGAAGACTGCCCGCCAGGTGAAGAAGTGGAGGACGACGAAGGCGACCAATGCGGCAAGACCATAGCCGACGGCGAAGGCACTCTGCATGAGGGCGAGCGCCTTGTCGCGATGCTGCTGCGGCCAGGATTCGCAGACGAGTGCAGAGCCGGTGGCCCATTCTCCACCGACTCCGAAGCCGAGAAGAATGCGGAAGATGGCGAGCGAGAGGAAGCCGACGGCGAGGCCGCAGGCTGCGGTAAATACGGCGTAGATGCAGACGGAGGCGATGAGCGCGCGGATGCGGCCGAAGCGGTCGGCAGCGAGGCCGAAGAGGATTCCGCCGATGGCCGCGGCGATGAGAGTGAAGGAACCGAGCAGGCCGCCGGAGGCTTTACTGAGATGCAGGTCGGCCATGACGTGCGGGAGCACGAAGGCGAAGAGCATGATGTCGAAGGAATCGAGCATCCAGCCGAGCGAGGCGGCGAGAAGAGCGCGGCGGGAGTGAGGAGATGCAGTGGTGAGCCAGGAGATCACTAGGTGGAACGATATCGCATGTGGTGGTTTGGCGGTTGAATGGTCTGAGCGGGAGTTCGGGTACTCGCCGCGTGGCAGGTCCTTTGACTCCGCAGTTCTTCGAACTGCTTCGCTCAGGATGACAGTTATTTGCTGGTTGGAGTGCCGAAGCCGCCGCCACCGGGGGTTTCGATGCGGAGGCGATCGCCGGGAGCGAGGCGGAGGGTAGCTTTGCCGGGAAGAGGCTCGATGGTGCCATCGGAATGGATAAGTGTGTTGCGGCCGCAGGAGCCGGGAGTTCCGCCCTGCGCGCCGTAGGGGGGATTCTCACGCCGTTCGGTGAGGACGGTGGCGGTGGTTTCGGCGAGCATTTCGAATTCGCGGATGAGGCCGTCGCCACCCGGAAATTCTCCTGCACCTCCGGAATTTTTACGGAGTGCGTAGGTAGTGATGCGGACGGGGAGCGATTGCTCGAGGGCTTCAATGGGCGTGTTGCGGGTGTTGGACATGTGGGTGTGGACTCCACTGAGGCCGGGGAGACTGTTGCGAGCGCCCATGCCTCCGCCCATGGTTTCGTAGTAGGCAAATTGTTTGGTGGCGCCGTGGCGATTGTCTGTGCCGCCGAGGGTGACGTTGTTCATGGTGCCCTGGCTGGCTGCAGGGATGCGATGTGGGAGAGCTTTTGAGAGTGCGCCGAGGACGACGTCGGTGATGCGCTGGCTGCATTCGACATTGCCGCCGGCGACGGCTGATGGATGTTGCGCGTTGACGATGGAGCCGGCGGGAGCGATCACGGTGACCGCGCGGCCTATGCCGTCGTTGTAGAGAACGTCGTCTTCGATGAGGCAGCGGAAGCAGTAGAGTGTGGCCGACATGGTGATGGCGAAATTGGCATTGACGCCGCCGGAGGTCTGCGGGTCGGAGCCGGTGAAGTCGACGGTAGCGTGATCGCCGGCGATGGTGATGGCGCAGCGGATGCGGACGGGTGCGGCGGAGAAGCCATCGTTGTCGAGCGCGTCTGTGAATTCGTAGCGGCCATCAGGGATGGCAGCGATGCTGCTGCGCAGCATGCGCTCGGCGTAATCCTGCGTGGCAGCGGCGTAGCGATAGATTTTTTCGAGGCCGTAATTTTTCACGAGCGCGAGGAGACGAAGTTCGCCGACGCGATTGGAGGCGATCTGTGCGGTGAGGTCCCCTTCGCGTTCGTGCGGCGTGCGCACATTGGCGAGAATGAGCGCGAGGAGATCTGCGTCGAGCGTGCCGCGCTTGATGAGCTTGAGCGGCGGAAGAATGAGGCCTTCCTGAAAAATTTCGCGAGCGAGCGGCATAGAGCCGGGGCTCATGCCACCAACGTCGGAGTGGTGGGCACGGTTGGCGGCGAAGAAGGCGGGTTTGGATTGGAACTCGGCGGTCTGTGATGAGTTCGTGCCAAATGCGGGGATATCTCCACTCCGCGCGACGATGGAACTGTCGCGCTCCGGTCGAGATGACGCGTTCGGTAATAGAGGCAAGAAGACGGGCGAGACGAGAGTGATGTCGGGAAGGTGCGTGCCGCCGCGGAAGGGGTGGTTGAGGATGATGGTGTCGCCGGGATGAAGTGGGCCGGAATCGATGGCGGCGCGGACGGAGAGCGGCATGGCGCCGAGATGCACAGGGAGGTGATCTCCCTGTGCGATGGTGTGACCGGCGGCGTCATAGATGGCACAGGAGTAGTCGAGACGCTCTTTGATGTTGGGTGAGAAGCCGGTGCGACAGAGCGTGACGCCCATCTCTTCAGCGACGGAGACGAAGATGTTTTTAAAGATTTCGAATTCGATGGGATCGAGAGGCTGGTTCATGCGACGCCTCCTTTGTGAGAAGCGACGAGTGTGCCGGCGGAATCGATGTGCCAAGACCAAAGCGGTGGGATGACGTTGGTGGATTCGCCGGTGACGATGATCGCGGGACCGTGGCCTGACATGCCGGGAGTGAGGCAGCTGCGATGAAAGATGGGCGTGGGAAGTGATTCGGCGGCGAAGATGGTTACGCGCGTGGCGTCTGGAGCGGGGAGTTTTTGTTTTTCGAGTTTAGTCGTGACGGGGAGTGAGGGCTTTACTGTGCGGCCTGTGGCGCGGAGGCGAAGCTGGACGGCTTCTGTGGTGCGATGAGGGTTGCTGTAGCCGTAGAGTCTGGCGTGGCGAGCGTGGAAGTCGGCATCGAGGATGGTGAGAGTTTCTTCGTTGAGAGTGGCCGGAAGAGGGACGTCGATCTCGAAGGCCTGGCCCTGGTAGCGCATGGCGAGTGCGGCAGTGAGCGTGATGTCAGCGGGCGCGAAGCCTTCGGCGACGAGATCGTGCTGCGCTTGTGCTGCGAGTGGCGCGAGCCTGGATTGGAGATCGGCGGCAGTGAGTTGAACGCCGGGGCGGAGGACCGAGGCGGAGTAATCTTTGGCGACATCGGCGAGCAGCATGCCGAGAGCTGAGAGGACGCCGGAGTGCTCGGGGATAAGGACGGTATGAATGTCGAGTGAGGCGGCGAGATCGCAGGCGTGGAGGCCACCGGCGCCGCCGAAGGCGAGGAGCGCGAAGTCGCGAGGATCGAAGCCGCGCTGCACGCTGACAACGCGGACGGCGCGTTCCATGTTGGCGTTGGCGATGCGGAGGATTCCTTCAGCGAGTGCAGGGACGGTGAGGTTAAGCTTGTGCGCGAACGTGGCGGCGATGGATTGTGTGCGGGCGAGATCGAGTGTGAGACGGCCACCGAGGAAGTAGGAAGAGTCGAGACGGCCGAGGAGAAGATTGGCGTCAGTGACGGTGAGTTCGGTACCGACGCCGAAGCAGACGGGGCCGGGATCGGCGCCAGCGGAACGCGGACCGACGCGGAGTCCGCCGGCTGCGTCGATCCAGGCAATGGAGCCTCCGCCCGCGCCGACGGTGTGTATGTCGAGCACGGGAAGACGGACAGGTAGATCGCCGACGAGCGACTCGCTGGTAGTGGCGATGACTCCATCGATGAGTGAGACATCGGTGGAGGTGCCGCCCATATCGAAGGTGATGAGGCGCGAGTGGCCGGAGAGCTCGCCGAGAGCCTGCGCGCCGATGACTCCGGCGGCGGGGCCGGAGAGGATGGTCTGCACGGCTTCTGTCGCGGCGCGTGCGGCGGAAATGCTGCCGCCGTTCGATTGCATGATGCGAAGCGATGCGCTGCCGAGATTTTTTTGCAGGCGGCCGAGATATTCCGCCATGAGCGGAGCAACGTAAGCGTTGACGGCGGTGGTGGCCCAGCGTTCGTACTCGCGATACTCGGGAAGGACTTCGTGTGATGTGGAGACGCGGAAGCCGGCGGCGCGGAGGGCGGTGGCGGCTTGCTGCTCGTGCTGCGGGAAGGCGTAGGAGTGGAGGAAACAGACGGCGACGGAGTCAATTTGTTTTTCGTGGAGTGTGGCGATGAGGGTGGTGAGCTCGGCGGAGTCGAGTGGTGTAAGGATGGAGCCATCGGCGGCGATGCGTTCGTTGAGGCCGAAGGTGAGATTGGGCGAGACGAGTGGCTCGGCACGGCGGACCATGAAGTTGTATAGCTCGGGGCGGGTCTGGCGGCCGATACGGATGACATCTTCGAAGCCAGCGGTGGTGATAAGAGCGAGTCGCGCGCCTTTGCGTTCGAGCACAGCATTGGTGGCGACTGTTGAACCGTGCGTGACTTCAAGCGTGGCGGAAGTGGGTTCGGTTTCGAGCAGAGCACGGATGCCGGCGAGGATGGCGGAGGAAGGGTCGCTGGGGACGGAGCGGAGTTTATGCACGCGCAGGCCGCGCGAGTCGAGACACAAAAGGTCGGTGAAGGTGCCGCCAGTATCGACACCGATGCGAATGGTTTCGTGGGCGGCGGACATTAGTCAGGGAACCTTTGGCGGATGCGGACGGTGCGCTCGAGTTCGTCGGCGCTTTCGAGAACTTTGAGGCGGAGATCAGCGTCGATGTTGGGTTGTGCGAGCCAGTCGCGGACGATAGTTAGAGCGCTTGCGCTTTGCTGGCCGCCGATGAAGGCTCCGAGCCACGCGCCGAGAAAAAAGATTTTACGGTCGCGCTTGATTTCCGGGAGCTGATCGAGCGCGCGGCGGAGATAGGGTTCGGTGAGCGCGGACTGATTCCAGTTGTTGAAGGGCCGCAGGCTTTGGGTGAGCCAGTCTTCGGGCTTGGCGGTGGAATCAGTAGGTGAGAGAACGTATTGCGCGAAGTAAGTTTGCTTCGCAGCAGCGGTAGGAGCTCCGGCCTGCACAGACCAGGCGTACTTCTGGCCGTCACCGGATTTGTCGCGCTGCTGCTCGGAGGCGAAGATGACGCCAGCATCGGAGTCGTTGAGAGCGATGAGGCGGCCGATAAGGTTCCAGCGATCGAGCTGACGGAGCTCGACGCCGGGGACTTTGAGCGAACCGGAGAGAAGCTGCTTGAGAGTGAGCAGGCCGTTTGGAGTTTCGGCGATGCTGGTGAGCGCGCGGAAGCTGTTGATGCGCATGCCGGGAGCGTCCGACTGCTGCATGCGGGTGGTGGCGATGATTTCGAAGCGGGTGACGAGCGGTGTACGCGTGGGCCCGGTGATGTAAGAGTGCAGTGCGGTGGTGGTGTGGCCGGCGATGGCGCGGAAGAGAGTTTCGTCGCGCTCCCAGAGGAGATGCTGAAGGGCAAGATCGACGTAGGAGCGCGGGGACGAATTGGCGACGTGGACGTTATCCCAGAGCGCTCCCCAGAGCATGGAGTTGAGGAAGGCGCGATCGCGTTCGCGCGCGAGCTCGGCTTCACTCAGCGTAAAGATACCGCCGAGAGCGCCACCGTTGAGGATGGGACGGATGGTGCGCTCGCTTTGCTCGTCGAGAAGAAAGCGGCCGTAGGCCTGATCGCCGACGTTGGCGAAGATGTAATCGGTGCAGGGTTTACCGATGGCCTCGGAAACGGTTGCTTCGGCGGTGTTGAAGTTGAAGCGAAGCGTTTCAGGCTGATGGCGGGTTTCAGTGGGATAGTGAAGAAGAATGTTGGTGGCGATGGGCCAGAGGAATTTGTCGGGGAGAACATCCTGCTGATGGAGCTTGAGCTCGGCGAGTTTGCCTTGGGCGTCGCAGGACCAGGTCATGGAGACTTCGGGCATACCACGATGCAGGACCCAGGAGTCGGCCCAGGTGCGAACGTCCTGCCCGCTGGCGGTGTGGAAGGCGTCGACGAGATCGGACCACTGGGCGTTGGCGTAGGCGTGCTGCTTTAAGTAGAGGCGGAGGCCATTGCGAAAATTGTCTGCACCGAGGGTGAACTCAAGCTGCTTGAGAATTGCAGGAGCTTTTTGATAGACGATTGCGCCGTAGGCACTCTTGGCGTCCTTGAGGTTGGGGATGTTCTGGAAGATGGGCGTGGTGCCCCGGGTTTCGTCGATGCCGTAGGCCTGGGGCTTGATGTCTTCGTAGAAATGCTTCCAGGCACCGTCGGCGGGTTGGAGAGAATCGAGGCAACGGTAGGCCATGTACTGCGCGAAGCCTTCTTTGAGCCAGAGGTCGTCGAACCAGCGCATGGTGACGAGATCGCCGAACCATTGATGCGTTAGCTCGTGCAGCGTGGTGATGTTACGGCCGAAACGGTCGGCGGCGGTTGGCGCAGTACGGAAGAGGACGACGTCTTCGCGGAGGAAGGTTTCGCCAGCGTGCTCCATGCCGCCGAAGGGGAAGCCTGGGATGAGCACGATGTCGTACTTGGGAAAGGGGAAGGGCTGCTGAAAGTAGTCGGCGAGCCATGCCATACCGCGGGCGGTGATGTCCTGGAGCTGCGGGACCTCGGGCTCCGCGCGCTTGAGTTGCGATTTGCGGACGTAGACATTGGGCTTGCCGGGGGTGGGATTTACGCTGACCCAGGGGCCGGCGGCGAAGGCGAAGAGATAGGTGGAGATGGGTTGGGTTTCTGGGAAATTTGTTTGCGCGGTTGAGCCGGTGGGTGCGGATACTTGCGGCGCGGTGTTGGCAATGACAGTCCAGGTGCTGGGTGCGGTGACGGAGAGCGTAAAGCGGCCTTTGAGGTCGGGCTGGTCGAAGCAGGGGAAGGCCATACTCGCGTCCATGGGGACGAAGAGGGAATAGATATATTCACTGCCGTCGTCCTTGTCCTCGTAGCGGGTGATGGCGGCGCCGGCGGTGGCGATGCGAGAGGTGAATGTGGCTTCGAATTTGTTTTCCCCGGCGTGGAGAAATTTTGTGGGCAGGATGAGATGGCCGTCGGTGAGGGCGGTGGTAATGGTCTGGCCGTTGAGGGTTGCGAAAGAGATGACGCCATCGCGGAAGTCGATGGGCAGGGCGGCTGGTTTGCCGGCGAGAGTGAAGCGCAGGCTTTCTCTGCCGGGCATGGAATCGGCGTGCGGCTTCAAGTCGAAGGAAAGATCGTAATGGAGATCACTGATGCGTGCGGCGCGGTCGATGGCAAGCTCGTGCGAGATGCCTGCACCTGGAGACACCTGCGCGGAAGATTGAGTTGATGCTGTGAGGGTTGCTGCGATGATTGCCGACCCAGCCAGAAAGCTGAGCCGGGCTCGTGTGCCGTGCGCCATTCGGTTCTCCGATATAGCGACGATGATACGTGAGTGGGCAGAGAGGTTTCGCGGGCGGGGAGGCTGGCGATGAGGGGAAAAATGGTCGGGACGACTAGATTCGAACTAGCGACCTCACCCACCCCAAGGGTGCGCTCTACCAGGCTGAGCCACGTCCCGACTTGTTACGGAAGCGCCGGGATTTGAAGCCCTGACGCGGGGTTTTTCGTACTGATTCAGTTTACACGAGTGAAGACGCCGGCAGCTTAGTGCGTGGGGGCGACGTATTCCTTAGGTAATTCGCCGCCGGCGCCGAAGAAGAACTCATTCATCTGCTCGACCAGAAACTCCTGGGCCTCACGGGTCCAGGGCTGCAGGCGGTATTCGTTGAGCAGCATCTTCTGGCGCTCCAGCCACTCGGTCCAGGCCTTCTGGGAGACGTTTTTGTAGATCTTCTGGCCGAAATCGGAGTCAAAGGGCGGCTCGGGGAGACCTTCCATCTCAGCTTTGTACTTGGTGCAGAAGACCATGTGCGGCATGTGCGTAATTCTCCTTCAGGTATTCAGTTTACAAGATGTTGTGCGGGAAGGGGTTTGCCCCCAGGGGCTAAAGCCCGTGGTATGGGTCTGTTTTGAATGGTCCTGACCTGCCGTTCTTTCCGGTTTCCTATGGGCAGTTTCCTATAATCGGATGCGATGGCTGCGAAGAAGGAATTGACGGCGGAACAGAGGATTGAGGCGCTGCGCGAAGAGCTGCGCCACCACGAGCACCTGTATTACGTGCTGGATTCGCCGGAGTGGACCGATGCGCAGTACGACGCACGCATGAATGAGCTGAAGGCGCTGGAGGCGGAGCATCCGGAGCTGGTGACGGCGGATTCACCGACGCAGCGGGTGGGCGGCAAGCCGAAAGAAGGCTTTGCAAAGGTCGCACACTCGCGGCCGATGCTGTCGCTGGACAATGCTTACAACGAGGATGAACTGAGAGCGTGGGCGGATCGCGTGGCGTCAGGCTTGGCGGTCGGCGAGAAGCCGAGGTTCGGATGCGAGTTGAAGCTGGATGGGCTTTCGCTGGCGCTTCAATATGAGGCTGGCGCGAACGGTACGGCGGTGCTGAAGACCGGGGTAACGCGTGGCGATGGCAGCATTGGCGAAGATGTGACCAGCAACGTGCGGACGATTCGCAGCGTGCCACTGCAGGTGAGCGCGGCGAAGCTGAAGACGGCGGGTATGCCGCAGGCGTTTGAGGTTCGCGGCGAGGTTGTGCTTCCGCAAAAAGCTTTCGAACAGATGAATGCAGAACGCGTGGCGGCGGGAATGGCTCCGGCGGCGAACCCGCGTAATGCTGCGGCGGGAACGATCCGCACGCTGGAGCCGAACATCGTGGCACAGCGGCGGCTGGAGTTCTTTGCGTACTTTCTGCTGAGGGATGGAGAGCCGCTGCTGGATAAGCAGAGCGTGTCGCTGGAGGCGTTGAAGTCGGCAGGATTTCTCGTGAACACGCACGCGCGCACGGTGGAGTCTATCGATGCAGTGCTGAAGTTTATTGCTGAATCTGAGAAGCTACGCGACGGCCTGCCGTACGAGATTGACGGCGTGGTGATCAAGGTTGACTCCGTGGCGCAACAGCGGCGGCTGGGATTTACCGGCAAGGCTCCGCGCTGGGCAATTGCGTATAAATTTCCGGCGCGCGCGGCAGTAACGCAACTGGAAGATGTGCTGTTCCAGGTGGGACGCACCGGCAAAGTCACGCCGGTAGCCGCGCTGGCGCCGGTGTTTATCGGTGGAACGACGGTGACCCGAGCGACACTGCACAACGGCGACGAGATTGCACGGCTTGGGGTTAAGATTGGCGACTACGTTTCCGTCGAGCGTGGCGGCGATGTAATTCCGAAGATTACGGAAGTGGTCGAAGACAAGAAGCATCCGCGTGGAACGAAGAAGATTGTGTTCCCAACGAATTGTCCTGTGTGTGAGACGAAGCTGGTGCGTGCGGAAGGTGAGGTCGACTGGCGCTGTGTGAACGATTCGTGTCCGGCGCGGTTGCGGGGTGAGCTGCTGTTCTGGTCGGCGCGGGGTGTGATGAATATTGAGGGACTGGGTGTATCGATGGTGGCGCAACTGCTCGGCCAGAGCGCATCGCTCATGGGAGATGAGGGCGAGGCCGTTGCAGAGAGTGGCGAGCCAATTACAGTGCGCGAACCTCTGCTGCATTCCATCGCAGATTTGTATGACGAGAAGAAGGTGAATCTGAAGTCGCTGATGGGTCTGGAGCGCGTGGGAGAAAAGACTGCGGATGCGTTGCTGGCTCAGATTGAGCGATCGAAGAAGGCTGGGTTGGCGCGGGTGCTGATGGGGCTGGGGATTCGGTTTGTGGGCGAGCGCACGGCGCAATTGCTGGCAGAACATTTTGGCGATGTGAGTGCGCTGATGGAGGCGAGCAAAGAAGATCTCGAAGCCGTGAACGAAGTCGGGCCGAAGGTGGCTGAGGCGATTTTGGAATTCTTCGGCGTGAAAAAGAATCGCAAACTGGTTGAAGATTTACGCAAGCGCGGCGTGGAGATGACGGCGGAGAAGCGCGTGGTGGGGACAGCGTTGGCGGGACTGACGTTTGTGCTGACCGGGACGCTGCCAACGCTGACTCGCGATGACGCCAAGGCACGGATTGAAAGTGCTGGCGGGAAGGTATCAGGCTCGGTCAGCAAGAAGACAGATTATGTTGTGGCGGGCGAAGAGGCGGGGTCGAAGTTGGATAAGGCGCAGTCGCTGGGAGTGAAAGTGATTGATGAGGCTGCGCTCTTGAAGATGCTTTAGCGCAGGTTCTGGAAGCCGCCGTCGAGAGGAATATCGGCGCCAGTGAGGAAGGATGCAGCAGGCGAGCATAGATAGAGTGCCATCTGGGCAACTTCGGCGGGAGTTCCCATGCGGCCGATGGGTTGCGACTCAGAAAGCTTCTCGAACATCTCGGGTTCGCGCCCGGGATAGTTTTTGCTGAGGTAGTCATCGACGAATGGCGTGTGGACTCGCGCGGGCGAGATGCAGTTGACGCGGATTTTGTAAGGCAGCAGGTCTTTGGCGGCAGAGAGCGTCATGGAAAGCACAGCGCCTTTGGTCATCGAATAAGCAAAGCGGTCGGCGAGACCAGCAGTGGCAGCGATGGAAGCCATGTTGAGAATGATGCCTGATTTTCGTTGTGTCATTTCGCGAGCGGCGGCAGCCATGCATAGGTAGGTTCCGCGCACGTTGATGCGGTACAGGCGATCGAAATCGGCTGGTGTTGTGGTGAAGACTGTCCCAATATGTGAAACGCCAGCGGAGTTGACGAGGATGTCGATGGGACCCTGAGCGGCAATATTTGCAAATGCAGCAGTGACTGAGGCTTCCTCAGAGACGTCGCAAGCGATGCTGTTCGGATCATTGGAAATAGGCTTCAAATCAACGGGAATCACATGTGCGCCGGCTTCGGCGAATAGGGTAGCAATGGCGCGGCCAATGCCGCTTGCGGCTCCGGTAACGATGGCGCGCTGGTTGTCGAGGCGAAATGATGACATGAACGGCTCCCTGCAATAGGCTTCGTGAAAAGCATAGTCGATGCGAAGCGCACAGAGCGGTATAGTTCGGAAAGAAGATTAAAGAGGTGTGCCATGAAGCTGTTGCGGTATCGCGGTAAAGATGGAGCTGTGCGGGCTGGAGTGATGCGAGATGAGGTGATTCAACCGCTGCCGGTGCGAGGCGGGGATGACGCGCTGCTCTATATAGCGGATGGCGGAGCTGCGATGCGGCCCGGGGTAGAGACAGTGGCGCTTAAGGATGTCACGTTGCTGGCACCGTTGGTGCAGCCACCACGGATCTTCGGGATCGGATTGAATTATCGCGAGCATGCGGTGGAATCGAAGATGGCGGTGCAGAGCGTGCCGACGGTGTTTATGAAGCTGCCCTCTTCCATCACCGGACCGGATGCGGATGTGCTGCTGCCGCCGGAGGCGACGGAGCCGGACTATGAGGCGGAGCTTGCGGTGGTGATTGGCGAAGGGGGTTATCGGATTGCGGCGAACGACTGGGAGCGGCACGTCTTCGGCTACACAATTGTGAATGATGTGAGCGCGCGTGGAGTTCAGCTTGCGACTTCGCAATGGACACTGGGCAAGAGCTTCAAGACATTCACGCCGATGGGACCGTGGATTGCGACGCGCGATGAAGTGGGTGATCCTCACGAACTGGGCATCAAGCTGACGCTCAGCGGCGAAGTGATGCAGCATGCGAATACGCGTGACCTGATCTTTCGTGTGCCGGAGCTGATTGCCTACCTGTCGAGCCTTGTTGAGCTGGAGCCGGGCGACGTGATCTCTACAGGAACACCGCCTGGCGTGGGGCTAGGGCGTACTCCGAAGCGGTGGTTGAAGGACGCCGAGGAGATGGTGATCGAGATAGAGAAAATTGGTACGCTGCGCAATCGAACGAGGGTGGTTACGTAGGGATGCGAGTCGATGCTCATCATCATCTGTGGCGATATAACGCCAGCGAATACGGATGGATTGATGAGCCGATGCGTGTGCTGCGGCGGGATTTTCTGCCGGCGGACTTGGAGCGCGAGATGCAGGGCGCTGGGGTCGATGCGTCAGTTGCGGTCCAGGCGCGACAGACAATGGAAGAGACTCGCTGGCTGTTGGAGCTCGCGAAACAGACAGATGTGATTCGTGGTGTGGTGGGTTGGGCAGCGATTGCGGCAGCAGGTTTTTCGGCGATGGTCGAGGAGTTGGTGCGGGAGCCGCTGCTGAAAGGGCTTCGGCATGTTGTGCAAGCTGAGCCGAAGGGTTTTTTGGATGGCGAGGATTTTAACCGGGGTATTCGCACGCTACTGGGAACGGGGCTGGTGTATGACGTTTTGGTGTTTGCGCCGCAGTTAGAGGAGGCGACACGATTTGTCGACCGGCACCCCAGGCAACAGTTCGTGCTGGACCACCTGGGAAAGCCGGCGATTGCCAGCGACGGGCTTGCGGCGTGGGCCAGAGATTTTAGAGAGCTGGCACAGCGGGAGAATGTGGTGTGTAAGGTTTCCGGGATGGTGACAGAGGCCGGTTGGAACACCTGGAGCGAAGAGGACCTGAAACGCTATTTTGATGTGGCGCTGGGAGCATTTGGGGCGCAACGGTTGATGGCCGGCAGCGACTGGCCAGTGATGACTGTGGCTTGCGAGTACAAGCGGTGGTGGGAGATCGTGGGCGGGTGGACGGCACAACTGGCGGCGGGGGAGCGGGCGTTAATTGAGGGGGAAGTGGCAAAAAGAGTCTATCGGCTCTGAGAGATGCTTTGTCGGGCGGATTGAAGGCAAAGGATTTGCGCTGCTGCTGCGGCCGGGTGGGTAGCTTGTGAGGGTTACCCTGCCATTTTGGAATAATTTTCCTATTGACATACAAGGAGTCATGCCCGTAGGGTTCTGTGGTCAACAAAACCAAGCACCACAGGTGTGTCTGTAGGAGGAAGTTATGACTGCAACATTTTTGGCCACTAAGACGAAGGACCTTGGTTCGCGAACAGGAATCCTGCGCAAGCTGGGTATATGGGTGGCGATGGTTGTGTTCGCCATGGTGGGCTCTACAGCCCTGGCGCAGACCGGTGGCGATGGTGCGATTACGGGTACTGTGACGGATTCGACGGGTGCCGTAGTGGCGAACGCGTCGGTTACGGCGTTAAACGTGGCTACTGATGTGAAGACCACTCGGCCAACGACTTCAGGTGGGCTGTACACGATCTCGCCTCTGCTTCCGGGTATGTACACGATCACCGTGACCGCGAAGGGTTTTGAAACCTTCAAGCAAGAGAATATGACCATCGATGCGCTACACACGACTGGCTTGAATGTTGTAATGAAGGTCGGTGCGCAGTCAGAAGAAGTGACTATCACCTCCGCGCCGCCGGCGTTGGAGACGACGAACGCGACGCTGGGTGGAACCATTGAAAGTAGCGTGTATATGGAACTTCCGCTGCTTGTATCAGGCAATCAGCAGCGCGATATTACGCAATTCTCCAACCTGTTACCGGGCGCACAGTTGAATCCTGGCGGACGCTCTTCGATCATTGGGGGAACAGAGCAGCGTTTGGGAGAGCTTTACCTTGACGGCATTGCGTTGACGACGATCAGCCAGCAGGGTGACAACCGGCCCGTGTTCAATTAGGTCCCGATGGAAGCGATCTCGCAGATCCAGGTGGTGACGAGCAGCTTCTCGGCTGAGTATGAAGGCGCTGGTCTTGAGAACTACACGCTGAAGTCCGGTGGTAATCAGTTTCACGGAACAGCAGCAGACTTTATCCGCAATACGATCTTCGATACATGGGGATTTTCTGCACCGTGGGCGACGATTACGAATGCAGCAGGCGTGAAGGGCTTTCAGAACGCAGTTGGGTCAAAGCCAGTGGACCATCAAAACGAGCTTTCCGTCAGCGTTGGCGGACCGGTGACCATTCCGCACGTGTTCAATGGCAAAGACAAGCTCTTCTTCCAGGCGACCTACGATAAGGTGCATACGCGTTCGGCTCCGACGTACGCCTTTGATACGCTGCCGACAACACAGATGCGTGCCGGAGACTTCACTCAATTGCTGGCAGCAAATGGTGGACCCGGGCTGGCAATTTACGATCCGACGACACAGGCCAACTGCACTGCGCACAGCACCAACGGCACCTGCCGCTATCAGTATGGCTACGGTCCGGGAGCAACGAGCGGACCAGCTGGAAATCCAGTTACCACGGGAGCTGCAGTCAACGTGATCCCGGCGAACGAAATCTCACCGATTTCGCAATACCTGCAAAAGTTTCTTCCTGCGAATTCCAACACAGCGCTGACCAGCAACTACCTGGGTGGAATTCCGAGCGGTTATGACAACTACCTGTGGGGTGGCCGGATCGATTACAACCTTTCGCCCAGGCAGCGGTTGTCTTTTGGTGCGACTAATGGCCGCCGCCATGCCGTGCCTTATACCTCGGGCACGGCGAACCTGCCGGTGCCGTATCTTGCGGCTACGCTTTCAACCGTAGTTGGTGACTTCATCGATGCACAGTACACACTGACAATCTCGCCGAACCTGGTGAACCAGTTGAAGCTGGGCTACATGTACTTTGGCGGGCCGCCGGTGCAGAACAGCACCGAAGGTATCGCGCAGTATGAGCAAACGGCTGCAGGTATTACGGGGCTTCCTGCAGGGCAGGGTTCTGACGAATTCCCCGGCGTGACATTCGCGGGTACAGATGGCGGAACTGCCTGGTCGCAGCCGGATGTGACCAGTAAGACCGTATCGCACACCTTTGACATCGTGGATAACGTGACATGGGTCAAGGGCAAGCACTCGATGAACATCGGCATCCAGTTGCAGGACCTGATGGAGAATCTGAGCTCCAACAACAGCTATTCCAGCCCCATCACTTACGCGTATAGCTCTAACGATACTTCCAACGTCAGCGGAACTTCCTACCTGACTGCGTCAGGTGGATTTGCGTACGCTAGCTATTTGCTGGGTGCAGTGGACAGCACGAGCGTTACGCTGCAACCGTTCTCTGACCTGGGCAGCCGGTATCACACGATCGCTCCCTACTTCCAGGACGATTACAAAATCACGCCGAAGCTCACTCTGAACCTGGGACTTCGCTGGGACTATCTGCCAGGATTCCGCGAAGTACTAGACAGGTGGTCGTTCCTGAACCCAACGATGACCAATCCCTATACCGGGAATAACGGATCGTTGCAATTCGCGGGCAACTACGGTGGTGCGGGTGTGAGCTGTGGCTGCCGGACACCCGTGAATACATATTGGAAGGACTTCGGGCCGCGCGTAGGAATGGCTTACGCGGTAAATCCGACGTTGGTCATACGTGGCGGGTTTGGCATTGTGTATTCGCACGGCGGCGGAACAGGCGGAGCCGGTGCAGTTGGAACCGGACAGACCGGATTCAATCTTCCAGTGGCCTTCGCAGCGATTCCAGCCGGAACGACAGCGGCTCCTGTTTTCTACCTGAACAACAGTGCCGCGTTTACGACAGCCGGTATTGCCAACACGAATTTCGGCGGTCCGA
>Ga0206819_10180_pt1 | contig 23155 bp, 22 predicted proteins | sample Alteio_BWOrgCont_87_FD_152855 | JGI IMG/M metagenome (GOLD analysis project Ga0206819, IMG submission 152855) | Enriched cells from forest soil in Barre Woods Harvard Forest LTER site, Petersham, Massachusetts, United States -... | ecosystem: Environmental > Terrestrial > Soil > Temperate forest >... | reverse complement strand
ACCTGTTGCGTGTATATGGGTATGTCTAAAATACTTACTAGCAATGTTGGCGATGGACCAGGAGATTTCGCTCATGCAAACTATTCGCTCGGAGAAGATTCTACGCGGATCGGACTCAGCGGCGGCGTTTATCCGGCGCCTTTTCGCCGGCAGAACGAGCAGCCTTCCGAGCCAAGTAGCCGCTTCTCCTCCAGCCATTGCCACATCCACCGCCGCTGCCAAGGGTCCGGAGCCATACAAGTGGATCCTGAATCCGACGATTGACATCCTCTTCAGCTGCGGCGGCATGATGTGGGTTTTTTACGCCATTTTGCAGACCGGTCTTTCGCCCAGCTTGAACAATGGTCCAGCCGCCATGGCCCTTTGGTTTGCCATGATGGGCGGCTCCTTCCTCTTTAACAATGCCCATCAGCCCGCGACGCTGTTCCGTGTCTATTTCAGTCAGGTCACGCGCAAAGCAATGGGAGGTTTCTGCACGGTCCTGGCTGTGATTGCTGTCGTAATTTGCACACCGGCGCTGTTCAATCACATGTGGGCCTCGATCATCTTCAAATTGACTCTTCTCTGGGGTGCACAACATCTCACGGCGCAGGCTTTCGGAATTTCTCTGATCTACTGCTACAAACGCGGGTATTTTCCGAGCAAACGCGAGAAAGACGTGCTATTCGCGATGATGAATCTAGCCTGGATCGTCGCCGCCATTCGCATGTTGACCTATCGAGCTTACGGCGAAGGTACGATCGCCGGTTTTACCTATTCTTTCTTCAAAGTGTTTCCTGATTGGGTTTGCAAACTTACCGAAGCGACTTTCTTCCTTTCCGTCGGCGTGTTTTGCGTGTTAGTCGGCAAACGCTACTTCGAAAAGAAACAAATGTTTCCGTATCCTGCATTGTTGACAGTTGCCACAGGACTGCTTATGAGCGTCGCAGACAAAACGGTGATCGCTACTTGGCTGTTGTTCACCCCCTACTTCCACTCAACGCAGTATCTCGTGGTCAGCGCTGCCTTCTACTTTAAAGAACGCGGTCTTCCTGAAGGCGTGCCGCTCTCAAAGATATCTTGCATGCTGCTGTCGCGCATCGGACTTTCATACTTCCTGCTCCTGTCGGTGATCGGCTATTTGATTTCAGTGTCACTGCCAAATCTCCTCAACAGCAAAGGCATCCCTGTCGCGCTTGCATTCGGCGGTGTTTACTGCATGCTGAATCTGCACCACTATCTCACCGACGCCTTCATCTGGAAACTGCGCGATCCACAAATACGCAAGCTTCTCGTAGCCTGACCTCTAGCAATCACGTGCATGTGCAGATTGGGTAAGACGATGGTGCAACCTGGGGTAGAGGGTGTTCTTTTTTTCTCGCCCCGAATTTGACGAATTAATATACAAAGAAATGTAACATGCCGTTTTTCGGTCATTGGCACTTCTGGAGACGTGCATATTTCACGGTTTTGGGTGTCAAGCAATTTTAATCTTCACCGTTACAAATTAAGTGGTCTGAAAACCAGCTGAAAAAAAAGACAGGTCGCTGGTCCTCGGTTAATCATCAAATCAGTTAGCAAGTAAGCCGTCACTAAAACTCGGCTTGAGAAAACATCGGTCTTGGCCTTGATGATCACGACAATGATCAACCAGCGATGGAACGGAACAATCGTCCAGTCTTCAACTGGTGATCAGAACCTGATCGTTCCAGGCCTTCAACTGCGCAACCAGAATTCGTTCAGGTCTTCAACTGCTGATAAGAATTGATTGTTCAGGTCTTCAATTGCGCTGATCAAAACTTTCCGTAATAGTCTTCAATTGCGTATTGTTGGTGAGAGTCAAACGTGTACTGAATATCGATGTCGGATGGGGCAGCGCTGGGGAGGGGCTCAAGCGGTGCGCACGATTTGATGGCCGTGATCGCAGCCTGGTCCGCGCTCGCCGAGCCTGACGAGGAGACAAGCGCCACATCTGCCAAGGTTCCGTCTCGCAGAACCTTTATCTGAACGACAACTTGATCTGACCGGCGCATTTGCGAGAAATCGCAATGCTGTTTGATTTTTTCTTGCAGCCTGACGATGTATGGAGAAAGGTCCATATCATCACTCTGATTCGTAGCTGCTGAATCATGACGAAGAAGCTGAAGAAGAGCGCTCTTGCCAAACACACCAGTCTCAACTTGGCTCAAATTCAAAACGCGTTCTACTGCTGCATTGCTGCCGTCAAAGGTGATCAAGCAATTAAAAAACAACGTTGCAAATACCAGAGCTGGAACGGGCAACAACAGTGCAGTGATGCGGATCACCTTTTGGGTGGCGCCGCTAAGAACATATACCGAACTGCCCGCAAGAAAATCGCGCCTGACTAAACAGTAAACCGCACACACCCCGGCCAGCACATACGTCAGCGTCAGCAGTGTTATCGGCACGGATATCAGCGTCGTTCCTGAGTAGGTGACGAATAAAAAGACAAACGCTGCCATCGCAAGCGAAAAATATCCAGCATTCAAAAGGGTTCTGAAAAGTTTGTGTGCATCGCTGCTGATCATAGTAATTCGCTCCAGGAGGGACCGCGCCACAACTGCGCCGATAGACGTCAAACAAGCGGAGAAATCTCCACCACTTATGTTCTTCCCGCTGGACAGAAAACACCTACTCTGTCGAGGAAACACTTTTTAATCGCTCCGTCGGCTTCGTCCCTCGCCTCCTCCGCTGTTCATCCGCTTCGGCTGCGACGGCTCCTCGCCGCCTTGCCTTCGCTGCTTGTTTCGAGTTCCTATAATCGCTCCGTCGGCTTCGTCCCTTGCCTTCGCTGCTTGTCCGAGTTCCTATGAAAAAGCCGCCACCTCAACAGAAGTAGCGGCTTGCCCCCAACAGATGGTCCGAGCCGGAATTAATCTAAGCGCTCCGTCGCCTTCGTCCGCACTGATCCTCGGCTGTATAAGCGCAAATTGGTTTTGTCAATCGGCAACGCACTCGTAACAGTAAATTGCCCGTTTGTCCACGTCGTAGGCGACTGGCTCCCCGGACTGTTGCATTGTTCCGCATCTACAACATTTGCCGGCGAATCGAGCATGAATGGCCAGCAGCGTGCCCGTTGTTCGGGAACGCAAGAGTTCTCGGCGCACGGCTGGATCATCTTTGGCATGCTGTTTCAGCTGCCTTTTCAGATCAGCCAGCTCAGCATGCACATCTGCATTCTCCCGGGCGGTTGAAAGTCTGATTTGATTGAACCGCTCAAGCAATTGCTGCGCTTGGCTGGGCGTCTCGACTCGATCGTCCGGCGCCAGTGTCTTGCGCGCTTGTTTTTTGCCACAGGAAACGCAAAGACTGCGGCGATTGGCGCCATCGTAATACATCATCTCTCCTACAGTGATCCTCTGTCCGCATCTGCAATAACCGCTGTAGCGGGCGTGCATATAACGCGGTTTCAGTTTTACCTTCTTAGGTGCCTTCGTTTTTTCTCGTGACATCGACGGTTCCTCAAAGCAAAGAACACAGTAACAAGCGCCCTCCACGCAACGACTGTGCATTTCAACAGAGTTTTCGCAGATGAACGAAATAACATTACTGCCAGCCATTCTGCTTCGCACCGCATGTGGTGACAAATCTGCCTCAGCGCAGCAGCAAGTTCAAATCTGACTTGAGCTGCAGCATCGTTTGATATCTGGCTTCAGGAAATTTCTTCAAGCACTTCATCACTACTTCCTGCACGTTGGCGGGAATTAGCGCTCCCGGACAGGCCTGCGCCAAAGGGGGCGGATCAACACTCATTTGGCGCGACAATACCTCCTCTGGAGTCGACCCTCCAATCGGCAGTACACCAGTGAGCGCCGTATACATCACGCAGCCGAGCGAATATATATCAGACCGGGCATCGATGTGCCGTTCTCCCATGCATGCCTCGGGGCTCATGTACGCTGGTGAACCGATGATCTGGTCGGCAGTAGCCAGGTCGGCGCCGGGAAGAAGATTAAAGCTCTTGGCGATGCCGAAATCGACGATCTTGACGAAATCGGTGTTGTTCTGACCTTTGAGCAAAATGATGTTCTCGGGCTTAACGTCGCGGTGCATAATGCCCTGCCCATGCGCGTGAGCCAGAGCATCAGCGATTTGAACGAAGATTCTCAGTCCACGGCGCAACAGAACCTTGCGCTCGCGGTCCAGCAAATCTTGCAGGGTTTCGCCTTCCAGGCACTCCATCGCCAGGTACGCAGAACCCTCGTCTGTCAGTCCGAAATCGAAGACATTAATGATGTGTGGATGGCTCAGCAGTGAGGCCGAGTGCATCTCCCAGCTGAATCGTTCAAAGGCAGTGTCATCGTAAATCATGTCATCGAAGAGCACTTTAATAGCCACGACAGGTTCAGGCTCCGGCTGCCTCGCCTTGTAGACAATGCCGCGAGCCCCGCGCCCTATCTCCGCCTCAATTACGTATCGTTCGGCAAGGACCTTGCCTACGAGCGATTCCACCAGTTCTCCTCGAACCATTGACCACATACCTTAATACCAACGAGACCGTATATTTCAAACCTTTTGTAATCGCTCCGTCGCCTTCGTCCCTCGGCTCCTCCGCTCTGTTCCTTCGCTTCGGCTGCGACGGCTCCTCGCCGCCTTGCCTTCGCTACTTGTTCGAGTTCCTATATCCGCTCCGTCGCCTTCGTCCCTCGGCTCCTCCGGCTCCTTCATATTCGCTCCGGAGTTTCGTTCCTCAACTCCTCCGCTATTCCCCGTTCGCTGCGACCGGCTCCTCGCCGCTCTTGCTCACTCCTCGAAGTCTCTTTTGCACGCTTCGGCTGCGACGGCTCCTCGCTGCCTTGCCTGATCTCATGTAATCGCTCCGTCGCCTTCGTCCCTCGGCTCCTCCGCTCTGTTCCTCCGCTTCGGCTGCGACCGGCTCCTCGCCGCCTTGCCTGATCTCATGTAATCGCTCCGTCGCCTTCGTCCCTCGGCTCCTCCGCTCTGTTCCTCCGCTTCGGCTGCGACGGCTCCTCGCCGCCTTGCCTTCGCTACTTGTTCGTTTCAGATTTTTTACGCCTCCTTTACGGGATGCAGCGATTAGATGAAAGAACAACGGGTTGCGGAGGTATTGCGAAAATGAAATCGACAAGTTGCAGAAATGATTTCCTGGGAAACGATGAAGCCTGGCACTTCGAGAGCTCGTGCCATCATGGCACAGTAGCCGCGCTGCTCTGGGTGACGGAAGAAATCAACCATAGTTCGCTGATTGTGGAATTGACCAACCAAATCGATGTGGACGTGCTGCAACGCCTGGCGGAAAGCCCTGCGGCCACCGGGCGCACCCTGGCAACCCTAGCCTTCAACCAGGCGACGGAAGTGCGCCAGGCTGTTGCCGACAATCCGAAAACACCGGTGCAAACTCTGATCATTCTGGCACACGACGAAGATGTCGATGTTCGCTACCAACTGGCTGAAAATCACAATATCCCTGACGAAATCCTCTGCATTTTGACCGGCGACGAAAACCCGTTTGTTAGCTGCCGCGCAGAAGCGACATTACTGCGCAAAGCGATGGAATTGAGGATGGCGGCTTAGATAGCTGATCAGGCGCGGGATTGAAGCTGGCTCAGACGACCGTATCTTCAATAGAAACGCTTGCACCGATCGCAAAGTACTGCGAAAAAAGTTTTGGCAAGAAGTGAAAGTTAGACTGAACGTTTGAAGGAGTTGATGCCTATCGAATTTGAATAGCTTTGTTCTCAAAATAACCTAGAAGCAATGATGAAATACAGATCGAGAAACGGTAGTCTATACAAAAGGAGGCGGTGCCGGACTTTGAATTTGCCCAATTAGCCTATCAAACCCGAGGCCTGATCGAAAGATCAGGTCTTGTGACGTGCATATATGCCCACAGAACCAATGCCAGCCAAAACAAACACCAACGCCGAGGAGAAAGCAGAGCGCCAGATTCCCTGGCTCGACTACGTCAAATCTTTGACTGTAGTGATCTGCTGCACGGTCTTGAGTATGAGTTTGGGCAGCTCGCTGCACAAGCGCAACCTCTTCATGATTTACCTTTTGGGAATCGTTCTGGTTTCTACGACCTGGTCTCGCGGCGCAGCGATTTTTGCTTGTATTCTCAGCTTGATTTTGTACGATTTCTTTTTTGAACCGCCGACATTCACTTTCGGGCTAGACATAAACGAGCACTACGTCACGCTTGTCGCCACCCTGGTAGTGGCAGTTTTGATCAGCTCGATGGCGAGTCGACTGAGGCGATCGGCTCAGAAAGCGCTCTTTCGTGAGCAAAAAGAGCGGGCAATCAATGAGCTCAATCGCGCCATGACCAATACGCGCACACCACATGCCCTGGCAGAAGCAGCCGGCGCGCAAATGCAGAGAATTCTCGGCTGCCGTGCCGTCGTGCTCTTGTGCAGAACCGATGCGCCCGAGCTCTTGCCCAACAAAGATGTATCAGAGATGGAACTCAGTCACGCCGTGAACGCGCTCACTCAAGTCAACGTCAGTGCCACTGCGGACACAGGCTCCGGGCGGTTTGTCGTCTTGCGATCTGCCGGTCGCATCTTGGGCGTATTAGCTGTGTTTCCTGACGCTTCACACCGTTTGGACGCAAAGATGAAAGAGTTGATCCGCGAGTTTGCCGACCAGTTGAGTTTTGGCATCGAGCGGGCGTTCAGCCTGGAAGCGGCAGAACGAGCCAAACTGCAAGTAGAAGGCATGAAGTTGCGCAACTCGCTTTTAAGCTCGGTATCACATGATCTGCGCACGCCACTGGCCTCGATCATGGGAGCGGCGACGAGCATTCTCTGCGACGAAGCGCACGAGCTGCCGCCAGAGAATAAAGAGCTGGTGCAATCGATCCGCGACGAAGCAGATCGACTGAACAAATTTCTCAAGAATCTCCTCGACATGACCCGGATCGAATCCGGCGCAGTGCAATTGAAAAAAGAATGGCAAAGCCTGGAAGAATCAGTCGGTGTGGCGCTCAACCGTCTGCGCCAACAACTGAAAGGCTTTCGAGTCGTGACACAACTGCCGGAAGATCTGCCGCTGGCTCTGTACGACGAACAGCTGATCGATCAGGTGCTTTTCAATCTTTTGGACAATGCTGCCAAATACGCGCCGGCCGGGAGCAAGATTACCATTTGGGCCAAAGCCGCCGCCGATGGTATCACTCTCGGTGTCTCCAACCACGGCTGCTCTCTGGCACCCGGCGCGGAAGCAAGAATGTTTGACAAATTTTACCGAGGCGATGCTTCAGCCGGCGCCACTTACGGAGCCGGGCTCGGGCTGACGATTTGCCGGGGCATCATGCAAGCGCACATGGGTCAAGTTTGGGCGGAAAGGTTCGATGACGACGGCATATCCATTTGTTTTATGCTGCCGACGACGGGCGAACCACCTAAAATAGACCTGGAGTCAGAAGGGGATCCGCCCGGTGCCGAAACAGCGGCACCCACCGAGCAGATGGAGAATGTCACTTAACGATGCCTGAACCGAAAGTCAAGATATTGGTGATTGAGGACGAGCCGGAGATCCGCAGATTCATTCGAGTCAGCTTGACCAATAACGGCTACGAAGCTCTGGAAGCGACCAAGGGTGAGGAAGGCGTCAAAATGGCGGCGTCATCAAAACCCGAGGTAGTGATCCTCGATCTTGGTCTGCCGGATATGGACGGCACGGAGGTGGCTCGCAAACTGCGCGAGTGGTCGGAAGTGCCGATCATCGTTCTTTCTGCGCGCGACGGCGAAACCGACAAGGTCAACCTGCTGGCCATCGGCGCAGACGACTATCTGACCAAACCGTTCGGTGTGCCCGAACTGCTCGCTCGCATCAAAGTCGCGCTCAGGCACGCGTCACGTGCCAATAAGCAGGAAGAACCCGTATTCATCGCCGGCAACATCAAGGTCGACCTCTCGACCCGCATCGTCACAGTCGACGGCAATGACGTCCATCTCACACCCAATGAATATAACTTGCTGCATATCCTGGTGAAAAATGCAGGCAAACTGGTACCGCAACAGCAGCTGCTGCGCGATGTCTGGGGTCCGGGATACGCCAAGGAGGGACACTACCTCCGCGTTTACATGGGACAACTAAGGCGAAAACTGGAAGCCGATCCGGCCAATCCGAAGTATCTCCTGACCGAGCCCGGGCTGGGCTATCGCTTCAAAATGGAATGAAGATAGGCCAAAGAGCAACGTGAAAAAGATCATCTCGGCGATCGTATCGATACTCATGCTTGCCATGCCAAAGGCAAAAGCAGAGGTCTTTCTCGAGACCGATGATGCCCAGGCGAAGAAGGTGCTGTTCATCGGCAACAGTTTTACCTACGTCAACCAGTTGCCTCTGACCCTAGCGGCCCTTGTGATCGATTCCGGAACGGCAGACAAGCTCAAGATCGCCGAAGTAGTTCAAGGAGGCGCCACTCTGGAGTTTCTGTGGAACAATTCGGACGCCAGAAAATCGATTGCCGAAGGCGGGCCGTGGACAGAAGTGGTGCTGCAAGAACAGAGCCAGCGTCCGTACCATGAACCGGAGATGATGTACAAGTTTGTCAGCGAATTCGATCGAGAAATTCGCAAAGTCAACGCCCGCACTGTGCTCTATCAAACCTGGTGCGATCGCAATCGGCTCGAAGATCAACAATTGCTCACCGCCTCTTACAAAACAGCGGCCAATCGGGTCGGTGCGGAGGTCGTTCCGGCAGGAGACGCATTCGCCATATGCCTGCGCGAACAGCCAAACATCAACCTCTACGACCAGGACAATCACCACCCGAGCAAAGAAGGAACTTACCTTGCCGCCTGCGTTTTCTATGCGCGGCTATTTGGCCGCTCGCCCGTCGGCTTACCATGCGACTTATCTGTAGTGACGAAGGACTCTGGTAAAACCAAAGAACTCTTCACAATCGATCGCGCCACTGCCGAAATTCTGCAAAAAGTGGCTCTGCGCGCGGCAAGCGAGTACAAGTAACAATCTTCGGCCTGTTACTTCCAGCCCCTGAGAGCACAGTGTGCCGCATAGTAACCCGACATCCCATGCACACCTCCACCCGGAGGAGTGGAGGAAGAGCAGATGTACATGCCTTCGCTCGGGATGGCATAAGGCACCGCTCGCAGTACCGGACGGGTAAACAATTGCCCGATACTCAGGGCACCGCCGTTGATATCACCACCAATGTAGTTGGCGTTCTTGGCGTGCATCGATGCAGTGTTTGTCACACACTTCGCCAGGATCAGCTTCTTAAAGCCCGGCGCGAATCTCTCAATCTGATTTTCGATTCGCTCAGTCATGTCGACGTCACTGCCGTTAGGCACATGGCAATAGGCCCAGGCGGTGTGCTTGCCGGCAGGCGCTCTCGTTTGGTCCCATAAACTCGATTGCACCAGAAGCACGTACGGCCGTTCACTGATGCGCCCCAGCCAGTTGCCCCGTTCAGACTCGGCAATCTCTTCAATCGTGCCACAAACGTGCACCGTGCCTGCCTGGCAGCAATCCGGATTTTCCCAGGGAATCGGGCCGTCGAGTGCCCAGTCGAGCTTGAACGATCCAGGACCGTACTTGAAGGCGCTCATCTGTTTCTTATAGCCGCCCGGCAGTTTCTCACCGACAATTTCCAGGATCTGCCTGGGCGTCAAATCGAAAAACAGATACCGCCGCTGCGGTAAATCGTTCAGCGATTGAATCGGAGTGGACAGCACCAGCTCACCACCGAGTGATACCATATATGATATCAATGCATCGGTCAGCCTTTGCGCTCCGCCTCGAGGGAGCGGCCAGCCGATCGCGTGCGCCGTCACTGTCAGCACCACGCCGATAGCCGCCGAGCCGATGTGGTCGAGCGACAACGAAGAATGAGCCGCCACACCAGCTAACGTGCCCCTGGCCTGCGGCGCGCCAAAGAGAGTCCTGGCCAATCCGTTTGTAGATTGAATGGCGCACAAACCGAACCGGGCGAGATTGATCGGGTGCGTTGCCATTGACAGCGGTTCTCGCAAGACCTTGCACAACACATCCCAATCCGGCGGCAACAGGTTATTGATGAAACGCCGATAGTGGGAGGCGTCGATTCCCATTTGTTCTGCCGTTTCTTCAACGCTGTGGTGGACGATCACTGCTTTGCCGCCGTCGAACGGATGAGCGAATGGCGCAGCCGGCTCGATCCATTCCAGTCCGTGCTCAGCTAACGGCAAGGTGCGGAAAAACGGTGAGCCAAAACCCAACGGATGAACAGACGAACAGACATCGTGGACAAACCCGGGCAGAGTCAGCTCAGCCGACCGGCAGCCACCACCGGCAGTGCTCTGGCCTTCGACGACCACAACAGAATAGCCCTTCTGCAACATAACGATCGCCGCAGCCAGCCCGTTCGGTCCACTACCGACGACAACTGCATCGTACTTGTCACGGGAGAACTTGCTTCGCGCCTGCGACACTGTATGTGGTTCCTTTTGAAAACTGCCGCTGGTCGTAGAAAATCAAGCGAATATTGTATGCCTATGACCCAATACTAGCGCGCGATGGAGATTGACAACTACGCAATTACACGATTGCGATTTGAACCGGTCGAGCTAGACTGAGATTGAAATTCGAATAACAGGTGATCGGTGAAACGGCGATACACGCCCCGCAACATGGCTTTTGACAGGCGCTCGCACGCCTTTGGTTGCTGGGCAGGCGCCGGTCTTTTGGTCGTGATTGCCGCAGCCGTCCTGTTTAATCTGCCCTTGAGCCATAGCTTGTGGATTTCCTGCCTGCTCTTGGCCGGCGCGCGGATTTTGCAGAGCAATGCCTCCAAATCGATGATTGCCGCCAAACGCGCAGACACTGGAGCGGAGGGCGAAGATCAAGTGGCAAAGGTCCTGCACATGCTCAGCAATGATTGGCAAGTGCGGCGCAATTTCTTCGCGGAATATCTGGGCGACATCGATTTTGTCTTGCAGTCACCTACAGGCCGCAGTTTCACCCTTGAAGTGAAGGCGCACAAAGGCACCGTTCTCAGCGATTTCGACGGCATCTTTCGGCGCGTCGGCAATAAAATGCTGCCTTTCGAAAAGAACTTCTTGCACACCGCCAACGACCAGGCGGCTTATGTTCGCCGGGAGCTGAAATGCAATGATGTTGTGCCGGTTCTTGTTTTTACGCGAGCAGACATCAGGACCACGAGCCGCTGCCTCGAAGGCGTACACCTGGTCACGAGTAATGAGCTGATCAAGTTTCTCGACGAGCAAACTCAGGTGTCCGAGCGCAAGACCAAAGCGGAGGGGCGCACAGCTCCAAAACGGCGTTCGTTCTCGGGTCGCAAGTAATGCGAAAACTGCACCCAGGTGAGCAAGGCAAACAGAATTAGCTCGCTGGCGGTGGGCTTGTCGGTGGAACGAATGCCTCCCAGCGGCCAGAACGCGTGAATCTGCCTTTGGAAACAGCGACTGCTGACGCGCGAAGCTGTTCTGCTTCAGCGGCTCGATTCATCTGATAAAGCATCGTTGTGTAATGACCCAGCAAGGTAAGAACCTCCGGGTGCCTCTGCCCCAAGGCTGCAGTTTTCACTTTCAGTGCCATCTTGTAATAGGGCTCTGCCTGTGCTGTCTTGCCCCAAGAATGATAAAGCATAGCCAAATTGTGGGCGATTATGGCGGTGTCTAAATGTTCTGCCCCCAATGTCTCCGAGTAGAGTTTGAGCAAGCGCTTGCAAACAGGGGCACCCTGATGGTACTTGCCTTGCATGTAGTAAATCTCGGAAAGGCTCTCCAGCGTAATTGACAAGCGGCGATCGGTCCGTTCAAACTCTTCGGCTTCTTCCAACGCAGCCAGCGCCAGTTCTTCCGCTTCTTGAAAGTTCTCTTTGCCCAGAGCTTCTTCGATTGAGGCGCTCAGCACCTCCCAATTAACCGAAACTACTTCGTCGGTTTTCATATTCACCGTTGTCAGAAGGGGTAACCAAAACCCGAACGTCAACGCATATTATAGTCGAATCAATTTGTAATCGCTCCGTCGCCTTCGTCCCTCGGCTCCTCCGCTCTGTTCATCCGCTTCGGCTGCGACGGCTCCTCGCCGCCTTGCCTTCGCTGCAATGATGTCGCGTTTCGTTAGTAAGATAACATCGGCGCGTGCCGGCGGTGCTCGACCAGCTCTAAGAAGAAGTGGCAAAGTCTAACAATCCAACAGTGTGACTGTGCGTAGCGCAGGCGTTTCATCTGCGTGCATCTGAGCACTTTGAGATCGAGGCGTGTCTGCTTTTCCTCGGCCGAGCCCTCTCGCAAGCCTTCTACATGCGACAGCCAGTAATTAGCCGGCGTGGAAAAGCTGCAATTATCTGCGCGTACTGTGACTGAAAGCATATTGAGCCGCCTGGATAGTAATCAGGATCAATCCTATCTCCATGATTCCGCAGCGGCGTCACTTCGGCGTGCGGGCGCTCCTATACAGGCGTACATGATGACTTATATCTTCGATCAGGACAGCGATCGGCTTAGTCCTCGCCGCTGTCATCATCGTCTTGAATTTCGCCGCAAATTGGACAGGTGTTTACCCAACAATATCCACGCCTCGCGTACGACCACCGCCATTGGATCGAGAGCGGCACCGGTTTTGGTGGCTGCTCTGTCGTCCACGTCTTTTGCCCATGCCACTGAAAGTGAAGGATGGTTTCTTTGCAGTTGCAACAATCTTTCAGTCGTGCCCTGTATTTAGTGGTATCGTACTCGGTGCCGATGCGGGCGGCCATTTCCATAATCTGTTCGCGCATTTGTAGCGGTTTGTCGTCGCAAAGCTCGCATAGGCGCGCCGGTAACGTGCCGGCCAGCACATCCACGACGCTGGCAGTAAACACATTGCGTGCATCAATTTCCAGCCAACAGGCTCCTAAACTCTGGGCATGGTGACAGAGAAGGGCAGAGGCGGGGCGCGTCAGGATCAAAGCCCGCAGGCTGCTTGACTCTAGCAAGAGGGCTTCTTTGCCATCTTCAGCTGACAGCACGGTGCATCGACACAACTCATCGTTGAGATCGAGCAGCACGCCGCGGTCGCACTTTTTGCAACGCGTTCGAAGCTGCACCGGCGAGGTCTGGCCAGAAGACAAAAGGTCGTGCATATAGATCAGCGCCGCCTTCTGAACGGCAAGAATGCCGGAGCATTTGAACGACTCAGGATGATGAAAGGTGTGATCCTTGCTGTTCAATACCATGGTAGTGCCGCACCGCGCGCAGAAGTAGTCGTCGTCTGTGCTGGCCTCGGTCGCCCAGACTATCGAGCTGTTTTCGGACATAGCGACCGCCAGCCCACCTCTTACCATCGCGAGCATGCACCCCGGCAAATACCAGTTCACAATGATCGCTGGCGCAGGCGGCGCTGAGAATGTTGAATTGTGCACAATGACAACTGGCAATCTGGATGTGTCCAGAGCAGATGAAACGAAGCGAGGCTGATTCGGCGATGCCTGCCTCCGAATTCGCTCACAGTGCGGCTATCTGCGCACCGGTGCTCCTTGCGGTCTGACGTTGCGCCGCTGGGCTGCAGCCATATTGCTGAGAATAAAGTTCTGCGCTGTTGCGCCTCCCTGCTGCTGAATCCACGTAATCGGTTGATTGCGATTATCTCTCAATGGCTCAAGCTCAAACCCACCGCTGGGTGTTTGCCTAACCGAAGCAACAGCGAGCGAGGGGAAACCTCTGACGTTAAATTGTCTGGTCAGATCGTTTTGCCAGTCTTCTTGACTGGAGGTGTCGACATAAAGAATCACTGCCCGACCGTTGAATCTTTGCGCGCTTCCCGGCCCGCCGGTAGCGTCAAGCGGTACACCGAATTGGCGCTCGACTGTGGGCATGACGTCGCGATCCATATCGCGGCAGGGCCCGCAATTTTTCACGTTGCCAAATTTGATGATTACAGGCACACCCAACTCAGCAGCCTTCTTGAAGGCAGCATCCTTGTGGGCGTCGTTGTACACCAAAGCGTTGTGAAGTGGTCCATTCTCCTGCACCGACCCATCAGGGTTTCTCATGAGGAATCGCGCCTCACGCTGAGGATCCGGTTGTCCTGGCTGCACTGGACCTGGTCTGACAGGTTCGACAGGCCGCGTCGGCTCTACTGGACGCGTCGGCTCAACCGGCCGTCCGTTCGGATTCTGTTGCCTGATCTCATTAGCGCGTGCGATCAAGGACTGCAGGTACCCGGGCGGCTGCATAGTGCCATCCACAACGGCAGCGGGCATGCCGGAATTAATCAACTCTGTGCGAAACTCCGGGTTGGTCAACAAGTTCGGATCGCGAGCGCCTGCTTCGACAAAGTTCTTGCTCGCTTCTTGTAGATACATGAGTCTGGCGCGCGCTGCGGCTTCGGGCGTGTTGCGGCCGCCGGACCCGTCGTTGACGAACATGTCCCGGCCGGCACTGGCGCCCGAGCCGTCGTTAGTGAACATATCGCGGCGCGGCGTGAACGCGGCGGCGCCCGAGCCGTCGTTGGTGAACATATCGCGGCGCGGCGTGAACGCGGCGCCCGAGCCGTCGCTGGTGAACATATCGCGGCCAGGTCCGCTCTGGCACGCCGGATCGGTCTTCATCAACCTCAGTTGTTCGAACCCAACTGTCGCTTGCACCTGGTTGGCGGCCGTGAGCATTTGCTGATGCCTGACAATATCGCCGATTCTGGACTGATCCGGCGGTTGCTTGCCTCGCTCGGCATCGAGAGATTGTCGCAGGCGCTCGGTCTGCTGCGCCGACCATTGCGGATCAATGCCCTTGCTGGCGTTGATTGCCGCATTCCAGTGGGTCATCCTCTCCTGGAAAGTAGTGGCGCGGTGCGCCGCCTGCATCTCAGTATTGATAGCATTAAACCTGCTCTCAATTTGCTGGTCGGGCGTGCCGCCCCTGTCGCCGATTTTGAACTGATCTTTGATGCGGTCCATCTTAAGATGAATATCGTGTCCTTCTTGTTGCACGATATTGCCGGTATCCGGGCGGTTGCCCCACAACGCCTGGCGAGCCGTAGGCTGCGTCGGGGTGGGCCAGCCTTTCTCGTCTGGCTCCATATTGATGGTCATTGTCAGCGGCTGTCCCTTGCCGCGTACATTGCGGTCAACATACTGACCGATGGCAGTGTTTCGATCGACTTTGTCGATGTCGATGTAGAGGAAAATCGAGTCTTCCCTGCGCAAGCCTTTGGCGCTTTCCAGAGATTTGTCGATCAGTTTTTGCGTTCCGTTTAGTTTTTCCGAACCGAAAACAACAACTACAGACTTGCCTTCTTTAGCGGCGCGAAGCAGCGCCTCGTCATACTTTTTGTCAGTGTAGTCGAAGTTGTCTTTGATTTTCTGCTCGAACGTCTGGTGATTCCAGGTGTTCGGCGGATTATCCGACACCGGCATCGTACCATCGCCAGGACGACGAGGCTGCCTGGAATAGACCTCGTTCCAGCGGTTCGGATCAACATGAGGCCGCTGAGGTTGTCTATGCCACTGCTGTGGTTCGTAATAGATTGGAGGACTGCACCAGCCCCCTCCTCCTCCCCCTCAACCCATGTCCGTATTCCTCTTGATGCGGGTGACTGCAAACGCTCGCGGGGCGCGCGATGTATTGAGAGTATGTTTGACAAATGAGATATTCGTGATGTCGAGGCTGGAAGCGGCGTAAAAACACGTATGCCAGGCGGATTTTCGCTGCCAACTCGGCTGTTTTGCCACGCCGTTAGCCTACTATCGCGCCACGCAGAGGTTGTCGCTCGGGTATAACTGCATCGACAAATCCGAGGTCGTTTCATGGACAGTTTCAAAAAAATGTTCTCCAATACAACCGTCAAAGTTCTTGGAGGCGACCTGCAGGCGGGCGAGTGGCAGTTCGCGACCGGAACTCTCTGGGGCGCATTTGACCAGGTTTCCCTGGTTGGCGAAGTACAAAAGGTTACCCTGCAAACCGAAGAGTCGGTGAAGAAACTGCCGGAAATGGCCGCATGGGGACTGGCAGGCAGCCTCGTCCTGGGACCACTCGGTCTGGTCGCCGGCGCATTGATGGGCGGCAACAAGAAAGAGGTCTGCGCCTTGTGTGAACTCAAGGACGGACGCAAGTTTCTCGCCACGATGGACTCCAAGGTCTATCAAGAGATTCTCGCTATGTCCCTAATGAAATGATCGCCGAAAGATGATTGCTGTTTCGCTTGAGCTTTGCCCGGCAAATTGAGAGCCGGTCACTATTTTGCGGCCCGTTTTTCACAGCGCAGCGGCGCTCAGGAAAACTTCAGGCGGCAGGATTGATAATGTTCTCACATCGATAACACCAGCTTGCGAAGGAACAGGACGATGCGTACATATCAACCCACCGTGATCGGCATTGAGAGTGGAAATGTGCTTACCTGCGCCAAGTCGCAAGATGATGAAACAACACGAGCGCTCGACAAATGGTTGGATCAATCCGGTCGTGACACCGTATATGGTGCATCACTCTACACGCGGTTGGCAGCCTCTGCGGAAACGCAGAGGAAAATTGTTCTAGCCGAAGGATATTTGATCGAAGCATATAAACTTTGCCGCAAGGCTGAATTGACGACCAAAGCTGCTGATCTGGCAGAACGACTTTATATCTTGCTGTTTGACAAAGGCGCCGCCGACGAAACTAATGAAAGAAAAGCGCTGGCCTGGAAAAGGCTAGCTGAGAGCCTGCGCAGCGAGAGTTTTGGCATAATCTGAGTGGAGCTTGTGGAAGGAATACCCGAGCTCTGAACAGATGCGCGATCAAAGACTTTATCTGTATGCGTTGGCTTTACGTGCTTCATGCACTACTCCGGACACCAGCCGGTTAATCAGCTTGGACAATGGAGCATGAACGACTACGAAGAAGCTGAAAAGAAGAAGTACGAAAAACATTTGTTATTACCCCCTGAGAAACAGTGTTCAATCACCTTATCTTCGGTCAATTGAGCTTGTATCTTTGATGTATTGTCACTAAACGAGATTTGTGGCAGGCACAAAAGTCAGTTGATTGTTCTTGGCTGACACAAGCACAACTGCCAGGACAAGTCTTTTTAGGCGGACGATTGGCAAATTAGGACATTAATGTTTTCCAGCCGCGCAGCAACCAGCTGGCGACCGTCGGTCGCGGCAACAGAGAACATTCATCCGACCGAGACAACTTTCGTACCAACCCTAAAGATGGCACCGCTGAGATCCGCTATTCTCGATTGCATATTCTTTCGTGGAAAAACCTCGATGAATGTGCTGATCGCAGATGATTGCAAAAAGGACCGCGACTGGTTAGCCGGCATATTTATTCAGCGATTTCCGGCGCTATTGCCCGTGCACCATGCCGAGAACGGGCAGCAAGCCGTGGAAAAATGCCTGGCCCTGAATCCAGCCGTCGTCGTGCTTGATTTTCAAATGCCAGTGCTCGATGGAGTCAAGGCTGCCGAGCAGATCTTTCGGGATTCTCCCCACACACCAATCATTATTTTCTCAAGTGAAATCGACAACGAACGGATTGAGCGCCTGGCGAAAGCTATGGCAGAACGGCGAAAGAAGAGTTTTACACTGCTGTCCAAAACAGCAACGCTTGCCCAAGCAGCAGCTGCCATCAAGATCGTGCTCGAGCCGGCCGAAGAGGCATAGCAAAGTCAGGATAACCGGCGGTCCTGGCGCAAACAATCAGGCAAGCATATTCATCACACCAAGAGTACGCGCTGCGGTCACAGGCGTGCAAGTCTGTGCGGTGTGATCGAAAGCTGCTGCGGCAGCTTCGTCCAAGGTCAGTTCGTCGAGCCGGGTTTCTAATTCAGCCATCTCAGTTTCCATGCGCCGTAACAACTTTTGCAAAGCATGCATGTCGTCAGGCAGCTTATTCACATCTACTGTTACATCCAAGTCAATTGCCATTTGAACATCTCGTCCAGTCAGGAAACTCGTTCAGATTAACGCGAGCACCAGCCCGAGTAAAGCCGTATCAAGGCATATTCAAATGCCATCGCCTCGATAGCTTCTTCTATCGCCGGGCCTGCCTTATTCCTGCCCTACGGATAAAAACCATAGAGCGGAGGCAGTTTGCGCTGTATTTGCGCAGTACGAGCTCATCTGAATTTACGTCGGCACATGTGGCGTAAAGCCGGCAGCAGGAGCCGCCGCACAGCCTTGCATTAAATTAAATCTTGTGTAAGCAGCCGGTAAAACCTCAGTTGGAATCCATGCATACTTTGGTTTCATTCGATAAGCGCATGGTAGGCTCAACCTAACAGCTCGAATAATCAATCACTTTGTTTGTTGTTTGTTTGCGTCGACGACGTGCGGCGAGGATGGTGACATGATCTCACAAGAACTGCAGCCTGCGCGTGACACGGCATTAGTCGACGAGGCGGACGAATCGTTTCTTTCAGCCAGATGGCTGCAATATTTTCAAGACAACAAAACCGCCCGCGGAAACATCACTATTCCCGCAGGTGTCGCCGTCAGTAAAACCTTGAGGCTACCGCTGATTCGCTCGCTGCAACGATTTCAAATCGGAGAGACCGGAGAAGGACTGCATCTGAAAAGGTACGCGAGTAAGACTGGGGATCAAGTCTACGAGCAGTGCATTGATCTGTTCATCAAAGAAGAGCAGTTTCACGCCAGAGTGCTGGCCGACATGATCGCGGCTTTAGATAGCACGTTGCTTTCCTGGCACTGGAGCAGTCTGGCGTTTATTTGCTTGCGCAGAATGCTAGGGCTGAAAACAGAAATATTTATCCTCTTAGTGGCTGAAATCATCGGTAAATGTTTCTATCGACTATGCGCCGACAAGTTGTCCGATGAGGCGCTGAGCGATGCTTTCTCGCTGATCGTTCTCGATGAGATCGGACACCTCGAATTTCATTGCGCGTTCTTACACAGTCAAATGAAGACTGTTTCCACCACAATTCGCTATTTCGTCTATTGGTCGTGGGCAACAATTTTCTACGCCGGTTGCATTGTCTTCATCGCCGATCATCAGAGAACCTTGAAGGCACTTGGCGGGAGCCCACGCGACTTCTTGCAACAATGTGCAAGAACATTTCACCGGGCCGCGGCTCGCGCTCTCACCGTGTGCAGTGACTGACAATTTAACCTGCCGCGCTTGAGTATCTCGGCAGAGGATTTGATAGTTTTGGATTCGCGATGTAAAGCGCCGAACTTCCATTTCAGCGCAATTGTGTCCCACAGACTATTTTCGACAGCCAGCCCGGTCGAATCGAATCAGGTAGCGAAGGCAAGGCGGCGAGGAGCCGTCGCAGCCGCAGCGGATGGTAGCGGAGGAGTTGAGGAACGAAACTCCGGAGCGAATATGAAAGAGTCGGAGGAGCCGAGGGACGAAGGCGACGGAGCGATTACAAAAGGGAGCGCCGCTCAGGCTCAATCGCCGTCCCGCGCCAGAGGCGCGGGGGCGATTTGCTTGCGGGTGGCAATAAAACTCTCTGATGGATTAGTACGCGCCGCTCGATCGTCCATCAATCTGTACACAAAATACAAAACCATTGTGATCACGCCGTGATCACCATCGGTCGTTCCAAAGGGCGAATGTTCGAAAAACTGATCGATCAATGCTGCAAATTCCGCGATAGATGCAATGCGATGTGGTAAACATTGATAAGTTTGTCCTTGCCGTCTACGAAATCATGCGCCTCGCTGTATTGAGAACCTGCATCATCAATCGCACAGTTCTGCTTCCGTGCATGCTTTGCTGCTTCATCGGCAGCATTTTTTCGATAAACGCGGCGGCGGACAGCAGGAAACTGCTGGCAATGTCCAATGAAGTTCGCAGTATGTGCACGCAATCCGAACAGTTGATCAATGCTCAGCGTTTCAACGACGCGATCAAACTGTTGCAACGCGCAGGTTCCATAGATCCAACCTGTGCTGAGGTGCATGGTTATTTAGGACTGGCGTATCAAAACAGCGGCAATCCTACCAAGGCGATCGAAGAGTACCAGCAAGCATTAAAACTCGGCGCGCAGACTATGTCTTTCATCAACGTCAACATCGGCAATTGCTATCTCAATCTCGATCAACCACAACAAGCCGTTCCGTATTTTCAGCAATATCTGCGCGACAATCCCAATGCTCCTGATGCTGCCCAGGTGCAGCAATCGATGCAAAATGCCGGTGGACGCAAGAATCAGCTTGACCTTCGTTCTGTCGTCGAGCAAGGTCAGTCGTTGTTGAACAATCACCGCTTCGCCGAGGCGCGAGACGCCTTTCAACAAGCTGTCTCAATGCAGCCGAATTTTGCTCCGGCACATTTTTATCTGGGTTATGCACTGGCTCAATCAGGCGATCCTCAGCGAGCGATTTCCGAATTTCAGTCGGCATTGCAATTGGATCCTTCGATGAAACAAGCAACTGTCAATATTGCTTCCAACTATCAGACGATCGGTGACGTTAATTCGGCGATTACCTGGTACGAAAGATATCTGCGGGAAAATCCTGGTGCGCCCAACGCCGGCGAGATTCGCAATCGGATCAACGGGTTGCGCCAGCAAGCCCGTTCGCAGCCGACGTCCGGAGGGGTTGCCGATTCCGGCGATGATTATCTGATCAGCGTCACTCCGGGCGGCAAGTGCTTTCGCTGGCCGTCCGGAAAAATGCCGATCCGAGTTTTCATTGCTCAAGGCGACCCAGCCGCAGGCTTTCGCAACTCCTTCGGACAGGATCTCTCGGATGCCCTCAACGAATGGTCCCAGGCAACTGAGATGCGAGTTACTTTTCAGCTAGTCTCAAATCTGAATCAGTCTGACATCTACTGCGATTGGACATCAGATCCCAGCCGGATTGTGCAAAACGGAGCGGCAGTGGAAGGCGGTCTGACCAAACTGACGGCGCAGCAAACCAATAGTGGACCTGACGTGCAGATCTCGCGCGCTCGCATGACGATTCTCACCACCAGTAGTGGCGGGCAGCCGCGCAACGACAATGCCATGAAAAAGGTTTGCTTGCATGAAGTCGGGCATGCCATTGGGTTGAACGGACATTCCGGCAACAACCAGGACATCATGTTTTTCTCGGAGACAAACACTGACTGGCCGCTGCTGTCTGCCCGTGACAAAGCGACCGCCTCGCGCCTATACGCTGGCTACCCTCCAATGATGAACGGACGCTAGTGCGGCCGGGTGTGTAAACTATCTGGCAGGGGTGAACGAACGCTAGTGCGGTGGTCCGGCCTTTCGTTGCATAGCTGCAGTCAGTTGACTCTCCAACGCCTCCGCCAGCGGCACCACGCGCACATACTTATGTGCTCGAGCGAACTTGAGCACACGCGCCGCCAACTTATATCCTTCGTCATACCTGCCGAGTTCTGCCAGCTCGTATGTCATATCTAGCATGCAAAAGCCGGTCATCTCTGATTCCGGTCCGGTAGCCTTGAGTTCGACCGCCAGCTCTCTTTGTCGCACCGGCAGCGCCGCCTTGTAGTCTTTGATACTGTCGTAATGCGTGGCCTTGAAAGCGAGAATGTCGGCAACAAAACGATGATTGGGCCCAGCAGCCTTCTCCGTTGCCGCCAAAAGAGTGTTCGCGTATGGCAAAATTCCATACTTTGAAGTGTTGGTCACATTTTCCGGAGCATCAGACTCAAGCCGCTGATAAAGCTTCTTCACGAGAATGTAACACGACGGCGAGTCTTTCATTTTGGTTAAAATCTTCGACCATATTTTTTCCGCATCTGCGACCTTGCCACCGATGTATGCCTTAGTCCAAAGATCGCACAAACCGGAATAGAATATTGTCTCGCACATGAGCGTGTCTTTGCTGTTATCTCCCTCAGCTACTTGTCCTGCCAGATCAAAAATAGTGGCTGACTCATTTTTCTTTGCCAAAGCGCCAGGTCCCAGAAAGGTCAGGATCTGCAATCCAGCCAGACTAGTTAACAGTGCCTGACGCAGCGATCGACAGCTTATTTCGCGCATAGCGGAGCATGACATGCAAACTATGTTCCCGACACTACGTCTAAATCCCGAACCATTCGGGAAATTTTTACTGCGAAAGACCAAGGGGAACAACCCTTGATCATGTCGGTAAAATCAAATCAGGTTCAAATATCTCCGTCTGCCTCGGCAAGACTGCAAACCCTTGGACCGGATGCGCTGCACGGTGACGATTCGCCGGCCAATACAAGAAAACACCAAAAAAGACGCCCCGAAAATGCGACAGCGATGCTGTAATCTCAGCAATATTGGGCAAAATGCTGGAGTGAATTTAAAGCATCAACATCATGCCTGAAGATCGCGACCGAGAAATACCAGTCACAGCGCATCCCAATGCAATGCCGGAGATAACGAAAGCGTGCCCGAAATGTGGATTGGGGCTCGCAGATTCGGTTACCATCTGCCCTCAAGACGGGACTGTACTTGGTACCCCGTTGCAACAAGACGACGCGTTTTGCAACAAGTACGAATTTCTCGAAACCATCGGTGCGGGCGGCATGGGCCTGATTTATAAGGCACGTCAGATTGCCATCAACAGGCTCGTGGCGATCAAGGTTCTTCAGCCTGGCTTCAATTCTGATGCCGTGCGCCGGTTTCAAACTGAAGCCACAGCCGCCAGCAAACTTTCGAACCAGTACATCATCACTGTGCACGACATGGGGACGAGCAGTTCCGGCCAGCCTTTCATCGTCATGGACTACCTCGAAGGAAAAACGCTCGCCCAGTATTTGACCCAAAATGGACCGCTGAAGACCGGTACTTTTGTTCGTTTCTTTCTTCAGATCTGTGATGCATTGCAGCACGCTCATTCGCGCAGTGTGCTGCATCGCGATCTAAAACCAAGCAACATAATGATTATGCGCGTCGACGGATTGGAAGAAGTGAGGATCATGGACTTTGGCATCGCCAAAGTGCTTGACGATACCGTATCTGGTGCCCAACAACTGACCAAGACCGGTGAAGCAATCGGCAGTCCTCTCTACATGAGCCCCGAGCAGTGCCGCGGCGCCAAGCTCGATGCACGCTCTGATCTTTACTCGTTAGGCTGCGTCATGTACGAGTCAATCACAGGTGCACCGCCGTTTCTCGGCGGCAGCTCACTGGAAACGATGATGATGCACATCGAGAAAGAGCCGCTGCCGCTCAGCCAAGCCTCGCTCGGGCTGGAGATCGATCAAGGATTGGAAGATATTATTCTGCGTCTGCTGAAAAAAGATCCGGCCGACCGCTATCAGTCAGTGAACGATCTGGAAACTGATCTGCTCAATCTGCGTGACGCGCT
>Ga0206819_10179_pt1 | contig 23243 bp, 20 predicted proteins | sample Alteio_BWOrgCont_87_FD_152855 | JGI IMG/M metagenome (GOLD analysis project Ga0206819, IMG submission 152855) | Enriched cells from forest soil in Barre Woods Harvard Forest LTER site, Petersham, Massachusetts, United States -... | ecosystem: Environmental > Terrestrial > Soil > Temperate forest >... | reverse complement strand
AGCGGGAAGGTTATCCGGGCAACGGAGTTTCGACGGAGGGTGCGTGGTTCGGCGGTCTGTTTGAGGGTTGTTTCCTGATTCTTGAGTCCCCTTGCTGCTAATTCCTGTCAACTCGCTCATTGCAGGCCGAATGCAGGAAGCGCGTTGGGCGAGGATTGGACTTTGGCCACTCCGCCCGAGATCCTTCGCGGCCTGACGGCCGCTTAGGATGACGTCAAGGGGTAAAAGACACAGTGGTTAGTCGTAGTATTCCAGTCCAAGATGTGTGATTAGTTCTTCGCCGCGCAGATGGCGCAGGGTGTTTTTCAGCTTCATTAACTGGATAAACAGGTCATGCTCGGGATAAAGTCCGGGCGCGGTCATGGGAGACTTGAAATAAAAACTGAGCCATTCCTGAATGCCCAGGCCCCGAAGCTGGGCGCTGCGCTGAGCCAGATCCATGAACAGCACGAGATCAAGCACGATGGGCGCGGCCAAAATCGAATCGCGGCAGAGAAAATCTACTTTGATCTGCATGGGGTAGCCAAGCCATCCAAAAATATCGATGTTGTCCCAGCCCTCTTTGTTGTCGCCACGCGGCGGGTAATAGTTGATGCGGACCTTGTGAGTGAAATTGCCGTAGAGTTCGGGATAGAGCTCGGGCTGGAGGATGTGTTCGAGTACCGAGAGTTTGGACTCTTCCTTGGTTTTGAAAGACCCGGGATCTTCGAGAACTTCGCCGTCGCGGTTGCCCAGGATGTTGGTGGAGAACCATCCGTTGAGTCCGATCATGCGGGCTTTGAAACCGGGCGCAAGAATGGTCTTGATCAAGGTCTGTCCGGTTTTAAAATCTTTGCCGCAGATTGGAGCGTCGTTCTTGCGTGACAACTCGCGCATAACAGGGATGTCCACGCTCAGGTTGGGTGCGCCGTTGGCAAAAGGCACGCCCTCCATCAGCGAAGCGTAGGCATAGATCATCGAGGGAGCGATGTTCTCGTCATTCGTAGTCAAGGCTTTCTCAAACGATTTCAGGGATTGATGCGCCGCAGTTGGCTCGATGTAGGTTTCCGTGGAACCGCACCAGATAGTGATCAGGCGTGTGGCTCCAGAGGTCTTTTTTGAAATCGCGGATATCGGCTCGCACCTGCTCGGCAAGATCCATCTTGTTCTTCCCTTTTTTCAGGTTGGGCCCGTCGATTTTCTTCACGTAGTTGTGATCGAAGACGGCTTTGCGCGGCTTGATGGTGCTGAGAAACGGCTTGACCTGGTCGAGCAGTTCGCGATCGAGAACGCCGGCCTTCTTCGCGGCGGCGTGCATGTCGTCTTCAAAGATATCCCAGCCCGTGAAGACAAGATCGTCGAGTCCGGCCAACGGAAGGAATTCCTTGATCTTTGGCGAACGCGCATCGGTGCGTTTGCCCAGGCGAATCGTTCCCATCTGGGTAAGCGAGCCGATGGGCTTGGCAAGTCCTTTGCGTATGGCTTCAACGCCAGCCACAAACGTGGTCGCGACTGCGCCCATGCCCGGGATCATTACACCGAGCTTGCCTTTGGGCGATTGAATTTCGCTGCCGTTATGTTTCCTGGTTTCGGTTCTTGCGGACTTCTGCCGAGTCGCCATCGTATGGAGGCTTCCTTTATTGAGAGCTCTTACTTATGAGAGCCTGAGATGTAGGGCAAACAGTTATGTTCTCGTATCGGGTTGGCATTTGCAACCGGCGTGGGTTGAATGGAAAGATATTGGGCTTTGGCGGCGCGTTGAGCGCGTCGGCGGGCAGGCGGACGTATTAGATTACTTCAGCGCTTTTTCCAGCAGTGAGGCGGTGCTTGAGCCGCCGCGAGATTCCACGAACTTGGTCATAACGGGCACGAACTTGGCGGCCATTTCCGGGGACAAGCCTAGCTTGTGGAAGGCTTCTGCAACTTCCATGGTACGGCCCATGTTGCCAGGCAAGGAACTTTCCAGACCCGAAAACTCAGAGCTTCCAGTTAGTGGCGGAGCCGCTTTCAGCATACGACTCATGCCGGGAACGGCAGACGACACTTTGGAGAATTCGTCTGTGCTCAATCGGGTCTTAGCCAAGGCAAACAGCGAGCCCGCACCGCCGCGAGCCTGAGTAGGAGTAACGGAAAGCTCTTTGCTCAACTGTCCGACGAGCGACGAACTGGAACTCGTCGCCACCGCGGTCTGGGCGTTAGTCTGCATCGCGGACAGAAAGACCAAGGATGCATAAACTATGGCGCATTTAGGTAATAGTCGATAGGTTCTGAATGTCATATGTAGCGGCCTCCCGACGACTACCGAGTATATCTGAGTCGGGAGGGTGCCGCGCTTGCGAGTTGCGCCGGCTCGAGTTGCGCCTGCTAAAGACCAGCACTGCCGAAATCACGATCAGGGCAATCGCTTTTTTCCGTTGGACTCCGCGAGCGGCCTGCTTGATCATCTCGATAGTTCGGACTTGCCATGCAGCAAGTCTCGTGAACCTGCGTTTGCTTTCAGCCTTGTTGCTGCACTGCAAATCTCCTGACCTCGTCGTACAACGACAAAACCGAGTCACACATCGAGCTTCGTGCCGAGGTGTGCTCCTTCAGGTTTTCGTATGCCGCAGTTCGAGGGCGTCTGTTGGGGTAGTACATAAGAACTTTGCGTGACGGGGGAAATCACAATGATGGGCAAAAAGCAAAATCGTCGTAAGAAGCAAACCACTCTGAAAACTCTTGCGGAGCATTTGGATCTGGCGCCGGGAACGGTTTCGAAGGTGCTGAACAACGCAAATGGATCAGAGGCGATTTCACAGATCACCAAGACTCGCATTCTGGCTGCGGCTCGTAAATTCCGATACCGGCCAAACTTTCTGGCCCGGTCGCTGCGGACCAAGCGAACCTACATGATTGGGGTTCTGGTGCTTGAGATCGGCGATTCGGCGAACGGGTTGGTGATGGCCGGAATCGAACGCTTCCTGAGACAGCGGGGGTACGTTTTCACGACGGGCGTGCACCGAAACAGTCCCGAAATGCTGTCGGCTTACGGCGGCCTGTTTCAACGGCGCGGCGTGGAGGGCCTGATCACAGTAGACGCCGAATTTCCATATCGTTCAGCATTGCCGACGGTTGCGATTACGATTCCACCAGAATGGACCAGGGAGAGTCTTGCCGCAGCCTCGGCCGACTCGGTTTCTTTGCCAAATGGCTCCGTGCCTTCGAGACGGTTCCTCGAGCGTGTAGGAGAAAGCGCCGCAGAGGCGCTGCTGGCGCAAATTGAACCGGAGGGTGAGGATATTCTCGCCTTCGGCGGCGATCCCGGGTTGACCGTGCATGATTTCGCCGGCTCGACGCTGACCGTCTAAAGTCCAAGATTCCGCTTGGGCTCCTACTTGCTCAGGACCAACGGGACGGGTTGGTCGTAGGGTTGGATGGTGACCCTCAGCGACTTGCGGCTAGCGAATGCGTCTGGAGTTACGGGGAAGGCTACGATAATTGTTCCCTTGGCCAGACCGCCCGCGTTGATTTTGGCTTCGCGTTCGAGCGGTGGGAGAGCGTGTTGTTTCAGAATCGGGAAAGCCTGGAAGTAGCGGTCGAAGTCGGCCGGGGAAGCAGCGTCGTCGGTGAAGCTGCCAGTTTGGGTGTCGAGGTCGGCTTTGATGGTGTGGATCCAGTATGGTTTGGTGCCATTGTTCTGGAAAGAGACGTTGATCGCGACCATGACCGAATTCTGATCGGGGATTTCGACGGAAACTATATCGTCGATCGAACCACTGGTCGACGAGTGTGGCCGCTGCGACAGGCTGGCGATGAAGGCAACGATGGCGATAGCAGCGACTCCGATGACGACAATTTTGATTGGAGGCAGATTCTTCTTGGCAGTGCCGAATTCTTCGCCGATGTCAAAGGGGGTCGGGGTTTGAGGCGGAGCGGACGCGGGGTGCGGAGATGGCACGTCGTCGGGCATATTTCCTTTTCCGATTGTAATCGCTTCACCGAGTAAAACCGCAAAGAATCGGCTCGCGGTCCTTGGTCACGCGCTGGCGGTCATTGCCCGGTTGCGGGCGAGGCGTAAAGGCGGCGGACTCGCACCAAAAGAAGGATCAGAGCACCCAGGACGGCGATAGCCAGAGGTGCGCGGCGTAGCACCCACGTCTCCGTTCTTCTGCTTGCTTCCCCCGGCGGGAGAACGTCGATCACCTGGATTCGAAATCGTCCTTTCAGATTGGGAAACAGGTAAACCGGAATCACTGTGCCCGCCGGGACCGAATCATTGAGTTCGGCCTGATCGCGCGGGGCACGTTTGAGGTACGGAAGCAAATCCATCCATTCTTTGTTGCCCTCTACTGTGCCGCTGGCATAAACCTCCACGTCGGGACCGTGCGTGCCAGCGTGTTCCTGATAATAGGGGCGGGTGACCTGAAAGGCGGTGGCGTGATAGGGCTGCCCCTGCACGCGCTTGAAAGCAATATACGCGTTTAAGAAGGCGACGAATCCGAATAGTAGGGAGCTCAGGAGGGCAAGGCCCAATATTGCGATGGCGAGACTCAATAGTATTACGATCGTCGGATGGGAAGACGGCGGGTAACGCAAAGAACGGTCGTTGAGTTCGCGATAATTCACGGGATGCCAGCGATCGAGTCCGCAAGATTTTCACACAACAACATCCCCTAAGTCGAATCGAAGACAGCGCGGCACGCCGAGCCATTAGCGAATTGAGGCGCTGGCGGTGCGATCCAAAAAGAGGTGCTGACTGTTGACGGCGGATTGAGCCGAACGATGCGCGCTTCGAGAGTAGATTCCGCTCGAATGCATGTGGCGGGCTTTGACTTCATCCGCGAGGTAGGCTTCAAGAACGTCGTGCCGGAGGTGGTGGATCAGTTTAGGGTCTCGCACGGGAAATACGATCTCGACCCTCCGGTCGAGGTTGCGCGGCATGAGGTCGGCACTGCCCATGTAGAGCTCTTCCTGGCCGCCGTTTCTAAAATAATAAATTCGGCTGTGCTCGAGGAAACGCCCGACGATGCTCGTAACCCTGATGTTTTCGCTCACGCCTTTAATCCCCGGACGCAAACAACATATGCCGCGCACTAATAGATCAACCTTCACGCCCGCCTGTGAAGCTTGGTACAGCAAGCGGATAGCGCGGGTGTCGACGAGCGCGTTCACTTTGAAGATCAGGTGTCCTCCCTCTCCTCGGCGCTGATGGTCGATCTCGCGCTGGATCATCCCTTCCAACTGGTCTCTCAGATCGATAGGCGCGACCAGGAGTTTTCGGTATTCGCCTTTGGCGGAATATCCGGTGAGGAAATTGAAGAGATCGGTGCAGTCGGCGCCGATGGCTTCATCGCAGGTGAACATTCCGAAATCAGTGTAGAGCTGGGAGGTAACGCTGTTGTAATTTCCGGTAGACAAGTGTACGTACCGGCGAATCAGATTTCCTTCCTGACGCACGACCAAAGCGACTTTGCAATGAACCTTCAAGCCCTGGAGTCCGTACACGACGTGCACGCCTTCGCGTTCCAGCGCTCGCGCCCACTCGATGTTGCTCTCCTCGTCGAAGCGCGCTTTAAGCTCGACCAGAGCGGCAACCTGTTTATCGTTTTCGACAGCCTTCAGCAGATTCTCGACTACGGGCGCGTTGCGGCCCACGCGGTAAAGAGTGATCTTGATGGCCAGCACTGCCGGATCCCGCGCCGCTTGCTGCAGGAAAGAAACCACGGGCTGAAAAGAATCAAAGGGATGCTGGAGAAGAATGTCCTGGCGGCGAATGGCGGCGAATATATCTTCCGTGTCCTCTTCGGGCTCGAGCGCGCTGGGGATTCTGGGCACAAACGGCGGATACTTTAGTTCGGGACGATCAATCGATCCGAGATGACGCAGGCGGGTAAGCGCGAGCGGTCCTTTTATCCGATAGACATCGTCGCGCTCGACCTCGAGGTTTTCGATCAGGATATCGAGCACCGACTGCGGCATAGCCTCATTTACTTCGAGACGAATGACGTCGGCAAAACGGCGCTGCCAGACGCCTTCTTCGACGGATTCGAGCAGATCTCCTGCCTCCAATTCCTGGATAACGGTGTCTGCATCCCGCGTGACGTGGAAGGGGTGGGCTTCGAGGACCTTCATTCCCGGGAATAACAGCTTCAAATTGGCGGCGATCAATTGGTCCAGCCAGATGAAACATTGGCGTCCGGAATTCTTGGCACCTTTTTCCCGTGGCAGCGGGGCAACCGCAACCAGTTGGGGAATTGAATTCGGAATCTTTACGCGGGCGAAATGTTCCTCGCCCTTTTTGTCGCAAATCAACACGGCAAGGTTAAGGCTGAGATTCGAAATGTGGGGAAACGGACGGCCGGGATCAAAAGCGAGCGGAGTGAGAGTGGGGAAAATAGTTTCGTGGAAATACTTATTTATGGCCGCCCGCTGGGTCGTGCTCAACCCCGAATAATCCGCAATCTGGATGCCGGCTTCAAGCAGCGACGGCACAAGGTCCTGTTGCCAGCACTCATGGCCTTCTTTGAACAAGCTAGCAACTCGTTTGCGTACGGCCGCGAGTTGTGCGGCGGGAGTCATAGCGTCCGGGCCGCACTCGAGAACTCCCTTATCGACCTGCCGCCTCAGCCCGGCCACGCGCACCATGAAGAACTCGTCGAGGTTGGAGCCGAGGATGGAAAGAAACTTCACTCGCTCCAACAGAGGCACTGTGTCGTCCTGCGCTTCTTCGAGGACTCGGCCTTGGAACTCGAGCAGACTGAGTTCGCGATTCACGTAGAGTTCAGGGTTTTCGAATGGAGAGTTGGTGGGCGCAGCGACTATTAACGCGCCCTTCGCGACGTGGCCTCGTCCATTACGGCTGGCAGTCTTGTGCGCGTTTTGTTTAGCAACTTTCGTCGTTGCTTTTGGAGCGGTCGTTTTCGACATTTTTATTTCTGAAGAGTTAACGAATTGCACGGCAATTGTAATTTGGGGAATGTCGTTTGGTGCGGGATTCTCGGCGTCGGGACGGCATTTTTAATCGGGTTGTAACAATTGGGTATTTGCCTGTGCTGGCATTTCTAAATTCATTAACCACTGAGAACACGAAGGTCCACGAAGGAAGCAACCCAGAGCGCCTAAATCACCTGCACGGACCCGCGCGCCTACATTCCTTTCATGACTTGGTTGAATTGCTCGGGTGGGAGCGTGTTTAGCACATCTTCTTTGGTTAGCCAGGCGCGGCGGGCTTGCAGGATGCCGTAGCGAATTTTATCAAGATGCGAGGTATGGTGCGAATCGGTGTTGATCACGATCTTGACGCCATACTGTTTCGCCAAACGCAGATGGCGGTCGCAGAGGTCGAGCCGGTCGGGGTAGGAATTTAACTCCATCGCGACCTTGCGTTGGGCTGCGGCTTTCAGCACCGCATCGATGTCGAACTGGTAGGCATCGCGACGGAGAAGCAGGCGGCCTGTCGGATGCCCGAGAAACGAAGTGTTGGGATTCTCCACTGCCTTCAGCAGGCGGTCGGTCATCTCAGAGGGACTTTGGTTGAAGTGCGAGTGAACGCTGGCGATCACGAGATCCATTTGTTCGAGCACGGAGTCGGAGAGATCGAGTGTGCCGTCGGCCAGAATGTCGGCTTCGATTCCAGCGAAGATTCGAATGCCGTCAGTCTTCTCGTTGACCGCGCGAATGCGTTTGATGTGCTCGACGGCGCGTTTGTCATCGAGCCCGTTCGCGAATGCCAGGTTTTTGGAATGGTCGGTAATCGCCATGTATTTATAGCCGTGAGCCCGGGCGGCCTCGGCCATTTCTTCGATGGTGTTGCGGCCATCGGTCTCGACGGTATGCATGTGGACATCGCCCTGCAGATCGGCCTGCGATATGAGAGCGGGCAGCGTGTGTTTCTCTGCGGCATCAATCTCGCCGAGGTTCTCTCGGAGTTCCGGGGGAATGTAATCCAGCTTCAGCTTGGCGTAAATCTCTTCTTCGCTTTTTCCGGCGACTGGTTGTCCGTTGTCGAGCTGCGCGAGGCTGTATTCACTTAGGGTGTAACCCATCTTTAGGGCGCGTTGGCGTAGGGCTACGTTGTGGGCTTTACTGCCGGTGAAGTATTGCATGGCGGCGCCGAAAGAGTCGGGGGAAAGAAGACGGACATCAACCTGCATGCCGCCGCGCATGCGAAAGCTGACTTTATTTTCGCCGCGGGCAATGATGTCCATCAAGCCTGGCAGCTTGATGATGTGGTCGATCAGTTTTTGGCGTTCTTCGTCATCACAGCAGGCTTTGCCGGTTACCAGGATGTCGAGATCGCCCACGGTTTCGCGTCCTCGGCGCAAAGAGCCGGCGGGAGTCACTTTCTCAATGCCAGGATATTCGCGAAGATGTTCGATAATCTTTCCTGCCTGCGTTTCCGCAGTGTCGACAAGAAAACGTCCGGCGATGCGGCGGTAATCCTGGATCGCCTTTAGGAGCTTCTGCTCTTGCTTTTCGCCCATGCGCGGAAGACTGCGAATCTTACCCTCCTGGGCTAACTTCTCGACGCCCTCGGGGTCGCAGACCTGGTAAACGCTCCAAATCAGCGCGATGGTTTTCGGGCCCAGGCCTTGAATCTTGAGCAGATTGAGCATCGATGGATGGTATTTCTTAAGCAGTTCGGCGTGCAGAGAAAGCCGGCCTTCTTTGAACATTTCCTGCAGGTTGGCCAGCATTCCCTTGCCAATGCCGGGGATGGCCAGTACTTTCTTGGGTTCGGCGATTAGCTCCGCAATCTGTTGCGGAGAGGCCTCAATGGCTTCGGCGGCGTTGCGGTAGGAGCGGATGCGGAAGGAATCCTGGCCGTCGACTTCGAGTAAGTCGGCGGTCTCATAGAGGATGCCAGCGATGGCTTTGTTGTCCATTCGCCATCCAGATTACAACCTATGGCGGAAAAGTCGAGTGTCCTACAAGCCTGGATTGGCGGTGTCCAATATCCATATTCCCACTGCCCTAAAAACGCTGCATGAAACCGTTGTGTGCGGAGGCAGTCCGGTGTATATTACCGCTCTGTCGGAAAGCGAAAAAAGTCAAAACAGAATTCCGACTTGCAGGCATCTGCTGCAGATCAGTTCGCTGATTACTGAACGGACTCGATTGCTGCGAGCTTTGAACAATCCTTTAAATCTCTTTGCTCCTTGGTGTCGCCTATGAAAGGCCCGGAACGCCGTCAAACTCCCCGAACGACGTTGGAGAGGCATGCCTATATCAATATCGAGCCGAACAACGGCGGCATAGTATTGAATGTTTCCGAAGGTGGGCTGTGCTTTCATTCCTTTGATCCGGTGAAGCGCGATGGCAAAGTGCGCTTCTGGTTTTCGGACCACAACCAGCGAATTGAAGCCGACGGCGCGGTGGCGTGGGCTGACGAGACGCAAAAAGGAGGCATGCGCTTTGCTGCGCTACCTCCCGAAGCCCGGGAAAAGATTCGCGAATGGATGAGTCAGCCTGGCGTGATTGCCGCTGAGGTGGGATCCTCGCCAGTCGGCCCAAAGCCGCGCGTGTTTAGTGCGGGCGCTAGCAGAATGCCGGCGACCACGGTTGTGCCTCGTGATCCCGTCCCGGCGGCAGCTGTTTCGTCCGAGCTGCAGATACGCAAGCCATTGAGTGGCTTTTCGCGCGGTCTGGCTACGGGGCTGCTGTTTTCAGCGGTCGTCGTGGCCGCGGTCTTATTTCAAAGCTATCGCCATGAATTCGGAGAGACGCTCATCCGATTGGGAGAGAGGTTTGCCGCTAAGCCGCAAACGGAAACTCTGACTGTCTCGGCGGCCGCGCCGGCGGATTTGCCGCCGCCGGAAACAGTTTCGCCGCCCATGCGGCCGGTTTCGTCGGCGCCGCAGACGGTCGTGTCGAAACCGCAGGCGGCTTCCATCCCAATTCAGCAACCCGTGAAGGTTATTCCAGAGCCCGAGGTAGTTGTACGCCAAGCCGAGAAACTCGTGCCTCAGACCGTAGCACCTCAGGCCGCAGCAAAGGTGACGCCGCAACCGGTGAAGCTCGATCCTCCGAAGCCAAATACACCTTCTACTCTTGCAGGCAATTCCTCTCCCAAGCCGGTCGCCGCAGCCGCGCCTACTGTTTCGTCAATGCCTCCGAAGGCATCGTCGCCGTCCGCTGCACCGCCAACTCAGCCAGCGCCCGCGACTACGCCTAGCCTCACGCCAGTCAAAGTCGCTGCGGCATCGAAGCTCGACGAAGCGAATCAGGCTGGCGTCCACACCGAGGGTTCAGCAGCAGAAAATACTTTCCTGAGCCGAGAGCTGTACTTCGAAGTCGGCCGATTCAAGACTGAATCGCAGGCTCACGACGAGACCGACAAACTGGCGCAACTAGGTTTCCCCGTCACGGCAGTTCAAAAAGGTTTTCTTTGGACGAATTCTACCCGCGTGCTGGTGGGTCCCTATGGCGATGAAGATCGCGCCAAACTCACACAAGACAATCTGTTGGCGAAGGGTTTCAAGCCCCGACCTTTCGAGAAAGGCTCGCGCGATTTGACGTTACTTTCCACGGTGACGCTAAACGGCGATCCCGCGCCGGAAGGGGATTATGTGGTCACTTGGGAATCTTACATCGGCGACGCGAGCGTTAAATTTATGCGCAACAACAGTGTAGTTGCAAAAGCTGATGGAAAATGGGTGAAACGCGACGTCCGATACCCGCGCGATGCGTATGTGTATCGCAGAAATCCTGATGGATCACGAACCCTGCTTGAAATTCACTTTGGAGGCATGCGCCAAGCCTTGGTGTTTGGCAAGGCATCGTGATCGACGCGGCGCTGTAAGCGCCGCCTCGATCGCGTTCAGTCTATTTTCGGCTTTAGGAAGCCTTTGTAACATTGGAAGCTTGCGGACCCTTCGGTCCCTGAGTGATCTCGAACTCGACCTGATCACCCTCCTGCAAGCTTTTGTATCCTTCCGATGTAATTGCGCTGTAATGCACGAATACATCCGCTCCATCTTCACGACCGATAAAGCCGTATCCCTTGGCATTGTTGAACCACTTCACCGTACCTTTCAAGCGTTCCACATACGCCCCCTCGGGCACGAAGTTTCTTACAGGCGTGCCCGCCGATTTTCTGTCATTTTCCGGCGACCGGAGGGGGCTGTCAAGAGGGCGAATCACTTAGAAGTCGAAAATAATCTTCCACATGCGACCTACTTGCGACCTTTCCTGCTGCGCTGAGCTTGGCTGAGCCAGAGCACTCCTGAGATGGTCTTGCCATCCTGTATTCGGCCGGCCATCACCATGCGGACGAGAGCGCTGAGCGGAAAAAATTTGGCCTCAATGACTTCATCCTCCTCCGGCTGAGCGATGCCGGGACGTAGATTCCTCGCCAAATAGATGGCCATGGTTTCGGCGACAAAACCAGGGGTGGCATAGTACTTCAAAATGCGCTTCCAGCGGGCGGCAGTGAAGCCTGTTTCTTCGCGTAGTTCCCGTTTGGCCGCGACCAGCTCATTTTCGCCGCTATCAATGCGGCCAGCGCAAAGTTCCCACAGAAACTGCTGTGCGGCATGGCGATACTGACGCACCAGAAGCACGTGCGGCTCGGAAAAGGTTTCGTCGACCGCCATAATCACAACCGAGCCGGTGTGATGCACAATGTCACGGCGTCCACGGACGCCCGTAGGCTCCAAAACTTGATCGGTGGTAACCCAAAACGCGGGGCCACGGTAGACCTCGACGGAAGAAAGTACGCGAGCTTTTCCTTTAGCGGCAGACGATTTTGGCATACCAACAATATAAGCGACAGGCGCGCCGGGCGAGCAAAGGCACAGAGAGTTTTTGCAGAGGGCGGATTCGACTGATATGCTGCCCGCGATGGCAGCGAAGCCACAGATTGCAATTGTCGGCCCAGGCAGACTCGGCAGCGCGCTGGCGATTTCGCTGAAGCGAGCTGGGTACGAGATTTCCGAAATCGTTTCCCGTAACAATGCTGGATCAAAGCAGAGAGCTCGCAGCCTGGCCCGCAGGGTCGGGGCTCGTGTTTCTCCTGGCGATAATGCGCGCTTGGGAGCCGACATTGTCTGGTTCTGCGTGCCCGATCGAGAGATCGCCTCGGCATCGCGACAACTTGCCTCCATCGTCAGTTGGGAGGGAAAAACAGCGTTCCACTCGAGCGGTGCGTTGGCGAGCGACGAACTGAATGCGCTGCGTCGGCATGGAGCCTCCGTGGCATCGCTTCATCCCATGATGACATTCGTTAATGGCTCTATTGCTCCTCTCCAAGGTGTACCCTTTGCCATTGAAGGCGATAAGGCTGCAGTCCTCGTCGCGCGACGGGTCGTGAAGAATCTTGGCGGAGAAGCCTTCGCCATTCGCAAACAGCAGAAGGCTGCTTACCACGCTCGGGGGTCCTTTGCCTCGCCCCTGTTGGTAGCGTTGCTGGTGACTGGGGAACAGTTGGCCCGCAAGGCTGGGCTTTCCGCCGTCGAGGCTCGCAAGAAGATGCTGCCCATCGTAAAACAGACCATCGCGAATTATGAAGCGCTGGGTCCGGCCGGAGCTTTCAGCGGGCCCATCGTGCGCGGCGACGCGGAAACCGTGGGCAAACATGGGCGGGCGCTGACAAAAACCCCAGAAGCAAGAGCCGTATATTTAGCATTGGCGCGGGCGGCGTTGAGATATCTTCCGGCTCGGAATCGCGCGCAGTTGAAAAAGGCCCTGGGACGGTAGGCTTCCGCCGCGCATCACTCCAAGCCGTCGATGGCTTTCATACCCTTCAACACGTTTAGCTGCGCGCTCAGTCGCTGCTCCGCGGGTGTTTCAGTTCCGAGGCCCGAATAATATTCGACGAGGTTTTGCTGTAGATCTTTGGGAATGGGTTGGTCGGGTTTGGACGTTATATGGTCCAGCAGTTGCGCATACGTTTTGTCGGCGAGAGGATAAGTGCCCCGTTTCACGTGATCTCCGGTATCGAGATCGATGTTCGGCAGGTGCATGTTCATTGCCGCGCCAATGTGATTGGAGTCTTCCGTTAGTTTGACCAAAACATCCCGAAACGCATCCACGGTGTGGTTTACGCTGCGCAGGTAGGATTCCTGCGTGTCGGCATTGGGAATCTTGATCGCCAGGTCAGACGCAGGACCAACCTTCGGAATAACGAAGACCAGAACTGCCAGCAGATGCGCCGTAAACCCAGGTCCCCGCGAGGCGTGCTTCCACCTCCGCTCATAGTTCGTTCGGGCAACCCGCTCGGCAAAGATGCGATACGCATCGTCGTTCGGAGGTGGAGGAAATTGATGTTGATGCAATACCACTTCTGCTTCCGCAAACGCCGGGATGAAGCGTCGCACCGAGGTGCGATAGCTGCGGAGCGCAGAGTGGGCGCGGCCGTAAAGATCATGAATGTCGAATCCGTAGGTGTTGATGAAAGCCTTTTCCAGAAACTCCCTCGGGACGTTGAAACCGATAAAGCGCAAATAGGCCGGAGGCGCAAACGCCGCATCTGTCAGTTCGTTGACGTCAAAGGCAAATTCAGTTCGAATATGCGCGTGCGGATTTTCGTCGTAGGTTACGATGCGTCCAAACTTGCGCCTCAGTTTCGGAAATTCGACCGCAGTCGCTGGATTGACCGCCTCCGAGTGACCCACTGAATCGCCCAGATAATGAGACAGCGCGCCAATGGCGAATGCATATTCGTCGATGGTCTGAGCGTTTCGAAAAAGCCATGCGATGAAGTCGCCGGTGCGCACGTAATGCGTGAGGTCGCTGAAGAAGGGTTTGCCGAAGGGATAGTAACCCATATCCTGAATGGCGGCTCCGCCGTACGCATAGGCATGCGCTTCGCGCAACTGCTCGTCCGTTGCGCTAGGGAATCGCGACAGTAGCAGCGGCCGAATCGAATCGTTCCAGGCTAGGTCGATCAGTTCTTCGTGAGTAAGAACCGAATATCCGGGAGAGTAGGCCGAGCAAAAGATGATCGCAAAAAGCATTGTCGTTCTAAGGACCAAGCTCAGCCGTGCTGTCAGCAGAGTTCGCGCGCCACGCTTGGTTGCTCGCCGAAGCGCGCGCCTGATTTGCATTTGATGGGTTTCCGTTCCTGCGCAGTGAAGTCGACTCAGAACTTCAAGTTAATGGCCGTGAGCCCGCAATGTCCATCGGAGGTTCACTGTATTGGCTTGGGACTGTCCCGGGGTGCTCGCTCGCTCCAACATCGCTTCGGCGGCCATCTGCGGAGGGCGCAATGTTATCCTAATCAGGATAACTACGCGAGGCTGTTAACCTTCCATGTCCAATCCAGAAAGCGCAGAAACCCAATCCACCAGCACTTCTGACGAGTCTTTCAAAGACATTCTCACCGAATTCGAGCAGAGCAAATCGATTAAGCCTCGAGAAGCCGGAAAAGGCCGCGAAGGTACGGTGATCGCCATCACCTCCGATTCAGTTTTGCTCGATATCGGATTCAAGACTGAAGGCATCCTGCCGCTGGCAGCCTTCAAAGGTGGAGCTGAGAAAGTGAAGACCGGCGACAAGCTGCTGGTCTCGATTAAGGGGCGCGATCCCGAGGGCTACTACGAACTGGCCCTCGGCAAGATTGAACGGCCGACGGATTGGGCTTCACTGGCGAAGGCGTTCACTGAGAAGACGACGATCGTGGGCACCGTGACGGCCGTGGTCAAAGGTGGACTGAGCGTTGATGTGGGGGTGCGGGCTTTCATGCCAGCTTCGCGCAGCGGAGCCCGCGACGCCGCAGAAATGGCGAAGTTGGTCGAACAGGAAATCCGCTGCCGGATTACCAAGCTCGACGAGGCAGACGAAGATGTAGTGGTAGACCGCCGCGTTGTTGTCGAAGAGGAAGAACAGGATGCAAAAGGGCGGCGCTATTCGGAGGTCCAGGAGGGTCTGATCGTCCGCGGGACGGTTCGCAGCCTGACCGATTACGGTGCTTTCGTCGATATTGGTGGCGTGGATGCGTTGCTGCATGTGAGCGACATCTCCAGGAGCCGCATCAACAAACCAGAAGACAAGCTGGCGGTAGGGCAAGAGATTGAAGTCAAAGTTCTTAAGATCGACTCCGAGAAGCGTCGCATTTCTGTCGGCATGAAGCAGCTTGAGCCCGATCCCTGGGATTCAGTCGCGACCAAATACAAACCTGGCGAGAGGGTGCGTGGCACCGTGACGCGTGTTCTCGATTTCGGTGCGTTTGTAGAACTCGAACCCGGGATCGAAGGGTTGATCCACGTCTCGGAAATGTCGTGGGTTAAAAGAGTGAGGACGGCGGGAGATGTGGTCAAACCGGGCGACACCGTGGAAGCCGTGATTCTGGGCGTGAGCGCCGGCGATCGTCGTATTTCGTTAGGCCTGAAGCAGACGCTCGGCGACCCGTGGGCAGACGTGGCGCAAAAGTTTGCCGTCGGCTCGGCGGTTGAAGGTCCGATCACGAGTTTGACGAAGTTCGGCGCATTCGTTCAGCTTTCCGAAGGTGTCGAAGGCATGATTCACGTGAGCGACATCAGCGCCGAAAAGCGCATCAACCACCCGCAGGACGTGCTCAAGGTTGGGCAACCAGTGAAGGCACAGGTTCTCGAAGTAGACACGGAAAAGCGGCGACTGAAATTGGGCATCAAGCAACTGGTCCCGACCAGCATCGAGGAGTACATCGCGGAACATCAGGCGGGGAATGTGGTCTCGGGCCGCGTGATGGAGATTTCGGGCGAACGGGCGCGCGTGGAACTCGGCGAAGGCATCCAGGGCACGTGCACACTCGCTGCGGAGCGGACGCCGACAGAACCGACGCTGTCCAACTCCAAGCCGGATTTAGGATCGTTGAGTTCCATGCTTTCGGCGCGGTGGAAGAGTGGAGCGGTTGCGGGCGCAGCCAAGCCAGAGGTCGTCCGCGGCGGCCAGGTTCGCAGCTTTCGGATTACCAGGCTCAATCCGACTGAAAAGAAGATCGAGTTGGAATTAGCCTGAAACCACAAAATTAGTTCCAGCCTCAGGATTCCAGAGTGCTCCGCCGGAGCCCTTAATGCGCTCTTGCTATCGCCAATCGCACCGCGTATGATGCGGCGGCATGGCTACGAATCCTTCGCCTCAGGTTACATTGCGACAAAAAGCACAACTCATGTCTGCATCGGAGATCGAGCGCACTCTGGTACGTCTCGCTTATGAGATCGTAGAGAAAAATGGGGGCGTGGAGAACCTCGTCTTGATTGGTATCCGCCGGCGTGGAGTTCCGCTTGCCGAGCGATTGGGGAAAATTATTGGCCGCATCGAGAGCGCAGACGTTCCCGTCGGAACGCTCGACATAACGTTTTATCGCGACGACCTTTCGACGGTTGGACCCAAGCCGGTGGTACAGAAGGCGAAGCTCGGCGCTGCAATCCAGGACAAAAATGTCGTGCTGGTGGACGATGTACTCTTCACTGGCCGTACTACGCGCGCAGCCATGGATGCGCTTTTCGTTCACGGCAGGCCAAGCCAGGTGCAACTATCCGTGCTAATCGATCGTGGCCACCGCGAGTTGCCGATCGAGGCCGCATATGTGGGCCGCAATATTCAAACCTCCCTGAACGAAGTCATTGAAGTTAAACTGACTGAAATCGATGGCGCCGAGAAGGTCTTGCTGATGGAGAAGTAAATCTCAGCCGGTCTAACCCAGAAACCAATTCCTACTGATATGGCGAAAACTGCCGTCTCGAAAAAACAGCGGGATCAATTGCTGCGTAATGCCCGCAAAGCGATGAATAACGCCTACGCGCCTTATTCCCGTTTCCGAGTAGGCGCGGCGCTTCTCACGGGTGAGGGAGAAATATTTTCGGGATGCAACGTTGAGAATTCATCCTACGGCCTAACCAACTGCGCCGAGCGCTGCGCAATCTTCGCCGCCGTGGCACAATCCGGTTCCAAGCTTGATATTCGCGCTCTCGCTGTTGTGAGTGATCAGGATTCTCCGTGCTCGCCCTGCGGAGCCTGCCGACAAGTCATTTATGAGTTCGGCCCGGACGCAATCATCTTTTTCAAGAGTGCGAAGGGTTGGAAGCAGTCGCACATTGCGGATCTTCTGCCGGAAGGCTTCCGTCTCCAGTGAATCAATCGGCGGCAGGTTCCGGGGAAACAATCCGCGCGGTTGATATCATTCGCAAGAAGCGCGACGGTCATGAACTTTCGAATACAGAAATTGAGACCTTGGTTCATGGCTACACCAGCGGAGACATTCCCGATTATCAGGCTTCCGCGTGGCTGATGGCCGTGCTCCTGCGCGGTATGACTCGCGCAGAGACCGCCGCTCTGACAGATGCCATGTTGCGCTCGGGCGAGGTTCTGGATTTCTCCGATTTTCCGCAACCGAAAGTTGACAAGCACTCTACCGGCGGAGTCGGCGATAGCACTTCACTGGTTCTCGCTCCACTGGCGGCTGCGGGCGGCCTGATTGTGCCCATGATCAGCGGCCGGGGACTTGGCCACACTGGCGGCACACTGGACAAGCTCGAATCGATTCCTGGTTTCCAGGTGAACCTCGCACTCCCCGAATTCCGACGAGTCTTGCACGCCTGCGGCTGTTGCATGATCGGTCAAACTGCGGACCTCGTTCCCGCCGATCGCAAGCTTTATGCTTTGCGCGACGTCAGTGGCACGGTTGAAAGCTCCCATCTAATCTGCGCTTCAATCATGAGCAAGAAGCTTGCCGAAGGAATCGACGCACTGGTGTTGGACGTGAAAACCGGAACTGGCGCCTTCATGAAAAAAGAGGAAGACGCTATCGTTCTCGCCGACCTTATGGTGGAGACTGGCGAGCGCATGGGTAAAAAGGTGAGCGCACTAATCACCAGCATGAATCAACCTCTCGGGTTCTACATCGGTAACTCGCTCGAGGTTATTGAGGCGCTGGAAGTGCTGCGCGGGCAAGGTCCGCCAGACTTGCGCGAGTTGTGTCTCGAACTCGCAGGCTACATGTTTTATCGGGGAGGCACTACAACAACTGTCACGGAGGGGCGGCAAAAAGCGGCGGACCTGATCGACTCCGGCCGGGCTGTCGAAACGTTTCGGACCATGGTGGAACTGCAGAAGGGTGATCCCCGCGTGATCGACGATCCGAGCCTGTTGCCGCAAGCGAAGTACACATTGAAAGTGATTTCGGCCGCGACCGGGTCGGTCGTCGGCATCGACAGCGAAGCCATGGGTACGGCTTGCGTTATTCTCGGCGGCGGCCGGGAAAAGAAAGAAGACTCGGTGGATCCCTCGGTTGGAATCGTATTGCACAAAAAGATCGGAGATGCAGTGAGATCCGGCGATGCTTTATGTACGATCCACCATAACTCGGAGGCGCGCGCACTTCGGGCGAAGAAGCTTATCGAGGGGAGTTATCAAATCAGCGACGGGCAGATTGCAGAGCCTCATCCGTTAGTTCGGCGCGTACTCGGAAGACAGAACTGATGATCCAGGTTTGGCGTCTCGGAACATTGACCTAGCTTTAGCCTTGGGCCACTCGGCTCGCGCGTTCGCGCAACTCTTGCACAATCTTCACACCGCTGCTGGTGCCAAGACGATCGGCTCCTGCTTCAATCATCGCCATTGCATCGGCAGCCGTTCGGATCCCGCCGGATGCCTTCACTCCGACATTGGGACCGACGACCCGGCGCATCAGGCTGACGTCCGCAACCGTTGCTCCTCCACCGAGAAATCCGGTAGAGGTTTTAACAAAATCGGCCCCGGCTTGCACACTTAACTCGCACGCCATCTTCTTCTCGTCATCGGTCAGCAGGACCGTTTCCAGAATCACTTTAAGCAGCCCGCCGTGAGTGTGCACCGTCTCAGCCACAGTCCGGATGTCGTCCAGCACCAATTTGCGGTCACCGGATTTCAACGCGCCGACATTCAGCACCATATCGATCTCGCGCGCTCCAAGGTGAAGCGAATCGTTCGCCTCGACTTGCTTCACGCTGGTCAAGGTGGCGCCTAGCGGAAAGCCGGCAACCGTTGCCACTTTTGTTGGCCCGTTCTGCAATTGCGCAACTGCCAACTCAACGTGGCTGGCATTCACCACGACGGTGGCAAAGCCAAGCTCGCGGGCTTCCCCACAAAGTTGGACAATTTGATCAGCCGTCGCCTCCGGCCGCAGGTTCGTCTGATCAATCAGTTGTGCTATATCCCGCTGGCTCATTGGTTATTTGAACTTCTTCGATCGATTGCAACCGCGGCTCACGAATTTCAATACGTTCGCTTCGTTCCCAATTTCACAATCATAAGACTCTCGGAAGCCATCAAGAGTATATCGTTGCGAACTGCTTGCATTAGTGTTCTGCCCGGTATTGAAATTCAGCGTGTCCTGCGAATTCACCTTGTTGTCTACCGAGCCGGTGAACGACGGACTGACCACGAAGCTCTTGAATTCCTGCGAAACAACCGTCGTCTGTTGTGTTTGCCCATTCGGGAAGGTGACATCGATGTTGACGGTAAGGGGATACTGGAACGACTCCACGCTAACGGATCGACCACGACCCTGTTGCGTTTCGATGCTGTAGTTCGCCGGAGTGAATTGCGAGATGTCCTGCACGTACTCGTTAGCATTGATGTTAAAGCGCTGGAAGTTGTTGAAGTTCACGCTTTGCTGGATAAACGTGCTCACTTTCCCATGAGACGTATTCACGAAGCCACCCAACTGGAACTGTCGTTGCGAAGTCGTGTTCACGGTTCCGCTGACGTTGTTTCCATTGACGTGCAGATTTGTTGTGATCACGGGGTTCGGTGGCTGAATGGTGTTAACCGTGACCTCTCCGGTCACCTGCTGGGAATTGTGATCCTCGAACAGTAACAAAGTTCCGGTCACGCTGAACTGGCTGTTGACATTGAGCACGTTCAGGGCGACGGTATGCTTTTGTCCATTGCTCAGCAATCCTGCGAAGGGCGTGAGGTTGACGCGATAAGGCATGAGGTCGAGGGTTTGCACGCCCGGAGTCGGCACCCAAAGAAAAGGATCAATGCCTCCGGTGAAGATCCAGGGGAAGACAGGGGCGACGCCAGCAGGTTGGCCGTCGATAGTGATCTCTGCTTCGCGAAACGCTGTGCCTCCGCAGCTTTGCAACTCGGTGGTCAAATTATTGGGGACGCAGCTGTACCAGAACTCGTCGCTTTGCTGCCCCTGAGTGACCACATCTAAATACGCCTGTTCTATATTCGTCGGTAGTGTGAAGGTAGTGGTGAGCTGATCGGCAGGCGTGTACACGAATCCAGGCAAGTTCACTCCACCGCTGCCATTCGGCTGTACCAGCGGCAACACGGCGTCGGGCGTAGGCTGGCCGTGGCCTTTTACGGGATAGAACTCTAGATCAGCGCTCACCGTAAATATTCCGTTCAGCTCTGTGTTGTAAGGCGGAGGACAGTCGGTCGTGCAGTTGGGCAGAACGATCGCGCCCGGCTGAGCTGCCGCGAGCAGCGCAGTGTAGTCAGTCACGTCCCGTTCCACGTGCCAGGTGTTGGTGAGTGTGGCAAGTGGTTCCGGAGTGGTTCCGAAATAAATATCCGTGTCGTTTAAATAAACGCTGGCAGTCCGGTCGAATTGCTGGCCTGCGTTCTCGCTGAAATCAGCTTCAAAGACGACCGCAGCCCAGGGTCCGGGACAATTTGCAGGAGGCGTGTATTGAAAGGTCTGTTCGGATTCGGCGAAGAAGGCGAATTGAAAACCAGAAAACAACTGCACTTTGCAGGGCTGTACGGAGGGCCGCGGAACTAAGGGATCAGCCGTTACCGTAAACTGGGTTCCCACTTGCCGGTTTAAACTTTGCCCAACGGAAATGCTACCGAGCATCGAAACCACCACGAGAGTTGTGAGTACGAGATGCGTCCGCGACGACTTCATAGAAAGCTCCTTTGCCGCTCCAGGAACGGGTTTACGCCCGATTCCCTTCTCGGTGCGAAATGCTGTCCATTGTACAGCGATCTATTCGGTTCGCAACTCTGTGCAATGATTTGAACACGCAGTTGCGTTGAACACGAAGTCGTGTCAGCGTCGTTTTAGAGCTTCCAGCTCTTCCAGGGTCCGTGGCCAATCCGATCCCAACAGCCGGGATAGACTTCGATCGGCAAGAACTTTGCCTCCAGTCTGGCAGCGCGCGCAGTAATTCGTTTCTTTGTCGGCGTAGCGAATCCGCAGAACGGCATCTCCACATCTTGGACAAGGTTCGCCGTAACGCCCATGAACTGCCATGCCTTTTCGAAATGCCGTGACTTTTTCTGGAAAGTCGGATTTCGCCTCGGTTTGAAGCCGGTCTACCCACAACTTAAGTGTTTGCCGGGTCGCAGCGAACAATCTTTTCCACTCGTCCGGTGCCAGCTTTTGCGTGAGAGTGAGCGGCGACAGTTGCGCCGCGTGAAGAATTTCATCGGAATAGGCGTTGCCGATTCCGCTCAAGAGGCGTGGATCCGTAAGCGCTCTCTTGAGCGTGTGGTTTTCAGCTGTGAGGGTACTGCGAAATAAATTGAGATCGCTGGCGAAGACATCGATCCCTCCGGCGTCAAGAGAATCCAGGCTTTCCTCGCCGAGCAGAACATGTAACGAAGCGCGATGCTTCGTGCCAGCCTCGGTAAGCACGAGAGAGCCATTAGGAAAATCAAAGGCTGCCAGACTCTTGCGACCAGCCAGCTTTGCTTCTGTGCCATGCCAATGCAACCGGCCGGCGATCATCAGGTGAATCGCTAGCCAGAGATCGTTTTCAACTCCAATCACAATGCGCTTACCAACCCGGCGCAGTTCGCGGACCGCCCGACCCTCTACAGTCTCCAATGGCGGTTGCGCAGTTCGCAGCAGGAAAGGACTTGCCAGCCGAACGCGCTTGAGCGGCTGCCCGATGATGCGTGATTCGAGCGCGCCTATATAGGCGACGATATCCGGCAGTTCAGGCATGAATATCAGATTGCACGCCGCGGCCGTACTTTGCAACGCCACCGTCGGGTGCCCACGAGACAGTAAAGATTTTGTGACCTGCTTCTACCCGTCGTATCATCGTGCGGTATGAAAATTGGCGTTGTCTTCATTCTGGCCTCATGTCTATCCGCGTTCGCGGCAGAAAAGCCAAAGGTCTCGGCCGCTCCAAACCAACCAACTGTGGAAACTCTCGATCTTGAAACCATCGGGCGCATCCGCGATGAGGGCATCAATCATTCGCACATCATGGAATATGCGAGCGGGCTCTTCGATGGGGTTGGTCCGCGCCTCACCGGGTCGCCTGATTTTGTGAGAGCCCAAGAGTGGTCACTCGATCAACTCCGCCGCATGGGAGCGTCCAACGTCCACACCGAACCCTGGGGTGACTTTGGGATGGGATGGCGACAGATCGGGACCTCGATCTTGATGGGCGCACCCTCCACCGCGACTATTCTCGCGCAAGCGACGCCGTGGTCGCCCGCTACAGCTGGCGAAGTTACCGGAGAAGTCATCGCTGTTCCAAGCCTCCAGGACGAAAAAGACTTCGATCATTGGAAGGGCAAGCTGGCAGGAAAGATCATCCTCTATGGCGACGCCCCGAAGATTAATCCCGACCCACCCAACCTGCTGGAACATTACGATGCGGCTAAGCTTGAGCATTTCCGCTCCTACCCGCCCGACGGAAATCAAGCCGACAGCCACGTGCTCACAAAGGACCCCGCCGTTTGGGAAAAGAGATTTAAAGAGATGGCATTTCTGGAGCAGGTCGGACACTTCTTCGCGGACGAGCACGCCATCGCGGTACTTCGCCCGGGCGGCTTCGGCGGCGTTATCCGCGACGAAACGGGCGACTCGCTTGGCTGGTTCGTCTACCAGCCTGAGCACAAACAGGCAATTCCGTCGGCCGTAATCGCAAGCGAGGCCTTCGGCCGTATACACCGCCTCGTCTCACACAACGTTCCGGTTTCACTTCGCATAAGCATCGCTACACAGTTCTTTGGCGACCACGAAATAGGCAACGACGTCATCGCTGAGATTCCGGGCACTGACGCCGCACTGAAAGATCAGGTTGTCATGCTTGGCGGCCACCTCGACTCCTGGATCGCTGGTACCGGAGCCACGGACGACGGCGCAGGCACCATCATTGCGCTCGAAGCTATGCGCATTCTCCGGACACTCAACATCCAGCCCCGCCGTACCATCCGGATTGCGTTGTGGGGCGGCGAAGAGCAAGGTCTTCTCGGCTCAGATGGCTATGTGACCAACCACTTCGGCACCCGCAGCTACTCGACTAAGGCCGAGGATCAAGTTGTCCCGTTGTTCCTTCGGCAACGGGCTGGCACGGTTGTGATCAAGTCCGACCATGCAAAATTGGACGCCTATTTCAACACCGACAACG
>Ga0206819_10178_pt1 | contig 23306 bp, 20 predicted proteins | sample Alteio_BWOrgCont_87_FD_152855 | JGI IMG/M metagenome (GOLD analysis project Ga0206819, IMG submission 152855) | Enriched cells from forest soil in Barre Woods Harvard Forest LTER site, Petersham, Massachusetts, United States -... | ecosystem: Environmental > Terrestrial > Soil > Temperate forest >... | reverse complement strand
CCGGCGGTGGCACATATCAAAAAGACGGAAAGACATACAATTATTATTCCGACTCACTGTGGCGATCAGACGACAACTCGTCCACGGCAGTCAATGCCAAAGCAGTGCAACTGGACACTACATTTGAGCTTACGGCATCGCAATTACACAACACCAGTGAAATAGAAAAGGATATCGTTGTCCAGAAGGCTGACGGCACACATGCCACGATCGGTACACAAATCAATACCAAGAATGGTGATGTGGATTTTTGGAATTCGCAGACTGGTCATTGGGTCGATGAAGGCTCCGTCACAGGTGGCAAGCCACTAACAGCCGATACAAAATATACCTTGCAACTGGGCGCAACGGTCAATGACACCGGCAATGCCAACACGGGCTCATACACATACGATTATTACACGCTAAACGGTAAAACGCTTGATGCTACAAGCAATACGTTTACCACATCCAAAAGCAACTGGAAACCAGGAGTCTATATTCAGACCCAGGTGGATGAGGGCGTTCAGCCCAAAGGTACCGTGGCCGGATTTACTGAAACCAACGAACAGCTGTGGATCAGCGACACCTAATGCTTCGCAATCCAACCGGTAATGCGCTAAGCAGCAGATTAGAATAACTAGCTAGCATCAGCTTCATCTGGCTACGAACCTGATACTACTGTCCGCGGAAATTTTCACCGCCAATAGTGGCGTGCTTTGTTTGGAGAAATCTGATTGGCGAAAAAGCAGTTAACAAAGAAGGAGCGGAGGTGAATGCGATAAAGCGGTTGATCGCCATCGTTTACGCTGCGTCGTCGGCGATAACGACATCGCGGGTGGCGGAAATGAACATTTCTTTGGCAGTTACGTGAACCGTCCACTGTTTCACTATCGGATCTTCGATGGAAACTTGAATGTCGGTAATGACCGGGTTGAGCATGCCTTCTCGAGCTCTCAATCCCTTCACGTTTTTCATCTCGACTCCACCGGCACAACCAACCAGGGTGAACTTGACCTTGGTTCCATATTCCAGGGTAGCCGGCCCGCACTGTACGGCGCCAGGCGTCGCGAACGTAGCTTCGAAGCAGCCCCTCCTGTTGGTCAGCCGGCGCAGTCCCAAAGCATTGACAGATGCAGCATCGCCAAACACTGCGACAAAGTCTTGGGTTTCGATCTTGGCAGTGGCAGGCACGTTGGGCAGCAAATTGATGAATTTCGGAAAGTCGGATTCCTTTGGTTCACATTGGGCTTGAGCCGGCATCGCTGTTAAAGTTGCAGTCGCAATCGCCATCAACACTGCCGCAACTTTCTTCGCCGGATTCATTTTGTTTTGTTTGGGAGAAAACATGATCAACCTCCTTGCTCTGCAGCCGCATTCCTTACATCCCTATCTAACCGCGCGGGCCTGTAAAGAGGACGTAAATACCTCAGCAGGCGCAAGGTTAAGGAGGTCTGGTGCGGCTGCAGCCAAGTTTGGTCGGGTTCTTTTGATCCGGTCTATACATGGGCGGCGATATTTCCGGTGTCTTCGCCTGTTAGCTTCCTGCGATCCGGCTCCCGCCGGGTCAGTGCTTCCGTGTATTCCAGCTTTTGCCAAGCTGTTGAAACCGGGTGTTGTCTGCGATTTTTGATCTCTGTGTTGGCCTCTCCTTTGTGTGTGTGCCGATACATGTATCAAAGGGCGAAACGGCGTAAGTGGAGCGTAAAGATTTCACAGTTCGGCAAGACTCCGCCAAAATGCTCCCCAGCAGACCCGAATTTGTGAACGATCCAGCGCCGCTGCTGCGGGAGATTTCCGACGAGCACTGAGACCAACCCGTCATATGAAAAAGCCGAAGCCAAGTTGCTATAAAGAGAAACTCTATTGGATGAAAGATTTTCCTCAGCCGGCATTCAATAGATGAAACGGTCAAATCGGCAATAATTGGACGTAGACAAAATCCAGTTCAATCGCGTATCCCGGCGAATCATTAATCAACCCAAGGTGCCATGGCAAAAAAACGTAGCGGAGCATTGCATAAGGGCTTTTTCAAAAGGTCGATAGACGCTGCTTATTTGAGCAAGCCGGCTCACTTGCGCACCATTGCCGATCGCTATGAAGCCGGGCGAGCTTTGCGTAAAGAGTGCCCCCGCGAGGCGCAGGCGGAGTTTGTTAAAGATCGGTCCGATCGCCCTGACCCGATTAAAATGCTGATCGCGTCTGGCGCCGGGCGGATCGAATCATTGCTGCCGATTCGGTATGGAAGAATGCTCGCCTCCCCGCTGGCATTTTATCGCGGTGCAGCATCGATCATGGCTGCGGATCTTGCTGAATCGCCCGCCACTGGTTACGCCGTTCAGGCATGCGGCGATTGTCACTTGCTCAATTTCGGTGCCTTTGCCACACCCGAACGCAACGTCGTCTTTGATATCAATGATTTTGATGAAACGTTTCCCGCACCCTGGGAATGGGACTTGAAGCGGCTCACAGCCAGCTTTGTCATTGCAAGCTTCCACAACGGGCACAAAGCTTCCGACTGCAAAGCAGCAGCAGCGCATGTCGTAGAGTGCTATCGCGATAAGCTGAAAGAGCTGGCGGAGATGTCTGCGTTGTCCGCGTGGTATTCGTTTCTCGACTACGAACAGCTGATTGAGATGACCACCGATCCCCAGTTGAAAAAGATGCGCAAGGAGATTCTCAACAAGGCTGCTCGCCGAAAAGCAATCGATGAGTTCATCAAAATGGCTCACGTTGTTGATGGCAGTCCTAAAATCAAAGACAATCCGCCATTGATTTTCCATCCTGATCGTGAGCTCCACCCAGATTTCCAAAAGCAATTACTCAAGTCGCTCGACGCATACAGAGAGTCTTTGCCGCTGGAACGACGGATTCTTTTCGATCGATATGAATTTGCGGACAGCGCCATCAAAGTAGTCGGCGTCGGCAGCGTTGGCATGTATTGCGCAGTGGCTCTGTTCTTTGCCGCCGACGGCGACCCCTTGTTTCTTCAAATCAAAGAAGCGCGTAAGTCAGTGTTAGAGCCATATGTCAGCTATCCGCCCTTAAAAACAGAAGGCAAAAGAGTGGTATTCGGACAGCGTCTTTTGCAGGCATCGAGCGACATCTTTCTCGGCCACTATGTCGACCACCAGGGCAAGCATCTGTACGTCAGACAACTTCGCGACGTGAAGATCAAACCACTGGTGGAAATTTTCAGTCCGGAAAATATGCTCGGATTCGCCCGCAACTGTGGATGGGCTCTTGCCAGAGCTCATGCCCGCTCCGGCGATCCGGCCATCATTTACGGATATATCGGCAAGAGCAAAGTTTTACCGGAAGCGATTTCTCAATTCGCAATGAGTTATGCAGAACAAAATTCAGCCGACCATGCCCGCTTGAAGGATGCCATCAAACGTGGTGCCATCAAAGCTACCATTGAATGAACGTCAATGTGACATCGTCACGTTTTTTTCGGCAGATTCGCTCGAGTGGGATTGTTCGGAAACATCGCCTCCGTTAGCATCTCCGATGTATTCCAAGCCCACTGTTTCTATTCGCCGATCTCTCATCGATACCACGTGAAAACGATAACCCGATGACTCGCGCGAAAAATTCGCAGTGGGCAGTTCCCTTGCTAGATGAATGATGAAACCCGCCAACGTGTGATAGTGCGCATCCAGATCATCCGGCAGCGACTCGAGTCCGGTCATCAACTTGAAGTGGTCGATCGGCATGTAGCCATCAAGCAGCCAGCAGCATTCGTGGTGAATTAGCTTTGCTTGCGAAGCCTCGTGCAAGTCCCCTCCGCCCACGATTCCCTTGAACATGTCGGTCATGGTGGCTACGCCCTCCACTCCGCCGTATTCATTTAGGACGATCGCGAAATGATTGCCGGTGTGCTTGAACTGATCGAGCAACTGCAAGGCAGTGACATTTTCGGGAACGAACAATGGTTGCACCAGGCATTGCTTAAGATCGATCGAGTCCGAGCTCATTAGCTGGCAAGCAGCGTGCTTGGCGAAGGCAAATCCGAGCACGTTGTCGAGCATTCCATTGCAGATCAAAATGCGATCGGGCGGTGCGCTCAGGAGAACGCTGCGGATTCTTTCTTGTGTCTCGTTGACATCGAGCCATATGAGCTGTGGCCTCGGTGTCATAATCGCGGAGATCGGCCGCCCGCTTAACCTGAGAACACCTCTTACCATACATTCTTCGGCTTCCTGGAAAACCCCCGCACGGGTGCCGTGAGCAACCAACAGATTGATCTCCTCGGTGGTGATCGGCGGCTCCGCCGACTCTTTCACCCGCAGAATGCCGACAACGAGTGAGCATGATGCATTCAAGAACTTGATAATCGGTTGAGCGATCCTTGATAACCGCCACATTGCCGGACCGATCAAGCACGCTGTCTTTTCTGGATTGGCGAGCCCCACCCGCTTGGGCGAAAGCTCGCCCAGTATCAAGGTCAGATAACTGATAACCAGCACCACGACTGTAAAAGCGATTGCAGACGCATATGGCGCAAGACCTGGAATCTCTCTCAAGTACGCGCCCAAGGCATTAGATATGGTGGCGCCGCCAAAAACTCCCAACAGGATCGAGGTGAGGGTCATGCCCACCTGTACGGTTGCCAATAGGCAATGCGGGTGGTTCGACAATAAAAGCGCGGCTGTTGCGCCCTCGTTGCCTTCTTTCGCCCATTTTTCCAGGCGACTTTTGCGCGAGGAAACGATGGAAATCTCTGCCATCGCGAAGATTCCGTTGCAGAGAAGCAAGAACAATATGGCGAGCAGGTTCAAAAGTGGATGATTGGGCATTTCCGCTTATTCGTGTGTGACTGACGAGTCTCCTGACCAGGTCAGGACCTACAAATATGTACCCATTTCCGCTGCACCCCTGGTTGCAAGAAAAACCGTCGAAAAATCTTGCACCTCCCGGATGCAAGAAAAACCGTCGAAAAATCTTGCACCTCCTGGCTGCAAGAAAAACCGTCGAAAAATCTTACACCCCCCGGATGCAAGAAAAACCGTCGAAAAATCTTGCACCTCCTGGCTGCAAGAAAAACCGTCGAAAAATCTTGCACCCCGGATGCAAGAAAAACGGTCTCAAAATCTTGCACCTCCCGGCTGCAAGAAAATTCGTCCAAGAATCTTGCACCCCTCGGATGCAAGAAAATTCGTCGAAAAATCTTGCACCCCGGTTGCAAGAAAATTCGTCCAAGAATCTCGCACTGATCTCTGGTCGCCAGAGGGATAAGACGATTGTGGTACTTGAATTTAGTCCGGATTAGGCAGAGAATGGCGTGATTACCAGTCACTCGGACGCCCGTCGCGTGCAACTCGATTTCGTCACCTCCTGTGTCAGACTGCTGGCTGCTCTCATGTGCGGCGCGCTATTGGGCATCGAGCGCGAGAGAAAGGAACACGCAGCTGGACTACGTACTCATTCGCTGGTCTGCGTCAGTTCCTGCCTGCTCATGATTGTTTCTGCCTTTGGTTTCAACGATGCCATTCACGCCGGGTCTGTCATGCTTGACCCGAGCCGAATCGCTGCCCAGGTGGTCAGTGGTATAGGGTTTTTGGGCGCCGGCGTCATTATGTTTCGCCAAAATATGGTCAGCGGCTTGAACACCGCTGCCAGCATTTGGGCGGCAGCTGCCATCGGACTTGCCTGCGGCGGTGGGCTCTATGCCGCTGCCATTCTGACAACTCTGATTGTTTTGATGGTGCAAATCTTCTGGCGCAGATTCGAGCACCGATTCTTCTTTCATTCGAGCAAAGTGATAGTGACTGTGCGCAAGCACTGCATCGAAGATATCGAGAATGTTTTGCACGATTCCGGCGTGCGGCTTCAATCGCTCATGATGTATCCGAAGGGCAAAGATTTCAAAGGCTCAGAAGATGCTCGAGAATTGCACCTCGTTCTGGAAAACGCGCCGCAAAAAGATGCGATTGCATTTATCAACAAATTGCATCTGATCGACGGCGTTGAGAAGTTGGAATACGAGGAATTCGGCGCGCTTCCGATTAAGGAAAACGAGAATCATTCGGAAGCAGCAGAGCACAAAGCCGGCAAGATTGTGGAACTGAAGAAAGGCGAAAAGGTAGTTGAGAAAAAAGGCGATAAGCCAGAAGAAACGCAATAACGCCGCCCGGTCATCAGAACGCGTTAATGCGCAGCCGACTCAGAAACCATGACAAGGCGTGAAAACACAGTCTAAGTCAATCGTGGACCAGCGATTACGCGTGTAACTCAATCAACCTGTCGCAGTAAATCTGCAAGTTCGGCATCCATCAAATCTACTACCGCTCGCAAGTCATACAACATCGCAATGCGGTCGGTTATCAGCTTGATTGTCTCGTCCCACCAATGATGATTCGGACCTGTGGCGCACAACCGTTCTTGTACTGCGGCTTTGCGCACATCGTTGCTGAGAATTTTGGATTGAACCCAATACTCTATCAATTCCTCTTTGCGGGTTTTATTGTTCGCCGAATATGGATCAGCTGAATTGAGAAACCGCAGCAGCATCGGCGAGAATTTGGATACAGCCGGCGAATTAACGCCGAGACATGGACCCAACATATTCGGTCCCGCTTGTGAATGTCGGAACCCGCCGTGACGCTCGAGAAATGCCGCAGTCGCTAACCCGATTGCACTTGCTCCCGAAATGATCGTCAGTCGATCGCCGGCAGGGAAGTTCTTGGGAGTTGATAAACCAAGGGGTCCATTAATGATCAACTCTAAGATATTGATTTGGTAGAAGTTGGCGTTGTTAGTCAGCGCCACCCCGAGATCGCGCGCATGTTTCATTCGTGCCAACACTTCGGACTCGTGCACTATTTCCTGGTTCGTTGTCGATCCGGTTGCTGTCGTCTCTACCTGTGCCGAGAAAATCCTTCTCGTTACAAGCAATTGGTTTTCGATCGAGTTCAGTTCTGGCGGTGCACCAGCCGTCGCCTTTGGCATTTTCACACGTTCCATTAATTGTTGAACACCCAGGAGTGAAGCTGCTTCGCTTGCGTTGCGGCCCAACTGGCGATCAAGAGCGCCGCCTCCGGATGTGGTGGCACCTGACACGGCCGGCTCTGTCGAAAGCAATATGAGGAGCAACTGTTGATCTATAGATTCGATTGTCCCTTTGACCGAATGTAGAAGAGCAATACGAGTTCTGGCAATACTGATAGTGTCATTTTTGCTTGGCGGCATGTCCGCCACCTTGAGTCGGTTGCTTCGCTTGCGCATGTCCAGCGGGACGATTTTGTCCCGCTGCCAATTTTCAATGCACGTTTGCTTTCTTGAAACCCCGTCGGTGCGCTGCGGATCGGGCGACTCTAGAAATTTGGCAATGAAAGGTGAGAAACGATTGGTGGGGTCAGGAGTCAGATCAAGAAAGTCAGCAAGCGAGTTTGGCAGCGCATCACATTTTCGTTTGCCACCATGAGCGTCCTTCAAAGCAACCGTAGCCATCAATGTCCCGATGCCACCAGAGATCACGAACAGTTCGTTGCCGGCTTTGATCTGTTCATGGAAATAAAGAAGACCGGCAGTGGCTCCAAGTATGCCCTTCTGTATGAAGTTCATTTCGAAATCACGTTGCAAATTCCGCTTTCGCTGCGCAAGCAGATGCGACAAAACAATATTGTTCGCATGGTTTAGCTCGGCATGTATTTTATTTATTGCTACGCGAGTTTCTAGAGTGGACTCCAGCACTTTGTAAAGGACGAAGGATTCGAGCTGGCATCGCCTCAAGCGATCCGATTCAGTCGCTGAATTGCTGTGCATTAGCTCTGCAACTTGAGATTGTATTCCGAGCAGGGTAGTCGCACCGGACAGAGAAGGACTGATCGCTTGCGCCGTCCCGATTGTTTTCCCAGAAGGCTCGTTCCACGCCATCACTTTGATCAGCGCCAACAACTCGCGGTCGAAATCTTCAATAAACGTGTGGAGAGACCAGAGAATGAGGATGCGCGTGTGCAGTGATCCTGGCGGTTTCGAGCGACCATCGATGTAGTTCCAGAAAGAATGCACTTCGGTGATATCAGCTTGAAATTCGTTCTTCCAGAGCGTATGCATAAACTCGCGGCGCGTCTGAGTCGTGCCTGGCTCGCGGCTGTCGAGAAAGCGCGAAACGTGCTCGGGCAGTCGAGAATCGGCAACACGTCCATCATCCAGTACGTATTCCAAGAATTTCGGCGGCACAACGTCATGATCTCTGTGCGCTCTGTGATAGAGGATATTCAGGGTGGGGAGCGTAGTTCCGACACCAGCACTGGTGCACGTAAAAACGCGCGACGCAATGAACTGTTTGTCCAGCCTTGCGGCGCCTTCCATTGTGTACAAAGTGCCAAAATCGATAAAGTTTGCCAGGTTGAACAGCTCGTTGACCGAGTCCAATCTGCGCTGCTCGCGATCGAGGGCGTGATATGTCAGTGCTGATTCAATCTCGAGTTTATTGCATGCAGTTCGCACTTCCAAAACTCCCAGCAATACTTTGCGTAGAATGCGCCCGCGCAAATCAAGCATGCGGAGCGCTTTTTCTTCAGAGGTTGTTTCGCTCCTCTGCAACACTAATAACTGGTCCAGTTGCTCTCGCACACCAAGTATTTCCGCGGCTTGCAGACCGCATTCTTCGCTTGCCGTGAGAGCCGTAAACGGATGGTCGCCCACTTTTGTGGTGCGGGCAACCTGATTCGCAGCCATGACTGGCTGAAGCAAAAGCAACGCACAAAGAGAAATACTAACCAGTTTCATTCGCGACAGCCAGAGAACCCCGGTCAATCAGCGCCAATTCTGTTAAAACTGAATGCGGGCGGCCAACCGGGGATTGGCGCCTATTATAGTCGATTCGGTCTTGGTTGGTTTCAGAAATTGGAGAATCGCCTGTTTGTTGAATTCATCTTTGAAGCGCCAGATAAATGTATCCTGCAAATAGTGTGTGAAAGCCAATCCCAAAAAGAGACCATTGACTATTTGATATTGCCATGTCATTTGCCCGACGTTCAGGGCCGTGAGCGTCTCGGCTGGTACCTTGATTAATGCGAACAAAAAGCCGATCGTGCAGAACAGAACCAGCGGGCGCCCTGTCAGGACGAAGCGCTTTTCACCGGGTTGCGCGTACTTCTTTTGCACCAAAATGGCGTTCAGTCCGATGTACTGAATCCAGTGCATAAACAGCGCAAGGATAATGCCTTGCGAAATACTTTGCGCAAAGCAACCAAGCGGTGCCAGGAAAACTAGAGAGATGATCCAGAACGCCTGGGCTGGGACGTTGAGTGCTTTGCCGGAGCGTAATTGAGAGAATAGTTGGCGGATGTACCGCACCATTACAGATGAAAATTCGATCGCGCACAATGCTGCGGTAATTTGTACGACTGTCGCTTGCCAGGTATGCGGCATGACAATGCGAGCGAGAAACATAAAACCAAACATTACAGCTGCTGCTTGTACGGTGCTTGCCTCGAGGCTGCGTTCAACAACGGCTTCGATGCTGGGCTGATTGTGGTACAGACGCAAGATTCCCACATTTTGCTGAGTTAGATGCTGTATCGTCCAAACAAGATACACGAAGTAGACAAGATCCGGTGCAAATATCGAACCGCCGATGGTGCTGATGATCAGCACTACTGGTAGTATCGCCGACCACCACAGGTTGGACCGTGAAGTGTAGTGTTTGCGATTGCGCTCATCAAAGTAGTGATACCAGGTAGCGCCAAGATGGAATGCTCCTATGCCGAAGCCATCCAAGAGCACGGCAAGCAACACCGGTGCCTTAGCTATAACACTGCCGCCGGCGGCAATGGTCAGAGGAACAGCAAACAGAATAGGCAGGAAAAAAAGCAGCAGATCGAGCTTGCACTCGAAAAGCCATGGATAGACGAACTCACACCTGGCGACAGCGTTCTGGCGCATGGGCTCACTTATTTATTTTCTGGTCATCTTGAAGAGACGGTAAGCTACGTAGCAACCGCTGAAACCAACTGCCAGCATGCTCATTGTCGTACCATCGAGTTCCGGAGTGGGCAAGCCATAGGCAGCAAATGCGGGTCGAGTAGCGGCGAATGTCAACAACACCAGCCAGAGTAAGTAAGCGAACATCTTGAATCCTCTAACAGTTACCAGGACTGCAGCATTGTAGCAGCAAGTCAGGAGTTAGAATTCCTTGAGGTTCTTGCGCGCTCTTTGCAAATCAGCAGTCCGAGTAAGTCCCGGTTATACTTTCGATTCAAAGGAAATTTCGCGCGCGTATACGCGAGGCAGTTCTACAGTCGAGTCAGCCTGCTCGATGGAAATCCCGCTTACGAGAAACACTATGTTGACTCTTTCAGAAAGTAGCCATGCGAAACGCGTAGAAGGCGTGCATCGACATAGCGATCGCAGATGGAATCTGATCTGGCTCGGTTTCGTTGCTGCTAACGGAATTGCCTGCGCTGTTGTTTGGCTCAATGCACTAAGTCCACATCTTAGTGAGAATGGACGGCAGATTTTGGCGGCCGTGATTTGCGCGATCGGTGGTGTATACATTTGGCGGCGAACGGCCTTGTTGCCTGCCAGCAGTTGCCGAATCGGCGAAGTAATGCTGGTTGTGTGCTCGGTGCTTGTCTGTATTGCAGGGTGTCTCCATGTCACACGCGCATACTTAATGGCGAACATCTGTTTGCTGGCCAGCTTCGTGATTGCGCAGTGGGGATGGGACCGCGGGAAGAAGTTCCTTCCCATTGCATTTTTATCGCTGTTTCTATTGCCAGATCTGCCGGAAGAGTTCAGAGCGAACCTGGCAATTCCTTTTGAACATATTTCGACGACATTGTCTGTTTCTTTCGCCAAGCTCGTGATTCCCATCAGTTGTTCCGGCCACGTGTTTTATGTCAACGGATTTGCTTACGATGTAGCACCGTCTTGCAGTGGGCTTGGGATGTGGACCTGCTTTCTCTTCACGTTTGCCATCTGGCAAGTGTTCAAAAGGTACCGGCTGTCTGGTTATCTTGTTATGTTTCTTCTCGATCCAATCTTGATGCTGGTACTAAATACGGTGCGATTGTTTCTGACTGCGGTAGTGGGTTTTTACGCCTCGCAGAAAACTGCACTGGCTATCCATTCTAATTTAGAATTCGTTCTAATTCCTCTCGGGCTGTGGTTATTGTTGCGTGCAGGTAAGTGGTTTGAAGCAAGCTAGTTCGACCTTGTGGCGTCTTGCGGTAACGGCTGCGCTTTGCTCGGCGTTAGCCGGTTCCGTTTGCATCGCAAATGCGTTTACTCAGGCGCACACAGCCAATTTGGCGCCGGTCGCATTCCCGGCTGAACTGCCCGGCTGCATTCCGGATAACAGTCGTCTTAGCGTGAACAAATCAGATATGGTCATGCGTCCAGTCATGGCATCGGGCGGCCAGAAGTTGCTCGTACTCGTTCGCCGCAATGCAGCCAGCGGAGTTTTGCACGATCTGACCAGTTGCCTGATCGATGCCGATGCTAAGCCAGCGATTTTAGGGATTGAAACAATAGACACGGGAAAGACCCGGCTGCGCGGTTGCCTCGTATCTTATCAAATCAAGACTAGACCAGGTTTGGCGCTGCTCTGGTTTCAAAAAGGATCTCAGACAGCGACAGACCGATGGTCATGGCGCTGGCTCTCGACTTTTTCGAACGAGCTTCGCAATGCTCCGGCATACTATCAAGCCGAGGTGTCGCTGTGCGCGGGAAAGGATAGGGCTTCGGATCTGCGTGCCCTGAAGGACGTCTCGAAGCAAGTGTTTTTGCTGTTGGCTGGTAATTAGACAAACAGGCAAGATCAGCAGGCTTTAGATCTGCGAGTTTAATGCATGGCCCGCGGTCAACTTGTTCCGTTATGACAGTGATATTCTAGAAGGACGGAGCCATTTTACTCGATGAGATTGTCTGAGCGAATATTGCAAATTTCCGTCGGCCTGGCTCTGTCCATTAGCTGTTGTTTTGTCGTGACCGACCTTTGGACGCCAGTCGCAGCGCAAGATCAGTCACCTCCTTACCAGGGTATGACACCGCCGCCGATGCCCGTGCCGGTTGTGGCTCCAAGAGCCCCTCTGCAAGGTGCGGTTGAGCAAAGCGGCTTGCAGGGTGGCGCACAAAACAACGGCTTGCAAGGAGGTGCACAAAACAACGGCTTGCAGGGCGGCGCGCAAAACACCAGCTTGCAGGGCGGCACTGCCGGTGCGGGCTGGAACGGCAATCAGCAACGCGGCAGCATCGACCAGCGAACTGGTCCGCTATTGCAAGGTTCGGCTTCGCACACGCCGCTGATTGGAAACGTCATGAATGATCCGGATGTCGGCAATCAACAATTGCAAATCGATTGGGATCGCTGGCGCAACACGCTCAAGGAAACCATTGAACTCAACACGCTGGCGAAAATCAATGTTCACAACGATGTTCATTTCGTTTGGGATCCACGGGCGCAGATGATGGTCAGCCGTTATCCTAACGGGATTTCCACCTGGTACCATATTGATGTTTTGCCCAATCGCACGATCATCAATATCAGACTGCTGCAGTCTTCGCGTTATCCTTCCTTCGATCAGGCTGTGTTCGAAGCAATCAATCAGGTGCAAGGCAGCAACATACTCGTCTATCCGATCGGCTCACGGCGACAGATGGTCTCGCAAGAATCCAGCGTCAGCACAGCCGCGACGACGCAAATTCAAGATGTCAGATTCGGAGACGTCGAGCGACAACAACGTTAGCAAGCTTTGAGCGTTACTCTGCGCTGGTCGCTTCTTGGGAGTCTGCTTGCGGCTTTAGATCGGCCATCTTGCGGTTGGGAATCAGGTTGGTGATAAAAATGCACGCCACACTGATGAAGAACATGAGCAGTACCACGTCACGCTCCGCGATTGGGGCGGCCGTCTTCTTGTGGTAACCCTCCAGCGCCAACGTGACGAAGGTAAATTTGGTGACGACGGCGTAGGTGGCCACGGCAAAGGAGGCGCCAAGTTGTCTTACGGTGATCAGCGCGCCGGAGGCATCACCGGTGCGCTCACGCGGAACGTCCTGCAATGACGAGGTCGTCAACTGAGCGCCGGCGAGGCCTGAACCAAAGCCAAAGATGGCAAATGGGCCGATCAGTTCCCATACCGAAAGAGTGGGAGCGATTATGTGCCACACCCACAGCGTACCGATAGTCTGAGCCACTAAGCCGAGTTGCACCGAGCGTGCCGCACCGATTTTGTTGGAGAGCCACCCGCCGAGCGGAGCACCGAAAAATCCTGCCAGCGCATTAGGAAATGAGATCATGGCTGCCTGCAATGCGGGCACCCCTTCGTAAATTTGCAAATAAAGCACGATGCCATAATTCACAACAAACATCGACAGGGTGCGCAAGAAAGACACCACTCCGCCCCAGCGGAAACTGGCCAGGTTGAACAAGGTGACGTCAAATACCGGCTCTCCTCCACCACGCTGCAATCTCAGCTCGCGCCGCCAGAACAACACGAGCAGGACTGCTGCCACCACAAACGCAAACGGGATTGGAGAAATGGGCAGGGACGGCAACAGCCCTGCGAGGAACGGACTTGGTTGCCACCACCCCAACTTGAAGCCTTCACTGAGCGAAAAGATAATCAGTCCGATTCCAAAAAGGCTCTGAACCGCACCAATTATGTCGAGAGGCGGATGCTCTTTCTTCTCTGCCGCGAAAGGCAGGAAATGCCAGACACCGAGCGCAGAAATTATGCACAGCGGAATATTAACAAGGAACGCCCAGCGCCACCCCAAATACTCGGAACAGCAACCGCCTACCACATAGCCCATCGCCACGCCAATGCTGGCCGCCATTCCGTTGATACCAAAAGCGAGGGAGCGCTGCTTGGGAGGAAATGAGAGAGCTATGAGCGAGATGGCGGCCGGATTTAGCATGGCCGCACCAACGCCCTGAAGGGCACGACTGGCGATCATGGTGCCAACGTTGGGCGACAGTCCGACCAGAGCCGAGCCGATCGCGAAGACACAATTGCCTAAGGCAAACATGCGTTTGTGACCATACATTCCTCCCAGCTTTCCCCACAAGAGCATGGTGGATCCGAAGAGCAAAGAGTAGATGGTGGTATTCCACTCCACTAGCGACACATGGGAGCTGAAGGCTTTCGCAATCGCAGGCGTGGACACAGTCATTACTGAAGTGTCTACGATACTGGTCAAAACGGCCAGTGTGAGAAACCCCAGCGCGTACCAAATCCGGCGGCTCGAATCTTGACTCATTTATGGCTCAGCATGCTACCGGCTGGCGCCGGCCATCTCGACCTGACGGTCCTCAATATCATTGGGATCGTGGACCATGTTCAACACATGACCTTTCTCAAACACCGACATCGGCCCGTCTTCAGACACGACCAGGGTGACTGTTTCAGGCTCGTTTTGGCTGAAGCACAGAGCGGAGTTGAACCTCGCTCCTCTGGCAGCAGTAGCGTCTCTGACTTCTACTTCAAATCGATAGGGCAAGATACAGCTAAATGCGTGCAAGGAAGGAGTGAGATCAATGTGCAAAGCACCGTCCACCTGCGCCATTTGGCATGCCAACTCTATCCCGCTCTCATTCGTCAAATTCAAGGGTGCGGTGAGGTTCTGTCCAACCGGCGTTAACGGTTTGATCTCTTTCCTGAAATCCAGGACCAGGGTGCAGCCATGCATACTGTGGCGGGCATGTTCCACAATATTCTTGACGAAATGTAACATCGCTTTTTTCTGTCCAGGCGAAGCGTTTCTTCTTTCCAAAACAAAATCAAGGGCGGAAAGGTCTAACTTCAATGGATTGCTGATTATGGTCTTGTCTTTGACGCGGCAAATCGACTCTTTGCCCACTTTCAGTTGCCCAAGTCCCTCATTAAAATCGACTCTCAAACCAGGAAGGTTGCTGTCCTTAACCACTCCCAATAGCAGTACGCCGTCAGACAACATTGCGGTCCCTGGCTGAGTAATGGTCAATAGTTTACGGGACAATTTGATCGCTTTCAGAGGGGGAGTGACTGCCAATTTCGCAATGAGCTCGCACTTGTGGAGGTCTTCTTGCTGAACATAGACGACAGAGCCTGTTGCTCTCTCCCCTTCTTCCAGAGCCCCAGATAGATCAAGCAGGTGCTGAAGAATGGGGCCCACGGGCAACTCAATCCCCCTGGCTTCAATTATGTTCCTGATCACATAGCGTTCGAAATGCTCAATTGCCCATCTCGCTTCGCGACTCACACTACCACTGTAGTTGTTGAAATCGACAAAAAACATCTCTTGTGCACTACGGAGCCACTGATGAATGATTTCATTGGATACATTATCAAGAGTAGGTTGGGCAAACCAAATTGCATTGTGCGGCAAAGGTTCGTCAGCCAATTCCTCTTCCTGATATGTGATGAAATCGGGGAATGGTTTCTCATCAATCCTCTCGGATTGAATGTAATCCATGATTTCACTCTCCTTTTCCGTAATGAAGTCAAACGGATCAAGGAAATGTACTGGTCCTCCCTTTTTCATCTGGACAACCAGAGCCACCGGCATGGGCTGGGCAAAGAATCGGTGAACTCCTTTGATAAGCCCTTTCAATATCATTTTCGAAAGTGATATTTTGGCCGACAAATCTATAGTAGATCTTTTCATCGTTATGATATCCGGGAGCTAAACATGGTAGATCCTACCAGACATCGATCAGGACTACTGCAAAAAATAGCACCGCTTTTCCACCCATCAAGATCTATCTGTTCTCTTCTAGTCTTGCCAAATCATCCACAGTTTTCTTGTCTGCGACCACATTTGCTCCATCGGCAGACACTTTAATATGGCCGACTATTCTTCCCTGATGAGCCAATGGCACAGCCCAACAGAATTCTGGTTCTCTAAATTCTGCGCCATCCAGCACATTGATTTCTTGCGGAATCGACTTAAGCCGCGCTTCAACCGTTGCTACAACTTCTTCTTTTCCAGCACTGAGGGCGTGTAGTCCTTTCGGCAGCAAACTACCGTCCTCCGGGTTGAAGTGCAAGACCGTGACCGGCTTATCATCAAGCATAAGACATGCTTTGATCTCAAATTCGCCGCGAGGCGCTCTGTGACTCCAGACGCGGCCAGGCAGTAATGCACTGATGCAGGCTCGACTTGTCGCAACGGCTTTTGTTGCATTTTCTCGCGTATTCAACGCGCGTCCAGCCGCATGATCGTGTGGCCTCTTATGTCCTTCTTCGTGTGGTTCCTTGTGCGGTGTCATGTCCGATCCTCCAGTCCATACGTCTTTAACTTGGAATACAATAACTGTCTGTTTATACCGAGCAGTCGAGCGGCTTCCGCTCTACTTCCGTTTGCTTCTTTGAGTGCGCGTATTAGCAATCGCTTCTCCAATGTCGCTACAGCACTGTAATAATCTAGTTCTTCATTAGCGGTCGCTTCAGGTGTCGAATGGCTGAGCATGCTCACATCTCCTTCCGCAATCACGGAAGAGCGAACGATGACTGTCAGGTGATACATCAAGTTCTCCAACTCCCTTACATTTCCAGGCCACTCATAATCCAGCATCAGTTTGACAGCAGAACTGCTTAATCGTTTCGGCATCTCTGGATTTGCCTGTTGCAAAAATGTCTCCGCCAGCGCGAGAACGTCGGAGCCGCGCTCCCTAAGGGGTGGAAGCTTAATTGATAATACGTTCAATCGGTAAAACAGGTCCTCACGGAATCGTCTCTCTTTCACCATGTTGATCAAATCATATTGTGTGGTTGCTATTATCCGTGGGGCTAACACTGCGTCATTAGTGGCGTTCAGCGGTGTCTCTTTGAGCGCCCTGACGAGCATCGCTTGCATCTGTGCATTCAAATCGCCGATCTCGTCCAGAATGACAGTGCCCCGGCTTCCTTCGGACAAGGATTGAAATGAGCCATAGTCTTCAGGAACGGCGGTACAGTCAATTACAGTAAGGGGCTGGTCTCGATGCTTACCGTACCTATGGATCGTTCTACCAACTGTGTCCTTGCCTGTACCAGTCTCTCCCGTAATCAGTACTGTTGCATCAGACATAGCCGCCATGCCTATTAGCTTCTCAACATGACGCATAGCTGAACTGTGACCCACAAGAAAATCGTCCAGCGGTCGACTTTCATTTACCACTTCGTTTTGTCTGGGTTTTGCGATAGCCCTGTTTACTACGGAGTCCAACTCTTGCATGGAGACTGGTGCGCTCAGATGATCGAATGCTCCGAGTTTCATTACTTCGATTACTTCATCGCTTTTGGCTTGAGCAGTGACAACAACAAAAGGTATTGAAGCTAGATCCCGAGCCTCTTTTAATGCGGCAAGAGTACTAAGCAACGATTCATTTTGAGCGCGTCCATCGATGAATAACACGTCGATATTCGCTTGAGTTGAGCGCTGTAGTACCTCTTCAACCGAATGCACCTCGACGATTTTGTGCCGAAGTTTCTCCAAAGATTCTGGCAAGACACTGGTGGAATCAGATTCGTCGCTCAGAACTAAAATGATAGCCATCTGATTAGCTCCCGGGCGGCAATGCCGCCGAACCTTCGCGAGTTTCTGCCAATCCGAAGTACCAGATTACCAGACCGAGCAATCCGATACTCGCCAATGACAGAAATCCAGCTAATCAGGAATCGTTTTGACATGTTCAACCCTCTTGGACGCTTCTCTGGCTAGCGTCTCTTGAGATGGGTGCTCCTGAAGCGCTTCATGTGTGGTTGTCGCGGAACCGCCGGCGAATACGAAAAATACAGCGCCTATAAGGAATCCAAATGCAACAAGATAGTTCCATTGAAACTGTTGTTTCAGGTAGACGACAGAAAAGACACCGAAGACAGCCAACGTGATGACTTCTTGAATGATCTTTAGCTGCGCTGCTGTAAATTCATAGCTGCCGATCCTGTTGGCTGGCACCTGGAAACAATATTCCAAGAATGCAATCAACCAGGAGATTAAGATGACTTCCCACAGCGGAGCCGCTCTAAAGCGCAAATGTCCGTACCAGGCGAAAGTCATAAAAACGTTTGAGATAACTAGCAGCACAACCGTGCTAATGGCCTGCATTCCCATGATGGAACCTCGCATTTTTCGTCGATTTTGTTTACGCTTCTATTCTGTTCGAATTGAATGAGCTGGGATGCATGATTCCTTGACACATCTGTCAGACTTTCTGACAGATCCGTTGAAGTCGGACTGCGTACCCTGTTTCTGGGGTACAGCGCCTGAGCTTCCTGAGCGCAAAGAAATGGCAGCGCCGCAATGGTCACTCTCTTCATTGATCGACTTTGCGTCATGGTCGGAGGTTTCTCATGCGAGATCACATGAGTACTAGCTCTTGAGATTAACATCTGGTCACTTTCGTGCCCGCTGATTCTATCCACGGTAATCTTTGTCTTGATTTCTGGAAAGAGGCATGGTAATTGCGTTTGGCTAGCGATCACACTAGCGAAAAACTCGATCAGGAACAAACGATAATCGGTGCAGAGAAAGATGCTGCACGTGATGATTCCAAGTTCTGGTCATCAGCTGCGTCGATTGCAGCAATGGTTGGTTTTTCCACTCTTGTGGCCATGCTGCTTACTCTGGCATGGGGTTTGGATCGTGGTATTGAGTTTCGCGATGATGGATTGGCGATGTTGTGCATGGCAAATCCGACTCGCTATTGTCAGCCCGAGGCGATCGGCTATTTCTTGCGGTTGTGCCCGCATCTGGTGCCCAGCGACATAGTCAACTTGCGCTTGCTGCACATTCTTTCGTCGTTGATTGGAGCGTCAGTGTTGGCATGGGGATTGACTCGGTGGGCTGCTGCGCGCTGCCAAACTTTGGTTGCCGATCGCTGGTTGACCGCTGGCCTTTGGATTGCATCGGCGATTGGAAGTTTGATGGCATTCGGCGTTCTCTCGCCGGCGTTGAGTTATAACGGGCTCACGGCTTTGTTTATTTTCAGCGCTGCCGGTTGCTTGTTTTATGCCTTGAGCTTTTCCGAGAGTTCGCCTCGTGGCCAGCTCGCCTTGGTTGTTTCCGGCGCCCTGGTTGCGCTCGGGTTCTTCTCGAAGTTTTGTGCGGCACTATTGTTTATCGGTGTGGCTGCTGTCCTGGTATTCACTGCTGCTCGTCGGCGGATGTTGCCTGTGTTGGGTTGGTCCTCGATCGGTTTGGTTGTTGGTGCCGGGCTGTTTTTCACCATCGTGCAAGCGCCTCAGCCGTGGTGGCAGTCCTTTTCTGAGGCGATCAGATTGGAACTTTCTGGCGCCCACAGTCCTGGTGTCGTATTTGGTGCAACCGGGATAAGTCTGGCCAAACATTTGCTGGAAGTTCTCGTCGCAGTCGTGATGATTGCAGCTGCGAGTTTGGTGCTGGTTAAATCGCCCGGACGCCCGGCAGCCAAAGCCGGTGTGATTTGGTCGACGTTGATTGCGTCTACTACTGGTTTCACGTTGCTGTCGTTTGTAAGAATCGGCTACGCGCACACGTTGTTGTTGTACGTTCCAGTGCTGACAATTGCTGTTGCCGCAACTTTCTTTATTGCCGAAACCGGCTGGAAGAAGTCCGTTGAGCAAGGGCTGGATAAGCCACTATATATGGTGCTCAGCCTTGTGCTGCTGTCGGTGGCAACTGCTGCAGGGTCCAACAACGTATTGGGCTGGCAAATGGTAAATTACTTTGCGCCTATTATGGTTTTTTACTGGATTGCATATTTGGCCATTGCGCGCTACTTGAGGAGTCGGGCATTTCTTGTCGCTGCTACTACCTTGCTGTTTCTTACGGGATTAGGAGTGTTCTTCCAGGGTTACGTTATCGCGCCGCATGGTACTGATTCACTTTTCGAGCAAAATGAAACAGCCAATGCGCCTGCGCGAATAGCTGGACTAAAATTGTCGCGTGGCGATCTCAAATTTATCCAAGAAACTGACCGAGTTTTGCGGGGCGCAGGTTTTCATGCCGGCAACGCAGTGATTGCGCTGTACGATCTGCCGATGCTGACATATACAGTCGATGCTGTGTCTGCCGGGGGTGCATGGTATTATGCTGATCCACGGGACGTTCCCAAGAACGAACAATATATGGAACGAGCCCGGCATGAGACGGAGCCGCTCTTTCTGATCGTCTATGTAATCAAGGCCGAAAGTCCCGATGTAAATCAATTTCTCAATCGGCATGGCTTCGATCTCGATCATGACTTTCGGCTGATTGGAACGACGCAGAGGGAACATTGGGGTGGCATCGCGCGAATATATCGATATCTGAACAATCCCGAAAGACAGTTACATGAGTAAAACAGACAAGGCCTGGGCCCAACTCGAGATAAAGGTTCCAAATCAGCATGAGGAGCTGGCTTCATGGTGCCTGATGCAAATCTCCAATGCCACCGGATGCGAGGTCATACCGGCGAACGGTGCCAGTGTATGGGTTAAAGCCAGTTTCGAACAAGAGGCGTTTTCTGCCGAGCAAATGCAGCAGATTGCCCAGTCACTGATCGAGCATGGCTTGGGCGAATATGCGCCAACTTTGCGCAGTGGGATTATCGAGCAGGATGATTGGCTGGCGAAGTGGAAAGAAAATTTCAAGTCATTTAAAATCGGAGATCGCATCACTATCTCGCCTCCCTGGGAAAAGCCCGATACTGCGGACGGTGCAACGCTAGACATTGTCATTGTGATCGAGCCCGCAATGGCCTTCGGTACAGGACTGCATGCCACCACGCGGTTCTGTTTGCGCGCAATGCAGATGGCTCGGCTCGGCAAGAGGATTCTCGATGTGGGAACCGGTAGCGGCATCCTCGCTATTGCTGCTTTGCTGTTGCAAGACGGTATCGAGGTAACCGCGATCGACAACGATCCTGTTGCCATAGAGGCGGCCGAACGCAACTGCATTTTGAACGATGTGCAGAGTAAGTGCGAATTGATCGTGGGTAGTACAGAAAGCGTTGCCGGTAGGACCTTCGATACTATCTTTTCCAACATAACTTGCGAGGATATAATTGCCTTGCTGCCGTGTTACAGGAAGCTTCTGGCCAAAGACGGCAACGTAATTTGTGCGGGAATTCTAAGCGAAAAACTCGATCGGTTGGTTTCTGCTTTGCCAGACCATGGGTTTCACGTTGATTTCAGCGAAACTAAGGGAACATGGAGCGGCGTGATCTTGCGAAGACTGCAAGATCCCTGATCGACCGAGAAGCATTTTCAAATCTTGCGGCCGCGCCTATTGTTTCACCTTATAGAAGGTGTAGCCATCGCAGCTGTCGATTGGTTGCAACTTCGCCAATTGATTGTGCTCTTGCATCAGCCTCGTCTGTTTTGCGTCAGCGATGACGTAACTGATGTGATTCCGTTCGATGAATTGTGGATCGTTGCCGGACCAGAATCGCATCAGCTGGCACTGTCGATCGAGGAAAAATGGCGTTGCGTTGTGCGAAACAAACGATCTAATTTTCGCCTGACGCATCAAATACATTTGCCCATTGTCGTATGTGTGGTTAGGGCTGGCGGCGATTACGGGATTTGTGTGATCGCTTTTCAGCGTCTGCGCAAAATGTTTCAAACCGATCGGCAACCAGTAATTCTGGTTGCTTCTATCAGCTATGGCACTGAGCACTATGATGTTGTCGGGAATGGTCGCTAAAACAACCAGAAGCATCGCTGCCGCCGCCAGCGGTGCCCGCAAATTGACGCGAGGAATTTGTTTGAGCATCATCACCGTCATTAAGGAAAGTCCGACAAATAGATAGCCCCTGGCGAAGTGTGCGGGTTGGTTCGCTTGCATGATCCAGTTGTGGTTCATGAGCAGCAGCACGCCAGCCACGAATGCTGTTAGACATTGTCCTTCGTTGGTCTTGAACAACCAGTCGCGTACCGATTTTGAACAGGCCACCAGGACCGGTGGCAGCAGCAGGAAGAGATGGTAATGCACTGGATAATACTTCGGCGTGATCTTGTAAGCCATGCTTTGCCACATTTGCACGATGCTACGGTGCTCTTCTAGCCTACCCAAGAAGCCCATGTAATAGGCGAATCCGGCTGCGATTACCGTGGCAAGCGGGATCGCAGCCGCGATTGAATCGCGAATCAAGTTTGGTTTATCAGCAGACGCCAAGAAACGCAATCCTGCAGCAACGCAGATCACCAGAGACAGCTCGACCCCATAGAATGGATGAGCCCACCACATCAGAGCGGCTGAAAGCGCCAGCCAGAAGTATCTTCGCTGCACGAGCAACGCCAGCGAAACGAACATCAACACGTGATAGAACGCTTCGGTCGGATACATCGCGTTGAGCGCAGTTGTGTCAAGCCAGTTGCCATGCTCGTAAAGGAAAGAGGTGGTGGCGGCGTGGAAATCAAAAACGCCCGGCTCGTGATGCAAAACGTGCCGCGCAAACAACAGCATCGCTGGCGCCCAGCCGATACTGGCTCCGGCGCCGGCAAGCAGGAACATCCAGTTGCGCAGGTATTTCGACGGCTCAATCGAGGCGACAAAAAAGTACAGAGCGACGAACATCGCGATTGCGGAAACAAAACCTAACGCCTGGAAGGTAATGTCGAGCGGGATTCCCGACAGTGCATGCACCCAGGCGGTCATGAGAATGAACAGATGCGAGTAGCAGTATTGGGTTGTGTTGAGTGAGAACGGGTTCGGATACGCAAGCCCGTTGCCCATGTCCAGCGCCGCCCGAGCCAAAATCATGTAGTACGGCTGATCGTATTGAATCGTCCAGGCGAAGAATTTCCCCGGTGGGGGATTGAGGGAAAGGCTGACCAGCGTTCCATACACGAAGCCCGCGACTATGAGCCCCACTACGAGCGGCAGAACCCACTCATGAGGCTCAATCGAGATCTTACGAGCGGCACTGGCTGTGCGGCTCGCGATTGGGGGCGGCGCAACCTTTAACTGCTGCATATTTTGCTCCATGCTAAAGACCGAAAGACTCTACCACGCAGGCGCAGCCCAATAATCAAGAGCATATTAATGTTATTAAAAGGATAGGAGAGAGGCGCTGTCGTTGACGTTAAGTGTCGTGGACGCTACATTATCTTGAATGTTGACAAGAATTTGGATAGTCGCGCCGTGCTACCTCGATTTCCTTTCGTTCGCCGAATTGAGAAAGCGAGCGAAGTTGCATTTGGCACAGGCATTTCCCGGAGCGGAACTGCGGTTTGTCGTGGTGGACGACACCGGGGGGCAGGACCGGGAGCTCTCCGCCAGCACTGAGCGCAATGGCACGATCTTACTAACAGTTCCCTATAATCTTGGTCACCAGGGAGCGATCGTGTTCGGTTTGCGAAAGCTGGCGGGCTTGCTCAATGATGAGGATGTCGTCGTCACTCTCGATTGCGATGGCGAGGACCGTCCTGAAGACATTCGCAAATTAGTCG
>Ga0206819_10175_pt1 | contig 23626 bp, 36 predicted proteins | sample Alteio_BWOrgCont_87_FD_152855 | JGI IMG/M metagenome (GOLD analysis project Ga0206819, IMG submission 152855) | Enriched cells from forest soil in Barre Woods Harvard Forest LTER site, Petersham, Massachusetts, United States -... | ecosystem: Environmental > Terrestrial > Soil > Temperate forest >... | reverse complement strand
TTGGAAGGAAGCCACGTCCAATGCCAGCTCAAGCTCGATTGTCTGGAAAATCCAGTAGCCGGCAGTTTGCTGCAATATCTTCTCCAGACCGCTTACCGCTGCATTAAACAGCTCATCTGGTTCCGCCGGCATAGAGATTGAGGAAGTATGAAACGGCATACCGGCCACACGACTGAGAACTGCATCTGTAACTTTATTGACGCGCGCGGAATCGCAACCCAGCTGTATCAACTGATCTGTGATCTTTTTCCGCAAATCGTCTAGATCGGCGAACTTCAAAGCATGGACTTCTTGAACAGACATGGTGGACTCCCTAAAAATTTCGGTCGACGAATAATAGCCTGGCGAATCCCGAAAAAAGCGCCGCTTCCTGATTTCCGCACATTGAAGGCAAACACAATGACGGTATTTATTGGCATTCTAGCGCATTAAGATACCATTCTGCATTAATTGGCAAGATCAAATCTTACTTATAACGAAAATGACTTCGATGTTCACGCTTGACTCCATGCTTTGGACCATGTTCCCATGGTTGCCCGTTCTTTTAGCCGGCTTATATGGCACCTTCGTTGGAAGTTTTTTGAATGTGGTCATTTATCGCACCCCGATAATGCTCACCCGACGATCCGGCCACAGCAGCCAACCGTTTAACTTGGCCTGGCCGCCATCCTCATGTCCGAACTGTAAAAATCATATTCGTGCACGTCACAACATCCCTGTCTTGGGATGGATCTCTTTGCAGGGAAAATGCTTTGACTGCAGAACCCCCATTTCAGCAAGGTATCCTGTCATCGAAGCTTTGACTGGGTTAATACTGGCCCTCACAGCCTGGCTTTCGCAAGCATCACCTCAAACATCCGTTAGCCACGCGATGGTGTTAATGGGCCTGTTTTCGGCACTCATAGCCATAGCAGCCATTGCCTACGATACCCATAGCGTTCCAGTGAAACTGTCGGCGCCTCTTATCCTGCTAGGAATCATTTTTAGCGTTCTAAGCACAGGCCCTGATGATTTTCGCCTTCTCACTAATACGCTGGCACCCAAAGATTCACTGATTGGTACTGCGCTCGGAATCTCCATTCCCTTTGCAACCATCCAAGTCTACCGGTCCCTTAGAAAGAGCCGCCCCGGATCCCGATCGGCTAACCTTATGTTTGCACATGGGGAATGGCTTTTATTTGGCGTCGCCGGCGCCTGGCTTGGGTGGAAATCTCTGGCCGCGGTTGCATTTGCTTCAGCCATATTGATGGTCGGCTCAGCTGCATTCAAAGCGACAACTCGATACAAAGACGACTCAATATCTGACCATGGCAAATGGAATATGGGCACCTGGATTTCTGTCAGCATCATTGCGGTAGCTCTCCACAATCTGGTCCGACATACCCTGTAGAACTAGCGTAGGACTAGCCGCACGCAAAAGATTGGGGTAGGCTACGTCGCCGCTTCATCGCAAAAAGATAATTTTTAACCACCACCACAGAGGAAAATTAACCATGAACAAAAGTGAAATGATCGACGCTATTGCCGCAGAGTGCGATCTGTCGAAAGCAGCTGCTCAACGCGCCCTGGAGTCCGTCGTTGAGAATGTCATCAAAGCCGTATCGAAGGGGGACACGGTTCAGCTGATCGGGTTCGGATCGTTTTCTTCCGGCAAGCGCGCAGCGCGCATCGGCCGCAATCCACAGACCGGCGAGGAGATCAAAATTGCCGCAGCCAAGACCGTCAAATTTACCGCAGGTAAAGCTTTCAAAGATACAGTGAACAAAAAGAAGTGATGCCTTCCTCAGCCTGGTGATCCTTGTCACCAGGCTGTCCATATCGTCAGCAATAAGTGAAAGTAACCTCGTGATGCAAATTGGCCAAGCTTGGATCCGCTGGAAACACAAGAAACAAGAAAAATTGGCTGCTAGGTCAATCTTGCAAGCTAAGCATGCCCGGCTCTCCTGGCGCATCGAAACCAAAGAGCTCATTGAGGACGTTGAAAAGTCATTCCCCCAATCCGCACTGCATCGACGTCGGATTATTAGATTCGATGAAAACGACATCTACCACATTCAGATTGAGGCGTTCTCTGGAACACTTCTTCCAGCAGCCCCAGGGAAAACTGGATTCAATGCTGAGCGGCCAGGCTCTCTGACTTACATCATGACGATAACGGGGGCAATCATCGTTTCTGCCTTTCCCCATCAAAGTGATCATTCAAGGATTGGTGACGGATCGGCATTTATTCTTGATGTTATCCCCGCGCTGTCTCTTGCCGGACAGGCTGGACGGCATCTTATCGAGAAGCATCTGGTGGATTTCCATCGACTTTGCATGCTGTCAATGGTCAATGTTCAACCCTCTAAACGAGGGGGTAAGTTCTTAGCCTCTCTGCAAAATCGGTCTGACAGGTATAAAACTGTTTACACGGATCCGAAGGAACAGCGAAAAAATAGAATTTTACAGGGGTCAAACTTTGGTATCGGGCTTGCCGGCGGAATCCTGGCAAGCACACTGCTGCCGATGCTACCCGAGGTTGGTAATATTGCTAGGAACAAATCACAAGCAATTTGGAAGCTTTGCAGTAATCAGGCAAACCTTCAGGAATGTCTCACTAAGGAAAATTACTCCTGGAATGTGGCATTAGGTCACATCACGACGCCGAAAGTAGTATTGTTCGGCGCCGTTCTGATCCTGCTTGTCATCGTAACTGTTAACCATGTTTTGAAACGCCGCTAGGATCGACTACCGTTGGCGTTCCGGCTTCTTTTGCTGGGGCGCCCAGTCGACCCGGAAGATTGTTTTTTCCAACCGATCCAGAAGATCATCCTGATATCGTGGATCATCCTTAAATTGCTTCAAAGTACTCTCGATAGCCGTGTTGATACGATCAAGCGTAGCTGATGCATATTTGCTCGAGACACCAATTTTTTCAGCATATGCGATCAAATCATCAGGGGTGGGAAACGTATTGGAGCCCCCCATTTTGAGCGCCAGACGCCCGACCAGATCCGGATAGAGATCCGTGTTCACAACATCGAATACCGGCGCCAGTTCGCGCGGCGCATCGGGGTGATCGTAGAGCATGCCGAAGTTCTTCAAATGAGCATCACCGTCTCGGAGTAGGCAAGACAAAGCCACCCTATCAAATAGTCGCTGAGCTTGGCGCACCTTATCGTCACCGGCATAAACAGCGACAGCCTTGGCGATCATCTCGTAACTGCCTACGTACTTCTCGTCTGCTGTACGCCGCGTCAACACAGTAAAGTCTTCAAAACCGATTTTTCCTCCAGCAGGTGTTCGATCAAACCTGTCCATCACGAAGAGGCGAGAGTCATCCGAAAGCCAAAAGCCTGGGACAGCCATCCCGGCGTTTTTAGCAACTGAGATGCAGAAAAACTCATTTCGGGCTATGTCCGGAAAGTCTGCGCCTTCTGCCTTCACAATCACTGTTTCTGTGGCCACTGTTCCTCGGTCATCCAATCCCCGATCGAGACTGGCACTATTCGCTGGGCTGCTCGACAAAATCGGCACCAGCGTTTTTGGCTGCGCACCCGAGATGCCTGATCGAAGTGCATATTTAGAGAGTAAGTAATCGAAATATTCTGCCGATGGCGAAGTCAAGATATCGCTCAACGACTCTGCCTTTAGTTTTTCGAGTGGGTAGTCGGCGTTCGAGTATTCAAGCCGGCCGATCTGAGATTGACCAGTTAAATACAGGATAAAAATATCCGTCACTGCGCCAAAGCGCTTGAAATGTTCGTCTATCCGATGGCGAAGATATCCCTCGGCTCGATTCATACCGAATGGCCCAAACAAATTGCCGGCTGCATAACCCTCAGCCCTGACAGGCATTAATAGCCCCACAGCAACCGATGGATCGCTTCCATCAGGATACTGAAATGAATACCTGCTTTCCTTGACCAGGTTGCCCGCAAATCCTTGCGGTGTTTGCACCTGCAGGGATCTGACTTCTTTAAATGCCTTCTCGAGATCGTCCATATTCATAGACATTATTCCTCTTTAAAGTAATCTGTGGCCTCTTCAAAGGAGATGGATTTCATCGGACGCAACACAACGTCCAGCCCCAATGAGTTTGCCATTCGAATGAATTCATGAAAATTTACGTTCTTGCCGGCCTCGGCCAATATCACCGCCCGACGCTCCACGTTCGCCTTTTGACCAAGTGCTTCCTGGGTCATTTTGCGCATCTTTCGCTCTTTGCGAAGCTCAGCTCCAATAATGGCAGAATTGGAGATGGGTTCTGATTTTTTGTACGCCATATTGTACTTTTCAGTAAATTTACTTGATAAAGTACATCATAGGGTACATTTCAGACACTAGCAAGACTAACCGAACATGCTTGTTTGGCAATATCCAGTTGCTTGACGGTCCTTCTGAGGAAGTGGCTCCACAACCAGATTCGCCTGGACCTGCAGCAGTTCCTCTGTTCGCATTCTTACTAACTTGAAAACAGTATCCGTGGTCCCGCTCTGGGCTGTTCCTTCAATTTCGCCGGCGCCGCGCATCAACATGTCTTGCTCCGAAAGGTCGTAGCCATCGTTGATTTTCGTCATGATTTCGAGGCGTTCCCGCGTTTCACTGGCAAGGGACTCTTTGTTGTCTACCATGAGGAAGCATTTACCTTCGCCGCCGGCGCGCGCCAGGCGACCTCGGATCTGGTGCAGCTGCGATAGGCCGAAGCGATCGGCATCACGAATAATCATGACCATCACGTCGGGAATGTCGATACCGGTTTCGAACACAGTCGAGGCAATAACCAGTGGCTTTTCTCCGGAGCGCACTTTCGCGATCTCATCCCGTTTTTCTTCGTTACTCATTCGCCCATGCAACACGGCCACTTTACCTGGGAAGGATTGCTCAAACAGCTCAGCGGCATAGAGAACGGAAGGATTGGGCGCCGACTCGCTGTCGCCCTCGGCTGTCGTATCGGACTTGACCGTACTTTCAACGCGAGGAAATACAATTGCCGCGCGCTGCCCGCGCGCGAGGGCATTCCGGATTGCCAGCGTTGTGCCGCCCCGTCCAGCGACATCGACCAGTTCGGTCGTGATCTTCTTCGTAACCGGCACCTGGCGCAATGAAAACGTCTGCATGCCGGCATGTAGGGATAACGCCAGTGACCGCGGGATCGGTGTTGCGGAAACCTCAAGCACATGGGTCCATGGGCCAACCATCGCCTGGCGGATCTTTGGGTTGCTCTTGTGCTGCTCGTCAACGATCAAGAAATTCGGCTTATAGCCATGCTTGGCCGCCACACTCGCTAACCCCGGGGTACCGACCAAAATGGCCTTTGCGTCTTTAATCTTCTTTCCGGCCTGCACTCGCTCGATCAAGGCGCATTTTCCGAAGCGCTTCTGCAGATTATCCGCAATCTGGTCCGCCAGCAGATCCGTCGGCGCCATGATGGCAATTGTCTTACCCAGACGGTGCGCGGCTACGGCCGGCAGAAGAAATGCCAGCGTTTTCCCGGTGCCTACATCTCCAGACAACAAGCCGTTGAGCGGTATATTGTCTTGCAAGGCGCCGCCAACTGCGTAAGCAACGCTCAGCTGGTCCTCCGTCAATTTTTCCGATTGCGAGGCAATCAATGAAGGCAGCAAGTCCAGAATCTCATTCTTTCCATCGACGCCACCAATGGACGCGTCAGGATGGTACGCCCTGGCATTCTGGCGTTGAGCGGAAGCTTGCACCCCAAGGCTGGCCACGCGGCCGGCTACGGCAATAGCGTAAGCACCAATTTCCGGGGTATGAGGCACATGCAGGCCGGCCAACAAGTCATCAAGGCTTAGGAAGAATTTATCAGGATCGCAGACTGTCAAGATATCCTCGTCGCACAAGCCACATGCATCTTGCAAAGCATCTACCGCTACCTGACGGCCAACCTCTAGACCATGCATCAGGACGAAGTCGATTAAGCTCGCTACAGACTCGCCGGCAACCCGGCCGGCAATTCCTGTATAGATTGGCATAACTCGGCCGACCGCCCCCGAGCTCATCGGCTCAACCTTGTTGAAATAGAGCTTCTGATTGTCCCCTGATCCAAATCGCCGCGCCTGCGCAACGACAACGAGGCTGTCAAGAGCCTTGCACTTACGCCACGACATCACTTTGCCGAAAACCTGAACGATCGCGACATTGCCTTCCGGATCTTCAACATCAATCTCCAATCGGACACAATTTTTTGCCCAAGGTGATCCGAGAGGCTTCTTGGACCCGCTAGCAAAGCCACGTAAGGATGGCAAATCATCCTTATAGCGGCGAATGGTCACTTCAACTGGGATCATCGGCGGATCCTCGTCAAAAGAACTGGTCTCGATGTCGTCGAAACTAGAAAATATCCGACGACAGTCCTGATACCTGGTTGGAACGCAGAGGAGGGCATGCATAGGCGTAGGAAGGCCCAACCGAGTCATTGCCGTGACCAGCGCCGGCGGCAGAGTGATGCCTCGAAAGGAATGGGCGTCCACGGAACCAAAGCCATTCTGAACGGTTTCGTCTGCCTCTAAAAGTGCCGTGTCGGTCATGATTTCCCGTGTTTCTCAATCGAAATTGCGCAAATTTTACATATGCGATAGTATCTTATTATGCAGTATTAAGCCGAGCTAGCAACACGTTTCCCTCTATCAACCCACACCTCTGTCCCAACTATGCGAAACAAACATCGCTACCTCAGCAACAAATCCGATAACAAGCTTGTGAGCGCCCTGGTAGAGGCAATCGAGAAGCTGCAACCAAAAGCGCATCCGCGCCAATGGATAGCCACAATCAATGCACTAACCCAAAAGGGGATCAAGGGCACTGAAATCGCAGAGTCCGGTGTCATTGAATGGCTGGAACCGCAACTCGACAGCGCTAACAGTTCAGTCACCAAAGACGATCTCTTGCGTCAAATTAAACGGAACATGGGCACCGTAAAAGAGATTGATCTCGGCAGAGCGGAGTTTTCACCACACTCACACGGCAGCCGATACCCCGGATCCGTCTATGTCGAAACGCTCTACTGCCTAAACTCCGAGAGGGATGATTTTAAAGATCGACTCGATGAAATTCGCTACGAGCTCGAAGATCTGGATTTCAATCCGCACTTATTGCTTTCAAATCCCGCAATTGTCTTGCAGCTAAGCATGGAAAGAAAACAGCTGATGACGGCATTTAAAACGGCGGCCGACTTCAAACAGCATCACTATTCCGACGTGAGAGACGAGAACGGCGATCCGTATAAAAATTTGATTGCACACGCGAGAACATCAATCCTCAACGGCAATCATTTTCTCATTGAAGAAATTCAATCTGACTGGGCTCAACGCGGGCGCGCAAATGAATGGAACACAATACCAAAAGGAAAATTTGTCACCAACACCGAGACCTGGTCCGGCCTGGTCTTGCGTCGACTACTGCAACGCGCGGCCGAAAATCCGGCCATTAAAACCATCTCTTGGATTACCGGTGACTTTCGAAATGGAAGAACACCCACAATCAACGAAAATGGCGATGTCACCTCGGGTGGATACGATGGCCTAAACGAGTTCTATCTCAAAGTGCTACCAAAGCTGGCAGATAAGGTGCTGAAGGGTACCGGCGAAAAGATCAAATTCATGCCTGTAAAGCTCCGCACCGGCGGACCTGACTACAAACTTCCAGGCTTCGAAATGACTGATACTGCTCGCGTTAAGCTGATGGAAGCGCAGCCCCTGTACTCGCGAGACTTGCTCAAGTCGTCCATGAGCATTGCAGAGCTTGGTTCTGCACTGGATAGTGCCAATACCTACTTACGCACAGCTGAAGAAATGCTGGGCAACACAGCCTCTATAAGGTTTGCATCTCAAGTGTTTGATGCCGCGACCGGCCAAGAGGTAGCAGGCAAGCAAATTGGCCGGCTAATTGAATTGTCACTTCGTGCCGGCAATCCTGAGCGGGTCTTCCATCATGAAGCTTTTCACTATGCATGTGAAAACCTTCTGGACGAAGAGCAGAGCAATTCGGTCGAGCGCGCCTTTGCCAATGGATCCCGTCTCAATATGTGGACGCGCGAGGCCTTGGTACGCCAGAACATGCATGAGGCTGTAGCTCAGTGCGACGACCCGCGGGAAGCCGCGGCACACGCATTTTCGCTATGGCAATCCAACGACTTTGGCTTTAAAGAAAATCTGTTTGAAGGCGAGTTGACTGCAATCGATCGTGCCGCCCAAAAGGCATTCCAATACGTTGAAAAGGCAATCGGCGGCTTCACCAGCTGGATGAAGCGCGTGTTTGGTGAACGTCCTGTGACACGGGACACCAGGGTTGCAGAGGAAGTGTTTTCTGACCTGGCCTCCGGACGCTTGGCAGCTGAAAATGCGGCCGCACCTCGTGGAGTACAAGACGTGTGGGAAGCACCAGAAATCCAGTATACCGATCGCCCAAAACGGCATGCACAGCGCGGCGGCTGAGTCGCCATAACCATCATCAAAATCACTCTCTGAGAATACACGTCATGCACGAATCCCTAAAACGCCTAAGAAAGAATTCTATGAACTCGCAACCGTCCGCAACCACTACTCAACACTATTCCGAAACGCATGCTAGCGAATTGCTGGCGCATAGCGCCGGATCGAGCGCGAAGGAAGGGAGCCAAATGGAGCGCGAGCTCAACCCTCTGTTAGCCGAACTTGCAGGCACTCTGCATGAAGGCCTGGTAAGCAGTGAAGCACTACGGGAAAAACTCATCCTGGGCGGCTGGAACGGGTTAAGCGCCTTGAATTTCAAGCAGCTGGCCAATGAGGCCAGTATTTGGCTGGATGAGAAGTGGACTGAGCGTTTTCCGGCTTTTGCTTCATTGCTGCAGAATCCCGCGGAGCGATCGGCCGACTCTGCGTCCTTGATGGGCGCCGGTAAATCGACGCCGCCGGCGGCCGATCCCGTGTTGACCGATCCCTTCGACGATCTGACCGCCAAGCTGGAAGAATCTGGCCCTCTGACCGTCGTTGTTGGGGCATATTCGAAAACTGAAGACTTTCATCTGCAGACTTTCGGCACCTTCACGCTCGATGCGGATCTTGTCCATCGCATCAAGCTAAAATCAGATTTGTCGAATACAAATCAGTTTAAGTTCATTACGAGTGACTCTACGATCTCGTTCGGCCACACACATCCAGAACCAGAAGACATTAGCACCGATTCAGCAGGTCTCGTCGTCGGCCAAAATGCCATGTGGTTCGAATACAATTATCCAGATACAAACGAATCGCAATTCGAGACCCTCGCTACAAACATCACGACGTTGATCGAGGCCGCCAATACCGCGCTAAAGAACGGAGATCCGCAAGTGTTACTCGTTCATCCGGCACGTGTCGATGATGCAACGGAATTTCTGCGCAACCTCGACAATAAATCACCTTCCCACGTAGTCCGGGAACGGCAATAATTCAGCGACAGCTCTACTGAATACAACCAAATCCGGACCAATGCATGGAAAATCAAGAAAAGTTCAGAAAAGACTTACGAAGTGCCTTTGCATTGGAGCTGGCTCTTTGGCCGAATCTGGCCGAGGAGCTGCCAGAATTGGTCGCTATCCTCCAAAATGCAATTGGCAACTCCCTGCGCATTGAGGATGGCATATTGGATCTCGATATCTATGAGGGACGCGCGGGAATTTACCAGCTGTCCTTTTCAGGCCTCTGCCAGGCTTGCGACGAATGGCTTCCCCCGTCGTGGATGGATTCATTTCCCAGCTTTGCAAAATTTAATGCCGGGTCGACCAATACAATCCACAAATTAGTCAAACTTGCTGCCCAGGTTGCGCACCAGCCTGTCGACATTTATGTCTCGGCCCCGAAAATTGGCTATGTGCTGTTCACTTTTGACACCCAATTCGTTGAACATCTCAATCTCACGCAGCAACTGATATTCGAGCACGACTTTAAAAAAATCGGATCTTCGGCAAATCCAAAATGGTCACCTGGTCATGACGGTCACGAAACTGTGACTGCAGGCTCAGAAATCATTGTTTCATCTGATGCGTTTTGGTTTTTCACTCAGGAGATCGAAAATTTCGAAACAATTCAATCTACGCCTGTCACCCTAACTGACCTATGTGATGCCGTATCTGCAGCAGTGGAAGAGGGGAGAGCAGCGGCCTATATCAATATTCCAGCTGACATCGAGCAACGCATTCATGCTGATCAAGGCGCCGGCGAGGCTGCCAGGGCATTTCGGTCACGTCGGGAGGGGCAATCATGAGCACCACCGAAGGCGATATCCTGGTGATTGTTGTAAAGGAGCGTAATGAAAACACAGGAAAACTGGAGGAAATTGTCTCCCACGGTATCTCAATAGCCTCCGGCAAAACCGTCATTTTGCCTTCGGAGCACCCAAGTACTTTAGGCGCCGTATTCGATCCGGAGATTCGTGAATATTTGATTAGGGCTCCATCAGAAAGCAGACGCATCGAGACGAGAGCGCGTGACGCTAAGACAGTACCCCAATTATCCCTCGCTGAGAAATTGCAAGGTCGTGGTCATACCAGGGAATTTATCATGGTGCTGGCTTTTGATCAGAGTGACATTGCGCCACATATTCCCGCCATTCAGTCCCTCGCTGCTCATATACCCAAATTTTGGAATGTGCCCGATCGCGACAGAAAATTCATAAGCGAACTGTTTTCCTCACCCAAAATTGTTGGCGGCTCTGTCAGATTTTCAACATCGCATCATTGCAGTGATGCCGACCAACTGCGATTAGAGGAGCTGGTTCAAGAATTTGAAAAAAAATCGCACGGCAAAGCCTTTCTGCTCCCCGGTGGTGGAAAGATCCATTGCAATCTTGCCCTTGGAGGCGAAAAGCAATCAGTCATCAGAAGGTATCAGGAGATCAGTCAATCATCTTCCGCCGCCGGCGATCGCGCATTACAAAAAAGCGACGCAACTCAAAAATGTCTGTCTCTCACAGAAAGGTTGGCGAAGCGGCGGGCCGCCGCATCGCCCGATACGGATCGAGATGATTCGCCAGGCCATGCTCCACGAGCTGCTTCCCGATATAGAGGGTAAAGCCTCTAATCATGACAAAGAAACGAAGATTCAATAATCGAAAGCAAAACAGCGCTTTGGATTGATGGTTGCGTGCGCCTTGGCCATGCTCAATTATCCTCGGCGCCGGCGGAGCGGCATTCTGTTGGTTCGCCGCGGATCACCTGCACTTGCCCGGCGCCACTACAATCATGATGATCTGGACTCTGGATCATCTTATCCATACCCCAGCTCTACTCCGATATCTTGGCTGGACTATGGCCGGATTCGGCGCTATTTTTGCTTGGCGCTCTTATCGACTTGGCCAAAGCCACGCAAGGCTGCTCGATCGCCAACGCGGCCTTGAGGACATCCGCTCGATGTCCTGGCAGGATTTTGAACGACTGGTGGCAGAGTGCTACAAGCGCCAGGGCTACAAAGTCACTGTGACTAGTCTTGGCGGCGCGGACGGCGGTATCGACCTGGTTCTTCATCGCGGCCGAGATAAAGTACTTATTCAATGCAAACACTGGCGGACAACAAGTGTTGGAGCTCCCATAATCAGAGAGATGTTTGGTCTGCTGACCCATCACGGAGCAACCCGCGTCAAAGTCGTCTGTACAGGGCACTTCACACGCGACGCAATTGCCTTTGCCGCCGGCAAGCCTATCGATTTGGTCGGGGGAGGGCATTTGCTGGCTATGGTACGCAGCGTTCAACGGTGAAGAGGGGGAAATCCCTATTTTTTTCCGCTTTGCTCTATCTTTTTTCCCCTGAACTCCGGCCAACACGTACAGAAATGTTGTCAAATAGCTTGCCACTAGAAAAATTAAAGATATGCTGGTCACATGCGAAAGCCAAAACAATAGAGAACCTGACCAATGCTGCGATTAATCACGCACTCAACGCAGAAACCTCGATTCAAGCGGCCGGCTCATAACGCCGTTAAAGCATGGATATCGACCAGTTTACGCAAAGGAATACGTCGAGGCGATTCCAAGTAAGTACAAGAAGGGCAAAGATAAGCGCATGAAAACAATTTCACTACAAATGATGAACGAGAATACTGGCAGCAACATTCTGGGCGGGATGGTCATCGCATTTATGCCGGAACCAGACTTGCCAGGTATCTCTACCGCACTGATTAATACGCATCAGTGGGAGCAAGTCCGGCCGTTTCTCCGTGATGTGCCATGCAAAATTGATGAATCCGGCACCGGAAAATTTTACTTATCGTTTAACAACGCCACTTGGTAGGAGAATCAAATGGACCGTGATTCACTGTTTGATATGTATGGAATGATGGCGATCCTGTTGGGCGGGGCAGCGCTGGCCTATGTCGTGCTGACAGCTTTTGGCCATCCAGAGGTGGTGCAAGGTCTTCGCACTGTCAGTCCGTGGCTTGGCGAACACGCCAAAGGTCTTAGCTGGCTATGTGCCGCCGCAATCTTTCTGACTGCGATGGCATTTCCACCGATCTTGATGCGTAGGGATAATGAGGATGGCGACGCAAGTTTGACCGCCATTGGCATGACCGCCTGGGCAGCTTGCCTGTTGTATGTGCTTGCCTGGCTAGCCTATGTGATTTTCAAATAACCAGAAACGGAAATTAGACAATGCTACCCAAAACCTACAAGGAAGCACTGCAGGCATTCAAGGACCAAGCTGCCGCGACCACGGCGCAGCTTGTTGGTCAAGACCGAAACGCGAAGCGTGCGGATCTGGCCGACGCGCAACGGCGCATGGCGCTCCATCCACATGCGACCAAGGACATTTATCGCCTGCTAATGGGATCGAAAGATCAATCACTGACCTTAGACACCCTGGACGAAAAACGGTTGGAAGAAGAATTGGGTGCGGACTACCTTGCTCAGTTCTATGATTAGCCATTGTCTTGCACAAGCTGCTGTGCAATGCACGCGCCTGGTCAGAACGCGCTTTGCGCTCACTGATTCAGCCGAGGAAAATTATGCGTTTCACTGAAAATGAGGCAATTTTACATTTCTCATTAGTTAGCTCTAAACAGCTTCTTGCGGACAGAAATTTAGAAGTAACGGATGAGCAATTACAAGATGCAATTCGTTTTATTGAAAGAAGCATTGGCATAGCTTTTCAGTCTGAACAATTTAAGGCAATTCTCTGCCTCTACCCTAAAGCCAGAATTTTTCTTGCATCAATTGGAATGTCTGATGTAGGGGTTATACACACCATTAAATCCGCATTGGCAGATTTTTTTACGGGTGGAGAATGGCCAGGTGCAGTTGATGATGATTTGTTTATTTCCGTACTCCAAAAACAAGCAATCGCAATGAATTACAAGCTTGGAAAACGCATGTACTAAGAGACAGCAAAGAGCCGCTTAACATCAAGGAAAATGGCGTAAGCCCGGCACCGGCCCGAAGCCGGACAAGGATATTAATTATGTCGGGATTTCAGAAGGAAGTACGTACCACGGCGCGCACGCAAATTGAGATCGATGCAGAACGAAACGATCAGCGTCGATCTTCCGGCGTTGCCACGTTTGTGGAAGCAACAAATGCTCCTGATGGCGGCGCATTCGGTTATCAAACGATGCTGGAAGATCTCTTCCACAGATTTGAATCCGATCACGGCACCGTAGCTACAATTGGAACGGTACTCGAAGCACTGAAACCGCTGATTGGTCGTCACGGCGATATCGGCAAGCTATACCAGAAGTTTGACCAGGTTGTCGACAGTGTTTCTGAAAACTGAAGACTCGGCACGGGACCAAAGGAAATCCGTAATGGCTGCGTCTCGATAACTGATGCCAGTACGATGCAGCAGGGAGCACCAAGTCTAGTTCGCGCGCGCCAAATAAAGGAAAAAAATGGAAATTTTGCACATTGGTGGGGTAGCAGATAAAAGCACTATGAACCTGCCGGATTCCGTGAAAGCCTGCCGATATTCGTTCAAGCTTGAAAGCGACTATCCGACTGAAGAATTGCACCACCATGATTATGAACGTCAGTATTTTCTTGTCGAGCAGACCTATCCGGAGCCCCGCCTGAAAGTTCAAGTGATGATTCATGTGGGAATACCTGAGGCCGTCGCTCGCGTCTTGGTTGGCGCTCATTTCAGCGGCTCTACTGTGATCGATATCGACGAATCTAACTAGCCGGGGAAACGTCTGTGACCATCTTGAATAAGCCCGTCGATATCGTCGCCGACTTGCCGAACGTGATGGGCGGCAGCGGCGCGATCCGTGCCGGCGAATCTGGTTGCGTTGTGTGGGACGAACCTGGCGGCGACGTGATCGTTGAATTCAAGCGCGAGGTTCCCAACGAAGGACTTCTAACGAACAAGCGCCAGGCATGGATACCGCGAGCAATGGTAGTAGTCAAAAAACTGTAGATCGGAAAATAACCGGCGTCGGCAGTAATCGCCAAGCGCCGGACACAAAGGAAATCGCACCGATGACAACCAAAGCGACAATGAAAAAGCTGATATTGTCGCAGCTCGCTGGCTATCTTCGTCGCGAAGTCATCATCGACGGAATGAATGACGAGGCGGATATTGCAATTGCAGAGGCGGCACAAGACGAATTAATTGCTGAATTTACGCGCAGAAGCGTTGGATGCAAAGTTGAGGAGCGGTGGGATACACCGCGAAACGGATAGGAAAATATATGAAAAGAAACACTACGAATGTTGAATTTGAAAATGAGAAAGCAGAATTTCTGCGTTCAAATTCTATGATGAAATTTAAGGATCAAGAAAAAGACGCTCGTAAATGGTTCTATACATATTTCGCGTTGTTTCTTGTTTCGGGATTGATGGGATTCGGAAGCATCGCCTTAGCCATGAAATATGGCGGATTTGTCGGGTGGGTGCATACCTTCTTCGCCATACCCTTTCTGTGGCTATTACACAGCACAGGCAAAGCAATGTATTGCCAAGCGTGCGAGTTGTAATCAGAGAAAAACATGGAATCTTTTGCGCACTCGAAAACGCTAAGAAAAATAATTCGTCGGCAGAACGCCCTTCGGAAAATCAAAATTGGGGCGCTGGTATTTGCTTCTGGGGCTTTTACCTTTTTCGTTGACGGCGGCATGGCGAATCCTGTTTGGGCAAGTCTGGCTGGCTCAGTGGTGGCTGGTATCGCAGGCGCAGCGGCACAAATATATTTCGACTGACTCCAAGAAAATACCGAGCTGGCCGGATGCCAGTACAAAACGGAAAAGCCGATGACCGACAAAAAAGAGTATCAATCCATGCTCAAGCTGCTGGACGCAACATCCAAAATCGAAGCTACTGCGAACAAACTTGGGCAGCTCGGTATCGACGCGGAGGACCCTCAGATCAAGGTGGGCGCCACGAATCTCGCCGCATGGCTGCGTAGTATTCCTGCCAATGGACAAAGCGTGAAGGGACGCGTGCTCGACATGGCTAAGAACCTCGCGGCTGGTACCAACCAAATTGAAGTGCGTCGCGGGACTGGCATCCTGGCGTTGGAAGCCTACTGCCACAAGATCATCGCCTCGACACGGCCACATTGGCAAGAAATCGCGCTGGCTCAAGGCTGGACGCCGCCGCCAGCCAAGTAAAGGATAATATATACATGGAACAGAACGCTTACACGTACATGCACATCACAGCGGCGACGCGTCGAGTTATTGAGCGTCAAACGGTGCGATGGCAGAAGCTCTTCGAGCAGTCTCCCGACCTGGCCGAGCCGCGTACCTTTAGCGACACCGCTATGGGTGCCTACCTGGTGTGGGCTGAGCTGAACGGCGAACGGTGCTTGGATAACGACCGCACGGCGTTGCTCGACATGGTGGGCCAGATCGGCACGCCTCCCTTAGTGATTGAGCCTAAGGTTGATCGGGCTACTGACCCGACCACACCGGAGGGCGGAAATCCGCCGCCTGACAGTCCTCCTGGTCCTGGTCCCATTGGAGGTTGGGAGGGTGGTCACGGTAATCACTAACGAGCAGAAATACAGCGTAAAGAAATAGGGGTCGAGGAAACCATCGATTCATGCGGCGAGTCAAAAATGCCGTTAATGCAGTAGAAGTTCTGACGTTGGTAATTTGCACTCTCGCACCGCACCGGCCGCCTGCCGAATTAACCTTGAAAAAATATCAATAAGCCAGGAGACTCAATGTCCACAGTCGAGCAGGATTACAACACGATCGCATCCGTTTGCAATGTATTCAACAAAACGCTACCGTTGGCGACCAACACGCAGCAGCTCAAAGAAGAATTATTCGGGCCGGGCATGGGCCAGTTGGTACCCGACTCAATCTTAATTCCACAGGGTCCGAATGGCTCGGCCGCCTCGCTCGCGGTCGTGTGCACCACCAAGGCAGTGAGCATGTCACAGCAAGATATGAACAATCCGTCGCTGATTCAGGATTTTTACATGATCACCCACGAGTTGGCGCTCACGCCCAATGTCGTGGCCGCGGGCATTTGGCTAGGCATGCAGTCCTACCACATCGAAGTCATTCCCATCGACGGGGAAGGCCCGCTGGCCTATCCGAACTCAGGGTCCTTAATGACCAAAAGTCAGCCGGGCACGACAGAGTCGCTGACGAACTATTCCGACTCGATGTCGCAAAGCGTGTCGGGAAATGTGGGGTTTTTCGGCGGAACCCCCACGGGCGGCGTAAGCGGTGGAATCACGACTTCGCACACCGTTAGCTACCAAGTGGCAGATGTAATGGTGCGTAACCAACCCACGGAGGGCGGCGTGTCGATCTTGTTCGCGATCGCCCCTGGAGCCGCGGTGGGTCTTTCGGGGTTCCAGCCAACCCTGCAGCACCTCAACCAAGGGAAGGACAACGCTTCGTTCATGCCCAACGAGCGCTCAAACCTAGCGCAAGACGCCGGGAGTGCCCCGTGCGTGTGGTTCCTCTTGAGGATAACGGCGGCGATGTGGTGGAAGCAGAAGTCGTCCGGCACTTTGAAATTTGGATCGAAGCCCATGGCAGTATTCGAGACGCCATTCCAAGTCCGCATGCCACCCATTCCAGGGTTTCCAGCCGCCTAAGCGGACCAAGGCGGTGCTGAGAGTTCCTGGTGCCGTTGATTTTCTCAGCGTTTCATGTCAACAGATACCAGGAGAGCCTGTGCAATATCACATCATCACGAGCGGCAGCTATCAACAATTCATGAACTACGAGGGGTTCATCGTGGGGTTACGGAATTTAGCCGGAACCCAAGGGCCCGATTTCCTCGTGAGAATGACGGGATTGACGGCCACCGCCTTCCTCCAATTGCAGAGATCGGACCTGTGGTGCAAGGGCGCCTCGGCCGATGGGAAGATTATCACTCCTCTTCCGCACGAGAACTATCCTGCGGCCGACCAAAACCCGAAACTCGATTTCGAACTCAACTCGAAGTCCCTAGAGGCCGGAGTCGCCGCGCTTGCGGCTTGGGCACCAAAGGGGAGCGGCATCGCACTGCCTTCGTCAGTCTACGCCACGATTGTAGCGACCTCGGAGGCGGGGCGCTTCGATATCGCAGCCTACGCCGGCGAAATGATGTCCGCCCAAAGCGGCTCTGTGCCCAGTGGCTCGTTTAAAACTTTGTTGCCGATCCTCCGCTCGTGGGGCGCCTTGCGCAAAGCGCAGCCGGGGGCGCCGTCGTTTGGGATTCCGGTAAGGAACACGATGGAATATGTTGAGGGGCGCGTCGACCTCAATGGAGAAGCCCTGAGCAAGTGGCAGCGCGAGGTGGAGGTCGCCGGCGGTGGCCACCCCGACAATCCAGCCATCCCCGATCATTTTGATCCGCCGGGGCGGGATGGAGAGGGTACGGGGCCGGTGGAGCGCTAGAAGCGTCGGAATTTTATCGTTCACCTAGAGTGTCAAATTTTGATATTTGTACAAGGAAATAGAGAAGTGAATTTGAACGACGAAGCATTAAAGCACTCAAGCGCATGTATTGCATTACTAGACGCAGGTAACTTGAAGGACGCCCAGGCATATTGTGCATCTCAAAGCATAGACCCTCCGCAATGTTCGCTCACGGCCGATTCTGCAAATGCACATAATCTACGCGCTAAGGCAATGAACCATCTTGCGGATTATGGCTGGTGGCTGAAACGCTTGAAAATTAAGGCAAATCGTGACGCTGAGATGCAGCGATTACAGCAACTGCGGAAGAGGTAACGCAATCTCCCACGCTACTTCATTTGACGCAAACGGACGTCGAAATCACTGAAGAACCAGACGACTATGCAGAAGGAAACTGACATGCAAGCCAATAGCACAATAGACTCGACGACACCCACCATTGAAGAAGTGAAGGCGCTGGACGGCAGGATTTTTTCAATGCTGTCTGGGCCCGAGCGCGAGGTTCTTGATTTCTACCGCAGTCAAGGTCGCAAATTCGGTGTGACTGTCTCGATCATCAATGCAGCTGATCCCAACGTACTTGCGCGCGCAAAGTCGCAGGAGCAAGCCGATCAGATCTTGAAGAGTGCTAACAGCCACATATCCGTGATTGTCTCGGCCAGTTAGGCAAATCCTCATGGATGAACTGATATTGAAAGCCACGGAAGGGAAACGTCATGGTGAGATCTCCTTCGCTATGGGAAGTAGCTGACGCGTTAGAGTACGTATGGCGTGAGTTGCGCCATATGCCTATATCCGCAACTTCTGAGTTGTCAACGCCTTGGATTGAAGCGCTTAAGGCCGTGAGTCAAGCGCTAACGTTGATCGATAGCGAGGCATCATCTGTGGAGATCGCAGAGGCGAAGAAGGACATAGCGTTAGCCTTCTGTACCCTACGGCTCAAAGCATCGACAACCGAAATCCATGCTGCACTTGATAAGATCCGTGATGGAGTACTGGATGCCGGAACCAACTTAACGGAATGGGTTTAAATTTTTCGGCAAACACGACGATACAATGAGACCATTTTCATCAATGTCGGAATTTACAATATCAAAACGGGACACTAATGTTTGGACTATTTAAGAAAAAAGCAGTCGCACCGGTAAAATCGACCAATGAAAAAGTCATCACTAGCGCGGCAAATCTGCTCAATATTCAATTGAATTTGTGTCGCTCTGGCCCCGACTTTCAAGCGAAACTGCATAGCAATTTCGTGAGGGGATACTTCATTGGCTTCTTCGATTCTGCTCTACAACAGCTTGGCGTACCGCTGGGTGGCGATGACGAATTTTTTGGTTTGATCATAATAGGACATGCGGGAATTCTGGCACTGGACGCCAATAATACCCAACAGTACGCTTCAACCTCATTGCGCTTGCAGGACAATGCGGAATTTTCTGAGGGGCAAGCTGTTGGTGGAAAAGACTTCTTTGATTTAATTACTGAAAAAATTCGACACCCAGCCGGCCTCATTGGGATCTTCCACGATATACAGCAGCACTAGGTCGGGTTCCCAGGATTAAGCGCGCAGCGAATAAAGCGGCGCGTAGCATGGGTGCCCTTCCACACAAGCATCAATTGACCGTCGTCGAACGAATGCTTAGTTATATTTTGCCCTTTGGCTTGAACTGCTGGTCGCTTATCCTGAATTTTTGACGACGATCACCCATCAGCGCGCGGAGCTCGCCAATCGTCAAATCACTCACTTCATGCATCCGGATGAGCAGCGACGCGCCCACCGGCAGCCGGCGGTGACGGATTTTACTGATAACCGGCGGCGCCACTTCCAACGCGCGCGATAACGCCGCGTCATTCTTTAAATGTAGTTTGTCGATCAAGGAATCCAGCAGGTGATTTGGGTCATAAGTCACTTGCTCATCGAGTTTGTTCGATGCTGGTGCTTCTGAGTGAATGGAAGTGCTCATGTCGATTGTCTCCGCTTATTTGTTTGATAATAATGCCGCATTGAAATTTTACTCATTATGCAGAATTTAATGAAACTTTGCCAACCCTAGCTGCAATGAGGGACTTTGAGCTACGATGTGACCATTAAATATGGCTTCGATTGTCGGCCGGCCAGATCAATCCCACTTTTTTCAAGTTCAACATGTTCACAATTACTTTTACCGACGCCGAGCTTTACGAGTTGGGCGATGCGATTTCCCCAGCCTTCCAACAGCTGATCTCCGAAGGAGATCCACAAAATTACGAAGCAAAATACGGCAGCGCTACCAACTTGCTGTCTATCATTCGCAAGTCAGCTCAGGCACGCTGGGGCGACGATTTGCCAACCTGGTTGCCTCAGATGGAAGCTGACTTGGCCGCGTTGCGGGCTAAGAAACTCGGCGATCCGAAAGCAGCTGCCGTCGTGGCACAATTCAAGGCATCCGAGGCTATGCTAATCAAGACCGGCAGGTTCAGGGTGGACGATCTGGCGGATAACGATGGGATCCGGACATTCAACGTCGGCGGGAAGCCAGAATAAGCAAAAGAAACGTACTCAGCCGGCTCCAGTCATTTTTTCCCCAGCATCACCAGTATTTCTGGAACCACCAAGCTTGCGAGATGCCTGGTCTGGTCCTCGGTACCGGAATAGCCGAACGATAAAGACAATGTGACGCAATCAGCGTTGATGATTAGGTGCTCCCAGACTGAAAGTGCGCTCTTGATTTCAGCGTCTGACCACAGATCACCCTGGTACGTCTTGTCGTCGTCGCGATTAAATAGATCAAGGCATAGATCAAATACATAGGACTGGTCCACTTGCACACGGGCCGCTTCTTCTACACTGGTGTAGAACGCTTGGATCACCCCAGACTGCTCAAGTAACTCGGTATCAATGCCTGGATCGGTATCACTCTGTAGGCAGTAAAAATGGACGTCGCCGATCACGCCTCGCAGCAGTGCCGGCGCGATGAACGAGTCATAGCCGATCCGTTCCTCCACCTTGATACGCTGCTTCAGCTGCTCGACGGTCTCGGCTAAGAGCGCCGCGGTGGCCTCCGGATCGTCGTAAAAATCATTGATCCCATCGAAGTGATAGTCGAAATGCAGTAATGCCGGGCGCCGGTGTCCGGCAGTTCGCCCTAGACACTTCTCCCACACCCAGCACGCCCACTTGTGGTTATCCATCAACCACATGCGGCGGTCCAGCTGCGCAAGAAACGTTTCACTAGGTTCGAGAGCGGAATAAAACTCTGGGGTTGGCTGGATCATTGCTTGGGTACCAAAAAATTGACAGTAACCTGAGTCGTGACGGCATTCTGAAGCCTCTTTCATCCCTTACGGAGTTTCAGAATGTTCGCTACTAATCAAATACCTTTTCATTGTCCAGTTGTCAGTAAGCGGGTTTTCATCTTAAGTCAGTCTCATATTTTGACTGGAATCGGACAGAACGGCGTTATACAGACTGATTACGAATGCACAGACGCGAACTCATGTGAGCATCGCAGCACCACGAAATGCCGAGTTCGGCACCTGAACGGATAGTTCTATCTGAAAATTGCACTGCTGCCGATCAGACTTGTTTTGATTCATGGCCCATTGGGGCGACGGCAGGCAAGCACGATGTGTTGTCTGCAGCTCCTTAATGACACCAACGAGCTTGGAATCATTTTACGCAATTACAAATCCGTTGGCCGCCATCAGTATCCCCACAATTCAATTACTTGCACCACGATTCTTATTGTCTATAGTGAATCTAATTTCCTCATTGGAGGCTGCAATGGTGAAGCGTGCCGAGGTGCCGATCGGTGGATTGAGGATCTGAGCTATCAGCCACGGTTCCGACGCAAATTCTTCCTGAATGCGACAACGTTTTCTTGGTTGTGACTATCGAAAGCTTAGACATCCGAAGTGAGCGGGACCCATACTCCTTCGGCGTGGCGACTATCAATTCCGTTGAGGAGCGGAATTCCGCCTGTTCAAATTGGTGTGATGCCGGATAAGGAAGATTACCTCATGAACAATACTTTCTATTCTGATAGCCGATCTAGTGCCGGTCCCAATCGTGAGCAAAATCTGTTGATTGGAATTTCAAAGCACTTGTATTTTTTAAAAGATGGCTCATTAAAATATCAACAAAAGATCATTGACGAGCGCCTTCCTGGTAACAAACGATTAATTACGCGCTTCGTCCTGCTCGACGTTGATACTGGAACCGTGTACGGGGAATGTCATGAAGCATCTGCAGCCAAGGATTTAATTGGATTTTTGGCAAGAGCATGGGCAAAAAAACCAAATCATCCAATGCGTGGCTTCCCTGGAATATTAAATACGCCAAAAATCGTTCGGACTGACAGTCAATATGCCGCCGATGTTGATTTTGTGTTACGCCATTCGAACCTTCAAATTGGAGATCTTCCTTCAGGTTTTACTGCAGGAATTCACGCGGTCAAACAATTTGATACAGAAGTGAAATCATTGATATGGGGCACCGTCGTTAGAGATATGCCTCCGCCGGACATTTTCATGGTTCAAGCATGCTCAGCCCTTGTAAGTGCGAACGCGTCAAATTTCTTCTCATATACATGGCAAGAAAAGTGGAATGCAATCGAACAACCATCTCAGAGCTTTTTCGATGCCGTAGACAAGTTGTATGAAAGCATTGGTGCGTGGAGAGATGGTCCCTATGATTTGATCTTAAACGGCATGAATACTGACACTAGCGAAAATTAAACGTTAGAGCTTCCGCGGCGGCACATTGCCCCTGACTTTTCTTCCGATAAACCGCCGCGTACCAGGCACTTCCTTTTTACTGTCCTGCTTGGCCTTCAACTCAGAAAGCTCTCGCTCCAGTGCCTGCACTTGCTTCTGCGACTTGGCCATCATTTCTTCCAAGATGCCGGCCCGCCCGTTCGCCGTGGCGAGTCGTTCTTCCAACGAACTAGATTTTTGTCGATATGTCACCACTGAACTCTTGTTTTCCTGGTCGACTCGCTTGAATTCATCGTTCCAATGCCGGCTCTCGGTTCGTGCCTGCTCGATCTGGAGCAGGGCGTGTTTTCGTACACCATCAAGCTCAGTAATACGTTGCGCGTACTCTTTTTCCTTCCGGGCGAAATCTTCTATCAGTGCAGTAATACGTTCGTCTCGCGCCTGCAGTTGGCCGGCATGCCGTTCCTCGACTGCCGCGGCTGTACTACGCATCTCAAATAGTGCTTCCTCCAACCGCTTGATCGCCTCCTGGCCGATATCCCGTTCGTGCCCCAGCGCATCAGCGCGATCGTGGGCTTCGCCGGCTTGTATTTCCCATTGCTTCGCCACCTGATTTGCACGTTCTACCAGGGCGGCATTTTCAGTTTTTTCGTTTTCTAGTGCTTCAGCGGCCGCCTCATTTGCCTTTAGCCAAAGTGCGCGCGCCAGTGCTGCGACCTCATTGGGCAATCCTTCGACCACGAGTATTTCTTGCTTAAGCGCCAAGAGTTCACGAAACCAGGCATTGATATCTCCCTGGACATCGGTGTCGGAGCCTTGCCTCTTACCAAACTTGGCTACGGTCCATTCGCGCACGCTGGAGATCGACGGTTTTTTCCCGAGCTGGGCGATCCCATCGCAGGCGGCAAAGGTCAAGGTTCGGCGTTCACTCATTTTTGGCTTTCTGTAAGTTGCTTAAAGCTGCTGGCGCAGCGGTGTTGTTCGGCGCTGTAGAACGCCGAATTGCTGGCATTGTGACCCGCGGACGTCATAACTGGATTCCATGCGCAACAGATGAGATTGTATCAAAAATTTTCAAAAATGATAGTCTCAATGACGTCATAGTAACGTAATAATTTTG
>Ga0206819_10174_pt1 | contig 23634 bp, 22 predicted proteins | sample Alteio_BWOrgCont_87_FD_152855 | JGI IMG/M metagenome (GOLD analysis project Ga0206819, IMG submission 152855) | Enriched cells from forest soil in Barre Woods Harvard Forest LTER site, Petersham, Massachusetts, United States -... | ecosystem: Environmental > Terrestrial > Soil > Temperate forest >... | reverse complement strand
GTCGAAGGCCAAAATTAAATTTCCCGCGCGCGAGGCGCAAATTTTTTCCGCGTTGTCGCTGGGGATTCGCGATTACGTCCGCAAATGCGGGTTCAAATCAGCCATCATCGGACTCTCGGGCGGCATCGATTCGGCGCTCACCGCCGTGCTGGCCGTGGATGCGCTGGGCAGGGAAAATGTAATGGGAGTGGCCATGCCGGCGAGATATTCAAGCGAGGGCAGCCTGGCCGATGCCAAAGCGCTGGCGAAAAATCTCGGCATCCGTTATGAAATTTTGCCGATCGAACCGGTTTTTTGCGCGGTTGAGAAGCAACTGGAAAAGATTTTTGCCAAACTGAAAAAGAATGAGGCGGAGGAAAATCTGCAATCGCGTTTGCGCGGGACGACCCTGATGGCACTGTCGAACAAATTCGGCGCGCTGGTGCTGACCACCGGCAACAAGTCGGAGATGGCCGTGGGTTATTGCACGCTGTACGGCGACATGAACGGCGCCCTGGCGCCGCTGGCCGATGTCCTGAAAACGGACATCTATAAAATTGCCCGTTGGGTCAACCGGAAGAAAACCGTCATCCCTGAAAATTCAATCGTGAAACCTCCCAGCGCCGAATTGCGTCCAAACCAGAAGGATCAGGATTCGTTGCCGCCCTATGAAATACTCGACGCCATTCTGAACCTTTATGTTGTGGAAAATTCGAGCAAAGAACAGATTATTAAAAGTGGATTTGATGCCGGAACCGTCAATGATGTCCTCAACAAGGTCAATTTTGCTGAATACAAGCGGCGGCAGGCGGCGCCGGCCCTGAAAATTTCGACGCGCGCGTTTGGAATGGGCCGCAGAATCCCCATCGCCCAACGATTCCGCTTGTAAGACAGCGCCTTACGCAAAAATAAATCGTTTCCTCTTGCAGGTGTTTTTTCGGTGTTGGTATTATGAATAGTCTGTAATGAACGGCATCGAAGGCGGAATCAACAGGGAAATTTATTCAGGCGCCTTTGCAGTGACCACCAATAAATTGTTATGACAAAAGTATTTTGGTTTTTTGGACGCTGCGGCGCAGGCAAAACTACGCTGGCTAAAAACTTGTACGATGCTCTGTTGCGTCAAAAGGTTCCCGCATTTTACCTGGACGGTGATGATATGCGATCGGGACTTTGTTCGGATTTGGCGTATACGCCTGACGCGCGGGCGGAAAACCACCGCCGCATCGCGGAAGTAGCCAGGCTTGCCGCCGAACAAAATCTAAATGTGATCGCCTCCACCATGGCGCCGCAATGCAGCCATCGGGACATCGTGTCGAAGGTGTTGGGAGGGCATTTGGTGTGGGTTTATGTACACGCGCCCATTGAAGTTTGCATACAGCGCGATCCAAAAGGACTTTATCATCGCGCGCAAGCCGGGCAATTGGACAAGCTGTTGAATTTTCCCTTCGACCCGCCCCGGCCGCAGGAGATCAAACATTTTATTGATACCATCTCTCAGAACGTGGAAGACTCGTCGAAAACCGTGCGCGAATTGGCGCAAACCTACTTGGGGAAATTGCAATTGGAACCCCATGGCTGAACGAACTGAACCCAAACTGATTTTCGTTGTAGGTGTATGGCGTTCGGGCACCTCCCTGCTTCATGCCATGCTGAACCAGCATCCGCAAATCGGGTTGATGTTTGAAGCCGAGCCTTTCGGACTGTTTCCGCTTAAAAAGGATGTGGTCTTTCCACCGGATTGGGCGGCGCGCCTGGAATTTTTCAATCAAGCCCTCAGCCGGCATAAATTGGACCCGGCTGAACTGCCGACTCGGGAAACCGGCCGCGAATGCCTGCTGTCCATGTTTCGCATCATAGCGGCGCGCAAAAAGGCGGCCATCATGGGCGGCAAGTCGCCTACTTACCATGCCTGGCTCCCCAGGATCGCGAATATTTTTCCCGAGGCTGATTTCATCATCATCTGGCGCAACCCGCTGGATAGCGTGCGTAGCGTCAAGGATGCCGGACGGCAGAACCGTTTTTTTGGCGCGCGCGGCGTTTTGACGCGGACTTATTTTGGCAGCGAACAGATGTTTAAAGGCGTTGCCAAACTCCGCGCCGACGGGCGGCGGGTCCATGAACTTTTATTCGCCGATCTGGTCACCACTCCTGAACTCGAGATGAAAAAGATCTGTGACTTTATTGGAGTGGATTTCGATCCCCGAATGCCGGATTTGCGATCAGCGGATTTTTCAATGGTTCCACCGGGAGAACATCATGAACCTTTGCGCTCCGGCATGTTGGAGAAAAAACAACGGCGCAATGAAGTGTTGTCCCGGCAGTGGGTCGAGAAAGACCAACGTTATGTGAAGTTGTGGCGTGAACGCTATGGTGATTCCTTCTTTGCCCGCAGCCTGACCAGTGAATCCGCAAAGATTTCTCCCGGCGCTTTTGAGATAGGAACAGATCGGTTGATTTATTGGTGGTGGCGGTTATGGTCGCGATTCAAGAACAAGGTGATTCGACGGACGTCACTGGCTTTCTGGCAACAATTTCGAGGTGAAGACACCACGCCGCCTCCGGCCAATCCGTTGAATGATCCGCGACCGCTGGATAAAGCGGTGGATAAAGAACGTTCATCGGCGGACATCGGCCGTTAGAGAATTGTCCATGTTTTTGGTGATATTCGGTCAAACCTTGAACATTGACGTCTAATCAAAGTCTGATAGCAATTGGCCGCCATGAAATTCTCAATCATCACGCCCAGCTTCCGCAGCTCGAAATGGCTGAAGCTTTGCATCGCCTCGGTGGCGGACCAAAAGGGTGTGGAGTTTGAACATATTGTGCAGGATTCCTGTTCCGATGACGGCACGCAGGATTGGTTGCCGCGGGATTCCCGCGTGAAGGCGTTCATCGAAAAAGACGGGGGGATGTATGATGCCGTCAACCGCGGTTATCGGCGGGCCACTGGCGATATCCTCGCTTATCTGAATTGCGACGAGCAATATCTCCCGGGCGCTCTCCAGGCTGTCCATGAATTTTTTGTAGCGCATCCGCACGTGGAGATTGCGCTGGCGGGAACCATTGTTACGGACGGCAACGGGCATTATGTTTGCCACCGGCACCAGATGGTTCCGCATCCCCAGGGCATCCGCTTTCGTTTTCCCATCCTCACCAGTTCTATTTTTATCCGGCGCAAAGTCATTTCGGAGCGGGGCATTTTTTTTGACACCCGGTGGAAGGACCTGGGCGACTATCACTGGATGCTGGCGTTGATGAAGGAAAAGGTGCCGATGGCCGTGTGCGATACTTTCACCTCGGTGTTCGCCGATACCGGAGAGAACATGAACCTGAAACCCAATGCCATCCGCGAGAAAAAAGAGACGGAACAAATGACCCCAACTTGGGTGCGGGCCCTCCGGCCTTTTTGGGTCCTGCAACACCGGTTGCGCCGTCTGATGGCGGGACATTTTTCTCTCAAGCCGATGAACTACCAGATCTACACGCTGGACAGCCCTGATCGGCGCGTGACGATCGAAGTAGCCAAGCCGACTGCCGTCTGGTGGAACCGGCTGTAAAGGCTGCAACGCCCTCGACAAAACTTTTTCCCCGCGCCATGCTGCGGGCATGGCATTTGAATCCGATTCGCCGCTGGATCTGCTCTGGAAAGAGTATGGCCGCGTGTTCGCGGGTTTTGATGACCTGACGCTCGCCCGCTGGCTGGCGCAAACGCTCGGCCAGCTTGAAGGCAAAACATGGCGGTTGTCGCATCCACTGATGGGCGCCTATCGGCTGGCGGCGCAAATCGGCCACGAGCGCCAGATCTGGCACAAACGCATCGCCACGCCGCCGGCGGCTTACACCGAATCGCCCTGCTGCCGCGCGCCGTTTTTGCCACTGCTGACGCGGGACGTGCGGGAATCGGGGTTGCTCTGCCAGCATTGCAGCGAGACGTTGGTGCCGTTCGATGAGATCCCTGCGGAGGTCCGCGAAGAGATCGGGGCCTGGGCGCAACAGTACGAGCCGGTGCATGCCGTGGCGCATTGGGATGACCGCCAGCGCCGTGGCGCAGGAAATTATGATGCCGCCTACGAGAATGCGGCGGAAGAAGCGGAAAAACTTTTAACGCGCGCCGGAAAGGGACTGGCGCCGAGGTTGTTGGATTTTTATGCCGCGGCCATCTGGGAAGACCAGGATGAATGTTTGGAGGTACGGCCGGAGGATGTGCCGATGTGAACAGAAACGGTGATATGGCGAAAAGATAAGTTTAAAAAAGGTTCAAAATGGTTCCGTTTCAAACTTAGAGGTTCCGTTCGGACTTAAAGCGACATTAATCAGGCTTTGGTGACATGGGGTATAGCAGTAAGGCGATATTAGATTTAAAATGACATTAAAATGATCAAGTTCGTTTTCAAATGGGTGTTCCGAGTGGTTTTGGCGGTGGTCTGCCTGGTGGTGGTGGCCGCGGTCGTCCTGCTGCTGACCTATAACACGATTTTGAAGAATATCATGGAGCGCAATATCCGGGAGCAGACGGGCATGGACGCGGAGATTGGACGCCTCCATGTCAGCCTTACCGAGCCGGCCATCGAGATCCAAAACCTGCAGATCTACAACACCACTGAATTCGGGGGTGCGCCGTTCATGAACATCCCCGAGATCCACATCGAATATGACCTCCAGGCGTTGATGAACCGGAAGATCCACGTCACGCTTATGCGCCTCAAGTTTGCCGAACTGGACATCGTGAAGAATCAAAGCGGGCAATTGAATGTTCTGGCGGCGGGCGGTGAAACGACCGGTTCATCAATTCCAGCGGCTCCTGCCGCGCCGTCTTCCCAAAGACCCGTGGTGACTGCGCGGCCTCCGCAAACCGGCGTCACCCCTCTGCCATCGCGACCAAGCCCGGCGCCGGCACCTGCGCCAAAACCTCAAATCACAATGCCCACTGTCAATTTCGAGGAGCAAACCGGGTATGAATTTACCGGGATCGACACCCTGAATGTTTCGTATGAGAAGGAGAAATTCATTGATCTGCAAAACCCCGCCAACAACTGCGAGCAAACCGTCGGTCTCGAAAATTGCATCGTCCCACATGTCAAAACAACGACGGATCTGCTTGGATTGGTGGCGCTGATTGATCTGAGGAGCGACCAATTTTTTCGGCGCGTCGCGGGTGTGAACGGCCGGGACCCGTTGAAAAATCTAATGCGTTCCCTGGGCGCGGGCAATTGAGGTGGTGGGTGATTTGCAAATGAAGAAAAATTTTAAAGCGCGCCCTCATCCTGGCCTTCTCCCCCCAGGAGAAGGAAAGGCACGAAGATGTATCTGGATTTGCGAAATTTCTTTCCGACTGATTCAGCCAAAAAAGGGTTGATTCGTGCGAAGCGTTTGGTTACTTGCATTGTTCAATTCTAGATGAGATTTCTACTGGTCATATTGATGATTGCGCTGGGCGCAGCGGGTTGCGCATCCAACTCCCGGCAGGAGCAGGAGCAGGGGTATATCGCCGGCCAAAATGCCATTCTTAAGGAGCAGCAAGACCAGCAAAATGCCAGCGTCACGGTACTCGGCACAGTGCAGAACCAGCACGTGCCGTGGGTGCAGGGGTTGACATTGTCGCAGGCCATCGCCACGGCCAACTATCTCGGCACAGAGGCCCCGACAAAAATCACCATCACCCGCAACGGTGAAACGGCGACGATTGACGCCAAAATGCTTTTCCAGGGGGCGGTCGTGCCGCTCGAGGCCGGCGATGTGATTGAGTTGCAACAGTAGATCATAGACCGAAAGAAGAGAAGGAATGCTTGTCGAATCACGGTGTTAGGCTCTTCCCCCACCAACAAGCTTCCAACCCGCGCCTTTGCATAGCCTATAATCACTCTTACCATCTTTAGCCTTTCCGGACCCGTGACAAATGCCACACTCCATTTCCATGCTCGTAATGCGCCACTGGTCAGCCATGGACGACAACCGGTAGCGAAATCGCCATCGGCCATCTGCATACCCGGTTGTGATAACCTCTGCCAAGCCGTCAGTGCCACTGACGGAAATGATGCTCTCCGCTTCGCTGTCCGCAATTGTCCTCTGACGGTCATACGGCTGGTAAGAGGGCGCGAAGAATCGTTGCGCATGCGACTCCCAAGCGCCGTACGACTGCCGCAGCAAATCGGTTCGCCCCCGAAAATATTCGTGTGGAAATTGCTCGACGCTCTGCATAGACGCCTAACGACCAAACTGATCCACACCAAAACAAACGACAAGCCCGAAATTCAAATTCTCATTACCGTACGCAACTGTATGGTTTATGTCTGAATATGCCGCCCCTGACGGGGCTAGTGATTTTTTAAATTTTATTACTACAAATATGTCACGCCTAACGGCGCTGAAGAAATGTTTTGCCCGAGGATTGTCTGGCATGCATGCCAAATCGGGGGAGACATATTCTGACATTGATCCACAAAAGGTGAAACGTGCACCGCATTACCAATCGCGCGATCTGGCTCCGGTGCGCTGTCAGGAATCATTTTTCGACTTTATGGAAGGTTGACGGCGCGGCTGCATCCTCGTTGCTCCAAACCAGCTCGTGGCTGTCCAGTTGGATGATATGCAGGTGCAATGTAATCGCCTGCTTGCCGAACCATGCTTTCCCAATCACGATGCCGTTCGTGGCCTGAAAAGTTCCCTGGTATCGCGCTCCTCCTTTGGGGCCTTTAATCAACGACACGTAACTGCCATCTGCCGCGATGATATTCGTTGTGGTTTGTTCATTTCCCCAAGTCGTAACCCATGTCCCTGTCAATTCTTTCTGGATCTCCTTGTCGCTCAGTTTGGCCGGTTGGGCGAGCATATTTGGAACAGTCCCCAACAAAATTGCCAAACCCAGGATGACGTATTTTTTCATAGATGTTGGATGAAGTTTAATGACCAAATTCTGTGCCATGCTTAAAAAAAACCGCAAGCCGAAAATCGAATTGACCCATTATGGGCGCAACCGTGCTCTTTGAGTATGCCGCCCCTGACGGGGCTTGATGTCGTTTTGGGTTTGTTTCTACAAATATGCCGGCCCTACGGGCTTTGATTCCACAAATGATATAACAACTCGTAAAGTGTTTGGACTGCGGCATTTTAGCGCCGCTTTTGCGTGCAGCTGAAGAGCGCCGATAAATCGGCGCAGTCCAGATGCTTCGCGTCAGTGAGTGCCAACCAACCATCTATTCGCCGTATAGTTTTGAAATTATTTTGTTATTGGCTCCGGCGTGAGGTTGGGCGGCAACATTCGTGGCTCCAATCGAGGCTGGGGATGTGATTGAATTGGAGCAGTAAGCTGGTTGTTTGAACCGAGGGGGTCTTCGCCTAACGTTTATTTTGGGCTATTTATCCCGCTTTGCATTCTTCAGCCACAATACAAAGGCAGCGGCGAAACTGGTCGCCAGTGAGGGGCCAGCCATGAAAGCCCACGGTAGTGTAAAATCGCGCAGTTCAAAGTCGGGGTTGTGCAGCCCGTCCCTGACGTATCCGTAAGCAAAATAGAGCGTAATCAACAACCCGCAGGCAAAGGCCGGGGCCGTCAAAATAAACGTCAACGTTCGGTTGCCGAATGAAGCAGGAACGAGGGCGCATAACGCCAGCAAAGAGGCAGCCAAACCGCCACAAACAATCAAAAACGCCAAAATGCCTCCGTCGATACTATCTGCCAACATTACATTCATGATTTGCGCCTAGGTTTCAAGACTGAACCTCGTTGAACGAACCGACAAGCCCGAAATAAGCAAAGTATATCGCCCCTGACGGGGCTGTGGTTTTGTGGCTTGATTATACTACAAATAGGCTGCGCCTAACGGCGCCGAAGATGTGCTTTGGCCCCTAATCTGATGTCATTGAGTTGCAGCAGGTTTTGCCTTCACTTTTTCCCAACATTTTATTGGCTTAACCGGTAAAACTTCGGCGATATGGAGATGGCATTGGTCACGGTGTTAGAGCCGCTGAGAATGACCGGTGCCGGCAAATTGGTATTCCAAACTGTCGGCGAAACAAGATTGGTTGCAAACTCCAGGTTGTAACCGGAAACGGCGGCGGACCAGGTCAAAACCACATTGGTGCCGGAACGAGCGATGGCCAGTTGAGGGCGTGGCAGCGTGAAGCTGAATACGGTGCCATTGCCCGAACTGCCGCCAGAGGCCGCGGTTCCAAACAGGGTGTTGCCGGACAAAACCAGATCAGACTGCGGACTGGCTCCGTCGTTGCCGCCCGTAAAATTATACAGGTTGGTAAAACCCGAGCCATCCGTGTTGATGGCAAACAGGGTGCCCATGCTGGAAGTGCCGCCCGCCAGGGTGGTGCCATACAGGGTGTGGCCCGACAAGGTCAATCCGGCATGCGGTTCGGAACCATCGTTGCCACCGGTGAAGTTATACAGGTTGGTAAAAACCAGCGTGTTGGTGTTGATGGCGAACACGGTGCCGTTGCCGTAGACGCCGCCGCCAAGAGCCGTCCCATACAGGGTGTTGCCGGACGAAACCAATCCGGAAAACGAATAGGCTCCTTCGCTGTTGGTTGAGTTGGCCCCGCTAACGGCCGCGAAATAATGCAGGATGCTGAAACTGGCGGGCTGATTGGTGATGACCGAGAAGATGGTTCCGCTGCCATAACTGCCGCCCTGTTCCGTGGTGCCATACAGGGTGCCACCCACGGAAATCAATCTGGCGGAGGGAAAAATCCCGTTGTAGTTGATCGCATTTGGGCTGTAGGTGGTAGGTGTATCGAAGTCCTGCAGTTCCCCACTGGTGACACCATTGGTGGTCACATAAAACAGGGTGCCCTGGTCATAAGGGCCGCCATACCACGTCGTCCCATATAAGGTATTGGCGGCCAAGGCCAATCCGGCCAACGGCTCATAACCTGTGGCGGTGTTAACTCCAAAAATGAGATTGAGCAGGTTCGTGTAACCGGTGCCATTCGTGCTAATGGCGAACACCGTGCCGCCGCTCTGACTACCGCCGAGATACGTCGCTCCATACAGGGTGTTGCCCGATGAAATCAATCCGCCAACCGGTTCACCACCGCTGCCAGACGAAAAATTATACTCATTGGTAAAACTGGCGCCTTCGGGATTGACGGCGAACATGATGCCAACGCCATTGGTGCCACCGTGTTCGGTTGTCCCATACAGGGTGTTGCCCGATAACGCCAGATCGCCATTCGGCCCGGAACCAAAGGCAGGGCTGAAAGTATAAAGAGTGTGGAAGGCAGGGAACGGGTTGGTGTCGATATTGATCGCACTGAGGCCCGTGACGGCCAGGGGCGATGACCCGTAGGTGCTGTAGGCGATCAGGACGGGTGTGAAGGAACCCGTGTTGGTGTAAACGTGCAATGGATTTTGCGCCGTGCTGTTCGCGCCATCGCCAAAGTTCCAGTTCCAATTGGTCACGGTATTGCCGGCGCTGTCCACGCCGGGGCTTGCGAATTGGACGGTCAGTGGCGCCGCGCCGGAGGGAGGAGTGACGGTGACATTCAGCATGGGGTTGGTCACGGTGATGGTCCCGAGGCCCATGACAGAAAGGGGCGATGACCCATAGGTGCTGTAGGCGATGAGGCCGGGGAAAAACGAACCGGCATTGGTATAAGTATGCAGGGGACTTTGCGCCGTGCTGTTCCCGCCGTCGCCAAAGTTCCAGTGCCAATTGGTTACGGTGTTGCCGAAGCTGTCCACGGAGGGGCTGGTGAACTGAACGGACAGCGGCGCCAGGCCGGCCGGCGGCGAGTCGGTGACGGTAATGCCGGGGAATGACGCCGGTAGGTAACTCACCTGGTCGAGGAACCCGGCCTGGGTGGGATCCGTGTCGCCGTTGGCAGAGGATGTCCAACTCAAGGTATGCTGGCCGGGTCCGATGGCGTAAGGTCCGTCCTGATACCAAGCGGTGTCGCCGACAATATTGTTCGAGTAGTTGCCGTCCACATCGAACTCGCAACTGAAGCCCTCATTGGAATCGTTGGCAATGCTTGACCAATAATACGTCAGTGTTCCGGGGCCGTTGACCGTCACGGAAAGCGTGGAGGATTGCCCGCCGGTCACGCTGCCGCTTTGTGCGGCGGCCGGAGCACCGTTATAGGTGTTGGTGGTTTCGGTAAACCAGGCAGCGTCGCCCATCGTTGCCCATGGCAAATTGGTGGTGCTGAGGTCGGTGTTGAAATCTGCCACCGGGCTGCCAACGGTGAATTGCACGTTGGCATAGTCCCACACGTGCCAGGTGGAAACCCAACCGGCGATGGGATGCGAACCAGTGTCGAGCGGCACCGAACAGACCACGCCAGTGGTGGAAAGGTAGTAAGTATCCAGGTTGATGCTGTTGAGTCCCGGATCCAGCGTGGCCCCGGAGAAACTTTGTTGCGTCACGGGCAGACTGTAGCCGGAATTTGGCGTGTAAAGTTCCTGTTGGCTGTAGTTGGTCGCGCTTTGCCAGACAAAAGTCGGCTGGTTGGTGACGTTTAAGGCGTCGTTTGGGGGATAAATCACAGACACCAATGGAATGGAGTTACTGACGATGTTGGCCGTGACGGTAAAATAATAAACATTGGTGGTGACGGCATTGGTCACAAAGATGGACCACTGTCCGTTCGTAATATTTTGAATGAAGGAATCGTTGAAATCCGGCGCGTTGAACTGACTGAAACTGTTGCCATTTCCGCTGACCTGATTGAAGCCGGTGGCGTCAAAATGAAACAGGGTGGCAGAGGCGTTGATGTTGGTGGGCCATCCCGGCGAGACCACGAAGTAATCACCAAAGGAAACGTTGGGCGACGTGCTGTTCGTGCTCAGAATGCAACCGAACTGGTAGTATTGATCACCCTGGTAGTTGCCACGGGTCAGGTCCAACTCAATCGTCAACCCAGCACGGGCGGCGGGAGCGGTAAAAAAACCAAGTGCCAAAGCCAAAAGTGCGGGGCGCAACAGACGACGTGCGCAGGTGATGATTGGATTTTTCATGGTTGTCAGTTCTGATGGCAGTTCAACAATGGCATTAAATTGGGATTTCCTGTTTGGTTTCCTGCCAACGACCAGCTTTAGCCATTTTGGTGATTATAGCCAGTGCAACGTGAAGTCGCCTATCAGGTATTATACGCATGAAAGCCTTCAAATTGCGATTTGTCGCCCGATCTCGACCAATTTATCCGATGGAAGCCGTAAGTAATCACTCACATGGATAGAGTTGCGCTGCATGAGGCCAAAAGATGCCTCAAGCCATTTCGGCAATCCTTTGCCGTCTTCGCTTGAAATAATGGTCTCGTGGCCGACGTAATAAGTGACATCGGAAACATCAATCCCACAGCCACCGGCCTGGGCTTGCCGCAGCAGCGCCGGGACATCAGGCCGTTCCATGAAGCCATAACGCGTAGTGGCGCGCCAGAACTGCGGGGCAATCTCCGCTACCGTCAGGCGCGAGGCATCATCAACCCAGGGAATTGATTCGGTGACTACTGAAAGAACGAACAGGCGTTGGTGGAGTGAGCGATTGTGTTTGAGATGCCAGATCATGACCGGGGGGACGTCTTGTTTAGTCCGGGTAAGGAAGATGGCGGTTCCCGGCACGCGCGGGATCTGTCCTTGCGAAATATTTGTCATGAATGTGCCGATAGGCACGACTGTTTCCTGAAGCCGCGCAGCAACTGCTTCTGCACCGCGATGCCAGATCAGCATGATGCCATAAACGAATGCCGCCAAAAGGAGAGGCACATAACCGCCTGAGGCAATTTTTGAGAGATTGGAGAGGAAGAAAGCCATATCGATGACAATAAACGCACCGGCGACTGCGCCCGCCCGGACGAGACCCCATCCCCAGATCTGACGCATGGCAATAAACAACAATGCCGAGGTGGCCAGCATCGTGGCTGAAACAGCAATACCGTAAGCTGCCGCCAGGTTGTCCGATTTTCTGAAGGCAATGACCAGACCACACGTGGCAATCATCAGCATCCAATTGACGGCTCCTACATAAATCTGCCCATAACCTTCTTGTGAAGTCTGTTTGATTTGCAGCCTCGGCAGCCAGCCCAGTTGGATGGCCTGGCGCGTCATCGAAAAGGCGCCGGTGATGATCGCCTGGCTGGCGATAATCGTGGCAATCGTAGCCAGCAGGATGAGTGGCAAGAGCAAAACGGATGGGCATAACCGGTAGAAAATATTATCGGACGTCGGCGCACCGGATAAGACAAGCGCCGACTGGCCGGCATAGTTTAAGAGGAGACTGGGAAAGACCAAAGCGAACCAGGCAAGACGAATGGGCCGCGCACCGAAATGTCCCATGTCGGCATAAAGGGCCTCCGCACCTGTCACACAGAGAAACACCCCTCCAAGCACCAGAAACCCCGTCATCCCGCCGGAAAACAGATAGGAGAGACCATAGATTGGATTCAGGGCAAACAAGACCGAGGGATGTTGCACGATTCCCCATACTCCCAGCAGAGCAATCGTCACAAACCAAATCAGCATGATGGGGCCAAACGCCTTCCCGATACGGGCCGTTCCCTGGCGCTGAAAGAGAAAGAGAGCAACCAGGATCAGCACGGAAGCGGGCAGGACATAAGGCGCGAAGGAAGGAGCTGCGATATTCAAACCTTCGACCGCCGACAGCACAGAGATGGCAGGGGTAACCGCCCCGTCGCCGTAAATCAGCGCAGCGCCCAAAAGACCCAGGGCGATGATAACGGGTCGCGGCTTAAGTTTGATACCCAGCAGTGACATGAGAGCAAGGATGCCTCCCTCACCGTCGTTATCGATGCGCATGGCAACAGATACATATTTGATAGTCGTCACGATGATCAGAGTCCAGACGATGAGCGACAAAGCGCCGAGGATAACGGCCGGACCGGGGTGGGTGCCGGTAAGATTAAGAACTGTTTTGAGGGTGTACAGAGGGCTGGTTCCGATATCGCCAAAGACCACCCCCAAAGCCGATACACTCAAAACCCGCAGGCTTGTTCCTAAAACAGGGTGCTTAGGGGTTTTAGGAATCGTATCAGACACAGGAGAAGACGGTTGCATTTAAGCTCTGGCACAGCACGAACCTGTGTTAGGCGGCTGGTGTCTCATATCTCATCTTTGCTCTTCTTGCGGGCCAGGGCAGCGCCGAGAGCAGCGCCTAATGGCAATCCAATGCCAATCCCTAAAGCCAAATTGTGCAAGGCTGCTCCAAAACTTACTCCGAAACAAAGTCCCAAGCTGACGCCCATGCCAATGTATTTTTTATTCATCAGGTGTTTATATTTGGTGCTCGCCGCCGTCCCAAAGCTGAGCCTCGCCGCCAATGATGTCAACCGTGAAAACCCTCAGTTTGCGCCAAGTACATATTCCCGAAAATCTTTCTAAAAGAAACGTCAGCCGAGCGGCGGCCTAAAAATAGAAATCAGTTTGGCTCCGTCGCTGTGTTAGACGTCAGCTTTCGTATCCCCGCGCTTTCGCCAGCAAAAGCAAGCAACGCCGATAGTGGTGAAAGTTAGCCAAACCGTGTATGATGGAAACCAGACCGACCACCATTTGTCTGAAAAATACTCCGCCCCTGGTTTGTTCAAAATACACAGCGCGACTAAATTTAAGGCGATCGTAATCGCCAGCCCAACCAATCCCATGAATGCGAACGAGCCAGGCAGCCAGAATGTTTTGCATGGTCTCATATTTTTAAGTGCGTGTGCTGATGCCTAATGTCTCAAAGCTGAATCTCACTGAACGAAAGAACAAGCTCGAAATTCAATTTTCTCATTAACGCACGCCGCGATATTTTTGTGCCAGAATAGGCCGCCCCTGACGGGGCTGGGGTTTTGTGGCCTGGTTATACTACAAATAGGCCGCGCCTAACGGCGCTGAAGAAGTGCTTTGATCTTAAAAGAAACGTCCGGCAAGTGGTTGGCCGAAATTTGAAATCAGTATGGCGCCGGTGCGGGGTTAGGCGTCATTGCTTCGGAGCCTGCGATGCTCCGTTTGTGTATGCAGCGTTCTCTTTTTGCCACGCCGCAAGCTGCGCGTTGTAATCATCCATCTGTCTTTGATATTCATCTACCTGTTTTTTATATTCGGCGGCGGTTTTATCATATTCCGCTTCTTTTACGCGGTATTGTTCCATCTGATTTTCATATTCGGTGCGCATGCTACTGTCTGATAAATAAGCCCATGCAAACAGGGTCAGCATAAGAATCTGCAAGACAAGAATAACCTTTAGGAGCACTGTAGTTTGGTTGGAATCTTGATTCATATTCCGTGAAAGCTGAGCCTCGACGGAACAAACGGCAAGTCGAAATTTCTCAATTTGCGCTAAGTACATACTCCTGATAAAAATTTAGGTTGGACAGCGTTTGTCCCACCCCCTCTGTCAGAATCGTCGCATAGAAAGGTTAATTATGAACATGATCAATGCGACAAATGAACAACTCGAACTGGGACTGGCCGGGGTGAAACTCTCCGCCGCGCCGCCGCAAGGCCGGATCGCCCGCGCCAACTGGTGGTTCTCCCAGATGCGCGAGGTGGTGGGACGCGCGATGGACTGGAGCACTCCCGCCGAAGCCCGGCCGGAGCAGATCTGGATCCCCGGCGCGACACGCGAAGTGAAAGTTTAGAACGTTTCCACGAGGCAGCGATTCGCGAAGCGTTTGGATTGCGGCGTCTTTAGCGCCGCTTTGCACGCGGATGAAGAGCGCCGATGAATCGGCGCAGTCCAGACGCGCCGCGTCCATGATTGGCAACCGATAATCGCCCGCTGTCCGCCATAAATCTTGCCAAGTCCGCGCACATCAGCGCGGCAACCACAACCATGCGCGCCGGTTATTCTTCGGGATAACCGGCGCGTACAAATTTTCGTATCACGGCGATCTCCGTCTCTCCGTAAATAGTGTGGTCTTTGGGGAACTCATGCCATTCGACGCCGAAGCCCGCGGCTTTCAATTGTTGCGCCTGTTTGCGCACTTCGGCAAAGGGGATGAGCGGGTCGAATTGGCCATGCGTCAGGAGCAGACGTTGTTGGCGCGCGACGGGCAAAATTTCTTTCAACAGGGTTTCGATCTCAAAGACCCAGCCGCTGATGCCCACGAGGCCGGCGAGTTTGTGCGGATAGCGCAGGCCCACGTCCACGGTCATGAGGCAGCCCTGGGAAAAGCCGCCAAGGATGGTCTGCTCCGGCGGGAAGTTTTTTGCGCGTAAATCGTCGAGCAAAGCCACGAGCAATTTGCGGCTGCGCAGGATGCCGGGCTTGATATCGTGCGGGTAGTCGAACCAGGAGTATCCGCCGAAGTATTCGTCGGGCGCGTTGACGAGGAGGTAGTTGAGCCAGGGTAAACCCAGGGCCTGGGGGAACCAACGGTATCCTTCGAGACTGTCGCCCAGGCCGTGAAGCATGATCATCAGGCGCCGGGATTTTTTATCGGCGGCGGGAATCAGTTCGTAATGCAACACGTTATTTTTGCGCTTTCAATATTTTGACCTGGCTTTGCAACCAGTCTTCAATCTGCTTCCGCTGGTCGTCGGTGAGCCGGGCGTCGGCATGGATGAGGGTATATTTTTTCAGGGGCATGTCGCGATAATCGATTTCGTCGCTCATGTCCTCCATGCGTTTGGCGGCGCGCATGGGGTCCGCGGGCCAAGCGGAGAGGTTCAGATTGTGGCGGCCGTCGGTGACGTCGTTGGCAATCTGCCATGACATCGGCGCGATGTGCGAGTACCACGGCCAGCGGGTCTCGTCCGAATGGCAATCGTAGCAGGCGGCGCGCAACATGGCTGCAACTTGCGGCGGAGCGTTGGTGATGGGAAAGGGATTGGCGACGGGGGGGTTGACGCGACTCGGGTTCGCCAATTGCATAAGCGCAAAGACGACGGCCAAACCCGCGACGACCCAGAGTAATTTTTTTCTCATCTTGTGAGACGAGCCTAAGATAGAAAAGTTCCCCGGCAAGGCAATGGATTAAAATGACCCGGCGGGACAAAACAACAGCAGAGGCATCTGAATTTTTTAGGCACTGAGTTGCTTCAAAGGCTCATTTCATTCTTACCCCTCACCTTTAATTCCTCTCCCCGTTGAGGGGAGAGGATGGCATTTGGATGTTCTGCACAATTTGGAAATCAACGGATTCGTAGAATCTGATCTGCCAAGGATTTTGACCTGGAAGACGATTCAGAGCCGGCTCACACCGGCTGCTACGAATATAATAGGGCGGCTGAAAATTCGGGATTTATTTCTGCTTGTCGGCCCGGCGGGTTCGGCAGATGATTCGCGCATTCCGTAACCCTTATGAAAGCCTATCTTGCAATCTGTTCCATTGGCGTTCTTATGCTTCTGTTCGTTTCCAGCACCTTCGCCCAGGACGCTCCCATCGGCCAGTTTGACAGCCATTGCGACGTCGGCGCGCCGGCGGCTGCCGGGTCCGCGAGTTATGATGCCGCCAGCGGCGACTACACTGTGACCGGCGGCGGCGCGAATATCTGGAGCACGAACGACCAATTCCAATTCGTCTGGAAAAAGATGAACGGCGATTTCATCGTCCGCTCGCGCGTGGAATTTGCCGGCAGCGACGGTGTGCTGGACCGCAAAATCGGCTGGATGGCGCGCTCCAGTCTCGGTTCCAGCGCCACCTATGTGGACGCCGTGGAACACGGCGGCGGCCTGACCTCGCTCCAATACCGCCAAATCGCCGGAACCAACACGTCCCAATGTATTCTGCCGCTCACCAATGCGGACATCATCCAGTTCGAGCGGCGCGGGACGAATTTCATCTTTTCCGCGGCCATGAATGGCGACACATTCGTTAGCACCAACTTTGCCGACATCACTTTGCCTGACGACCTTTATGTGGGGTTGTTCGTCTGCGCGCATAGCCCGGCGGCGAAACAAAAGGCCATTTTCCACGACGTACAAATCATCCGCCCGGCCAAACCAGACTTTGTTCCCTACCGCGATTTCATCGGCAGCGTCCTGCATGTCTTGGATGTACAGAGCGGCAAGCTGGAGACGGTGCATGCCTCCGCGCAGCCGTTTGAAGCGCCGGATTGGACGCGCGACAGACGCGCGCTGATCTACAACATCAGCGGCCGGTCCGAAGGTTGGGGAAAACTCGTCCGTTTTGATCTGGCGACGCGACAGGAGAGCGTCATTGACACCGGCGCCGAGGATAAAAACAACAACGACCATGTTTTGTCCTTCGACGGCTCGATGCTGGCCATCAGCGACCAAAGCCGGGGCCACGGCGGCCAATCGGCCATTTTCACCGTACCGGTGAGGGGCGGGACGCCAAAACCCGTCACCACCAACTCACCTTCGTACGTGCATGGATGGTCGCCAGACGGAAGATTTCTGGTGTTCACCGGAGGCCGCGGGGGCAAGTTTGATATCTACAAAATCCCTTCCAGCGGCGGCGCAGAGATCCGGTTGACGGACTCGGACGGCTTGAATGACGGGCCGGAATATACGCCGGACGGCAAATACATTTACTTCAATTCCGACCGCACCGGAAAAATGCAGATCTGGCGCATGCACCCGAATGGAAAAAAACAGGAACAGGTGACGCATGATGATCTCAACGATTGGTTCCCACACATTTCGCCCAATGGCAAATGGATTGTGTTCATCAGTTTTCCGCCGGACATCGATCCGGGGACACATCCCTATTACAAGGAATGTTACCTCAGGCTGATGCCGCTCAAGGGGGGCGCGCCGCGGGTGATCGCCTACGTCTACGGTGGGCAAGGCACGATGAATGTGCCGTCCTGGTCGCCGGACAGCAAAAAAATCGCGTTTGTGAGCAACACGGACGTGAGCGGGCAATGACGGTGCGGAATTTTCAAGCCTTTAATCCCGTTGCACCAAACATCTCTTTGGCGATGACGCCGTCGGCCACTTTGGTGACGCCGCCGGTCATGCGGATGGAAAAGCCTTCGCCGATCTCGATCCGGATCTTCCCGCCGGGCATGTGGACGGTGACGTCGCGGTCCACGAGACCGAGCCGGTGCGCCACAGCGGCGGACGCGCTGCTGCTGCTGCCGCTGGCCAGGGTGTAGCCCGCGCCGCGCTCCCAGATCTCGATCTGGATATTATTCCGGTCGAGGACTTTCAAGAGTTGCACGTTGGTGCGGTTGGGAAAGCGCGCGTGGACCTCCAGAAGCGGACCGATCTGCTTGACGAATTCCGGGCTGATTTTGGGCATAGGCAACACGCAATGCGGGTTGCCGATGGTGGCGGCGCAGAAGTTGTAGCGCTCGCCGCGCAAATGAATCGGCTCGTTGATGACTTCGCGGCGCGGGCCGGCCACGGGAATCTCATCGCTCCAAAAACTGACGACGCCCATCTCCACGCGCACGGTCTGGCCTTTTTCCAAAACGGTGGAGTGAACGACGCCGCCCGGCGTCTCAATGGTGAATTCGCCGGTGCGCACGATCTTTTTGTCCCACAGATAGCGGGAAAAGATGCGCAGGCCGTTCCCACTTTTCTCGGCTTCGCTGCCGTCGGGGTTGAAGATGCGCAGGGCGCACTTGGCTTTTTTGGAGGGCAACGGCCCGAACAAAATCCCGTCCGAGCCGATGCCAAAATTGCGGTGACAAATCGTTTTGACCTGCTCGGGCGTGAGCGGAGAGGGCCAGTCTTTCGGATGGAGAACGATGTAATCGTTGCCCAGCGCGTGATATTTTGAGAACGCAAAGCGCATCAGGGGAAGATAGCTTATTTTCGCGTCGCGAAAAAGCCTAAAGGATGAAAGGCTCAGGCCGAACCGATGAGTTGTTTCAAATCTTTGATGCCTTCCTTGTCCATCCTGAGAACTAGGTCGCAAAGGATAGTCTTCACAAGGCCGGGTCCCTCATAAACGAGCCCGGTATAGATTTGGATCAAGCTGGCGCCGGCGCGGATCTTTTCCCAGGCGTCGTCCGCGCTGAAAATGCCGCCGACACCGATGATGGGCAATTGCCCGCGCGTTTGCTTGTGGACGTGCCGGATGATTTCCGTGCTGCGCGCGCGCAAGGGTTTGCCGCTCAAGCCACCGGCTTCGGAATATATCTTCTCGAGGGATGCGTCGTCCGTTTGCGGGCGCTCGAGGGTGGTGTTGGTGGCGACGAGGCCGGCAATTTTTTGCGACCCGGCCAGTTCCAGAAGCTCATCCACGGCTTCAAAGGATAAATCGGGAGCGATTTTGACGAGGATGGGCTTTTGCTTCGCGTCACCGCGCTGGATTTCCCGGATGGCGGCCAGGATTTCGGCCAGGGCCGATTTGTCCTGCAACTGGCGCAAGCCCGGCGTATTGGGCGAGCTCACATTGACGACAAAGAAATCTGCGTACGCACGCAGCACGCGGAAGGAATTGGCGTAATCCTCCGCGGCTTTTTCCAGGGGGGTGACCTTGGATTTGCCGAGGTTGATGCCGACAGGATGTTTGGGCCAGCGGGCGCAGCTTTTCCAATCGGCAAGCGCTTCGGCCATGCGTTCCGCGCCAGGGTTGTTGAAGCCCATGCGGTTGATGATGGCGTCCTCAGACACGGCGCGGAACATGCGCGGCGCGGGATTCCCCGGTTGGGCGTGCCAGGTGACGCCGCCCAGTTCGCAAAAGCCGAACCCGAGTTTTTCCCAGATGGGAAGGGCGGCGGCGAATTTGTCCATACCGGCGGCAAGGCCGAGGGGATTGGAGAATTTCAGGCCGAAGACTTCGACGGGAATCTCCGGGACGGGAAAGAACTTTTCCAGGGCGCGTTGTGCAAGATCGCTTTGGCTGGCACGGACGAGCATGCCCATGGTGAAATCATGCGCGCGCTCCGCATCCTGCGCGAAGAGGATGGGGCGGACGATGTTGTGATAGAGCCAATTCACCTGAAAAACTACAGGTCAGATTGCCAATATTTGGCAAAAGATTCCAAGCTTATTAAATGAACGACGGCCGGAGTTAAAAAATCACCAGAATAATTTTGGGTTGTGTTTGTAGATGGGCTTTTGCAGCTTTGAATGAGAAAGACCAATTATTAATTAATGTCGCATAAGATTGACCCATATTCTCGTGAAGCGGCATTTTGAGCATCTGTGGTTTTATTACTATTTTTGGTTGCTGCCGAGCCGCGCAGCTTTGGTACGTTAAACCTACGAACAGAAGGCACAAAATATGGACGACATACGTTTTGAATGCCCCAACTGCAAGCAGCACCTGAATGCACCTGGTGAACTCGCTAATCAGTTGATCGAGTGTCCTGGCTGTAAACAGACGATTGCGGTTCCCATCCGCAACCATTTGGAAGAGAAAGGTACGCAAAGGGGCGAACAGCCGCGAGAGAATGCGACTGTCGCACAACAACCGCAGGGCTGGCCACCTGGTACCGTGGCTTTGGTTGTCGTATTCTGCCTATATATGCTTACTCTAGTAGAGGTCTTTCATGAATGGCGTGTGGACGAACTGACGCAAACAATGGGTGGGGCAAATTTGACAGGGGAGGACGAGCCGAACTTTGGCCCCGTCATATGGCTAATCGTCTGGGGTGTCATCGGCCTACCCATCGGTTTTTTAGCCGGCCGAATGCGTGGGAAACAGCGATTGGGTGCGGCTTGGGGACTAGCTCTCGGTCCAATGGGATGGTTTATAACCGTTTGCACGGCCGATCTGCGAGCGCGATGCCCGGAGTGCCGGGGTGTGATCGCAGAAGGAGCAAGGCGCTGCATGCATTGCGGTGTATCGTTCAACGCGTCGGCTGCCCCTTGAGTTTATGGGCAGCTTAAGTTATACAACAATTTTCGAAATTAAGAATCCACTCACCGGTCAGTTTAATTCCAACATCAGGTGAATGAGCGAGGACATGGTTCCGGCTAATTTTTGCCGTTCAGCGCGGCGGTCGCTTGGTTTTCATCGAATGCCTTTTCCCAGCGCGCCACGACGATGGTGGCGATGCCGTTGCCGATCAGATTCGTCACCGCGCGCGCGGAATTGACAAATCGGTCAATGCCGACGAGCAGCACCAGTCCGGCCACGGGAATCCGGTTGGTCGCGGCCAGGGTGGCGGCGAGGGCGATAAATCCGGCGCCGGCCACACCCGCGGAGCCCTTGGAGGTGAACAGGCAGACCGCCAACACCAGCAATTGATCATGCCAGCTCAACGGCGTGTTCGTGGCCTGGGCGATGAAGATGGCGCCCATAGTCAGGTAAATCGAGGTGCCATCGGCGTTGAAGGTGTAGCCGGCGGGCAGCACCATGCCTACGACCGGTTTGGCGCAGCCGAGTCGCTCCAGCTTGGCCATCATCCGCGGCAACACCGCCTCGGTGGAAGCGGTGGCGAAGGTGATCATGATCTCGTCCTTGAAATATTTGAGGAATTGCCAGAGGGAGACGCGGGCCAGCCGGGCGATGATGCCGAGCACGACGACGATGAAGAGCGCGCTCGCGAGATAGATGGCACCGAGCAATTTGCCAAAGGCGCCGAGGCTGCCAAAGCCGTATTTGCCGACGGTGAACGCCATCGCGCCCAATGCGGCCAGCGGTGCCAGATACATGATGAAGCGTACGGTGCCGAACAATCCCTGCAGCACTGAATCGATGACTTCGACAATGGGCCGGCCGCGGTCGGACAATTGCGCGAGCGCCAGCCCGAACAAGACCGAGAACAAAATGATTTGAAGCATGTTGCCGTCAACGAACGCACCCCCAACGCTGGAGGGAATGATGTTCATGAGGAAATTCACGGCGCGTTGCCCCTGAGCGGCGGCGGTGTAGCCGGCAAATGATTTGGCGTCAATGGCGCCCGCATCAACGTTCATCCCGACACCCGGTTTCATGATATCCACCACGATCAGACCGATGACCAGCGCGAAGCCTGAGACGATCTGGAAATAAACGAGCGCCTTAAGGCCGACCCGGCCGACTTCCCTGATGCTGCCCATCTTGGCGATGCCGACGACAATCGTGCCGAAAATGATCGGCGCCAAGAGCATCTTGATGAGCTTGATGAATGCGTCGCCGAGGGGCTTGAGCGCCACGCCGAAATCCGGAAAGCAATACCCGATGACCACACCGAGCACCGCGCCGAGCACCACCTGGAACCATAGCTGACCGAGTAGCCCCGCTTTTTTGCCGCTGGTATTGTCCATGGCGTCAGAGGGTTCAGTCGCCGAGCGATTTCATCACCTTGAAGAGTTCGGCCTTGGTCTCAAAGCCGATGCCCGGCACGTTTGGCAGCTTCACATAACCGCCCTCCACCGCAATGCCATCGGCGAAACCGCCGAAGGGCTGGAAGACGCCCGGATACGATTCGTTGCCGCCCAGATGCAGACCGGCGGCGATGTTGAGCGACATCTGGTGGCCGCCGTGCGGCACGACGCGTCGCGTGGACCAGCCGTTTTGTTTCAGCACGTCCAGGGTGCGAAGGTATTCGACCAGGCCGTAGGAAAGCGCGCAGTCGAATTGCAGCCAGTCGCGTTCCGGGTGCATGCCGCCGTAGCGCAAGAGATTCCGGGCGTCCTGATGCGAGAAAATATTCTCACCGGTGGCCATCGATTGGTGGTAATGCCTGGAAAGGTCCGCTTGCAATGCGTAGTCGAGCGGGTCGCCGGCTTCCTCATACCAGAACAGGCCGTAGGGCGCCATCGCATTGCCGTAGGCGATGGCGGTGTCGAGATCGAAACGGCCGTTGGCGTCCACCGCTAGAAATTTTCCACTGCCCACGATTTCGAGAACCGCCTCGATGCGGCGCAGGTCTTCAGCCAGCGGTGCGCCGCCGATTTTCATTTTTACCACCTGATAACCGAGATCGCGATAACATTTCATCTCGTCCTTCAGTGCGGTCAGGTCCTTGCCGGGATAATAATAACCGCCGGCGGCATAGATCCAGACCTTGTCATCCGCGTGGCCGCCGCGGTAGCGGTCCGCCAGCAGGCGATAGAGCGGCTGGTTGGCGATCTTGGCGACCGCATCCCACACGGCCATGTCGATCGCGCCGACCGCCACGGAACGCTCGCCGTGTCCGCCGGGTTTTTCGTTCTTCATCAGCGTGGTCCAGATCCGAAACGGATCGAGGTTTTGGCCGGTGTCATCCATGAGCGTTTTCGGATCAGCCTCCATCAGACGCGGGAAAAAGCGTTCGCGCATCAAAGCGCCCTGGCCGTAGCGGCCGTTGGAATTGAAGCCGTAACCGATCACCGGCTTGCCGTCGCGCTTCACGTCGGTGATCAGCGCAACGACGGAACAGGTCATTTTGGTAAAATCAATGTAGGCGTTGGTGATGGGGGAGGCGATGGAAACCGTTTTTTCCTGAATGGCGGTGATGCGCATTTTAAGGTCTCAGTAAGTGGGTTTACTGTGCCGGAGTGCAGGCACACGGTCAATCTGGTTTCTATACCGCGTGAACTTCACGCGTGGGGCGTGAAGATTTCACTCATGACCGCCCGTTGTATCCAACACCTAATGGTATTTGACCGCAATATCATCAATTTTGGCAAGAAGTGTGTTGGCATTGCCTCTGCTCAAGCATTCCAAAATCAGTGTGACAGTGTGCGAGTTCCGCATGGAATCCGCCGTCGTCATGTGAGCGAAAACAACAAATATGTTTTCTTTTCGGTCCATATACTTTGCCGCGCTGCTCATGTTGATTCTACCTGTCGTGGGTCAGGCACAGTTCACGCTTACAACGAACGATAACTCCATAACCATCACGGCCTACACCGGCACGAATGCCGTAGC
>Ga0206819_10173_pt1 | contig 23807 bp, 23 predicted proteins | sample Alteio_BWOrgCont_87_FD_152855 | JGI IMG/M metagenome (GOLD analysis project Ga0206819, IMG submission 152855) | Enriched cells from forest soil in Barre Woods Harvard Forest LTER site, Petersham, Massachusetts, United States -... | ecosystem: Environmental > Terrestrial > Soil > Temperate forest >... | reverse complement strand
TGATGACAGCCAAGCATCATGAAGGCTTCGCGATGTTTCACTCGCTAACCGACCCATTCAATATTTTCGACGCGACGCCCTTCAAGCGAGACCCGATCATGGAGATGTCTGAAGCCTGCAAAAAGCAGGGGTTGAAATTTGGCGTGTATTACTCGCAGGCACAGGATTGGCACCATGCCGGCGGCGCCGCGTACGGCGGACATTGGGATCCGGCCGCCCAAGATGGCGACCTGCATGAGTATGTCAAGAAGATCGCCGCTCCTCAGGTCAAAGAACTCTTGACTCGATATAAGCCCGCCATTCTCTGGTGGGATACATCCGTCGAAATGTCTCCCGACGACATCAGAGAGCTCACCGAGGCGTTTCCCTCCGACCCCGGCCTGATTGCAAACAATCGCCTCGGTAACGGTGTGCCTGGCGATACGGAAACGCCGGAGCAGTTCGTCCCCGCAACCGGCTACCCAGGCAAGGATTGGGAAACCTGCATGACGATCAATGACACCTGGGGATACAAGTCATTCGACACCAATTTCAAATCGACGCAGACGCTTCTCCAGAACCTCATCGACATCGCTTCGAAGGGAGGAAACTACTTGCTAAACGTCGGCCCGGAGCCGACTGGGCTTATTCCTGCCCCCGAGGTGCAGCGCCTGCAAACGATGGGAGCTTGGCTCGCAAAGAACGGTGAGAGCGTTTACAACACCAGCGCAAGCCCCTATAAGCGGCTTCCATTCGATGGCCGTTGTACGGTGAACGGCAACAAGCTGTTTTTAAACGTGTTCAATTGGCCCTCTGGTGGCCTGACCCTTTCGGGGCTGCGAACAAAAGTTCGGGGCGCGCGCGTTTTGGCGACTGGGCGCAAGCTCCGGGTAAAGCGCTTTTCCGAAGGATCGTGGGGCATCGAGAAACCCGCCGCCCTCGACCCAATTTCGACCGCAATTGAATTGGAGTTGGCGGGCCGGCCGGAAGTTGTCGAGCCCGAATATGCGATCGATGCACTCCCAAGCGGGGGCTACAAACTCACAGCGCAAGAGGCCAAATTGAATGGCGCGACGATTCAAATCCAAGGAGGCCGCGACGCGGATATCGGTTACTGGACCAACGCCTCCGATACCGTCGAGTGGAAGATTCGTTCGAAAACGACGGCCAGCTACAGTGTCAGTCTATTGGCCTCATGCCAGCCGGGCAGCGAAGGCAGCACCTACGAGATCGACGTCGACGGAACTCCGAGTGGCATCACAGGTGGTGTTCCCAAGACGAAATCTTGGCAGGACTTCCAGTCGATTTATCTCCCTGGATCCCTAAAGTTGACGCCTGGAACCCATGTCCTAAAGATCGTCCCCAAGTCCAAACCCGCGCTTGCCGTAATGAACCTGAAACGGCTCATTCTAACCCCGGCATAAGGCCGCCAAACAGCCCTGAAGGGGCGGCAGATTATTACCAGCCCGTTAGGGCGGATGGGATACAGCTTACTCGCCATACGGAACCCAAACATTTTTGACTTGGGTGGCATGCTTGAGGATGGTGCCGACAGGTTGCGGGCCGTGGCCTGCCCAGGTTTGTTTCAAATTGGTAATTGACATTCGTTCGACATCCGCCGCCAAATCTTCGCAGAAGCACCAGATGGCATCGACTTCTTCGTGCTCGGCGAGGGTTGGAACGACTTCCTTGCGCAACCCTGTTACGATGTTGAACACGCCGGCGGGTACATCGGACGTTTCGAGGATCCTGTAGACCTCGACAGCCGGAATTGGATTGGACTCGGAGGGGATCACGACGATGGCGTTACCCATTGCGATTGCGCCGCACGCCAATTCGAGGAACTCGACCAACGGGCGGTCGTCCGAGCAGACGATAACGATAACACCGACCGGCTCGTTCAGGGTGTAGCAGAGCGCTTTCATCGGAACCGAATGCGCGGCGCCGTCGAATTTATCGCAGCGGGAGGCGATCGAAAATACAGCATGAACCGCTTCCTGATCGCCAAGCGCTTGGAGATTCTCAGCGAGATAGAACATGACTTGCGCTCGACCGTGCGCGCTGTTCGCCGCCCAATTCGCTTGAGCGCCTCGGGCGGCTTCGACTGCATTGCGAATGTCCTTTCGATTGCCCCTGCCTACCTCAACTCCATCGATTGTCAGGCTGTAGCCTGAATCGGGTCTGGCTTGCTTGCCGCCGATGTAGAGTTTGTGAGTGGCGGGTATTGGAGTTGGGTATTGGGTGTTGGGATCGGCGGATGTTGATCTAGCATTTCCCAACACCCCAGACCTAACACCCAACACCTTTTCCCTGACATATTCCATCAGGCCCTCCCTACCGCCTTCGCGTCCGTATCCGCTCTCGCGGTATCCGCCGAAGCCGGAGGCGGCGTCGAAAAGGTTGGTGCTGTTCACCCAAACGGTTCCTGCTTTGAGCTTTGAGGCGATGTCGTGGGCGAGGTTGACGCTCTCGGTCCAAACGCTGGCGGCAAGGCCGTACGGGGTGTTGTTTGCAATGTCGACGGCTTCTTTCGGCGTCCTGAAGGTCATCGCGACCAAGACAGGTCCAAATATCTCTGCTTGAGCCACCGTAGAGGCGGGACTCACGTTCGACAACAGTGTAGGTGGATAGAACCAACCTTCTTTTGGACAGACGCATGAGGACTGGAAGATCTCGGCCCCCTCGCTGACGCCTTGCTTAACTAGGCTCGTGATGCGCTCAAGCTGTACCGGAGCGATAATGGCGCCCAAGTCGACGCTCTTGTCGAGCGGGTCACCAACCCGGAGCTTCTCCATCCTGGCTTTGACTTTCTTAAAAACGCTTTCAGCGACGCTCTCCTGAACAAGCAGCCGCGAGCCGGCGCAACAAACCTGGCCCTGATTGAACCAAATCGCATCGACCAACCCCTCGACCGCGCTATCGATGTCCGAATCTTCAAAGATAATGAACGGAGATTTTCCGCCTAGCTCAAGGGACAGCTTCTTGCCCGAACCGGCGGTGGCTTTCCGGATCAGCCTTCCAACCTCGGTTGAGCCTGTGAACGCGATCTTGTCGATGCCAGGATGATCGACAATGAATCGGCCGGTCTCGCCGTCCCCAGTGACGATGTTGACAACTCCGCAAGGCAATCCAGCCCGCTCGCAGATTTCCGCAAACAGAATGGCCGTCAAGGATGTGTATTCGGCAGGCTTGAGAACAACGGTGTTTCCCATCGCGATCGCCGGCGCGATCTTCCAGGCCAGCATCAATAGTGGAAAATTCCAGGGGATGATCTGGCCGCAAACCCCAATCGGTTCACAGCCGGGTAGATCCTCCGCCATCGCATCCGCCCAGCCGGCATGGTGGTAGAAATGGCGGACGACCAGCGGAATATCGAGATCGCGTGTTTCTCGAATCGGCTTTCCGTTATCGAGCGACTCTAGGACTGCAAAAAGTCGGGAATGCTTCTGGATCTGGCGAGCAATGCTGTACAAGTACTTTGCGCGCCCAAAACCTCCAATCGACCACCACGATGGTTGTGCAGCCCTGGCGGCCAACACCGCGGCATCTACGTCTTCTGCGCTGCCTTGCGCAACCTCAGCCAGAGGCCTAGCATTTGCTGGGCAGAGCGACTCAAAGTAATTCCCGTCGGAAGGTTGTGCAAACTTGCCGCCGATAAAGTGGGGGAATCTTCGGCCATGCTCCTCCAACCACGTTATCGCGACTTCGGGGCCTTCCGGCGCTGGGCCCCAATTCATCTGCTCGTAAATTTCGAGAACTGACATAAATCTATGGCATGGGATGCCGGTTGTAAGCGGAATAGTTGCCGGTGGCGCCGTGTTCGAGTTGCCGCTCAATATCCGAGAGCAAGCTACTGGCGCCGATACGGAATAACTTCGAGTCGAGCCAAGGATTGCCAAGTTCCTCTTTCATAAGGATAAGCCAATCGAGCGACTGCTTCGCGGTGCGAATGCCGCCCGCCGGCTTGTAGCCGACCTTAAATCCAGTTTTCCCCTCGTATTCGCGGATCTGCCGCGCCATGACAAGGCCCACCGGCAAGGTTGCATTGACAGTTTCTTTTCCGGTCGATGTCTTGATGAAATCAGCGCCCGCCATCATAGCGACTGCGCTAGCCTTACCAACATTCGTGAGCGTTCCGAGTTCACCTGTCGCAAGAATCGTCTTGAGATGGGCTTCACCGCAGGCTTCGCGGAAGGCTGCGATTTCATCGTAGAGCGCTCGCCAATCGTGGGTCAGAACGTGAGCTCGTGTGATAACAATATCGATTTCGGATGCACCCGCGGCGACGCTCGCCTTAATCTCTTCGATCCGCTGTGGGAGCGGGTTCAGTCCGTGCGGAAAGCCTGCAGCGACCGCGGCAACCGGTATTCCCGAGCCTTCAAGTGCCGCTACTGCAGTTGGGGCCATCGCATGGTAAACGCAGACGGCGCCCACCCGGAGATACAGCTCTTGGGCTCCAAGTGCCTCAAGTAAGTCCTGCCGAACGGGTTGCCGCGCTTTGGCGCATAGCCTTTGCACGTTGCTCGGAGTATCGTCTCCACCCAAGGTTGTCAGGTCGATACAAGAGATCGCCCGCAACAACCACGCGATCTGGTACTTCTTTTTGACCGATCGGCGTGCCGGCAAGGTCGATGCGCGGCGCTCAACTGCGCTGCGATTCACACGAATCAAGTCGACCCAATCCAAATCCAAGGGAATCCCGGGATTCCGCTGGATGTTGGAAAGCAGACCATGAAGGTCCTGAACCGACATGAACCCATTTTAGCGTGAATGGAATCGAATTGCGCGGCGTCGTATACTGCGGAACAATCATGTTGAAGCACTCGAAGCTGTTGCTCATCGGACTTGCCTTTGCCATTGTCGGCTGTCAAAAGGAAGAGCCTGTTACCGGCGCCCCAAAAGCGTCTGGAAGTAGTGGAGGGCTCAAGATCGTTTTCATACCGAAAGACACCGGCAATATCTACTTCAAAGATGTCATTCGCGGATTTGAAGAAGCAGCAAAAGAAACCAATGCCGACTTCAACACCATCGGCCCTGCGGTAGCCGACGCTACTTCCCAGATAAGCTACATCAAAGATCAGGTTCAGCGTGGAGTCGACGTCATCGCGATCGCGGCCAACAGCCCCGATGCCCTGAACCCAGCATTGGATGAAGCCAGAGCAAAAGGGGTCACGGTTTTAACGGTCGACGCCGACCTCGCCGGGAACGAATCCCACCGCGACGCGGCAGTGATGCCAACGGATTTCAGCAAGCTGGGAGAAAGCCAGATTGAGCTTCTTGGATCACTCATCGGCTATGAGGGCAACTTTGCCATCCTGAGTGCAACGACGGATGCACCGAACCAGAATGCTTGGATCGCCACCATGAAGGAGACCCTAAAGCAAGCCAAGTACGCAAGAATGAAGCTGGTCGATATCGTCTACGGCAACGACGATGCCCAAAAGAGCACGACCGTGTGCGAAGGATTGCTGTCGAAATACCCCGATCTTCGTGGCATCATCTCACCGACAAGCGTCGGTTTGGCGGCATCTGCCCAAACCCTTCAACTTTCCGGAGAATATCCGGGGGGGCCTCACGCAGTCGGGAAAGGGATTCAACTGACGGGGCTCAGCACACCGAACCAGCTCAAGAAATTCACTAAGAACGGAACGGTAACGTCTTTTCAGCTATGGAGTCCACGAGACATGGGGTACATCGCGACATACCTTGGACAGCAGATACATGGCGGCAAGCTCAAGCCCGCCGAAGGCGTTGAGTTCACAGCCGGAAAGCTGGGCAAGCGGAATATTGGAAAACTCAATGTAGTCGCCGCAGGCGGCCTATTGACATTCGATAAGGCGAATATCGACAAGTACGACTTCTAATGAGTGGCGAGTAGCGAGACGTTCGAGTAGCGAGTTATGAGACTTGGAGAAACGCACACGGCGAGCAGGCGATAGGGTTAGGCGGATTGTTCGATACACAATCGTAGTCTTTTTAGCTTGCGGCTTCGGCGGCTTCTTCTTGCTTGCGCGGATGTTCAGAGAGGATGCGGCGAGGCTGCCAAGCGACATCGAACTCGCCCGCAGCCGCGGGCTGCCCTTAACTTTTGATGACCTTCGCAGGCTTTCTCCGAAGGTCCCTGAGAGCGAAAACGGTGCGTACCTATTTATCTTTGCGATGCGAGAGCTTGAAAAGCTTCCGGAGAACCTCGACCGAAACCTGAGGCTCGGCCGGAACTCGACGATTGAGGATCGCATGTGGGCGGAGCGTGCAATCGCAGATTTTCAACCGACAATGCGGATTCTGGAGGCGGCGGTAAAACGACCCTATTTCGTTTTTGAAACTGACCCTCCATTTCAAAATAACATTCAGCCAAAGGTGCCATGGAGATACAACTACGAACTGGCATTTCAGAAAATGCTGAACTTCATCAGCGCAGGATGTCGATCAAAGTTCCGACAGAACGATGCGTTCGGAGAACTCAAGGACTTATCGACCTTGCTATCACTGGCAGAACACTTCCCCAGGTACTCAACTCCGAATGGGTCGTGGACAATTATTACGGCAGAAGCCGTCGTCATGGGGCAATTGACGCGCATCGCACGCAGAAACGCCAGCGATACCGCCATTCTGGATCGAGTCGCCGAACTCCTTGCCAGAGTCAGATTGCCAGATCTCTATAAGCTGATCCAAACCGAGTTCGTTATTGGGCACGAAACAATCCTCAGGGTGACCAGTCTTCGGGAGATAGGCGTTCAAATCTACGCGCCCGATCCCATTAAGAAAGCCATTGAGGACCTATATCAATCGCCAGGAGTGAAGCAAGCCTACGAAGCGAATTTCATCCGGAGGTATATCCGGATTTTTGAGAAGCTTCCTCAAGACAGTGAAGACTGGCCGGCTATCCATTCCGCTATCGCCAAGATGAACGATGAACTCGACAAAGACAAGAGCATCGACAATGTGTTAAATCGAGCTTTGGGCCGGGCAGATGCGGTGGGGCCACTGGTCATAGCCTCGTATCAGGCCGAGCTTCGGATTCTGCAGGAGGCAGTGGCAGCATTGAGGCAACACTCGACAACCGGTAAGTACCCGATGTCGCTACCAATTCCGGGCCCGACTGCGATCGATCCCCTTTGGCATTTCCCGTTGCGCTATATGGTCCAAACCGACGGGTTCACGATTTCCAGCACTGGCAGAGACTTTGGCAAATACAACCCAATGGGTATGAAATCTGGAAGTGTGTTCAGATATACGGAAGGTCGGGAACCTGGCAGAATGAGCTTGACGTACTAAACTTCGTCACCAGGGTTTTTGCGCTATGCTCTTCACCGCGACTAAGGATAGGACATTAACGGTCGGCGATCGCGCGCTCTTGTTTGAGAGCCTGATCCAAGACTCTTACAAACAGGCTTATGGCCTCGCTTACCGTCTTACCGGAAATGTCGCAGAAGCAGAAGATCTCGTTCAAGAATCGTTCGTACGCGCCTATAGGTTCTTCCATCGATACGATGAGACGCTCCCCTTTACGAGTTGGCTCTATCGGATCATGACCAATGCGCACATTGACATGGTGCGCCGACGCGGCAGGATCAAAACCACCAGTCTAGAGGCATCCGGTACCGACGGAGCCACAACGTGGGATTTACCTGACAGCGAAGCTTCTCCGGATCGCCAAATGCTGCTTAACGCGCTTGACGAACCGGTGCAGAAGGCGTTAACCTCGATGACGGTCGAATTCCGAACGGCAGTCTTGCTTGCGGACGTAGAAGGGCTTGCGTATGAAGAGGTCGCCGAGATCATGAGAACCTCAGTTGGAACCGTCCGATCCCGCATTCATCGCGGTCGGAAGCAGATTCGCAATTACCTTCTCAAGCACGCGCCCCAAACCTACAGGAGTTTTAGCGATGAATTGTAAATCCGTGCAAAGTCGCCTTTCGGCGTACCTTGATCGCGAACTCGGCGGCGATGAGTTGCTCCAGATGAGAGCGCACATGTCTGCCTGTCGCGAGTGTCGTTGTGAAGCGGAGGGTCTTCGGTCCCTCAAGTCTCTTCTGGGCGGAATTCAGTGTCCCGAGCCGCCTGAGGATCTTGCTCATCGGCTTACGGCCAATATGATTCGTCAGCGCTACGAAGAGCCGCGGCAGACGATACGCTTTTCGGCCCTTATGTTTGCCGGCGTTACGGCATGTTCGATGTTGGCAACCCTTTTAGTGCTTAACTTCGGCTTCGGACGGCATGAACAGGAAAGTGCTCGCGGACCGCTTGGACAGAATTCGGTCGTCAGTGATGGGCCTTTCGGCGATCACGACTTCGGAAATGGCCCGATCCTTTCTGCCGCGAATTTTGGCCCTCGTTGAGGTGAATTTACAAGGCTGGGCAAATTCGCCGCCTTGCGGGATAATGAGAGAACGCACTCGTTCCTTAGAATTCGTACATACGCGGAACTGCGAGCCGAATCGAAGGCGTTAGCAAGAATTAGTGGGCGGAAACCCGCGCACTCCTAAAGAAGACATAAACGGAAAAGAAGAATGAATCCACAAACAAAATCCCCAAAGAGTGTCTACTGGACCCTTGGAGCCGGCTTCGCACTGGGCGCCATCTGCATGGTTGGCTTACCTAACGTTGCGAGAAGGATCAGCTCCACAGCATTCGGCGACACGCACTTGCCTGTATTCCAGCAGCGGACAATCAGTGCACCCAGCACTGAGAGCCTTGCTGAAGTCAAAAACCTCGACAACTTCTACACTAACCTTGCCGGCTTCGTAGGCCCGGCCGTCGTCGACATCCAGTCGACCAACGAACGTCAAATGTCGTCCGACGGCGAGCGCATGCCCATCTCGGGCGGCGAAGGCTCCGGCTTTATCCTCAGGCCAGACGGCTACATTGTCACCAATGATCACGTGGTCGGCGGATTCGATAAGGTGAAGGTGATCCTTAAAGACGGCAGAGAATTCCAAGGCAAGGTCACTCGAGCCCACGACAGCGATATCGCCCTGGTCAAGATCGAAGCCAAGGATCTGCCAACGCTCGCTTTTGGCGACAGCGACAAACTCAAGGCAGGGCAAATGGCAATGGCGATCGGCTCGCCGTTCGCATTCCAGCAATCGGTAACGTTCGGGCATATCAGTGCACTGGGCCGAGATCGAACCATGATCGAAGGACGGTATTACCCCGACATGATCCAGACCGACACGGCGATCAACATGGGCAACTCCGGCGGTCCGCTGTGCAACATCGAAGGACAGGTCGTCGGATTGAATACCGCGATCTATAGTCCATCCGGAGCAAGTGCCGGCATCGGCTTCGCAATTCCCAGCAATCAGGTTCGACTGATCGTCGACAAGCTGATCGATACAGGAAAGATTGTCCGGAGCCAAATTGGCCTCATCCCGGAAAACATGACCGACTATCAAAAGTTGCAGCGCCACTTGCAGGGCGGAGCGCTTGTTCAGGACGCACCTGAGGGCCAGCCGGCAGGAATGGCCGGCATTAAGAAGGATGATGTGGTGGTCCGAATCGGCCACACACGGGTCAATTCACAAATCGATCTGCGCAACGCAATGCTGGAATATGCACCAGGCACGACAGTTCCAGTCGAAGTTATCCGAAACGGCGAGCACAAGACATTCAATGTGAAGCTGCAACTCCACAAGGAAGTCACTGAAGAAACTCAACAGGCCCCGCGAATGCGGCAAGGTCAACCGTTCACGATGCCTCCAGGCTTCGATGGCCCTGACGACTTCTTCAAGGACTTCCCTGGACTGCAGGTTCCCGGTAACGGCGGACACCAACCCCGAACTAGGACTGCTCCGAGCAGCCCTGACGGCAAGCCAAGGCTTGGAGTATCGGTAAGTAACCTGACGGACGACGTTCGCCAGCAGCTCTCAATCCCAAGCAGTGCCAAGGGCGCGGTCGTTGGCGATGTAGCACCCGGTTCGGTAGCCGAATCTATCGGTATCCAACCCGGCGACGTCATCCAAACCCTTGGCGACAAGGAAATCAACAGCGCCCAAGACCTCACGGACGCCATGGCGGGAGTCAAGCACGGGGATTCTCGTAAGATCCGATTCAGCCGCTACGGTAACGGGTCTCTCCAAACGACTGCAAAGGACGTCACGTTCTAAGCGTCGAACAGTATCCCGCACTCTTGCGGGGTACTTAACACAGTAATAGAGGTCCTCGCTATTGAAAGCGAGGACCTCTATTGTTTTCCTTGAAGACCGCTTTTAGCGCTTGCCGACAAGCGCGCCGGTGATCTCTACCTTGATAGTCGATGCCTCGAAGCCGTGGTCTGCAGCCTGCTTGTCGATTGCGTCGGCAACAACCTGAGGAAGCTTAAGTTCCATCACGTCACCCGTCTGCTCATCGACCATTACCTCAGACCGCCTTCCCGTGCAATCCGCCATTCGGCACGGGAAATATCCATCGACAACACCGATGTGATGGATTAATCCGACCTCTTGGAGCGTGGAAAGGATGCGATAGACGCTGACGACATCGATCTTCCCGCCACCAGAAATGATCTTCTCATGAATTGCATAAGCACTCAACGCGCGGCTTGTGTCGGCAAGTGCTCGAATCACCTGTACGCGCGGCATAGTAATGCGGTACCCCGCATTTCGTAGTTCTTTGAGAGAATGCTCTTCGTAGATCTTAGCTCCTGTGAGAGCCGTCGGGCTGTGTGCAATGTGTTCTCGAGACCGTCTTTCTTTCATGGTTATATTATGTAGGACGCCTTTTTCAGACAGTTGACCCTTTTTTCTTGACATTTTATCAAACTTGTCGAATTTCGCTGATCCTTACCTCCATTAAACCCATTTGATGGCTTAAACAACTAGAGGTTCCATAACTTATAAAAAATCAGGTTCCGTTGAACCTGACTTTATGATATGATCAAGCCCGAACCAGTTCGGGAAGCAAGAAGTGCGAACCGACTGTTGGAGGGAACATGCAGTTTTATAATTTGAAAACCCGGTCGCACGTTGAGATTCCGGATTCCGACGTTAAAAAAATGAAGATGACCCGGAAGACCAAGTCGGGTGAGCAAGTACGATACGCTCTCACAGCTACTTTCGAGGGCAGCAAACTTTTCAAATTCGTGAACGAAGCAACGTACAAGTCTTCGACCGCGAAAGAGGTCTAGGAATATTCTTGAAGATGGCGAGCACGGTTGGGCCCTAGGTCCCAACCGTGCTCGTTTTTCTTCACTGTTAGGCAACCGGTTGTTTTTCCGTGCCCAAGGGGCGTGAGCCGGTAAAATACCACATCGCATGACAATCGATCAGCAGCTTGCTATCCTGCGCCGCGGTACGACAGAGATCATTAGCGAGGCGGACCTCAGGAGAAAGCTCGCTAAGGGCACGCCGCTTCGCGTGAAGCTCGGGGTCGACCCGACTGCCAAACACGTAACTCTCGGTTGGGCCGTCGTTCTCCGAAAGCTCCGAGATTTCCAACGGCTTGGCCACACGGCGTGCCTGATCATCGGCGATTTTACGACGATGATCGGCGACCCCACCGGCAAGAGCAAGACCCGGCCTCAGCTCACTCGTGAAGAGATTCAGGCTAATGTCGATGCGGTAATGGATCAGGTCGGTGCAATTCTCGACAAAGAGAAGACCGAAATCTATTTCAACAAAGACTGGCTAGGAAAGATGACGTTCGAGGACGTCATACGCCTATGTTCGCGATACACCGTCGCAAGGATTCTCGAGCGCGATGACTTTACGAAGCGCCTGGCTGAGCATCGCCCTATAGCGATGCATGAAATCATGTATCCGCTCTGCCAAGGAATGGATTCCGTTGAGATTACTGCCGACGTCGAGCTAGGGGGAAACGACCAGAAGTTCAACAATCTTGTCGGCCGAACGCTGATGGAGCAGTTCGGACAAGAGCCGCAAGTCGTCGTATTGTGTCCATTGCTGGTTGGAACTGACGGGGTTGAGAAGATGTCCCAATCGCTTGGCAACTACATATCGGTGGTCGACACACCCAACGACATGTACGGCAAAACGATGTCGATCCCAGATGGTTTGATCGAGCACTACTTCGAGTTAGCAACCGATGTTCCGATGGACGAGGTCAAAACTCTGATCGCAGAGACGCCGAACCCAAGAGACGCCAAGCGCCGCTTGGCACGCGAAATCGTCGCCATTTATCACAGCGCCGAAGCAGCTCAAGAATCTGACGATTACTTCGTCAACACGTTTAGCAAGCGGCAGCAGCCGTTAGAAGCGGAAGAGGTCGGAATTCCCGCTTCTGCGGTTGAAAATGGCGTGGTCATGATTGCGGCCCTGATATCGACTTTGGGCCTCGCTAAGAGCAATAGCGACGCGAGAAGACATATGCAGGCCGGCGCAGTATCGCTAGACGCGGAAAAACTTGCAGACCCAACCGCCAAGCTTCCCGTAGAGGCATTGATCGGCAAGACTCTTAAAGTCGGAAAGCATCAATTTCGGAAGCTAGTCGAATAGCGATGCGGCAAACTCATCCGGCTTGAAATCTTTCAAGTCGTCGACCTTCTCGCCGGTACCGATTAACTTTATTGGAATCTTCAGACGCTCATACACACCTATGAGCGCTCCGCCACGGGCCGTTCCGTCAACCTTCGTTAGCACAAGCCCTGTCACGCCGGCGGACTTCTTGAATTCTTCGGCTTGGCGAATGGCGTTTTGCCCAGTATTGGCGTCGAGAACCAGGAGAACCTCGTCGGGTTTTCGTCCAAGCGCTTTTTCTGTAACACGGAGAACCTTGCCGAGTTCAGCCATAAGGTTCCCCTTGCTATGCTGGCGCCCCGCGGTGTCGGCCAGAACGAAGTTTGCTCCGCGGGCCTTGGCTGCCTGAATCGCATCGAAGATCACCGCACTCGAATCGGCGCCCGGCTGATTTCGTACGATCTCAGAACCGGTCCGTTGCGCCCAAATCTCAAGCTGCTCAATGGCTGCCGCCCGAAACGTATCGCCTGCCGCCAAGATAACCTTGAATCCGCGCTTCGTGAGGAGGCGGGCAACTTTTGCAATCGTTGTCGTCTTGCCGACTCCGTTGACTCCTACAAAAACGAACACGGTCGGATCTTCATCGCTCATGTCCAGGCCCGAGGCCCCTTCCTGCCGAAACCGGTCGGCAATCGCTTTTTGAAGGCGGAGCTTCATGCTTTGCGGATCGGTGATCTTCTCTGTTCGAACTGCTTTTCTGAGTTCGTCTAGGATCTCCGTGGTCGTCGTTATGTTAGTGTCGGCTTGAAGAAGCGCCTCCTCCAATTCATCGTAAAACTCGTCATCGATCACGCCGCGACCAAGCATGCGATCGACGCGATCCATCAGGCGCTTGAACATACGCTCAACAGATTAGCATGGCTCTGCCCGATTCCGCCCTCATCGCAGCCCGGAGGGCTCCGCGCCATCGCTTCCAAGATTTGCTGCGGCGAATGCGTTTGGACAGCGTCGGAGGATGATTTGGCTTTCTAAAATCCATGTGTGTTTTGAACCGCATTCTCTCGGACTTGGCAAGTTCGATCGGCTTTAACCGCGCCTTTTGCCAAACTTCATAGGACAGGAGGACGCTCCATATGTTTTGGCTCGGATACTGGCGGGCGACTCGCTTTTTAAAGGCCTGTTCGGAATGGTTTAGGTAGTGAACTTCCTCGTCCGCAGGATGGCTGAACCGGTTGATTCGCTGAATTCTCGTAAGGTAGGTGTGATAGAACGGGATTTCCAAAATCGGACCGTCGAACGATTGGGTAACGAGATAGTTGGTCGCGTCATGGTCCAGATGACCTTGTTCGAAGGCGCCACAACACACTCTGTCCGGTTTTACTGACTCCATCATCTCTCTAAATCGCGGCAATAGCTGCGGCATTTCATCGCAAACAGCGCCGTCCCTCGAATGAAAGAAGAATAGATGCTCCTGAGGAACACCCAATAGAGCGGCGACACTTCGCGCCTCGTGCTCGCGGATCGAATTACTGTGCGTCCAACTGATATAGACGGGATTGCCGTTTTCTACCAATCGGTGAATCCAAGCGCAAATAGAAATCTCATCGTCCGGATGAGTCATACAGAACAGCCACCGCACAGCGGGATCGGTCGAAAATGCCTTCACTCCAGCCCAATCCTCCGGAAAACCTTCGTTGAAGACCTGCCCTCCAGTAGTGGGGCGAGAACGACCTGACCGCCATAGCTTGCGACCAACTTCGCCTCTACCATGTCCTCGATTTTGTAGTCGCCCCCTTTGACATGAATCTCAGGACGTAGAATCCCGATCAGTACTTCCGGAGTCGGTTCGTCGAACGGCACGACTCCGTCAACCGCTCGCAACGCTTCAAGCACCGTGAGACGGTCCTCCAGGGGATTTACGGGCCGGTTTGGGCCTTTGCCAAGGGTCCGAACGCTCGCATCCGTGTTCATGCCCACGATCAGTATTTCACCCTGAGACCGGGCAAATTGAAGATATTGGACGTGGCCGGCATGCACGATGTCAAACACGCCGTTTGTAAAAACCAGCTTCTTACCTTCTCTAAGCCTAAGGGCCTCAGTGACCGTCAAACAAGCACCTCCATCATTTTGGACATAACTTGCTCGGGATGTATCAGTGCCAACCCCCCAGGCTCGAAAAGACATCGGTCAATTTGGCCGTACGGGCAAGCTCGTCTCGGGCTTGTAATGGAATATAGGCCAACTGCCGGCTTATCGAGGGCAGCGGCAATGTGGGTGCTCCCGGTATCCCCGCCCAAATGCGCGGACGATAGGTAAATCAACGCGACGAGCTCTCGAACCGTGGTTTGTCCAACCAGGTCCGCCGGGGAATTCCTGCATCCTGAGATGACCTCGGCGGCCGCATATCTATCCGGCTCTGCTTTGCCGCCTATCATAACGCTTCCGTACCCGGCGTCGGCTAATGCATCGATCACCTTAGCGAAATGGGCCGGTAGCCACCGCTTGGTTGGCCACCCCGCCCCGGCATTGACGACAACGAATCGACCGGTAACGGCATTTACTGCTAACTTTTGGCGAACGGCAATGACATCCTCTAATTTGGGCTCAAGCATGAACTCGGCGCGATCCATTCGCCCACCGACTTCCCTAGTTACATCCACGTACTGATCCACAACGTGAAATGAGGTCGGATCCGGCAAAATCCGCTCGCTGAAAAACCACGCTCCTTCTCGGCGCCAGTGGTAACCGACTTTTCGATCCGCCTTTGCCTTCGAAATACATAGTGCGCTCTTGAGCAATCCCTGGAGATCCAACGCTGCATCGAATTTCTCAGGAAAAACTGGAATGGTCTTTAGCGACGGTTTCACCACGATGATCTCATCCACCGCCTCGCAACACTCCACGATCCCGGAGAACCTCGGATCCACAATCCAGGTGATATGGCAGTCCGGGAATCCTCGCTTGAGCGCAACCGCCGCAGGCAAGGAACAGACGGTATCACCGAGCGCAGATAACCGGGCAATGAGAAAGCGGGGATCACTCAAATCAGGTTCTTCTTCCTAGCGTTTTTCCAGCGATCGTGCATCCACAGCCATTGCTCGGGATATTCGCGGATGACCGATTCAAGGACGGCGTTTACCTGCGCCATGAGCTGTTCAGGCTCTTTGACCGCATTTTCGATGTCGATGGGGGGTCGTAGTACAATCCTGTACTTACCTGGGCCAATCCTCAAGCAATAAGAAGGCAGCAAGACCGCGCCTGTCCGCTGGTGCAGTACAGCGGGTCCCAGGACGGTACCGCACGGCTTGCCAAAAAAGGGAACAAACGACTCATCAGAGTTCTGATCCGGAAGGATACCGACGATCTCCTGCTTTTTGAGCTTGACCAGGATCGGACGCGCCGCATCGCCGCGAGAGATGACGGCTACGCCGGTAAGGGCGCGAATCTTGGAAACCTCTTCTTGAATCGCGCCTTGATTGGCGTCTCTTGCAACGACTGTTATCTTTCGGCCGGACGCCGTGACCCAATGCCCAAATCGCTCCCAATTCCCGAGATGCCCCGTACACGCGATGATGCCTTTACCCACTGCTTGGGCCGCCTCAAAGTGTTCGAAGCCTTGGATCTCCATGTTTGCAAGAAGCTCTTCATCGGTTCGCAGGGGCGTCCTCATGAAGTCGGCGGTGATAAGTCCAAAGTGGCGGAAGACTTGCCGGGCTGTCTCATGCCGTTTGGAGTCTGTCCATTCCGGAAACGCCAGTTCCAGATTTGCGATCGTTCTTAATCTGCGGCTCTTGAGCGCCCGAAATGCGAGTTCGCCGAACATCTGGCCACGCCGCTCGGCTGCAGTGACGTCCCGCTTCAGGAATATCCTTTGTCCGGCGCGGAAGGCGAACAATCCAAATCGATCCAGCTGCGCCTTTTGCCACTTACTCATTGAAACTTCTTTTTAGCCACGACTCGAATTCGGTTCGTGGTTCTAACGCCACCTCTTGCAAGGCGATCAAAATCTTTCGCTGCGAGATATCTGTCCGTTCGCGGAGTTTTACCCAGTCTTTTGCGGTGACAACGATCGGAAGGTCATCTGAAAAGCAGTCCCATAGATTGGAATCTGTCAAGGGATCATGATCAGGCAGTGTGGACGTGGGCACGTCGGCAATCGCATTGGGAAATCTCTCGGCAAGCTCTCTTTGAAATCGGCTTGGTTCTCCCAAAGCACAAAGAACGCCATATCGGTCCGGGTTCGCTGCATTTCCTTCGGTATCTACGATCCTTAGGGGGCTCCGAACCAACTTGATTGATCCGGGAATGACCAAGTCGGCTCGCGACCGATTGCGTCTCGGCTCGCGGTAGGGTCCGGCCGGCAGGCACTTTGAGTTTGCCGGATTGGGATCGTCGAGGATTACCGTAAGCTGTTTCGTGAGCGGAAGGTGTTGAAATCCATCGTCCATAAGAAGTGCTGCGTCTGGATAACGATCATGGACAAGACTTGCGGCGAGAACCCGATTTCTTCCAACGACGATCGGCAAACTCGGCGAGAGCCACCGAATCATCGCGGGCTCATCGCCCCATTCCGACGCCAAAAGCGGTCCTTGTGGCGCTATCGCCGCAGCTTCGGCGTGAGGAGAACCGTATCCGCTGCAACCGATAACTACCTCCTTACCCATCTCCAAAAGAAGCTTGGCGACATACAAAGTAAGAGGGCTTTTTCCGCTGCCGCCCACGACGAGGCTGCCCACACAGATAACTGGCCGATGGGGAGACGCCGGTGTCTTCAGCCCCATGGAATACGTGGTCAAATAGACTTGCCATCCGGCTGAATAGAGCCAAGATAGGGGAGTCGCGAGGGCTCTTAGAGTGCGTGCTTTCGCACCAGTATCGGCCCACACTTCATGCGGAAGCATTGTGTGATTGTAGCTTGGCGCACCATAAACAATGTTAAGGGCAAGAATCCCTAAGAGCGCAGCCAATCGAACGGGTTAGCCCGTATATCTATTCATGAGAGCCGGGCTAAGGCCGCCGACGATCAGTCGAATCTTCCCACCGATGCCTGCAGCAAGGTCTCGCTGCCTGTCGGCGTTCGTAGCGATCGCCCGTCAAGATCTGCCGCTTCTGCTTCGATACGAGGCAAGCCATATTCTAGGTATTGGTGGTGTTGCCCTTCTTATCCTGGGCTTCTTCACCGACTCGTTGTTTCGTTACGGCGGCACAATGGTATCGGTGGGTTGGACCCTGCTGGGTCTAAGTTTCCTCGCGAGCCTAACTCAAACCAGATTCGTCTACGGCCAGAGCAGGTCTCGACTAATCCGTCAATTGGACGAAGCTCGGCGAAACATAGGTCTCGACGAGGCGATTTTGCCGGAGTCGTTAGAGTTCCTGGAGTCCACCGCCCAGCAATGGGAACGCATTGAACACGCAGTTCAAGCGCACGGCTGGAGGGAGCAGGAAGAGCTTAAATCTAGGATCGATGCAGCTGCCCACAAAGCGATGGAGGAAATCGTCATCTTAGAGTGCGGTTCTACTGCAGAATCCGGCATGTCAGACGATCAGGCTGAGGAGTATTTGAACCAGGCAGTTACGGACCTACGATGGCTGGCGGATCAGGTCGACGCCGCATCAAGCGCTATGACTACCTACCCGCGCGAGGAGTTCGAATCAAACGGAGCTGATCCATCCGACGTACTCCCACCCTTTGCGCTTCTTTATGAAGCTTTGGAAAGACTTGGCCAAGCAAAGAAAGGATAGGTTGGATTACTCCACTCCTTTTACGATCCCGAGGAACTGCTTGAATGCCGGGTGGCTCGCGGAACCAAGCCATTCGTAAGCGACCGACTCCGTATGAGCAGGAACGATCCCCGCATCGCGAATCCGCTCCATACCGAGTTTATGAGCCTCAAGGGACCGAGAAGAAACCGCGTCTGGGCAAACTACAACTTCGAGCCCCCTTTCGGATAGATCTTGCGCCGTCTGGCTGACGCAAATGTGCGTCTCAAGGCCGGTTAGTACCGCTTGCGACCGACCAGTAGAATTCAATGCCCTACAAAACTCGTCGGATTTTGCCGCGCTGAAGTCCATTTTGGAAAATGTGAGTGTTTCAGAGATCAAAAGTGCAAGTTCGGGAACGGTCGAACCCATCCGAGTTGGGTTTTGCTCGGTCGTGAGAATAGGAATCTCAAACAAATTCGCCACTTTTGCCAAAAAGGCGATTCGAGAAAGAACTCTGTCGATCTCGAATATAGTCTTGGTCAGTGATGGCTGGATGTCTATGAGAACCAGTACAGAAAGTCGTGGATCGAGCTTGACGCGAGGCATTTGTTGAATTATGATCGGATGCTGCAGTGGACAATATCGCCGCGAAAGGTTACAATGAGGCTGCTCATGGAACGAGCGAACGCTCGGGCCGCACTTCAGGAGGAATGACAATGAGGAGAATATTTTCGGCTGCGGCAATTCTTACCGCTATCGGTGTTACGGCCGTAGCTAGCGCGCAGTCATCGACGATCGATGCAAGTCCCAACAACATCACAATACGCGGTGGTGTGGCACTTCCGGTCGACAAGAGCTTGAGCAACGTCAGCAGCACGTTCACGAACGTCGGTCTCGAATACAATTTCAATAATTCGTTGATCAAGGGTGGAGATACCTACTTATCGGTCGACGCCTTCTTCAACAACTTCAATAACGTCGTTGCTTATCCGATAGCGATAAACCAGCGCTTCTATACAGGAACGAATCCGGCCGGTCGACGAAGCTATTACTTCGTGGGTGTCGGTATGACATGGACGGATGTTTCTAACCAAACCTTTGGTGCGATCAGCGCACGCGGCGGTATTGGAATCGAACTCGGTCCGAACATCATCGCAGAACTGGCAGGATATATTTCCGATGAGGCCGGTGGCACTCGAGCCAATGCGATCACCATCAACCTCGGCTATCGCTTCTAGGAGAATAGCTCTAACAATGTAACGAGGCTCTCAGCATCGCTGAGAGCCTCGTTATCTTTTTGATGTCAGAGGCTTTGCCAATTGAGAACTGTATCTGCCGCTTTCTGCAGTTCAGCATCCGGAATCTCGCGGTTCCCTTCTGCATCGAGCACCCGCGTAACCGGCAACGTCTTGCTGAACCCGCCGGTGGCCGAATCCAGATCGGCGGCAATATCCAGCATTTGAAGGCCATCTCCGAGCACATCGGCCAAGGGCCTTGTCTCGAATCTGCCTTTAATTCGTGAAATGTATTCGAATACTCCACGGATCCGCTCAGATCCTGAACCTGCACAAGCATAGGATCCGTTCTGGAAACGAGCACCGGCGCCATCGAAGAAATACACTCCAAATTCATTCTTCTTCTTATCGTAAGCGGCAACGATTGGGAGGAACAACCCGATTCCCTGCATCGCCATTGGCGCATTTCCGGCAAGTGCCCTGGAAATCTCGGTGAGCTTGCCTTCCAAAGACATCTCCTGAAGGACGGTGCGCCGGTAATACTTGAACGAGTGTTTGAGGAATCGACAGACTTCGATGGAGCGAGCGAACGCTCCAGAAATTGCGACAACGGTTGAATCGTCGAGGGCAAGGATCTTCTCGGCTTGATCGTACATGATCAAGTTGCCGGCCGTCGCCCTCCGATCGGCCAGGCTCAGAACCCCCTTATCGAAGCGAAGGCACAAAACAGTCGTGCCATGGGTTTCGAAAGCCGGATCTACGGCTCCGGAAGTACCGGTAAATGGCTCGCTGCGAAACCCGGTCAAGTCCGAGAACTCACGAAGGTCCTGCGCCATCATTCGCCAGACCGCTGGCGATACTTCTTCGCTTGGTCGGGATCGATTTTCTTCATTCGCCGCAGTAATTCGTTGCCACCTTCCGGTTTGCGAATATCGGGCGCACTTGGGCCGCCTTCGTCTCCGGATTTCTTCCCCGGTTCACGAGTTAGCGGGCGAGTTAGTCTGTCACCATCCGTCACTGAACACCTCTCAACATGCTGATAAACGTTTCTACGTCTTGTGCTTCGCGCAATTGCGAGGGATATTCGATATTCGGCGGAAGATCGACCTCAATTGGCTTGCCATCGACGTTAAATGTAAGTGTGCGCCAACAGACCCCCAAAAGGTGCTTGTTAAACTGCGAAATCGCCAATCCTCTAGCAAGGGCACGCGTTGGCTCATTGACACCCTCCAGGCTAGCTAGCAGGTCCACGTCCAAGGGATCGGGTTCAACCTCGTCCATTTGGACCAAAGCGGAGTGTAGGCTTTCGTCCGGATCGACGTTGTGATACTCCAAGTCAAAGGCCCTCAAACGAGGATCCACCCACTGAATACCTTCTTCTTCCACGAACTGTGAAAGGATGTGCTTCTTTGCCGCCCAGTCGACATGCCTTCGAAATCGCTCAAAGTTGCCGGTCAAATCGATGAGAAGAGCCCGCGATGTATCGATCACCCATTGCATTTCCTCATCGAGGTCAAGACATTGTTCAGCCGCCGCAAAGTATGACTCCAGAATCTCCGGCGCCGTTGTCCAACTGCGATGCTCTAACTCAATGCGAAACTGCAGTGTCTGGTCACGGCTAACGTCCGAAAAGGCTCTGACTGCGTCCCTGAATTGCCACGTAGGCGCCTGATCGATTTCGCAGAGTGCGAGCGCCAGCTTGATCAAGCCGACTTTCCTCGCAGTTGCGTCAGGAATCATGTTGGCATCGCCGCAGATCACGTGTAATCGAATCCACGCCGTTGGGTCAGCGTGAGGCTCATCGCGGGTATTGAAGATCGGTCTTCGGTAAAGCGTCTCTGCATTCGCCTTCTCGGATAGAAAGTCAGCACGCTGGCTTAGTTGAAACGGAACCGACCGTGAGTTCTCGCTTCCTACCTTGCCCGCCCCGACCAAAACCTGGCGGGCCACCATCATGGGCAAGACATTGCTATATAGGCGCTCAAAGCCCACCTCACGCGGGACGAGATACCCTTCATGAGTTCCGTAGGAGGCGCCGTGGAAGTCGGTATTGTTTTTGTACGTCTTTACCGTCAAGCCTTCGCGTTTAGCAAACTCTTGAGCTGCCCGATGCACCACTTTCTGGCCGGCGCAATCGTGTGTGGCCAGCTCGAAGATAGACAAGCACTCAGGAGTTGCGTATTCAGGGTGCCCGTGATCGTTGTAGAATCGCGCGCCATTCGGCAACACCCGATCCGATCTAATCTCATGGGCTTCGCCATAGGTCCGCCCAGCATCGAACTTTGCATCCTCAGGATCGAAGGCGAGCTGATTAAGCTTAAACCCGCGTAAATCCGCGCGCGGCGATTCATAGCGATAGTCCCAACCAACATGGCACTCGCCCGGGTAACCCCGGACGAGTGCCATTGCGTCGTCTACCTGCTCCTCCGCTCCTCGTCCCTCGACTAAGAGTCCGTACTCCGTCTCGATGCCGGCGAGGATCGGCCTCACTAGATTCTGAAGACGGTGAACGTGCCGTTCTTTAGGCCGGCTGCCGCCGCTGCGGCAGCTGAACCGTCACTAGTATTGAACTGGAAAATACCGCTGTGAACCATGTCAGGCGCCTGAGTCGCCGACTGCTGGGCCGTGTATAGCGTTCCAAGGGTTCCTGTCAACCCTCCGGCTGTTGCACCGGTCATGATGTCGATGACCGGATACAAGTTGAATGTTAGCGCGTCCATATCGACAAAGCCGAAGTACAAGTTCGTAATGTTTGGAATGCCCGTGGCGGTGGTCGTTCCGTCCTGGGTAAACGCCACCATCTCCTGCATATTGTTGTCGCTGGTGCTCGGGAATGTGATCACATAGGAACCTGCACCCAATGTAGCGCCGTTCCCCTGCTTAATAACCGTGCTGTGCTCTCTCCAAATCCCTTGGAGAGCGATGACATGAGCGGTTTGCGTAATGTCAGTCGGGTTGATTTGAATCAGCGAGTAGGTGCCTGCATGCGGAACCGTGCCGCCCGGTCCGGTCAAAACACCGGCTGGTCCGAGGTTGCCTCCGATCGGCTGTGAAGGATTCAAAGTCAAAGCCTCAAAATTCGGAGCAGCGCCGGCAGAAGACACGGCATAGACGTCGCCACTGAAGAACACTCGGACTGCGGGAAGGGCTTGCACGCCCGTTGCCGTCGGAATCAAGCTCGGGATGGCATTGGCCGGGACCTTGTTCAGATTAAACGAAACGTAATCGCTCAAAAACGCCGTCATTGGGTTCGCTGCCGTGGCGCCGTTTGCCTGCATGAACTGGCTTTCGTTGTAATCGACTTGAAGCGAGTTGTTCGCATCGACCGTAAACATCGAATCGTCGATGAATACCGGCAGGCTCGTTGTTCGGCCAGGGAAAACGCGGACGGTTGCCGGGTAAGACTTCGGGAAGCCGGCCGGCTCGCTCAAGACAGTGTAATCGCCCTGGATCGGAACGTCGGTTTCCTCGTCGAACTGCAAAAAGTCAAGCAGGAAGCTCGTAAAGATACGGGAAGGTACACCCGGCGCCTGCCTTGCGAAATCGACGTCCAAATGGACGACGTTATTCTGGTATCCAGCAAGTGGACACATGGTAAGCGGCGACAACGGATTCGTTACTTCGCCATATGGATCCTGAAAGAGCAAGCGTTGTACGACCGCCGTCAAATCGCCAGGAGCTCTGCCTTGTCCTGTCAAATAAGCAACTTCAATAGCACCGGGGGGTTCTGTGGGAAGCGTCGTAAGCTGGATCGCGATTCCAACGTTCTTCTTACCTCCACCGGTACCGGCACCAGTGTGGCTGCTTCCGTTTCCACTTCCACCACAACCAACCACCGCAATAGCCGCGGCAGAACAAATAAAGGCCCATTTCCTCAAAATCGATTCACCTCGTGGACACGCTAGACAAACCTAGCCAGGCTTCCTGCCGATCAGTATAGCAATTTTAGCCACCGTTGTGTTCGACGCTTCAATGAGGCCAAAAAGGTCACACAATCTTCCATGTCTCAGAGATATTGCCGAGAGATTCGTTATTTGGATTTAGTTGCGTTCATTTGTCCCTTGGGCTTGACGGGTACAATGCTTCCCACATCATGAAAAGGGACGATCTCCTCGACCTGAATGATGTGCTGCAGCACCCAGGCAGGGAATTGGCAGTCGACCTATCCACGGAACTTCCCGAAGAACAGGACATCGATCTGCTCAAACCTGTGGAGGGATACCTCGAAGCAGTCAGCACAGGAAACATTCTGCTGATTACGGGCTCGTTCAACACTCGAGCCGTTCTTGAGTGCGCTCGCTGCAGTGGCCCGCTGGAGGTCGACGTCGACTTCGAACTCGACGAACAGTTTCCAGTCGAAGGTACTCCAAGCTCGCTTAACCCGCAGGACTCTGCTCGGGTCGTTTCCGACGAGCCCTTTCCGCTTTTCGAGGGCAATATCTTGTTTGTGGAACTGTTGATCCGTCAGGCACTC
>Ga0206819_10172_pt1 | contig 23848 bp, 14 predicted proteins | sample Alteio_BWOrgCont_87_FD_152855 | JGI IMG/M metagenome (GOLD analysis project Ga0206819, IMG submission 152855) | Enriched cells from forest soil in Barre Woods Harvard Forest LTER site, Petersham, Massachusetts, United States -... | ecosystem: Environmental > Terrestrial > Soil > Temperate forest >... | reverse complement strand
ACTCCGCAGTGGGTGGCGCCGCCGAAACCAAGCTGGGACTACACCATCTTCGGCAAACCAGCCTCGCAGCCCGCGCCTACCGACCGGCTGGACATGATTTTCGAAAAGGTGCCGCGCGGGGCGGGGAAGTTCAACAGCTTTACCGTGAATGGGAAATCCTACCCTCACGATCAGGAGTTTCTGCTCAAGCAGGGGACCCGGTACCGGCTGACGTTCCATAACCGCACCGACGATGCGCATCCGCTGCATCTGCATCGGCACCAACTGGAGATCGCCGAGATTTACGGGAAGGCAACGTCTGGCGTGATTAAGGATACTGTCGTGGTGCCTACTTACGGACGCGCGAGCGTGGACTTTACCGCCGATCAGCCGGGACCAACTTTGTTTCACTGCCATATTCAGCAGCACATGGATTTCGGGTTCAAGGCGTTGCTGCGGTATGCGTAGGCGCCTGACTGGTTCTGAATCTGTATATACCCTTGCGGAACCCCAATCGTAAGGGCGGGGAGGCCTGGTGACAACATCGCGTGGACCGTTAGGACGTGGCGCACAAATCGCGCGACGCCAGTTTCTTGCGTCGGGTGCCGCTCTGCTTTCCGCGCCGGCGTTTGCCCAGCGAAAGCCGCAGCGCGTGGTGGTAGTCATGTGCGATGGATTCGGGATCGAGTATCTGGAGCAGAGCCAGATGCCGGTGCTGGCGCGGTGGCGCGCACGGGGATTATTTCGCCAGGTTCAATGCACCATGCCGTCGGTCACCAACACCAATAACGCATCCATCTGTTGCGGCGTGTGGCCGGATCAGCATGGCATCACGGGGAATTCGTATTTCGACGAGCGCACGGGACGCGAGGAATACATGGAGACGGCCGACCTGCTGCTGTCGCCGACTTTGTTTCAGCGCGCCAAGAAGCACGGCGTCAGATCCGCGCTGCTGTCTTCGAAGAAGAAAACGACTACGTTGCTGGCGCCGGGCGCGGATCTGATTCTCGCCGCGGAGGAGCCCACCGCGGATTGGGTGGAGCGGATGGGTCCGGCGCCCGGAATTTATAGCCGCGAAATCAATTACTGGCTCATGAACGCGGCGATAGAAGTCCTGAAAAGACGAAGCGAGCTGGGGTGCCTATATATCCACACGACGGATTATCCGATGCACACCTGGCCTCCCGAGGCCGTGGAATCGAAGGAGCATCTGGCTCGGCTGGATCAGTTGCTTGGGGCGGCCGAAGGCTCGGCGCCCGACGCGGTCTTCCTGCTGACCGCGGATCACGGCATGAATCACAAGACGCGATGCTGGGATCTGGAAAAAGCGTGCGCCACGCGCGGGGCTCCCATCCGCATCGCGATTTCGGTCGATCGCGACAAGTATCTAAAGCACCATCGCGGCTATGGAGGCGTCGCCTGGGTTTACTGCAAGCGTGCGCAGGATATTGATCGCGTGGCCAAGGCGCTGGCGGATTTGAACGGCGTGGAAGCCGTGTTGACCAGAAGCGAGGCTGCTGCGCGCTATCATCTGATGGCGTCACGCATCGGAGACTTGATCGTGCTGGGTGATCGCGATACGGTTTTCGGCGAGTTGGACGCCGAGTCTGAGCCGCTTCCGGCAGAATACCGGGCACACGGATCGCTACATGAGATGAATGTGCCGCTCCTGATCTACAACGCGGACATCCGGCTTGCAGCGGAAGATTTTCAATACAATTGGCAATTGGCGCGTTGGCTGTACCGCTGAGAAGCCGCGCCGGTGACCGCGCTACAATTTGATTGAATGCACCGGCTCACTCTGCTTCTGCTGCTTTCTGTCTCGCTTTTCGCCCAAAAAAAGCCCATCACCCTCGAAACCATGAATCAAGGCGCAGGCCGCGGAGGACGCGGTGGAGGTGCGGCAAATTGGGCTCCCGACGGCAAGGCCTTCCTGTTCCGGCAGGGACGGTCGCTCATGATTTACAATCCCGCGACCAAAACCTCGCGTGAGCTGGTTTCGACGGAAGCCATCGACGCGGCGGCCATTAAGCCGCCCGATGAAACCGGCCCCTTCGATTGGACCAATCGCCGCGCCCGCGTTTCCGGCGGCATCCAGTGGTCCGATTCGGGTAAAGAGATTCTTTATGAATCCTCCGGCGACCTATTCCTGATTCACGTGGATACCGGCAAGTGGGACCAGATCACTAAGACTGCCGAAATCGAGCTGGACCCCCAGCTTTCCCCCGACGGCAAGATGGTAGCTTTCCGGCGCGGCTATGACATCTATTCGATCGACATCGCGGCGCAGAAGGAAACCCGGTTAACCACCGGCGGCACGCCCACGCTGATCAACGGCGGCCTGGATTGGGTCTATCCCGAGGAACTGGATCTTTCCACCGCCTTCTGGTGGTCTCCCGATTCGAAAAGCGTCGCCTATCTCCAGTTCGACAGCAGCCGGGAGCCGCTGTATCCTCACGAAGACATGCTCGGCGTGCGCGCGGTCTATGAACCGGAACGCTATCCGCAGGCCGGCACCAATAATGCCGACGTGCATCTCGGAATCGTCCCGGTTTCCGGCGGCCCTACGCGCTGGCTTGAAGTCGGCGATACGCGCAATTCCTATCTGATCGCGCGAGCGGGCTGGCTTCCGGACTCAAAGAACGTCTACGTGATCCGCACCAATCGCATACAAAACAAACTGGAAATGTTTTCGATCAACGTCGAATCCGGAGCACCCGCGACTATTTTCAAGGAATCGGATCCGTACTGGATCAACCTCAAAGGTGACGCGCGATTTCTGCCCGATACCAAACATTTCCTGTGGTCAAGCGAGCGCGACAACGGGTTCAATCACATTTTTCTTTACTCGAACGACGGCAAAGACGTAAAGCAGTTGACCAAAGGTGCCTGGGAAGTGAAGAACATCGCGGGAGTTGCGCCGGATCGCGTGTACTACACTTCGGATGAAGGCAACACGCTCGAAACGCACGTCTATTCGGTCAAGCTGGACGGCGGCGACAAGCGCCGTCTGGATAAAACACCCGGCGTGCATTACGTTTCGATGGGTCCAGGCGGATCCTATTACCTGGATACGCATTCATCGCTGACCGAGCCGCCGTCCACCACGCTTCATTCGGGCGACGGTGCTGAGCTTGGCGTCTACCGTCCGGCGGATCGGCGCCAGATCGACGAATTCGAAATCCTGCCGACTGAAATCGTCACCTTTAAGACTCCCGACGGCGTGGAGCTGCACGGCCGCCTGATCAAGCCCGCGGGATTCGAACCCGGCAAGAAATATCCGGTGATCGTCAGCGTGTACGGCGGACCCGGCGTCGGCCTGCCGGTGCACAACGCCTGGCCCGGCGGAGTGAGCGTCGATCAGGTCTACGCACAGCACGGTTATGTGGTCTGGCAATCCGAAAATCGCGGCGGAATGGGCCGCGGCCACGGCTTCGAAACCGCCATTTTCCGGCAACTCGGCGTGGTTGAGTTGGCGGATCAAGTTGCAGGCGTCAAATATTTGATTTCACTTGGGTTTGCAGATGAAAATCGGGTCGGAATCCACGGCTGGAGCTATGGCGGGTTTATGACGCTAAATGCGGTTTTAAACGCCCCGGAAGTGTTCAAATGCGGCATCTCGGGCGCACCGGTAACCAACTGGATGAACTACGACACGATTTATACCGAGCGATACATGGGAATCCCCGACGAAAACCGCCAGGCCTACGCCAGCACGTCACTTCCAGCAAAGGCTAAGAATTTAAAGGCTAAGTTGATGATCGTGCATAATTTAGAGGACGACAACGTCCTGTTTCAAAACACCTTGCAGATGACCAATGCGCTGCAGCTTGCAGGCAAGGAATTCGAGTTCATGCTGTATCCTCAAAAATCCCACGGAGTCGGCGGGATTGCCGCGAAGCAGATGAATCAGAGCATGCTCGATTTCTTCGACCGGAACCTCAAGTAAGACTTATCGCGGAAAGCGTGGAGAATAGGCTTCCAGATACTTCAGGCCACTGCCGGTGTTGTAGATCACGATCCGCTCTGAGGGCTTCAGGAATCCGTTCGCGAGCAGCTTTTTCAAGGCCGCTACGCACGCTCCGCCTTCCGGGGCGGCGAAGATGCCTTCGTCGGTGGCGAGCTCGACGGCTGCTTCGATCATCTCGTCATCGCTGACGGCGATAGCGGTTCCGCCGCTTTCGCGCACGGCGTTCAGGACCAGAAAATCTCCCAGTGCCTTAGGGACTCGCAGGCCGCTGGCGACGGTTTCGGCGTGTTCATAAAACTCGCTTCGCGGTTTGCCCTCTTCAAATGCGCGCACGATGGGTGGACAGCCTTCGGCCTGCACGGCGATCATCTTGGGGCGCTGCGGGCCGATCCAGCCCATCTGCTGCATCTCGTCGAAGGCCTTCCACATTCCGATCATCCCTACGCCGCCGCCGCAGGGATAAAAAATCACGTCGGGCAGGGTCCAGCGAAACTGCTCGGCCACTTCATATCCCATCGTTTTCTTGCCTTCGATGCGATACGGCTCCTTGAGGGTCGAGATTTCGAACCACCCCTCCGCATCTTTGCGCGCCGCGACCATTTTTCCGCAGTCGCTGATGAGCCCGTCGACCAGGGTGACTTTGGCGCCCGCCGCGCAGCATTCGATGTAATTGGCCTGCGGAACATCGCGCGGCATGAAGATATGCGCTTCGATGCCGGCCGCCGCCGCATAGGCCGCCATGGCGCCGGCCGCGTTGCCCGCCGAGGGAATCGCGACCTTCTTGACACCCAGCTCCACGCACATCGAAATCGCGCACGACAACCCGCGCGCCTTGAATGAGCCAGTGGGATTGATGCCTTCATCCTTCACCCACACATCGGATGCGCCTAGCCGTGCGCCCAGGCGCTTCGTGTGGATCAGCGGCGTCATCCCTTCACCCAGCGAAACGATGGCGGCTGGTTTCGAAACCGGCAGCACCGGAGCATATCGCCACATGCTGGAGGGACCGTTGGGAATCCAGTCGCGATTCCAGCTCTCCTTGGCTTTTTCCAAATCGTATCGGACCAGGAGAGGTCCGCCGCATTCGCACAAATTGTGGAGTTGGCCAGCCGGGTAGCGCTTGGAGCAGATGGCGCATTCGAGATGTGTGGCAGTGGTCATGAGGGGGAATTGCCAGAATAGCAAAGATGAAAAAGCGGGGTTAACTCGGCTGTATTTCCCGTAAAAAACTGGCGCCCTCGCGGATCTTCGTCCCGAAGTTGTCCGCCACCGTTTGGCCGATATCAGAAAGCGTCGCGCGCGTCCCCAGGTCCACTCCCTGCCGCGCTTGGGGACCGTACACCAGCAGAGGAACGTATTCGCGACTGTGATCGGTGGAAGCCGTGGTCGGATCGCACCCATGGTCCGCCGTCAGAATCGCCAAATCATTCTCACGCAACCGTGATTCAAACGACGGAAGCCACCGGTCCACCTCTTCGAGCGCGCGCGCGTAACCTTCCACGTCGTTGCGATGCCCATAAAGCTGATCGAAGTCGACCAGATTGACGAAGATCAGGCCGCTCTCCATCTGCTCCGTGGCGCCCAGCGTTTTCGTCATACCGTCGGCATTGCTCTTGGTTTTTTCGTATTCGCCGATGCCGCGGCCCAGGAAAATGTCGAAAATCTTGCCAAGGCCGAACACTGGAACGCCGCGCGCCGCCAGTTGATCCAACAACATCCCTTTAGGCGGCGGCACTGCGTAGTCATGCCGATTCGGCGTGCGCGTGAAATTTCCAGGCTCGCCCAGGAACGGCCGAGCGATCACCCGTCCCACTTCATACGGCCCGCGCAGAATATCGCGCGCAGTTTCGCAGATCTTGTACAGCTCAAACAGCGGAATCACTTCTTCGTGCGCGGCCACCTGGAACACGCTGTCGGCCGACGTGTAGACAATCGGCGAGCCGGTCCGCATGTGCTCCTCGCCCAGTTCCTTAAGGATCTCGGTGCCCGACGCGGCTTTGTTTCCGAGAGCCTTCCTACCGATCCGCTCCTCGAACACGTCCATGACTTCGTGCGGGAATCCATTCGGAAACAGCGGAAACGGTTTTTCGAGATGAATCCCCGCCATCTCCCAATGTCCGGTAGTCGTGTCTTTGCCGGGCGAGGCGAGGGCACACTTCCCGAAATCCCCAATCGGAGCGGGATCCGGCGCGAGGCCCGTCAGCGGCTTGATATTAGCGAGCCCCAGCCGGCACAGGTTCGGCAGATGCAGCGTTCGCTGCCTGGCGATATTCCCGAGCGTGTCCGATCCCCGGTCGCCGTACTTGTCGGCGTCCGGCATCTCGCCGATTCCGACGCTGTCCAAAACAATCCAGATGACGCGGGAAAACATGAAAAACTCAGAATATCATTTGCAGTAACATGGGGCGTGCAAACCGCGCTGGTGGAATATCAGAACCGATTGCAGCAGCTCCAATCCGGTTTGTCACAGGCGTCCGAAACACAATTCAGAGCGCTGGTGCTGCTGGCGGTAACGCTGTCGATTGTCCTGCTGTTATCGGTCGCGTCCTACTCGAAACGATCCGCTCCGGCCTGGCTTCCTCCCTTGTTTCTTGCGCCGGCGGGATGGTCCCTGCGCCGATTCTTTCATATCCGCCGCGAGACCCTGGAGCTGTCGCGCCTGCACCGTTTCTATCACACCGGTTTGGACCGTCTAACCGGCGAGTGGCCCGGCACCGGCGCATCCGGGGACGAGTTCGTCCCGACCAACCACCTCTACGCACGAGACCTGAATCTGTTCGGCTCCGGCTCGATGTTTGAACTGCTGTGCACCGCCCGGACCCAGGTGGGCCGCAGGCGGCTCGCGTCTTATCTGCTGGATCTTCCGGATCGCGATGAAACCATCGAGCGGCAGGAAGCCGTCAAGGAGCTGGAACCACAAGCTGACCTGCGCGAACGAATCTGCCTGCTAGGCCAGTACAGCTTTCAGAGCTGCGAGTGGGAACCGTTTCGCGAATGGCTCGAATCGCCTGCCGTCGCCGTGCCTCGCGCGATTCCGTGGATCCTGCCCGCGATCAGTTTGGCGCTGGCGCTCATGGTGTTGACTCCCTGGCTGGCGCCGGTTAACGCCGGGTTGTGGACCCGCGTGGCTCCCTATCTATTTTCGTTGGCGCTGGTACAGATCGGATTCACAATCTGGCTTCGCCCCAAAGCGAGAGCGCTGCTCGAGCGGGCCCGCGGCGTCGCCAGTGAGCTCGGGGTCTTCCGCGCAGGGCTGGCGCTGCTCGAAGCGCAGTCGTTCCGTTCCCCCAGGCTCCGCAAACTTTCCGAGAGCGTCGCGAGCGCGGCCGCCGCGGTTCACAGCCTTGACCGGCTGGTGCGGGCGATAGACGAATGCAACAAGGAATATTTCTACCATTTCTCGCGAGTGCTTCTGGTGAACACTCAGCTCGCGCTGGCGATCGAAAGATGGAAGATCACGCACCGCTCAGATCTGGAAACCTGGCTGGACGCATGGGCAGAATTCGAGGCCTTGAACGCGTTCGCCGGCTACGCGCATGAGCATCCGGACGACGTTTTTCCGGAAATGCTGGACGGCGCGCCAGAGTTTGAAGCCGCCGGACTGGGGCATCCGCTTCTTCCGGAGAGCGTGTGCGTCCGCAATGACGTCCATCTCAGCCCGACGCACAGGTTCTATCTGATCAGTGGTTCCAACATGGCGGGCAAGAGTACCTTCCTGCGCGCCCTCGGGATCAACGCAGTTCTGGGATCCGCCGGCGCTCCCGTGCGCGCGCGGCAGGCGCGGCAATCCTCGTTTGCGGTCTGCGCATCCGTATCGACGGTCGATTCATTAGCGGAAGGTAAATCCAAATTTCTAGCGGAAGTCGAACGTTTGCGCGACACCCTGCACGCGGCCTCCGGATCGAAACCGGTTCTTTTTGCGATCGATGAGGTCCTGAGCGGAACCAATTCGCGCGACCGCAGAGTTGCAGCGGAATTGTTCCTTCGGGCGCTGATCGGCACAGGCGCGCTGGGCGCGCTCTCGACGCACGATCTGGCGTTAGCCGAAATCGCCGAAGATCCGGGCTTGGGAGGATCGAACGTCCACATGGAAAGCCGCGACCCGTCCGATCCGTTCGCATTCGACTACCTGCTGAAGCCCGGCGTAAGTACGCACTCGAACGCTCTGGCGATCGCCCGGATGGCGGGCGTGGGGGAAATATGACCGGCACCTTGAATCTTCGTTACGCGATCCGCGTTCTTCTGAAGTCGCCGGGATTTTCGCTGGTGGCCGTGGTCACGCTGGCCTTGGGAATCGGCGTCAATACGGCGATGTTCACTCTGGTGAATTCGGTGCTGCTACGTCCTCTGCCGTATCGCGATCCGGGACGCCTGGCGGCTATCGATCAGGCCTACACAATGGACGGACGCGAGGCGTTCCGTGCGTGGAGTTATCCGCGCTTCGAGGATTTCCGCCGGCTGAACTCGTCTTTTGAATCCGTAGCCGCGTTCGCGGCGGTGAACGTAAGCCTGACTGGTGCGGCCGATCCTGAACAGGTGAAAACCGAGTGTGTTTCGTCCGCATACTTCCACGTGCTTGGCGCGGATGCCGCAAAGGGGCGCACCTTCTCAGCGGATGAAGATCGCACGCCGCAAGCCGTCGCCGTGATTAGCGACAAGCTCTCGCGATCCGTGATGGGTCAGACCATTCGCTTGAACGAAATCCCCTTTACCGTAATCGGAGTCCTGCCACGCGATTTTCGCGGTGTCTCCGGCGATGCCGATATCTGGGTGCCGATGGCCATGGCGCCCGCCATTTACGACAATCCCAAGCGATTAACCAATGCGCGTTCCTATTGGCACCAGGTGATCGGCCGGCTGCGGGACCAGGTAAGCTTTGCGCAGGCCAACGCCGCGTCGCGCGCGCTCGATCCGGAAATTCAGAAAGCCCATCCTGCGCCGGGACGAATGCAGGAGCAGACCCAGGTTGGTTCGCTCCTCGAAGCCAAGATCGATCCAGCGCTGCGGCGTTCGCTTCTGGTACTGAGCGGCGCCGTGGGATTCGTACTGCTGGTTGCGTGCGCCAGCCTGGCGACGCTTCTTTTGGGCCGCTCCATGGCGCGGCAGCGCGAGACTGCGATCCGCATCGCGCTGGGCGCCACGCGCTCCATGTTGATTCGCCAGTTTCTCACCGAAAGCGTGGTGCTCGCGCTCACCGGCGCCGTTGCCGGGCTGGCCATCGCGCATTGGGGCGTGGACCTTGCGGCGTCGCTCAAACCAGGCCTGGCGCGCGGATTCTGGTCGAGCTACGCCAGAGCCGTGGATCGAGATGCCGCGCGGCTCGACCTGTGGGTGGTCGCCTTCACGGTGGGAATCTCGATGCTGACCGCGGTTCTTTTCGGCTTGGCGCCGGCCTTCAAAGCATCGCGCGTCAACGTCTCGCAGCATCTTCACAACCTGCGTAGGATCAGCCTGCGCAATGCGCTGATTGTGGCCGAAGTGGCCCTCGCACTTGCGCTGCTGGCGGGCGCCGGAATGATGATCGGGAGTTTAGGGAATCTGCTCCATACGCCGGTGGGATTCGCGCCGGATCGCCTCGCGACCGCTCACATCGACCTTCCCGCGCGCCGCTACAAACCCGGACAGGTGATGCAATTCGAAGAACGCCTGCTGGCGGCAATCCCTGGCCAAGCCGCGCTGGCCAACTCGCTTCCACTCACGGGACAATCGGAGGCGACCGCGTTGGGAATCGAACACGCGGAGCCGGCCCAAAACACAGGCGTCCACGTGGTTTCGCCGGGTTACTTCGCGGTGATGCGGATTCCGCTGCGGCAGGGAAGATGGTTGACGGCGGCCGATCGCGCCCAATCGCCCAACGTCGTACTGATCAACGAAACCGCCGCGCGAACTTTATTTCCGGGTGAGAATCCGATCGGCAGGCACATCAATCTCGCCAGCGACTGGGGACCGCCAGGCGAACTGAAGGAAATCGTCGGCGTGGTGGGCGACGTGAAATATGAATCGATGGAGAGCCCCGTGGGCGTGGACGTGTACGCCAGCTACCTCCAATATCCCTATGAGCTGATGTTCATCGCGGTGCGAACTCCGGGCGATCCCGCAGGCGCGTTCGGGGAAATTCGCCTCGCGGTTACATCACTCGATCGCGACCTGCCGGTCACCGGCGTGATGCCAATGCAGGACCGTTTCGATGCCGCCGCGTCACGGCTGCGTTTCGTGGCTGAGCTGCTGGGCGTGTTCGCGGGACTCGCGGTCCTGCTGGCCGCCCTTGGAATCTACGGAGTGGTCAGCTATTCGGTGGCGGCGCGGACGCGCGAAATCGGGATTCGAATGGCGCTGGGCGCACGCGCCGCTACAGTGCTCCGTTCGATCGCCGTCGACGGATTGATTCTCGCCGTTGCTGGCGTCGCCATCGGATGGCCGCTGGCGCTGTGGTCCACCCGGGCGCTCGCGTCAATGCTGTATGAGGTGAAATCCGGCGATCCCAGGATCCTGGCCGCGGTCTCGACATTGCTGGTATTGATCACGCTGGCAGCGAGTTATCTGCCGGCACGCCGGGCCGCTAGGGTGGATCCCATGATCGCCCTTCGTCACGAGTAATCGACCCGTGCATAATGGATGTGGTGGCGCGGCGAATCCTCAGTAGTGTCCTGTTGCTTCTGTTCGCGTTGAGCGGCGCGTATGCCATCGCTTCGCCTCGCGTCACTTCGCCGGCTCGTATCGAAATTTCCATCGCCGAACGTGACGCTGCGGAGCAGCCGGCGGTCCGCTCGCACCCGGCCTGGAAACGCGAAAGCTCGACACCCCAGCCCACCGAATCCGCCTCGCCTCGCGCCGGACGCGCCACCGTCCTCTATCAACGTCCTCCGCCATCCCTTCAGACGCACCTCTGATTTGGGATCGACGGCTGGTTGAAAGAGGAAACTCATGTTGAAAAATATCCTGCGCGGTTTTCGCCGCGCTCCGCGGAAGTCCGCGCTGGAGCAGGTGCTCCATCAGCGCGACCAGCTCGCGTCGCTGTCCGATGAAGCGTTGAAAGCCGTTGAAAATGGGTTCGCCAAAGCAACCGTGGCGGCTGAGCGAGTGCTGGGGCTCAGGCCGCACGACGAACAGATTCTGGGCGCTATGGCGATGGCCGGTGGCTCAATTGCGGAGATGCAAACCGGGGAAGGAAAGACCTTGGCCGCCGTGTTGGCTGTGGCTGAACTGGCGCGCGCCGGTCCCGTGCACGTTCTGACCGCCAACGATTATCTGGCGCGGCGCGACGCGGAGTGGATGGGCGGCATCTATCGTTTTCTCGGGCTGTCGGTCGGCTACATCACGCACGATCTCGCGCCCAGTGACCGGCGTCGCGCCTATGATTGCAATGTCACTTACGCGACCGCCAACGAAGTCGGCTTCGATTTCCTGCGCGATCAACTGGTGCTGCGTCCCGAAGACCTGGTCCTGCCCGAATTCGGCACCGCGCTCATCGATGAAGCCGACTCGATCCTGATCGACGAAGCGCGCATTCCGCTGGTGATCGCCGGCGGCAGCGTCGAAGCCGAGCCCCTGGCGCGCAGGATGGCCGCGCTGGCCGAATCTCTCATCGCCGGCCGCGATTTCCGCTCGGACGAATACGGCCGCAACGTGCGTCTGACCGACGCCGGAGCGAATCGCGTGGAACACTCGCTGCCGTGCGAAAATCTGTACGCGCCGGAAAATGTCGACACCCTGGCGGCCATCGAAGCGGCGCTCCACGCGCGTGTTCTGTTGCGCCGCGATGTCGATTACATCGTACGCGACGGCGCCATCCAGTTGGTCGACGAATTCAAGGGCCGCATCGCCGAAAATCGCCGCTGGCCCGCCGGATTGCAAACCGCAATGGAAGCCCGGGAGGGTTTGCCGCTGCGCAGCCAGGGCCGGATTCTGGGCTCCATCACGCTGCAGGCTCTGGTCCGCCTGTATCCGCGACGCTGCGGGATGACTGGCACGGCCGCCACCGCCGCGAATGAGTTTCGCGAGTTCTACGGTCTCCAGGTGGTCGTGATTCCCACCCATCGTCCCCTGATCCGCGCGGATCTCGACGACGTCTTGTTCCAAGATCGCGGATGGAAGGAGAAATCCGTGGTGCGCTCAATCCGTGAGATGCACGCGCTTGGACGTCCCGTCCTGGTCGGCACCGCGAGCGTTCAGGAGTCGGAGCGTTTAAGCGCGTTGCTCGACATCCCGCATCGCGTGTTGAACGCCCGGCAAGACGCCGAAGAAGCGGCCATTGTCGCCCGCGCCGGAGAGCGTGGAAACATCACGATTTCCACCAACATGGCGGGGCGGGGAACCGACATTGTGCTCGGGGAAGGCGTGGCCGCACTCGGTGGGCTCCACGTGATCGGGACCAATCGCCATGAGAGCCGCCGCATCGATCATCAATTGCGCGGTCGCGCCGGCCGCCAGGGCGACCCTGGGTCGACGCAATTTTTCGTGAGCTTCGATGACGACCTGCTGGCCCGCTACGGCATCCAGCGCTGGAGTGGAGATGTGGACGCGATTCAGAAGATCATCGAAGGCCAGTATTTCGACGCGCGCATGACCTTGTGGAAATATGGAGGCCTGATCGAGGATCATCGCCGCATCGTCCACGCGCAGCGGCGTGAGCTGCTGATGGAACACGCGGGCGAAGCGGTCCTCCAGGCGATCGATTCCGCCTGGTCGGATTACCTGGCCGCGGTCGAGGAATTGCGCGAGGGCATTCACTGGCGCAGTTGGGGCGGCCGTGAGCCGTTCCACGAATTCATTCATGACGCCGAGATCATGTTTGCTGACCTGATGAAGCGCGTGGAAGCGATTGCGGAAAACGAGGAATCGCCCGAGCCCTCGGCCATCGGCGCCACGTGGACCTACCTGGTGAACGACAATCCATTCGGCACCATGGGCGAGCGAATCGCGGCGGGCGTCAGACGGGCGATGGTCGACCGCGGATTGTTACGCCAGTGATGGGAGTAGAATGCTCCCGATGAGGATTCCTGCACTGTTCGCCATCTGCGCCGGCCTCGCCTCCGCCCAATCGATTGACCCGGAGCTGGCCGCTCACACCGCGCTGTTCGCCCGGAAGATCTACAAAGTCGCGCCCAACGTTTACTCGGCCGTCGGATATTCGCTGGGAAACTCGATCATGATCGAGGGCGCCGACGGCGTCATCATCGTCGACACTCTCTCGTCGGTAGAAGCCGCGCGCCTGGTGATGGCGGAGTTTCGCAAGATTACGCCGAAGCCCATCGTCGCGGTGGTCTACACGCATTTTCATCCTGATCACACCAGCGGCGTCAAAGGATTCGTTTCCGCCGAAGACGTCGCCAGCGGCCGCGTGGCCATCTACGCGCAGGAATCGCTGATGAAGAATTATGTCACGCAAGGCGAGCTGATCGGGCCCATCCTGGGCGTTCGAAGCTCGTATAGTTTCGGCGCGGGAATGACGGCCGAGGAGCGGCAGGGGATGAATTACGGCCTCGGCCCACTGTACGCCACCGGGTCGACCTCTTTCATTCAGCCCACCAAGACTTTCAGCGAACAGATGGAGACCACCATCGCCGGTGTGAAGCTGCGGTTCACGCATTCGCCCAGCGAAACTCCCGATCACGCCACCATCTTTCTGCCCGATTCGCGCACACTGATCTCCGGCGACATGATTCAGGGACCCGCGTTTCCCAACATCCACACGCTGCGCGGCGCCAGCTTTCGCGATCCTCTCGCGTGGGTCGAAAGCATCGATCGCGCGCGCGAGCTGAAGGCCGAATTCCTGGCGCCATCGCACGGCCAACCGGTGTCCAACGGCGCGAAGGTGGAAGAGGTGATGCGCAACTATCGCGACGGCATTCAGTTCGTGCACGATCAGACCATTCGCTACATGAACAAGGGCATGACGCCAGATGAGCTGGTTGCCGCCGTCAAGCTCCCGCCGGATCTGGACCACTACGCGCCGTATCTGCGCCCGTTCTACGGCACCGTGTCGCATTCGGTGCGCGAAATCTACGTGGGGTATTTGGGGTGGTTCGAAGGCGATCCGGTGGCACTGGATCCAACCCCACCCATGGAATCGGCGCGAAGGCATGTCACGCTGATGGGCGGCCGCGATCGCGTGTTGAGCGAAGCCCGCCAGGCTATGGAAGCCGGCGACGCGCAGTGGGCCGCCGAGCTCGCCACGTATTTAATTCGCATCCGTCATGACGATCATGAGGCGCGCACAGTGAAAGCCGCCGCATTCCGCAAGCTGGGCTTCGCGTCGAAAAACATCAACTGGCGGGACTGGTATCTGGCGTCAGCGCATGAGCTCGATGGCACCCTCGATACCGCCGCGGTGACAGCGCGCGCTCGTGCCAATTTCGGATCACCCGAAACCATCGCAGCCCTGCCGGCGAGGACCTGGGTCGCCGGGCTGACCACGCGACTCAAAGCCGAGGACACGCTGGGCGTCGATACCACCATGGCGTTCCGCTTTCCGGATGTGAAGGAAGCCTACGCCCTGGAAGTCCGCCGCGGCGTCGCGCAATTCGACGAACGAACTCCAGATCGCGCCGATGTCGCCATCGAGATGGAAAAGAAGACCTTGGATCGAATGCTGCTGAGCCAGTTGACGCTGGTCCGCGGCCTGAACTCAGGCGACATTAAGGTTACGGCCGGCACCCGGGCCGAGGTACTCAAGTTTTTCGAGTACTTCGAGCCAGCCGCCGGAGATCCAATCGCGCTGACGGTGCGCTAGCGGCAAAGATTAGGGAAGGGTGACGTAGTAACCGCTAATGGTGATCTGGACAAGGCCATCGGGGTTCGGCCCGTAAAAAAACGGAAAGACTGAAATCGGACGGGAACCATCGCAATAGGCTGTCACTGAGAAAGACTGTTCTACGAGCAGGTTAGAGGGGAGCAGGGCCAGACCCGGAACCAATGCGAACAGGAACGCGCTTCCCTGACCCCCGGTTTGGCATGTGCCCTCGATACGCACATCAGTAAAGCCGGTTCCGATTCCATTAACCGAGACGTTCTGGATAACGTATTCTTGGCCCGGTGTCGAACCGTCGAATTCGTTGCAATTGATGCTACCCGTACACTCAGCAAAAAAAGTGAACGGGTGCCGGGCCGCGTTATCCTGATCGCGAATCAGCGTCGCAACTGCTGCGCGGACTGCCTTCGGGGTCACCACGGCGATAGATACCAGTAGCACGGCACACGCCGCTGCTACAAGAATCAGGCTGTAAGTCTTCTTCATATTGGGCTCCTTTTTTAAATCTGTCTGAATGTTGCGGCGACTACGTAGAGTCCGGGCGGAAATGGATTGTGTTCCTGCCGTCACCGGCGCGGCTCCTCGGAGCCCTGCCGGTCACGGCGGGGATCAGCGCCCTGTTTTCTCGACGTCCCGTCTCAATCTTCGGCGCCGCACGTAAGCCAGCCCGGCGACGGCGGAACCCAACAGCACTACCGACGTAGGCTCGGGGGTAACCAAGTGTCACTGATATCCACGGCGAAATTGCCGTTGTCGGTGGAGCTGCCGTAGTTATCCGACGTGGTATCGGTTATGTCGAAGGGCGAAGAACTGCCAGGATTGACGGGAATCGGCACGAAGTTCGCGTCGGTCAGCAGGAGCGTATAGGTTCCAGCCGACAAGCTCGCCGTTATCGTGTCGTCGCCGCACACCCCGGCTACTGCTCCCACCGTGACAAGCCCCGCCGGCGGATACCCAGGCGAGAACAAGGTCAGGTTATCGGCACTGACGATGGGATTGCCCCCGCCGTCGGTTAGAATCGTAGCGCTGGTAGCGTCACCGGAAAACATCCCCCGACGGCAACCGCTTTGTTCTGAAGCTGCGGAGCCAAGAGGCCGGGTCGCGGCCCATGACCGTGGTCCAGAATTGGGCGCCCGCCCGCTGAACTTCTGAAACCGTGTTCTAATAGAGAAGATCGATTGAAACCAAAGGCTTCCGAGGTTACGTCTCAAAACACATGCGGTTTGTTCTCGCGTCATTATTCTGCCTAAACGTTTTCGGCGCGGCGGTACCCACCACTTTATTGGATATCCAGCCGGTCCGGTTCGAGCCGAACCCCGGCTTGGGGACCGTCGATTCGCCGGTGAAATGGTCTGCCCGCGGACCGGGATACGGCTTCCTGTTTCTGGACGATTCCACCGTGCTCCGCACCTCGGCCGGTGCCGCCCGGCTGACCTTTCCCGGCTCCAGCGCCGCGGCGAAGTTCACCCCCGAACATCCGCTTTCCGCCCAGATTAATTATTTCCGCGGCCGCCAGCACGCCAATGTCACCGCCTACACGCGGCTGCGGCGCACCCAAATTTATCCGGGTATCGACCTGGTGTATTACGGCACCGGTCACGAGATCGAATACGATTTCGAAATCGCCCCCGGAGCCGACGCCTCGCGCATCCGCATGCGTTTCGACGGCGCCAACTCGGTGCGGCTGAACGATCAAGGCGAGATTGTTCTCACCTTCGCCGACGGCGAAATCACGCAGCGCAAACCGGTGGTGTATCAGCGCAGCGTCGAGGGCAAGATCGCTCCCGTTCCTGCTGATTACGTTCTCGAAAATGGCAGTACCGCGCGCGTGCGCCTGGGCCGGTACAACCGGAATGAAGCGCTGGTAGTCGATCCCACCATCACCTACAAGGCTTACGTGCAGGGGTCTTCTATCGACAACGTGGTGGCCATCGGCCATGATTCCCAGGGCCGCGTTTACATGACCGGCAACACCTTCTCCATCGACTTTCCAGTCACGCCGCAAGCCTATCAGGCAGACCTCGGAGGCGCGGCTGGCTCGGGAGTTCAAAACGTCTGGGTAATGCAGCTTGACCCGACGCTCGGTGGCAGCGCCATCGTGTATTGCACCTACCTCGGCGGCGAAGCGGTCGACACCGTGACGCAGATGGCCGTCGACGCCAATGGCGTCATGTTCATCACCGGATCCACCGATTCAGGCACCTTTCCGGTAAGCGCCAACGCATATCTGCCCACCTATTCGGGCAACATTCACGCCTTCGTGACCATGGTCGATCCGTCGCAACCGGGCGCGTCCGGCCTGGTGTATTCCACGTATTACGGCGGCTCGAATTTCGACTACGGGCAGGCGATCGCGGTGGCTAAAAACAGGATCTACGTCACCGGATTCACTATGTCCACCGACCTCCCGCTGGTGAATGCGTACCAGTCGGCGCTCAATGGCGCCTCGGATGCCTTCGTTGCGGAGTTCGATCCGGTCCAGAGCGGCAGCGCTTCGCTGATCGCGAGCACCTACCTGGGCGGATCCTACGACGATGAAGGCCATGCCATCGCGGTCGATTCAAACGGGCTGGTCTATGTCTCCGGGCAAACCTTCTCGTTTGATTATCCGACCACCGCGAGTGCCAACCAGCCGGGCTACGGCGGCGACGGCGATGGATTCCTGGCCGTCTTCAATCTGGCCGCATCCACGGCGACGCTCAACTACTCCACTTATTTCGGCGGATCGTCGGTGGAAGACATAAAGAAGATCCTGATTACGCCTGCCGGCTATGTGGCCATGACCGGCTACACCATCTCGCCCGATTTTCCAACCACCGTGGGCGCCTATCAGACGGCCTTCGGCGGGAACGGCAACGCCTTCGTTTCCGTCCTGAACCCGGCCGCGCCGGTCGGACTCGGCGAAGGCCTGGTTTATTCCACCTACTTCGGCGGCAACGGCGGCGAGGTCTCCTACGATCTGCACCAGGACGTCAACGGCCTTCTGTATTTCGGCGGCTATACGCTGTCCCCCAACCTGCCCGTGACCTCCAACGTGATGTATTCGTCGTCGGTGGGAAATTCAATCGACGGCTTCGTCGCTGTGCTGGATCCGTCGCAGCCTCCCTTCAGCTCGCACCAGTTGGTGTATGCAAGCTATGTCACCGGGCCGGGAACGCAGGTGGTTTACGGTGTCGATGTGGATCAGACCGGCGCAATTTATGTCACCGGCATCACCACCAGTAACGTGTTTCCGAACGCGACACCGGCCAACAACGCCGCCGTGAAGACCAGCGTGTTCGTGATGATCTTCACGCTTCCGTAACGTTCATTCACGTCTATTGACGGGTCAAATAGAGGTCGATGGCCGCCGCCGCCCGCCGTCCTTCCGCGATCGCCCATACAATCAAGGACTGCCCCCGCCGAGCGTCACCGGCCGCGAAAACGCCTTCCACCGAAGTTTGAAAATCCGGCGCAACGACGTTTCCACGCCCATCCAATGACACCCCGACCTCCTCAACCACACCCTCGCGCACCGGTCCCGTAAAACCCATCGCCAGCAGAACCAGATCGGCATCCATGGAAGATTCTTCGCCATCGCGGACGAAGTGCAGCTTTTCCACCACGCCACCGTTCCCCGAAAACCGCGTGGTGGCGATCGACCACGCGCGTCCTCCGCCTTCTTCGTGCGAGCTTTCCGTGCGCAGCTCATGCGGCCACATGGGCCACGGCGTCAACGCATCCCGCGAAGCCGGCGGCATCGGCTGTATTTCAAATTGATCCACGTTGGCCGCTCCTTGGCGATGGCAGGTGCCCACACAATCCGCCCCCGTGTCGCCGCCGCCCAGGATCACCACGCGCCGGCCCGACGCCACAATCTGCCCTGAAACCGCGTCGCCCGCCACCACGCGATTCTGTTGCGTCAGAAAATCCATCGCAAAGTGAATGCCGCCCAGCTCGCGTCCCGGCGCCGGAAGATCGCGGGGCTGTTCGGCTCCTGTCGCCAGCAGCACCGCGTCGAAGTCGCGCCGCAGACCCGCAATCGGAATTTCGCGGCCGACGTGCGCGTTGGTTTCAAACACCACGCCCTCCGCGCGCATTTGGTCGATGCGCCGGTCGATCGACGGCTTCTCCATCTTGAAATCCGGGATGCCGTAGCGCAGCAGTCCTCCCACGCGATCGGATTTTTCGAACACCGTCACCGCATGTCCCATCCGAGCAAGCTGCTGCGCCGCGGCCAGTCCTGCCGGTCCCGATCCGACGACCGCGACTCCTTTGCCCGTCTTTGAAAGCGCGGGCTCCGCCTGAATCCAGCCTTGTTCGAAGGCGTAATCCACAATCGACCGTTCAATTGCCTTGATGGCCACCGGCTGCGCGTTGATCCCCAGCACGCACGCCGCTTCGCACGGCGCAGGACACAGGCGGCCGGTGAACTCCGGAAAATTATTGGTCGAGTGCAGCGCCCGAATCGCGTCGCGCCAGCGGTCGCGATAAATCAAGTCATTCCAGTCGGGAATCAGGTTGTTCAGCGGACACCCGTGATTGCAGAACGGAACGCCGCAATCCATGCACCGCGCACCCTGCCGCCGCACCGCCTCAGCGGGAAAATCCCGGTAAATCTCAAACCAATCCCGCACCCGCTCATCCACGCCCCGCCGAGCGTGCGTCTCCCGCTCGAATTCCAAAAATCCGGTAGCCTTACCCATGGAATCGTGCTCTCATCCCCCCACCGCCGCTTCCCGTCGAGTTACCCCCATCACGCGCTTATACTCCCGCGGGAAAACTTTGACGAACCGCTCCACCATCGCGTCCAAATTTTCCAGAATCCGATTCGCCTGCGGACTCCCCGTTTCCTCCGCGTGCCGGGCGATCCAATACCGCAGATCCTTCACGTCATCAACCGCAAGCGTCTCCAGGTCAACACTCTCCCGATTGCACAGCGCGCCAGCAAATGCGCCGGTCGGATCCAGCACGTACGCGATCCCGCCATTCATCCCCGCCGCGAAATTCTTTCCCGTCTCGCCCAGAACGATCACCAGCCCCTTGGTCATGTACTCGCATCCGTGATCGCCGACGCCTTCAACCACCGCCGTCGCCCCGGAGTTCCGCACCGCAAACCGCTCGCCCGCGCGGCCGTTGAAAAACGCCTCGCCGGAAGTCGCGCCATACAATGCCACATTGCCAATCAGGATATTCTCCTCCGGCGCGAAGCGAGAACCGCGCGGAGGCCTGACCACCAACTTGCCGCCGCTCAACCCCTTGCCCGTGTAATCGTTCGAATCGCCTTCCAGCTCAAGCGTCACACCGCGCGCCAGGAACGCCCCGAAGCTCTGCCCGGCTGACCCGTTGAGCCGAATGTGAATGCTCTCCGGCGTTAATCCCTGGGCCCCGTGCCGCCGCGCAATCTCACCAGAAAGCATTGCGCCGACACTCCGATCCACATTGCGAACCGGCATCTCGATTTCCACCGGCCCGACCTGATCCAGCAACCCCAGCAGCTTCCGGTCGAACGCGTTTTCGATTCCATGATCCTGCGCGATCATGCATCGCCGACCCACCCGCGCCGGCGTCGTCGGATTGTAGAGGATCTGCGAATAGTCGAGCCCACGGGCTTTCGAATGTTCCACCGCTGCCCGCATTTCGATGCGATCCACCCGCCCGGTCATCTCCGCCATGCGCCGGAACCCGAGCTTCGCCATCCACTCGCGCACCTGGTTCGCCACAAAGAAAAAATAATTGATCACGTGCTCCGGCGTTCCCGTAAAGCGCGCGCGCAGCACCGGATCCTGCGTCGCGATGCCCACCGGGCACGTGTTCAGATGGCATTTGCGCATCATGATGCAGCCCATGGCCACCAGCGGCGCCGTTGAAAAACCAAATTCCTCCGCACCCAGGAGCGCGGCAATGGTCACGTCGCGCCCGGTTTGCAATTTTCCGTCAGTCTGCACCAGGATGCGCGAACGCAGGTCGTTCAGCACCAGCGTCTGCTGCGTTTCGGCCAGCCCCAATTCCCATGGAACGCCCGCATGACGAATCGAAGTGAGCGGTGACGCTCCTGTGCCGCCGTCGTGTCCGCTAATCAGAACCACGTCGGCATGCGCCTTTGCGACACCCGCCGCGACCGTTCCTACTCCCGCCTCGGCCACCAGCTTCACCGAAACCCGCGCCCGCGGATTCACGTTCTTCAAATCGTAAATGAGCTGCGCCAGATCTTCGATCGAATAAATATCGTGATGCGGCGGCGGAGAGATCAACGGCACGCCCGGAATAGCATGGCGCACTCGCGCGATGGTCTCATCCACTTTGTGCCCCGGAAGCTGCCCGCCTTCGCCCGGTTTGGCGCCCTGCGCCACTTTGATTTGCAGCTCGTCGGCGTTGACCAGGTAATGCGCGGTCACTCCAAAACGTCCGCTGGCGACTTGTTTGATGGAGCTGCGCCGGTCCGTGCCATACCGCGCTTCGTCCTCGCCGCCTTCCCCCGTATTCGACCGTCCGCCCATGCGGTTCATCGCGATCGCCAGCGTTTCGTGCGCCTCTTTGCTGATCGACCCGAACGACATCGCGCCCGTAGTGAAGTGTTTGACGATGTCCGCAGCCGGTTCCACCTCTTCGATCGGCACCGGCTTCGATGTCAATTTCAGCTCCATCAGACCGCGCAAGGTGCACAGATCGCGGCTCTGTTGATCGATCGCGTCCGTGTACTCCTGAAACGTCGCGTAGTTGTTGCCTCGCACCGCGTGTTGAAGCTTGGCTACCGTTAACGGATTCAGCAGATGATACTCGCCCGCCGCGCGGAACTGGTATTCGCCGCCCAACTCCAGCTCGGTTTCCGAATCCCGCTGGGGACGGAATGCGTGCGCATGCTTCAACCGCGCCTCACGAGCCAGCACATCCAGCCCGATGCCTTCGATACGCGAAGACGTGCCGGTAAAATAGCGGTCCACGATCTGCCGGTTCAGCCCGATGGCTTCGAAGCACTGCGCGCCGCGATAGCTCTGCAGCGTGGAAATCCCCATCTTCGAAAAAACCTTGAGCAGCCCCTTGTCGATCGACTTCTTGTAATTCTTCAGCGCCGTTTCGAACGTAACCTCCCCCAGCCGTCCGCGCTGCGCCATGTCTTCCAGCGTTTCAATGGCTAGGTACGGATTCACCGCGCTCGCGCCATAGCCGATCAGCAGCGCAAAATGCATCACCTCGCGCGGCTCGCCCGATTCGACAATCAGCGCCACCTGCGTGCGCGTGCGTTCGCGGACCAGGTGATTGTGGACCGCCGTCAGCGCCAGCAGACTCGGGATCGGCGCGTACACATCATCCATTCCCCGGTCAGATAGAATCAGCAGCCGGTACCCATCGCGAATGGCCATCGAGGCTCGCCGGCACAATCCGTCGAGCGCGCGTTCCAGGTCCCGCTCGCCGTCATCGGGGCGGAACAACGCCGGCAGCGTGGTGGCCAGAAAATCGCCCCAGCTTACGCGCCGCAATTTTTCCAGATCCAGATTGGTCAGAATCGGATGTTCCAGTTTCAGCGTGTGGCAATGCCGCGGCGTCTCTTCTAAAATATTCCGCTCGGTCCCGATGTAGCTGGTCAGCGACATGACCAACTCTTCGCGAATCGGATCGATCGCCGGATTGGTCACCTGCGCGAAAAGCTGCTTGAAGTAATGGAACAGCATCTGCGGCCGATTTGACAGACACGCCAGCGGCGTATCCACGCCCATCGACCCCACCGGTTCCTCTCCGTTGGTGGCCATCGGCGCCAGCAGAATCCGTAGGTCCTCTTCCGTGTACCCGAACGCGCGTTGCCGCGAAACCACCGTCTTCGGATCGAATCCGTAAACCCGCGGCGGCGCCGGCAGCGCATCCAGCGTGATCTGGTTTTCCTTCAACCATTCGCCATACGGATTTCGCGTGGCCAGCGCGTGCTTCATTTCTTCATCGGGAACCAGGCGGCCTTCTTCGAGATTCACTAACAGCATTTTCCCGGGCTGAAGGCGTCCCTTGTAGCGAACATTGTCCGAAGCGATTGATAAGACGCCGGTTTCAGACGCGAGAATCAGGTGATCGTCTTCCGTCACCAGGTATCGAGCCGGCCGCAGCCCGTTCCGGTCGAGCGTCGCGCCGATCCATTTTCCATCCGTGAACGCAACCGCCGCGGGACCGTCCCATGGCTCCATCAACGACGCGTGATATTCGTAAAACGCGCGCTTTTCTTCGGACATTGCCGAATCCGCATTCCACGCTTCCGGAATCAGCATGGCGATCACATGCGGCAAACTGCGGCCGGAAAGCGTCAGCATCTCCACCGCGTTGTCGAGTGAAGCAGTGTCGCTGCCCTCCGGCCGGATCACCGGCGCGATTTTCTTCACATCGAAATGCGGCGACTGGAGCACCGTTCCCAGCGATTGTTCTTTGATGCGAGCCAGCTCCACTGAGAATTCGTCCAGGCGGCGGAGCATGTCGCGGCAGAAATCGGCGTAGAGCCGACCGGCTTGCGTCACGACCAGCGGACGAGTGGACCGGTCCAGCAGCAGGACCCCTAAATTCTTCTCGAGATCCTGAACCTGCTGCGTCGCGGCGGATTGGCTGATCTGATTGGCTGCGGCGGCCCGGCTGAGGCTTCGCATCTGGGTTATGTCTCTAAAAAGTTTGAGGTTCTCGTAAGCCACTGAAATCAGCATACAATCAGATGTGCTTATATTGCAAGAAGATAAATTCTATTGACCTGATAATGTGGATGCGCTAATATTTTTCCATGCGCCGGCAAGGTCTCTATGATCCGCGCCACGAGCACGACGCTTGCGGCATGGGTTTCATTGTGAACCTGAAAGGTGAGAAATCGCACGGGATCGTCCAGAAAGGATTGGAGATCCTGGCCAATCTTCAGCATCGCGGCGCGTGCGGGTGCGATCCGGAGACGGGAGACGGCGCGGGCATCCTAATCCAGATTCCGCACGAGTTTTTCGCCCATGAGTTGCCGTTTGCGCTTCCGGAAGCCGGAAATTATGGCGTCGGAATGATGTTCCTGCCGGTGGAGCCTCGGGAGCGATTACTGTGTGAAGGAGCAGTGGAGCGGATCGCGCGAGAAGAAGGATTGGAAGTGCTGGGGTGGCGCGACACTCCGGTGGATTCCGACGCGATCGGACGGCAGGCGCGGGCAACGCAGCCTTATA
>Ga0206819_10125_pt1 | contig 23856 bp, 26 predicted proteins | sample Alteio_BWOrgCont_87_FD_152855 | JGI IMG/M metagenome (GOLD analysis project Ga0206819, IMG submission 152855) | Enriched cells from forest soil in Barre Woods Harvard Forest LTER site, Petersham, Massachusetts, United States -... | ecosystem: Environmental > Terrestrial > Soil > Temperate forest >... | reverse complement strand
CTATCAACGAGGTTGTAACTTGTAATGTTCACAGAATCGCAAGCAGTCACGGTGATCGAGCCAGGGGCGTCCCGTTACGAAGCTCTGGTTCGCGTTTCGCAAGCCATCGGAGTGCACCGAGACCCCGCCGAACTTTTTCAGGTTCTTACGGATGAGCTGCGCAAGGTGATCAAGTTCGACGCCATCGGCATCGTTCAGTACGACGAGTCGGGTAGGGAAATCGCCTGGCATTTGGCGGAAAGATGCAAGCAGATGAAGGAGGAGTCCTGCGATGAGATAGCGCCGGAGGAGACGATCCACTGGTGGGTATATCAAAACCAGAAAGCCATAGTGATTCCGTGCTTCGAGCGGGAGACTCGCTTTCGGCGCGCCATCGACCCCATCCAATCCTGTGGGATTCGATCCGGATGCGCATTTCCGCTCACCACCGTTCACCGACGCTTGGGAGTTTTGTTTCTGGGTAGCGAAGAGAGCGACGCGTATTCCGAAGAGGACATCACTTTTCTCTCACTTGTAGCTGATCAAATTGCTTTGGCGACAGACGATGCGCTGAATTTCGAAGCCTCGCGAAAGTCACAGGAGCGGCTCCAGTTCCTGCTTGATTTGACGAACAGCGTTGTTTCCACGCTCGATCTGCGCGAACTCCTGCGAAGTATCTCGGCGAATGTACGCCGCGTCATGCGATGCGATTTTGTGGGCGTCGGGCTGCCGGATAAGGAAAGCAAGACTCATTTACGGCTCTACGCCATCGATTTCCCCGAGAGCAAGGGGTTCATTCGCGAGGAAACGCTCATACCGATTGAGGGGAATCCCCCGGGACTCGTCTTTAGGACGGGCGAACCGTACGTCGGAACGATTCAGGATGTGGCTGATATTCCGCCGGATTCGCCGGCTTTGGCCGAAGGCTTCAGCGTGGGCTGCATCCTGCCGCTCGGCATCCGGGGGCGAGTGCGTGGCGTTTTGAGTCTCGGGCGTCGTGACGACAATCCGTTTGGCCCGGAGGACGTGGATTTTCTGGTGCGGGTGGCGAGCCAGATTGCCATCGCGGTGGAGAACGCGTTGGCTTACAGCAAGATCGCCGAGCTAAAGGATAGGCTCGCTCAGGAAAAGCTCTATCTGGAAGACGAAATCCGCAACGAGATGAATTTCGAAGAGATCGTTGGGAAGAGCGCTGCGCTAAGGCGCGTTCTGAAAGAGGTCGAGACGGTCGGTCCGACGGATTCTACGGTGCTGATCTACGGCGAGACGGGAACAGGGAAAGAGCTGATCGCGCGCGCGCTTCACAATCTCGGCCCGCGCCGTTCCAGCGCATTCGTGAAGCTCAATTGCGCCGCAATTCCCACCGGCCTGCTCGAAAGCGAGCTTTTTGGGCACGAAAAAGGAGCATTCACGGGTGCGATAGCGCAACGCATTGGGCGGTTTGAGTTGGCGAATCATGGCACCGTCTTTCTGGACGAGGTCGGCGAAATTCCGCTCGAGCTTCAGCCAAAACTGCTGCGCGTGCTGCAAGAGCGGGAATTCGAGCGCCTGGGCAGCACTCGAACGTTGCGGACGGATGCTCGCCTGGTCGCGGCCACAAACCGCGATCTGATGGCCATGGTCGAGGAGCAAAAATTTCGCTCTGACCTTTTCTATCGACTGAATGTCTTTCCGGTTCGCGTGCCGCCACTGCGTGAACGTCCCGAAGACATCCCCCTGCTTGTGCGCCATTTTACGCAGCAGTTCGCCCGGCGTATGAACAAAAGGATCGAGAGCATCTCTTCGGAGACAATGAACAGCTTGTGCGACTATCACTGGCCCGGCAACATCCGTGAACTGCAGAATGTGGTCGAGCGCGCGGTGATCCTGTCTCCGGGACCGGCATTGCAAGTGGCGCTTTCGGATCTAAAGCCGAACGGCAGCTCCGTATCAAAACTAAATGCGCCACCCCATCCCGAGGCGCAGGGAAATATGCAACGTGTTCTTGAAGAAACGGAGCGCAAGCAGATCCTGGCAGCGCTGGGGGAGAGCCGATGGGTGGTTGCGGGTCCTAAGGGCGCCGCGGCTCGGCTGGGGATGAAACGGTCCACGCTTCAGGTACGCATGCAGAAACTTGGAATATCTCGCGACAGCAAGCCAGCCTGAGTCCCAGAAACACCGTTTGCCGAGAGTCCATCCACTACTCCTTTGCTTTTCGACTTCTCGTTGCGATCTACTGCCACGGAATTAGCAGCACAGCCGAGTTCGCGGCAGCTGGGCTTTGGCACTGCGCGCTGAAATTGCAGCTTTACTTTTTCTATCTCCCACCTGCTTAAGCCTTTCCCGAGAAAACAGCACTTCATCATGCGATGGCATGGCATTTGCACTTCTCCAAGAACGAGAGGAAACGCAATGCTGCGAATCGTGATCAGCAACGAGCCGGTTGAGCAGCGCTGGATTCTGCAGGGACGACTAACGGCGCCGTGGGTCGCGGAACTCGAAACCGCTTGGAACAAGTCGCAGAGCGAGCACGACCCGAGGAAATGCGTGGTGGACTTGACCGACGTGACGCGTATCGATGAGCACGGCGAAGAGTTGCTCAAAACGATGAGGAAAGCGGGCGCCGAATTCATTGCGTGCGGGGTCTACGTGAAGCACGTCGTGGAAGTAATCGACGGCGAATGCAAGAGCAAATGAAGACCGCGACGACTGAAGCGCGTGAAACCGGTGGAGCGTGAGCGGCTGATCAAGAAGGGAGAACGCCATGATCACTTACGTCCTAATCGCGGTACTGGCGGTGCTGATTTTTCTCTGCTTGCCAGGTTTCGGCGAAACGACGCGCTGAATCGCGAGACAACAAACTTGTGGAAGTGAGACGGGAAATAAAGTCAAAGGGGGAATAGAAGATGAGAATACCGAAGAAAGCAGTTCTGGCAGTTTTATCGTTGCTCTTGCTAGCTTCTTCAGCGGCTTTCGCGCAAGAAGGACCGGCATGGGAACACGGTGAAATAAGCGTTCAAGGCACAGGCTTCTTCACCAAAGATTCACAAGGAGCCGGAATTTCGCAGCACGCAACGGATACCGGCGGGTTCCTCGTCGGCTATCGCCATCACTTCGATCGCTGGCTGGCAGCGGAAGCGAACTACGGATATGACCGAAACACCCAGCAGAACGTTACTGCCGGCGGGCCATTCAACGTTCAAACCAACGTTCATCAAGCGACGGCCGATTTGGTTGTGACCCTGCCTGGAAGCTACAGAGTTAATCCTTACGTCCTGGCCGGGGGTGGCGCGCTGGTCTTTGATCCTACGGGCAATCCGGGCCAATCCGTTACGGGGGCTCTCCGGCAGGCGGAAGCTGCATTCGTGTATGGCGGGGGGGTCGACTTCGCCGTGGCGAAGCACGTAGCGCTTCGCGCCGAATATCGCGGATTCGTCTACAACCGGCCCGACTTCCAACTGGCGGCATTGAACTCGAATGTTACCGCTCACACTGCTCAACCTTCGGCAGGAATCGTATTCCGGTTCTAAGTGCACCGCTCAGCTCGCGGCTTGTGCCGTTTGGCGGCACTGGCCGCGAGGAGCGGTAAGTAGCAGAAAGGAGTTTAATCATGCTTATAGCGCGCGCGACGCAAGGCGAAATTGAAGTTCAGGAACCAGCGGCAATCGGACCACAAGCACAGGGTGGCGTCGAGATCGAGAAGATTATCTTGCGTGCCCGCCAGATCCATCGGGAACACGGCGGGATTTTTGGCTACGACTTCGACGATTGGGCGCGAGCCTGGAGCGAGCCGCACGGCAGCAGTCACAACAAAAGTGAAGGAGCCTTCGAAAGCATCAAGGAATTGGCGCCAGAACTAAAGAAAGAGGTATTCGAGCCATGTTTCGGATGCGGAAGCTGACATCGCATACCTTCGCGTCGGCGCTTCTTTGCATGACAGCTCTGGCGCTATTGCGGGGCCAGAGTTCCGCGGCCCAAGAGCCGCTTACGCCGCCAGCGACGATCTCGGTTTCGAGGACGCTGGCGCAGGAGAATCTATTTCTGGGCAGTGTGCCGACCGGCGAATCTACAGAGGATGATCGCAGCGGAAGATCCTAACCGACGGCCCGTGGGAAATCATGGGGCTTCGTCGAGCCTTACTTGCGTAAAATCTTATGCTTCGTCGGAATTGACAACATCCAAACTGTACCAGCTGTGGGAATGAGTATCCCGCTTCTTGCAGTTAGTGCCCTTCTAAAAGCAGAAAGGGCCATTGAGGCCCTCGCTCTTTAGGCGAAACGAAGGTGTGCAGACGGCCACGCTTCGATACCTCGGTTGGACGTACGAGAGGGCGCTTATGACAAAAGGCGAATATTCGGCCTTTGAAGCTCTCAATCCCTTCTTCGAAGTCGTGCTGAAAGGGCTACGGGGGCTCGTCGATGACAAACACTTTTTCGACACGTTTGCCGAAGACGCACTCTACGAATCTCGCTATCACTTTCCGGGTTGGCCGGTGACGATTCGTGGGCGGGCCAATCTGATGGCCAGCCTCTCGGGATACGGCAAGACGATCAAGCTACACTCGAGCGACGCACTAGTTGTACATCGCTGCCAGGATAGTCGCGTCGTGATCCTTGAGTACGAAGTGCACGGCAAGATTCTTTCGAGTGGAGCACCCTATCACAACAGGCTCATTTCGGTCATAACGATTGAGAATAGAAAAATCGTTCGCTGGAGGGATTACATGGACTCTCTAGCTGCATGGACGGCGTTGAACGGCACCGACCAATCCTGAAAATCAAGCGCTCCGGAGCGGCTCAAAGTTGGCGTTCACATGCTAGGCTTCGTCGCCGAAACCTCGCAAAAAGCTGCCAACGCCTTTTCCCCGGGCTACGCAAAGGCGACGACCGATGTCGGCAGGGAACGCGGCTGGCCGCCAATGCCCGGAGGTAATTTCGAAGCTCAGCGCGGTCCCAACGGCGCGCTGCTGGTCGGCGGATGAAGTGGTCGACAAAATTCTCGGGCATAAGGAGGCCTTGGGCGGCTTTTCGCGGCCGTTCATGGTGAACGTCGCTTTTCTGCCTCATGTCGAGATGATGCGCGTGATCGATGCCATCGGTGAGCTCGTTGCTCCGGCCTTACGTCGCCAGCCAATCGCCTTGGCGAACGAGCACGGCAGCGGAGCCTAAACGGTAAAGTCAACGCCGCGTGCCTGGGCTTCCGCGACGGGCCTCGACAATTTCCAGGGCGCGCGCAATAAGCAGCCTTGTTTAAGTGGCTCAGAAGTTTAGAATTACCTCGTACATAAACCACTAGGACCGATCATGGCGAAACCAGTTTTGCTTAGTGTGGATGACGACTCCGATGTTCTGCGGGCGATCGAGCGTGACCTACGGGCAAAATACGGGGATGAATACCGTGTGATTGGAAGCGATTCTCCCGAAGGAGCGCTCACCCTTTTGAAACAGTTGAAGGTGCGCAACGATAGCGTGGCTCTGCTTCTTGCCGATCAGAGAATGCCTCAAATGGATGGTGTCACATTTCTGCAGGAAGGAATGCGAATCTTCCCTGACGCGAAGCGGGCATTACTCACGGCTTACGCCGACACGAATGCGGCAATCAGCGCCATCAATCAGGCCAATATCAACTACTTTTTCTTGAAGCCGTGGGATCCTCCCGCCGAGCACCTGTACCCGCAATTGGATGATCTGCTGGATGATTGGCGAGCTTCCTACCGGCCAACATTTGAGGGAATCCGGGTACTGGGGACACGCTGGTCGCCCCGGTCGTATGAGTTGCGGGACTTCCTGGCTCGCAACCGGGTTCCGTATCAGTGGATTGACGTCGAGCTTTCCGCCAATGACCCGGAAACCAAGCGCCTTTTGGAAGTGCTGGGTCCCGAGGCGGCTAGTCTTCCCGTCGTACTTTTCCCAGACGGTACTAAGCTTCTGGAAAGTGTCCCGGCGGAAGTAGCCCAAAGGGTTGGTTTGCGGACACGCGCGCAAACCAGCTTTTATGATCTGGCGATCGTGGGTGGAGGGCCGGCTGGTCTGGCGGCTGCTGTCTATGGCGCTTCGGAGGGCCTGCACACCGTCATGATCGAGCGGGAAGCTCCGGGTGGGCAGGCGGGAATGAGTTCCCGCATAGAGAACTATCTTGGATTTCCGATGGGTCTCAGTGGAGGCGATTTGGCCCGGCGCGCGGTGGTGCAGGCGCAGCGCTTTGGTGTGGAGATCCTGTCGCCGCAGGAAGCTGTTAACGTGCGAACCGAAGGGTCCTATCGCTTCATTAAATTGGCGGACGGAAACGAGATCTCCTGCCACGCGTTGATGATCGCGACCGGAGTGCAGTGGCGGCGACTCGAAGCTCCGGGAATCGATCGATTGCAGGGAGCGGGTGTCTATTACGGTGGCGGCGCGAGTGAAGCTCTGTCTTGTAAGGATGAAATTATCTACGTGGTGGGAGGAGCAAACTCAGCCGGTCAGGCCGCCATGAACTTCGCGAAGTACGCGGAGCGCGTGGTCATCGTCGTCCGAGGCGGCTCTTTATCGAGCACCATGTCGCAGTATTTGATCGATCAAATCAAGGAGACGCCCAACATCCAGCTTTGGCCGCACGCGACTGTTTCCGAAGCCCACGGCCAAACGCATCTGGAGGAGATTTCCTTCCTTTGTTCCGATACCGGCAAGATAGAGCGGGTGCCGGCGAGCGGGATGTTTATCTTTATTGGTGCTCTGCCGCGAACCGACTGGCTCGCGGACGTCGTCGAGCGGGACGAACGCGGGTTCATCCTGACAGGGCCTGACCTGATACGAGAAGGCCAGCGCCCCAAGGGTTGGGCGCTCGAGAGGGATCCCTTCCTGCTCGAGACGAATGTCCCCGGTGTTTTCGCAGTAGGCGATGTGAGGCATGGTTCGGTTAAAAGGGTGGCTTCTGGAGTTGGTGAAGGGTCGGTGGCCGTGCAGTTCATCCATCAATATTTGAGCAAGGTATAAATGGTCGAAAAATCGGAACTGCTTCGCGTCTCGGCATTCGCCGATCTGCCGGACGACCAGATCGAGTGGTTCATCGGCCATGCGGAAGAGCTACATCTCAAAACCGGCGACACCTACTTTCGCCAGGGTGACCCCGCCGACGCGATGTTCGTCGTCACGGAAGGACAACTACAGGGGCGAGGCGACATCGGTGGTGAAACGGTCGTGTTTTCAATGAAGCCGGGCGACGTGACCGGTGTCTTGCCCTTTTCGAGAATGAAGCAGTTTACGGTGAGCGCGCGGGCCGCCACCGACGCCACGGTCCTGCGCTTTCCTTCTTCTCTTTTCCCCGATCTTGTGCAGAGGATGCCAGAACTGACGAAACGTCTCGTCGGCCTGATGTCCGACAGAATTCGCGAAACCACTCGGATGGAGCAACAGCGCGACCGTTTGGCTTCCTTAGGAAAACTTTCGGCCGGGCTCGCGCATGAACTCAACAATCCAGCTTCCGCCGCCAAGCGTGCTGCTGGCCAATTGCGCGAAATCCTAAGGAAAATTCGGGATGCCAGCCACGAATTAGGGAGGCGCGATCTCAGCCCAGCCCAGAGATCGGAAATCGAGAAGCTGGAAGCTTCCTTCATTCAGCACGATGAAGTGCCGCTTGATCCGCTGGCGCTGAGCGACCTGGAAGGTCAGATTGATTCCTTGTTGCGAAGCCACGGCCAAAACGACCTGTGGCAATTGGCGGCGGACCTGGCGCGGAAAAATGTAAAGCCCGAGGCGCTCGAATCCATGTTCGCCACGCTGGATGCGGACACCGCCCGAGCCGCTCTGGTGCGGATTGCGGCTTCGGTCGAGGTCGCTACCCTGCTGAATGAAATCGAGAGCGGCACGTCGCGGATATCCGACCTTGTCAGTGCCATCAAGGAATACACATATATGGACCAGACTCCGGTGCAAAACGTCGATGTCGTGAAGAGTCTGGAAACCACACTGACCATCCTGAACCACAAGCTCAAACGCGGAGTGGCCGTTGAGCGTGACTACCAGCGCGTTCCTCTTCTCGTGAATTCATTCGGGAGCGAGCTAAATCAGGTGTGGACCAACATCATCGACAACGCCATCGACGCGATGAGTGGCAAAGGTGAACTTCGAATCAGAACCTATCGCGACGACAATTGCGTGGTAGTGGAGATCGCCGATAACGGTCCGGGGATCTCACCTGAGATACAGTCTCACATCTTCGAACCGTTCTTCACCACAAAGGGAGTCGGGGCAGGTACCGGGCTCGGACTCGACACTGCTTTGCGAATTGTGAAAAAGCACAGGGGCAGTATCCAAGTCAGCTCGAAACCTGGCGACACCCGTTTCCAAGTGTGGCTTCCCTTGGCGGGACCAACTTAGGACCGCTACATTTTCGTGCTGCGTTGCTTCCCGCCCGTTACTTGGGCAGAGCCTTGTCGTAAGAGATCTTCGATTTTCTTATCTAGATTCCGGGCGATTTCTAGCGCGTCGCTATTCCCATAAGGGGCTAAGAAGCTCGCCGTCCTTTCATAGGACAAATGCACGCCATCGGCGCGTTCATCCACAAGCACGGTAACCGGCGCGTAAGAACCAGCATCCGGAACATGCTTCGCCATTTCCTTCATGATGAGGGGATTGCCGATGATGAAGCGGACAATTTTAGGAGTATCCATGCCAGTTTCTTTGCGGATTAGGGCGCCCTGGTCCAGTTCCATGAACATCATGAGTCCAGTCCTGCCCAGACCTTTCTGAACCACGCTCTCCATTTCCCCGAACGTCCGTGCGCCAGCTGTTGCCTTCCCGAATTCGGCAATATCGGGCGTTCCAACGGCGGCCCTGAGCGCCTCCACAACCTTCTCGAACGGCTTCGAAGAGATCACGCTGACACGTTCGACCTCGATTTTTGTAATAGCCATTATCTCTCCTTGAGCAGCGCATTCTTTTCGGCATCCCCCTTCGGGACGCATCTCGCTGGAGGCTTTTCTTAGCTGAGCGTCGTGCTCTGAAAATGGACAAGGCGGATTGCCGCACCCTCTTGGGCATATACGGCGACGAAGCGAAAATGCGTTTTGGATTCCTTAACGTTGCGACATTGCTGAAGCCGAATGAAAGGCAAAAGAAAGAATCTTGAGCCGCTCGAAATCCCGCCACCGCGTGGACTGATGCGCTCCGGTTCTTCATTAGACTCTCTGAACAGGCCAAACGATCAAACAGATAACCAATATCGTGCACAGCATTCCGTATCCAAACATCGTTGACCTCCTCACTTTTAATAATCGCTAAGCTTAAGCAGGTTTAGGCTGCGTCGATCTGTTCAGCGAAGCAGCACGGCTCTCGCGTCAAGCGAAGCTCCCCCTCAGGCACCGAGAAAAATGTTCATTTACAACCTTTGCTACGGTCGGCCTTGTCTTTGGCCTTAGCTTCAGCTGCGGTTAGCCATTCCAAATTGCTGATATCTAATGTTCGTGTTTGGCATTTCGACCCTCACGCTGTTTGGTACTGGTTTGTTCGGGCCGCGAAGAATGAGGCTACGAGCGGTGGGTTGCGGTTCTTCTGCATCCTCTGAGAAGGAGACTAGCGTCCCGCACACTTCCAGGAAAGAGAATTCGGGGCAGACTTGGACGGTATCACACGAATCAGGCGGTTCGCCGTTTCTTTATCGCATTGTTAGCCGCCCGCTGGACTTACGGGACTTCCGCCCCAATTGGGAAAATCGAGCCTATCTTTCTTGAGAGCGTGCAGAGCGTCCAACGCTTCCCTGATTGCGATCTTTTCGACTGCACGCCCCGCGGTCCTCGACAGTACTTCCAGCCGTATAAGTATGGCTCTCTCTGCCACGTCAACCTTGTCGTGCAGGTTTCCCGCAGGAATCTCCGAAACCGCGTCTAAGTACGGCAACTGCCATGTTGGGAACTTTACGTCCATAGACACCCCACCCTTCTATTGTTTGCGAATTATTTGCTGATGGCCCGAAGTGCTCTCTTTACCCACCAGCGTCGTCGTTAAAAATCGCGATAGCAATGGATTGAGGAGAGAGGCTAACTGTACAAGGCTGTGCGAACGCCGTCCATACGCCTAAACCCGTAGGGAATTCAGAATGGCCAATACCGAGGAACGCATCGCAGGCGCACGCGTCCAACCTGAATGAAGGATGTAATTTCGACGTTGAAGAGCAGGCGCAACGAACTCGCACTCGAACTTGGCCGCATCGATAAAGCCATCGCGATTCTCTCAAATGGCAACGACGGCCAGGGCAACGCGGTACGTGCGCACGCATAAAAGGTGATGTCGGCGGCCATGAAGGCAAAGATTCGTCGTGGTGTTCGCAAAGCGTTCTTGCCGCGCAAGCGCGAGGTCGCAAAAGCGAAGAACTGACGAATACTTCAGTAGTGCTGCCAATAGCGCAGAAAGCGGCGGCCATCGCTCCGGCCAAGGGGGTCGCTGGGCTCGCGTAAATCGATGTGGTTGCTCACAAGCCGTGTGGACGAGGTTGACCTGGCCGTGGATCTCAGTCCTCGCTGGGTACGAGGTAGTAGCCGGGCCGCGACCGAATTGTCAATCCCCGGTGATCCAGCACTTCCACTCTGATCTCGTGATATCCGCCTGTCTCGGTTCCAGTCAGGCGATAGCCCAGCACGTATTGCGCATGCAGTTCGCCACCGATCTTGTCGATTGCCGGTTCGATCGAGCTGTCACGGAATGTGGACTGGTACAGCCCGCCGGTGGCCGCCGCGGCGATTTCGATCGGGTGGTCGCGCAGTGGGGCACTCGCGTGCTTTGCTGCCCAAATGGCCGGCGCCGCGAGGTTCATGTTCCCGGCACGCAGAGCCTCGGTCGTGGGCGTCTGCGGTGTGCCCGGCATGGGCGACAAGGCAAAGGTTCCAGGTGGCGTGGCGGACGGAGAAGCCACTTGCTCTTGCGGACCGCGCAGCTCCGCCGCAGTGGAAGAGAGACCGACCGAGTAGATCGTAATGTTGGCGAATTGCGCCTCGCGTATCACCTGACCGAGTTTTTCTTCGCTGCCGGTATCGGCGTCCTCCGCAAGCACCACGATCACATGGCGGCGCGAAGACGAGCGGGTGCCGAGTAGAACCGCGGCCTCGGACAACGCGTCGTAGAGGTGCGCTCCTGAGCTGCCCGCCTGGATATTTCCGACGGCCTTTTCGATCGCATCGTCGTCGCTCGTGAAGTCCAGCAGACGGTCCACCTCATCGTTATAGCCGATCAGGGCAGCCTCGCCGTCCGCGCCCAGCACGGATTGAGTGAAGAGAATCCCTGTGCGCCGGACAGCCGGAAGCAATGCTTCGAGGCGCGAACTAGTCTCCACTACGATCGCCACCGAAAGCGGCGCGTTGCCAATGTCAATGCTCTCGATGGTTTGCTTGACACCGTTGTCGTAGACAAGAAAATTGCCTTTCGTGAGACTCAGAACGAGTTCACCCTGGGAGTCAGTCACCACGACGGGCGCGTCCACGACTTTCACCTTTACGCGAATGGACGCCTGGTCTGTAGACCGCTGAGCCGTCTGGCCGGGAGTCGGGACGATGGGAGCCGTCTGAGATTGGGCCTTGATATTGTGGGTGATCACAAGAACCAGACACAGCAGCAGCGCTCGGATTCCCACTTGCAGCTTCTGTGCTGGCTTCATCGCATTCGTCATTGGCACCCCCTCTGGGGTATTCACCCGACATACCCTAAGCAGATGGCCTGAGAGCCTCTGCACTTATTCAGAATAGAGGGAGGGAGGGCAAGTGTCTGTCCTCTATGGCACAACTTCAATCCTGTCATGGCAGACAGATAGACAGCTTACAAGGCTACGTCCCAGGAAACGGCCTTCTCGGGAGTTGGAGATTCTCGGCCCGCCTGCGCGATTGAGGAGGCAACGACGGTCCGAGCGGAGCGCCGTAACATCCCATGAGTAAGTGGATGCTCTTAAAGACACGCGAGATGGATAACCGCCCCACAGATCGCACATTCGTGAGACCGTGCAATCAGTAGGGACGCGCCAGCCGAGATTTTTTCCGAGCTCGCTGCTAGCTGGATCGACTCCATGGTTTGGGACGCGGAGGGGGACACATGCGGAAGATTGGGACTTACTTAAGGTCGTGCTTAAGGTCGTGCGTGTCCGTGTCCGTGTTCATTGCATTGCTCCAGGTTTCTGCAATCGGGCAAACCGTTGGCCCGGGCCTCGCCGCCGAGAAGCTCAGCGGGGATATGATGGCGCTCAGCAACAAAGCGCTCGCCGGCGACACGCAGGCTCAGCTTCAACTCGGGATTGCATTTCAATTTGGTCAGGGCATGGACAAGAACCTCGAAGAAGCGATGCATTGGTATCACGTCGCTGCAGACCGAGCTGATCCCGTAGCTCAGACCAACCTCGGATATTTATATGAAACCGGCGCTGCGGGTTCGGGGAATGAGGGCGAAGCCGCAAAGTGGTACTTGCGAGCGGCGGTTTCTGGCTTCGTTCGTGCGCAATTCAATCTGGGCGTCCTCTATCTTCGCGGAGCCGGAGTGGAAAGAAGTGCCGACGAAGCTGCGCATTGGATTGGGGAGGCCGCCGACGCGGGATGCCCGAAAGCTGTGGCTGCTATGGGCTATTTGTACGCGAATGGTTTGGGAGTGCCGCGCGATGTGCGCAAGGCGCAAGAACTCATCCGAAAAGCCGCCAAGAAAAACGATCTCACACGCTGCGGAATCAGCCGCAAAGCGGTTACTGAAGCAGAGGCGCCAGGTCGATATTCCCTCAAAAAACGGTAAGCAGTGGCAAACTTCGTTAGGTTCTTCCACGACCACATTCGTCGGGCTTTTGTAACCTCGTTTCGTAGTTAATTTGCCTTAAAATAAAAGATTACAGCTACACACTCCGGACATGACATGGCTTTTCTGTTTCCATAAGGCGATCGGTAAAAGCTAAAAAGACTGGGAATTCGGGGAAGTCGTGTACTGCGGCAACGACACCACAACGAACACTACTTTATACATGGTAAAGCTTGATAGCGGAAAAGAAGGGAAGCTATCAGGGGGCGAATTATGGCCCGTGCGTTAGCACTCTTCAAAGCGCGCGCCTTCCTAACATCCTGTTGTTAGCAATACGATTCGTCGGCACGAGGAACACGCCACCACCGGCAATCACGACGCCTTTTCCACTAGTTCCGTCCGATTCGTGACGCCAGCAGTGCGAAACATTCTGAGTAAACGATTTTGTGTGCGTAACGAGACAGATGCTCATGCGCGCTTGCTTTAACATGGCCTCAAGGTTGGGAGCCGACGGCTCTCGTCTAGATTCGGTCTTCCACAAAAGGAGTACCAAAACATGAACAGACCAATATTTTATCGCCTCGCGCTATTGGCCGGGGCTGTGCTAACTATAGCCTCGGTTGGTTCGGCAAAAACCTACCATATGACCTCCATGACAACCGTGCCGGCGGCAGCGGGCGAAGTGAACGTCGCGAAGGAAAAGAATGGCAACATCGAGGTCGATGTAAGCGTTATGCATCTGGCGAAACCGGGCATGCTCACTCCTTCTGCAACCAGCTACGTTGTTTGGTTTGAGCAGGAAGGTTCTCAGCCGCAAAGTCAGGGGCAGTTGCGGATCGGCGACGACCTCAAGGGCGAGCTAAAATCGACAACTACTCTCAATAATTTCAGAGTGATTATCACGGCGGAGACTGACTCAGAGACGAAATCGCCGTCAGACCAAGTGGTTCTGCGAGCGACAGTGCAGCAGTAAAAGACGGTCACCCGAAGGTCAGGTCCAAGTAAGGTCCTGGAATGATTTGGTTCGGAGCGCGGAGACGATTAGCGAGAAGGGACTGGCCCGAGGCCAATGGAGAAACGACCATGAAACGCACCTTCCAATTCCCCGACTGGGAGCCTCAATACAAAGCCACCTTCTTAGAAGTTGACAAGGCGAAGCTTCTCGATCGAATTGCCGCCGCCGAGGCAGCCATCCATCGGAGGATGGGAGCGATGCTTGGCTGCGGCAACGGAGTTAAGGAACGGCAGGCAATCGGAAAAGCGTTGTCAGCATTAAGCGTTCTCAAAGAAACAGCTTTTGTATGATCGTAGCTCCGCACCAATCGTGGATCCAAGGATGGGTGCGAAGCTTTTGCAATTGTTTGCGCACATTTTCTTCGACGTCTTGGAAGGCATAGAAGAAGGATCGAGAAACGACCGCGGTTCCGGTGCGATTCTCGACTCGCGTGCGCAAATCCTGTTCGCTGGTGTGCATCAATCCGCAATCCGTATGATTGATGACCATAATTTCCTCGGTGCCCAACAGAAACACCAGCGGACTACTACGGCAATACCTGCCGAAGAAGGCGGATCTGTCCTGCTACTCGCAGTCGGACGGGGGAAAGTGGGCAGCTCTTAGCTGAAGAAATCAGTCTTGTGAATCCGGCGCCAGCAGGAGGATCTTCCCGATGCCGCCTTTCTCCCCTAGCACATGTGCTTCTGCCGCATCACGCAACGGCATCCGGCGACCAATAGGCAAAACGAACCTGCCATCGCGCACGTCATCGGCAAACTCGCGCACCTTGGATGGATCAGGCTGCGCGCGCACGCGCGTAATCTTCACTGTCGGATTTTTGGCCGCCGCGCTTTCCGGCAGCACGGCGGTATAGCCAAAGGAGCCGCTCTTCTTTACCTTCGCGATCAGCTTCGCGGCAACCTCACCGCCGACGGTGTCTGCAATCGCATCCACTTGGGGGAATTTTTCAATCGCTCTATCGTCATCAATCGCGAGCACGTCAGAAGCACCAAGGGAGCGGGCGTCATTCATCTCTTTCGCGCGGACACCTGCAATCACCTGCGCGCCTATCTTCTTCGCCGTATGCACTGCCGCGCGCCCAACACTGCCCAGCGCTCCGGTTATCAGAACAACCTGTCCCTTTTTCACGTTTGCCGCGAGGCGCACAAGCTGTTCTCCCGTGAGGGAAATGAGCGGGATCGCGGCCGCGTCCGCCAGGTCGACGCCATCCGGCAGATGGGTCACGTCCGAATCGTCCACTGCCACCAACTCGGCATACGTCGCCCAGGATAGTGCAAGAACGCGGTCGCCGGCCTTGAAGTGCTTCACATTTGCGCCCACCACCCGTACCACGCCACTGACGTCGCGGCCCAGGATCGCCGGAAACGACAACGGAGAATCCTTCTGCCGCACCCCTGAACGCAATTTCCAGTCGATCGGATTGACGCTCGCAGCGGCTGCCGCGATCAGTACCGTACTTCCGCTAATCTGCGGTTCGGGAACGTTCTCTTCAAATTTGAGCTTCTCGGGACCGCCATACTCATGCAGCACCACTGCCCTCATCACGTCTCTCCCAGGTCCGCCCGCAGAGCTTCAGGCATATATCTGACGAGATCATACTCCGCCCGAGGCCTCATTTGACGAAGTCTGGCCCAACTCCCGTGTGTTCGGCAATTCGGAAGCTATCCATGAAAACTCCGTGGAGCCGTGAAGGTATTCTGACTTGCAACAGGACCTATCGTAAAACATTACGGCATGGACGCCTGCGGTTGACAGTTCCAGAGAGTGGCCTAGGATAATAGGTTTGGTCCAAAGCGCTTTGTCCCGACGCGCTTCTTGTTAGCTGTCGACCTTTTTGTTTCGATGACGGCAATAATTTTCCGATTCGTTCGAGGAGCCTAAAGTATGGAGAAAGAACTCAAAACAACATCAGCATCCACTTCCGGCAGTTCAACCGAAGCGAAATGTCCCTTCGGTCACGGAACGGCCGCTCGCAGCAATCGTGACTGGTGGCCCACCCAGCTGAGTCTTCAGATTCTGAATCAACATGGGCCGCAATCCAACCCGATGGGCAAAGAGTTTGATTACGCCAAGGAATTCAAAAGCCTCGAGCTCAATGCGGTCATTAACGATTTGCGCGCTTTGATGACGGACTCACAGGACTGGTGGCCGGCGGATTTCGGCCACTATGGCGGCCTGATGATCCGCATGGCGTGGCACAGTGCAGGCACTTACCGCGTGGCCGATGGCCGCGGCGGCGCTGGCGGGGGGCAACAGCGGTTCGCTCCCCTGAATAGCTGGCCAGATAACGTGAACCTCGACAAGGCGCGGCGCTTGCTCTGGCCGATCAAGCAGAAATACGGGCAGAAAATTTCCTGGGCCGATTTGATGGTTCTCGCGGGCAACGTCGCCCTCGAGTCGATGGGGTTCAAGACGTTCGGCTTCGGCGGCGGCCGGGTGGATACCTGGGAGCCGGAAGAGCTTTACTGGGGTCCTGAAGGAACGTGGCTAGGCGACGAACGCTACAGCGGCGAACGCCAACTGCAGCAGCCTCTCGCCGCGGTCCAGATGGGGCTCATTTACGTCAACCCGGAAGGGCCCAACGGCAAACCCGATTTCATTGCGGCAGCTCACGACATCCGCGAAACATTCGCGCGCATGGCCATGAATGACGAAGAGACCGTGGCGCTGATCGCCGGCGGCCATACTTTCGGCAAGACACACGGCGCCGGCGACCCGTCATTCGTGGGCCCGGCGCCCGAGGGCACGCTGATCGAGGATCAAGGTATCGGTTGGAGGAGCAAGTATGGCAAGGGCTTCGGCGGAGACACCATCGGCGGAGGTCCCGAAGTAACCTGGAGCCAGACACCCACAAAGTGGAGCAATTATTATTTCGATAATCTCTTCAAGTACGAATGGGAGCTGACCAAGAGCCCCGCCGGCGCACATCAATGGAAAGCGAAGAACGCGCCCGCCAATGTCCCGGACGCGCACGATCCTTCGAAGAAGCATGTGCCGACGATGCTGACGACCGATCTCTCTCTTCGCTTCGACCCGGCCTACGAGAAGATTTCGCGGCGCTTCTACGAGCATCCGGATCAGTTCGCGGACGCATTCGCCCGCGCCTGGTTCAAGTTAACGCACCGTGATATGGGTCCGATCGCGCGCTATCTCGGCCCACTTGTACCCAAAGAACAGCTGATCTGGCAAGACCCGATTCCGGCCGTGAATCATACGCTGATCGGCGAGGCGGATATCGCAGCTCTGAAGGCGAAAATTCTCGCCTCCGGACTTACGGTATCGCAGCTCGTTTCGGCTGCGTGGGCCTCGGCATCGACTTTCCGCGGTTCGGACAAGCGCGGCGGCGCCAATGGCGCGCGTATTCGCCTCGCCCCGCAAAAGGATTGGGAAGTGAACAATCCACCTGAGCTCGCAAAAGTGCTGCGGACGCTCGAAGGGATACAAAAAGAGTTCAACAGCGCACAGACGAACGGCACTAAGGGCAAAAGGGTTTCGCTTGCGGACCTAATCGTCCTGGGCGGCTGTGCGGCGATCGAGAAAGCCGCCAAAGACGCGGGCATGGACGTGCAAGTTCCCTTCACAACGGGCCGCATGGATGCGTCGCAGGAACAGACCGATGCTCCCTCCTTCGGTCCTCTCGAACCCAGCGCGGACGGTTTCCGCAACTACTACCGCGATACGCAACTCATGGCGCCAGAGGAAGCCCTGGTGGATCGCGCGCAATTGCTGAAGCTGGCCGCGCCCGAGATGACCGTTCTCCTGGGCGGCCTACGCGTCCTGGGTGCGAACGCCGGGAATTCCAAACACGGCATCTTCACCAAACAACCCGGCAGGCTGACGAACGACTTTTTTGTCAATCTGCTCGACATGCGAACGGAATGGCAGCCCGTTGATTCCACTGGTGTCTATGAAGGACGCGACCGCAAGACCAAACAGCTGAAATGGACCGCCACGCGCGTCGATCTGATCTTCGGTGCGCACTCGCAGTTGCGCGCACTCGCGGAAGTGTATGCATCCAGTGACTCGAAAGAGAAGTTTGTAAAAGACTTCGTGGCCGCGTGGAATAAGGTGATGAATCTCGATCGCTTCGACCTTGCAACTGCGTGAGCTCGAAGTACAAAGAGCAACGAATCGAAGAAAATGGCGCGACCCGAGGGACGACCTTAGAAGGCTCTTGACCTATGCCACGGCCACTACACCCAGCAGATTCCCCTGTCCTGTTAGAGTACTTTCTTTCCTCGGCAGTCTCGCACCCGGCCCCAGTCAGTCGCCGTGCGGCTTACGGGGTCGAGAAAATCGTAATATCCTGGCCGTCTTTGACGGATTCGTAGTCAGTTTGCCAGCAATCACCTTGGCGGCCAACTCCGGTTAGTTTCAGTAAATGAAAGTCGCTGAAGGGTGGTTAACGGGAGGCTCGGCGGATGCCCGGAGCATTTTTAGTATTCAGTTTGGACCTTGCGAAAAGACGGAGAAGCACCGACCCGGAACCGAGATTCAAGCGGCGACCACCTCCCTGGCCAGAGGGGCGCCCGGCATCGTGCTCATAATCAGGTACCATTGTTCAAGACGGTGAGCGGTCAAAGGACACAAAATGACTGAGAACTGTACGGACAATCATTTGATCAGAGCGATTGACGCTGACGACGCTTTGACCGATGAACTTATCGCAATGGTGCGGCATACCGGATGTCCGGACGATGAGAATGTGCGTGAAGCTCGTTATGACTTAGCCACAGAATTTATCCATAGCGACGCGGTTTACGCCGCGCTCAAACTTCCGCCCAGAGCCCGGCGGGCCCGACTAAATGCACTTTGGCGTGAATGGCAAAACAAATTTCAGACCCCAGAAGGCCAAGTAGAAGAGAAAACCGTTCTGGCAGAGATGAAAAAGGCCGACGAACAAACAGTGGGAGTCAAGCCATGAAGGAAACAATTGTTCGTGGAATCTCGGCGCGATCTTTGAAGAGTCTCCGCTTTGCAGTGCACGACAAACTTCGCGGCCTGTGCTTGCAGTTGAAATAATTTACCGCAGTCATCATTTCGTTGTGGATTCTGGTCAGCGGCGATAATTCTCACCCCCAAAAAGTCACTTTCCGACAACCCAGAACGACCTGGTCACTCAGAAGCGACCAGTAGGATACGGGCTCCGTTCGCGCTGGATGGCCGGACAAGGTTTGCCGTCATGTCCTTTCGCCCTATGGTGCTTGATTTCGATGTAAAGCTGCTCTCGTTGTGTTTGTACCTCCGCTCGCGCCTGTTCACTGCGTAGTAGAGCAGGACTCAAAGTATTCAACTTATTGTTCAAAGCAACGAGTTGACTCACAAGGTCGTCTTTCACTTCGCAATTATTCCCCGTTGTCATGTGGTTAATCGTCATGCTTATTAGATGCATAATATGCCTCGGTAGTCCGAGGCATGATTAACCATCGGCGGCCTGAGACAAGGCCCGGAATACACTTGGAGTCGGATGTAATCGATAGATGAAGTCGCTTCTGCTGATGGTCGAATGGCCCGCCCAAGTAGCGGCTGGTCGATATCGCACAAACCTACATTCAGTCCCGTCAGCCAAGACAAGATTTCCGGCTGATTCCAACTCACGCGACGAATCTCAATCACGAGCCCATAGACGCGAAACCTGTTAGCTTATCTGCCAAGCCTTCCCGTATTTTTTGCCGGATCTAGGTGCGAAGAACAAGGCAAGGCCTCTGCTCCAATCGCTGCTCCGACACCAAATGCAACCGTCGACCTCATTGTGGATCTCCGTGCGCGTACACCTGAGCCTATATTCAACAATGCCAGGAATCGATAGGGCGAACTGCGTGCGCCCATACCCTAGGCTCCGAGGCGTTGGGCGGATGCTGATGCCCAACAACAGTCGAAAGCCTAAGGCTGGGCGGGTGGTCGCCTGTCGCCTCAGTGACGATTATTTATGGTCTGGTTGAGACTGGTGACCTGCCTGATAGCCGGTCTCGTAAGCTTTCTGGTCGTCGTCTTTCTTGAACTTCCTTTTCTTGGAGTGGTCACGGTTATGCGCGCTGTCGTCGCGCCCGTCGCGCATGCCGACCTGGTAGTTCTTGTTTTTCGAATAATCCTGGTCGTGCTGTTCCTGTGGTGACGCAGACGCCGCCACCCGTGCCGTGCCCCCGGTGATACCGATGCATAGAGTCATCGCTACAATCCACACGCATTGCTTCAGATTCATTGGTATTCGCATAAGTCCTCCATTCCTCTCATTGTTTTCACCTGTTGGCATTTCTGACCGAACGATTCGCCCATTGGCTATTCTTAGCGTTTCTCCCCGCCTCCGCCTGCGTGGCCGCGCCCATCGCGCACTTCATTTCCTTTGAATTTGGCGACCTTATCGAGGCGCTTTGACGGCTCTGGCTTGTCGCCAACCCTTGGCGCTGGGCCTCTATAGCCGTGGTCTGGGTGAAAGCGGTTATTCACGTGTCCGTGGAAGGTTTCGGGGCCATGAAACCACGGGCCAGCGCCGACGAACGCACCACCTGAAAACCATTCTGGGCCGTAGTAGCCGTAGGGCGCGCAGCCATAAGGAGTTGTGTCATAGTAGCCATAAGGGCATGCAGGAGCGGCTCCAATGTCGATGCCCACCCTGATCTGAGCCTCCGTTTTGGGAGCGCTCACCGTAAAGCACATTCCAACGACAGCAACTAGTGCTAGATATTTAAGCCTGTTCATAAGCCTATCCTCCGCATTCGCTTGTGTCCTCACCATGCACCTTCATTGTGGACGGAGCGAACACCAGAGTCTGTCCGCAATAACACACACTGAAGTTTGTGCTTTGCATTGGGACGACGGTCCATAAGCTCCGACTTGGGAGCCAACTCAAGATCGATGTTCTCGGGAAATCATGCCGTGGTCAGTTGCGGCGCATTGCTGAGGTCAAATGGAACCGTGAAGATCTATTCGGGTGGCAGATACGCTCATTCGTCTCCGACCAGGATCAGAGCAGACTGAAAAATGAATTTGGCACGAGTCTTGTGCTCACACCGCAATGCCCTCAGGGGCCTATTTTCTTGGCAAAAAGAGAGCTAGAGGCTGGCGTCGGCACCGCTCCAAATCGCACAGGAAGCCCGGCCTGGCATTGGGTTGCAGAAATCTCTGCCTGTGGGAACTCAATCAAAATCGAAATCGTTTCCATTGCAATGTTTCGGCAATCTGCTGACCCTGGCCTTTCACATAAGCACCTATGTCAGCCGGCTCTGGATATTCGGGTTCGGATTCATCTTCCTGTTTAGGTTTCATTAGCAACTGCAAAGCAGTCCAGATAATGAACAAGATGACTGCGGCTAGAACCTCATACCAATGCCATTGAAGTGCTTGCATCTCGATTCTCCGCGCGTGGTTCTTTTTAACGTGATGGATGGAAACCAACGACCGCGATATTTCTAGGAGCCGCCATCCCCGCAGCTTCCCCCAACCTCGGAGGCATAATCGCCGCGCGGACGGCTCCGGCCAAATGGGCCTTTGGCGCCAGACTAGAAAGTACTCGAGTTGTAGTACACGCGCAGTGGTTGAGCACCGGCTTCGACAAAAGGGGCCGCCGGCTGGCTTTGACTGGTAAAGTCGCCACATAGCGCGCACGGCAAAGCTCACACTGATTCAGAATGGGATACCCATTGGAATCGAGTGGAATCGAGCCGGCCACGCTCGAAGGTTGGAAAAGCTGGCCACGACAGGAACCTTTGTTCCGGTGACGCTGCACGCAGGCCTCGACGCGGCGCCCCGTATATCTCTCGGTGAACCGACCCGTCTGATCTCTGTTTATTACCGAGGCTATTGTTTGCTTTCATGGCAGAAAAGCAAAGAAAGCAACTTACCGTGTTCCAAGAGCGCACACAGCACCGCCAGCCTCAGAGCGGTGCCAGCGAAAGCGTGGGCTTTGATTTTCTAAAATCAAAGCGGATAATCATGCCTTCTAAGGACTTACAGCCTTGATTTCGCAAGCCAGGGCCCCCATGTCTGGCGTCGTTTTCAAGTGGAATTTGCGCCGCGTGTCATGGAAAGAATGCCAAGGGAAAGGGCCCCGCGGCCTCTGAGCCTGTTCAGCCATGCATCGTTCGCTGTCGCGCCGGTGCCGTCATTGTTCTGATCATTAGTTCTGCGCGAGACGACGAGCGATTGCTGCGAGCGCAGATGAAAGACCGAAACGTGTCCCATTCGGGACACGGTTGCACCTCGCTCTGACCGTACAATATGAGGGTGAAGGTTGCGATGAGGCGAACGAAACATTCGAATAAGGCAAAATCTCATCAACTGGTTTTCGATGCCCAAGCTTTTCTCGATTCGGCTGGTCTGTCGCGAAGGATCGAGGAGTTTCGGAGAAAAGAATCCATCTTCGCACAAGGCGATTCCGCCAAGGATGTGCTGTACATTCAGCAGGGCGGCGTGAAACTTTGTGTAGTCAACGAAGCTGGTAGAGAGGCTGTTGTGGCGATGCTCGGGCCGGGGGATTTTTTTGGGGAAGGGTGTCTTGCGGGCCAGCAAAAGCGAATTGGTTCGGCTATCGCAATGACACCCACCACAGTGCTAGCCATTGATAAGAATGAGATGATTCGCGTTCTCCACTCAGAACACGGCTTCTCCGATCGGTTCATCTCTTACATGCTTTCCAGAAACATCCGAGTGGAGGAGGACCTCATCGATCAGCTCTTTAACTCCACCGAGAAACGACTGGCTCGCACGCTTCTGCTTCTCGCCCGCTACGGAAAGCAAGACCAACCACAAAGAGTGCTGCCCAAAGTGTCGCAAGAGATGCTGGCGACAATGATCGGCACCTCCCGTTCCCGCGTTAATCTTTTCATGAACAAATTCAAGAAACTGGGCTTTATCCATTACAATGGTGGAATAAAGATCCACAGTTCGCTCTTGAGTGTGGTCCTGCACGATTAGCCAGTAGGCAAGCCAAGCAGCAATCACCCGTTATCAAAGGCATCTATAGAAACCATCGAATGGCGACTCCGGCATGAGCAAGGCCCGTCGAGCCTTGCCGACACCAGTCGGAGGAAGTTTACACTGCTGCTGCTGCTGCGACCGCTTCGCCCGAGTGCACCGACAATTGGGCGGGATGCGTCATTTCAATGATGTCTTTGGCCTTCACCACCTCCGCAGCCGTTCCGTGGGCGATCAGCAGGAACTGATCGGTCTTCAGGGCCGTTTCGTATTTCACAATGCTGTCCTTGGGAATTCCCATGCTGTAGAGACCTGCGCCCAGCGCGCTTAACCCTCCTACCACGGCCGCACTCTCGAGCGCTCCCACGATCCATGCAACTACCGGTCCGGCCGCTAAGATTGTCCCGAGGCCCGGAATCATGAAAAAAGCAGAGCCGAACAAGAGTCCCCAGAAGCCTCCCCAGAACGCGCCAGCTTTGCCCCAATGCTTCATGCGATCTCCGGTGTTGTAGTAGCCCACCGCTTGCTCATCGGTGTGATACCCCTTCCCAACGATCGACAATTTGTGCATGTCGACTCCGCCGCGTTGAAGCTCTTTAATCGCCTGATCCGCCTCCTTATGCGTTTGATATACCGCTACTACTGAATTTTGGACGGACATTTCATAATCTCCTTTGGCTACTTGTCGTGCTGCGCAGGCCACGACGCTAAGTCGCAAGCCGGACTATTGCACCGCGGCCACATGGAAACTGCTCTGTATCGGACAGTCTGCGTTTGAGCATCCATGCCATCCCCGTTAGTGTGTAATTGAAAATCCGTTTTTCTTTTGCGGCCGCGAACAGAATGGGATGTGTCTTACGGGACAGAAGCGCGCGCCCACAAGCGTCTAAGATAGCCCTCGCATCGCCCACGGTTGATCCAAAAACAAAAAGCCAGTTCGTCCACGACCGCTGTGTAACCTGCACTGAAGATTTACACCTGGGCAAACTGAATAGAGAACTCGAATCGATGAACCGGCGACGTGTTTGCTTTATCTCAAACTTGGAGGGATATAACTAAATGTTGAAACGTCTTTTGATCGTCACGACGCTAGCTCTGCTTGTAAGTCTAACTGCTGCCGCCTCGGACCGCGAAGATGATGTTAAGCGCACCGACAAAGCTGCCCAGGTCTTCAGGGAGATCATGAACACTCCGGATAAGGGTATTCCTCACGATTTACTGGAATCGGCGAAA
>Ga0206819_10165_pt2 | contig 24096 bp, 27 predicted proteins | sample Alteio_BWOrgCont_87_FD_152855 | JGI IMG/M metagenome (GOLD analysis project Ga0206819, IMG submission 152855) | Enriched cells from forest soil in Barre Woods Harvard Forest LTER site, Petersham, Massachusetts, United States -... | ecosystem: Environmental > Terrestrial > Soil > Temperate forest >... | reverse complement strand
CATCACCTCGCGAAGCGAGCGTCTCTTGCGCGGCTAGGGCGCCGCTTGCCGGCGCACAACTCAAATAAGCCGCGTTGGCGATTCTCTTGCCTACGATTTCCGTTCCCTCGAGACAGGCCGTGGTCCGCCCCGGCCTGTCTCCTGCCATTTTTTCGTTTTTCCGTCCGTGCGCGCTCCGCTCCGCCCGCTGAGCGCCGTCCGCATTTCCCTCCGTTCCCGCTCCCGCCCGTCCCACTCCCATGGCCGATCGCCCTAATACCGACCGCATCAACTTCGGCAGACTTCGCGAAGTCATCCAGCCGCCGAACCTCATTGAAATCCAGATCAACTCCTACCTGGAGTACCTGCAGAAGGGCGTGCCCGAAAAGCAGCGCAAGCCCCAGGGCCTGGAGGCGGTCTTCCGCGAGGTGTTTCCGATCCAGTCCTACGACGAGCGGCTGGTGCTCGAATACGTCTCCTACACCCTGGGCGACGCGAAGAATTCCGAGATCGAGTGCATCCGCGAGGGCATCACCTATTCGGTGCCGCTCTACGTGAAGCTCCGCCTGCGCGAAGAGGATTTCATCAAGGACGAGGACATCTACATGGGCGAGATCCCGATGGTGACGGAGCGCGGCTCCTTCATCATCAACGGCGCCGAGCGCGTCGTCGTCTCGCAGCTCCACCGCTCGCCCGGCATCGCCTTCGAGGTGACGCCCCATCCGAACGGCAAGCTGCTCCATTCCTTCCGCATCATTCCCGACCGCGGCACCTGGCTGGAAGTGCAGTTCGACAACAACGACCTGCTCTACGTCTATCTCGACCGCCGCCGCCGCCGCCGCAAGTTCCTGATCACGACCCTGCTGCGCGCGATCGGCTACAGCGCCGACGTCGACATCCTCAATCTCTTCTACGAGATCAAGGACCTGAAGGTCTCCAAGGCCCTGGCCCTGGACAACGTCAGCACGCTGGTGCTGGTCGAGGATGCGATCGACGCCCAGAAGGGCGTCGTGCTGGCGCGCGCCTTCGAGCCGCTGACCAAGCAGATCGTGCGCACCTTCGAGAAGCACGAGATCTCCTCGATCCGCGTGATCGACACCGCGCTGGACGAGGGCGCCCTCATCCGCGCGCTGAAGAAGGACCCCACCCGCAACGAGGAGGAGGCCCTGAAGGAAATCTACAAGCGCCTGCGCCCCGGCGAGCCGCCCACCACCGCCAACGCCAAGGCCCTCTTGAAGCGCCTCTTCTTCGATCCCAAGCGCTACGACCTCGGCCGGGTCGGCCGCTACAAGGTCAACCAGAAGCTCGGCCTCAAGGTCGACCTGGAACAGCGCATCCTCGAGAGCGGCGACATCGTCGCCGCCACCAAGTACCTCGTGCGCCTGCGCAAGGGCGAGGGCGTGGTGGACGACATCGATCACCTCGGCAGCCGCCGCGTGCGGACCGTGGGCGAGCTCCTGGCCAACCAGTGCCGCGTCGGCTTGTCCCGGACCGAGCGCCTCGTGCGCGAGCGCATGACCATGTACGACCAGAGCGTCGATTCGATCACGCCCCAGAAGCTGATCAACCCGAAGGCCCTGACCACCGTCATCCGCGACTTTTTCGCGCGCAGCCAGCTGTCCCAGTTCATGGACCAGATCAACCCGCTGGCCGAGGTGACGCACAAGCGCCGCCTTTCCGCCCTCGGGCCGGGCGGCCTCAACCGCGAGCGCGCGGGCTTCGAGGTCCGCGACGTGCATCCGTCCCACTACGGCCGCATCTGCCCGATCGAGACGCCCGAAGGTCCGAACATCGGCCTGATCAACTCCCTGTCGACCTACGCCCGGGTCAACGAGTTCGGCTTCATCGAGACGCCCTACCGCACGGTCAAGGACGGCCGGGCCACCGACAAGATCGACTACCTCACCGCCGACCAGGAGGAGGGCAAGGTCATCGCCCAGGCCAATTCCGAGATCGACGACAAGGGCCACTTCGTCGGCAAGGTCACGGTGCGCAAAGACGGCGAGTTTCTCGAAGTCAGCGCCTCCGAGGTGGACTACATGGACGTGTCGCCCAAGCAGGTCATCTCGATCGCGGCCGGCATGATCCCCTTCCTCGAGCATGACGACGCCAACCGCGCGCTCATGGGCTCGAACATGCAGCGCCAGGGCGTGCCCCTGCTCCAGGCCGAGGCGCCGTTCGTCGGCACCGGCATCGAGGAGCGCGTCGCGCGCGACTCGAAGATCGTGGTGGTCGCGGAGGAGGCGGGCATCGTCGCCTCCGTCGACGCCAAGCGCATCGTCGTGACCAAGGACGGCGATCCTCCCCGCCATTTCCGGCACGATCCGAAGAACCACGTCTACGTCTACGAGCTGCGCAAGTTCATGCGCTCGAACGCGGGCACCTGCTTCAACCAGAAGCCGATCGTCAAGCGCGGCCAGAAGATCAAGGCCGGCGAAATCATCGCCGACGGCCCCTCCACCGACCGCGGCGAGATGGCCCTGGGCCGGAACGTCCTGGTGGCGTTCATGCCCTGGAACGGCTACAACTTCGAGGACGCCATCCTCATCTCCGAGAAGGTCCTGAAGGAGGACATCTTCACCTCGATCCACATCCAGGAATTCGAGGTCACGGCCCGCGACACCAAGCTCGGGCCGGAAGAGATCACGCGCGACATTCCCAACGTGGGCGAAGAGGCCCTGAAGAACCTCGACCACAACGGCGTCATCCGCATCGGCGCGGAAGTGAAGCCCGGCGACATCCTCGTCGGCAAGATCACGCCCAAGTCCGAGACCGAGTTGGCGCCCGAGGAAAAGCTCCTGCGCGCCATCTTCGGCGAAAAGGCCGCGGACGTGAAGGACACCTCCCTCGTCGTCCCCTCCGGCGTCGCCGGCATCGTGATGGACGTCAAGATCTCCTCCCGCATCGACAATCAGACGGAGAAGCTCTCGCCGTCCGATCGCCGCCGCCAAGTGAAGCAGATCCAGGAAGACTATAAGACGCAGATGGACAAGCTGCGCGAGGGCCTGACCGAGGCGCTCTCCAACATCCTCCTGGGCGAAAAGATTCCGCTCGACGTGATCAACGGCGAGAACGCCGAGATCATCATCCCCGCCAACCGCAAGATCACCAAGACCTTGCTGCGCCGGCTCGCCGCCGTGTCCAAGCACGTCCAGATCGATCCCTCGCCGGTGCGCATCAAGATCATGGAGATCATCGCTTCGTATCAGACGAAGTTCGACGAGCTTGAGTCCGACCGCGAACGCAAGATCGAGTCGGTCGAGTCCGGCGAGAGTTCCGCCGACGGCGCGATCAAGCAGGTGAAGGTCTACGTCGCCACCAAGCAGAAGCTGGAAGTCGGCGACAAGATGGCCGGACGCCACGGCAACAAGGGCGTGGTCGCCAAGATCGTGCCGGAAGAGGACATGCCCTTCCTCCCCGACGGCACCCCCGTCGAGATCTGCCTGAACCCGCTCGGCGTGCCCTCGCGCATGAACGTCGGCCAGGTGCTGGAAACCCACCTGGGCTGGGCCTGCAAAAAGCTCGGCATCAAGGTCGCCACGCCCGTCTTCGACGGCATCCCCGAGAAGAAGGTCCGCGAGTACTTGAAGGACGCGAAGCTGCCCTCCTCGGGCAAGAGCCCGCTCTTCGACGGCCGCACCGGCGAGAAAATCGATCAGGAAGTCGTGGTCGGCTACATCTACATGATGAAGCTGAATCACCTGGTGTCGCACAAGATCCACGCGCGCGCGGTCGGTCCGTACTCGCTCGTCACGCAGCAGCCCCTGGGCGGCAAGGCCCAGTACGGCGGCCAGCGTTTCGGCGAAATGGAAGTCTGGGCGCTCGAGGCCTATGGCGCCGCCTACACCCTGCAGGAGCTGCTCACCGTCAAATCCGACGACGTGCAGGGCCGCACCAAGATCTACGAGTCGCTCGTCAAGGGCGACAACACGCTGTCGGCCGGCACGCCCGAGTCCTTCAACGTCCTCATCAAGGAAATCCAGTCGCTGGGATTGGACATCAAACTGCAGAAGCACGACGCGCTGAGCCTGGGCGCCTAAGCCCGGGCCGCGCACCGCCTTTCATAAATCCAATCAGGGAAACACTCACATGATTCAGCCCGCTGAAACCGCCGCCACCGCCGCCCGTGACGAAGCCCGCAATGCCCTCGGCTTTGAGGAGAGCGCATTCGATTGCGTCTCCATCACCGTCGCTTCGCCCGAAACCATCCGCAAATGGTCCAAGGGCGAGGTCAAGAATCCCGAGACCATCAACTACCGGACGTTCAAGCCCGAGCCGGGCGGCCTGTTCTGCCAGAAGATCTTCGGCCCGGTCCGCGATTACGAGTGCGCCTGCGGCAAGTACAAGCGGATCAAGTACAAGGACGTGGTGTGCGACCGTTGCGGCGTCGAGGTGACGATCGCCCGGGTGCGCCGCGAGCGCATGGGCCACATCGAGCTGGCCGTGCCGGTGGCCCACATCTGGTTCCTGAAGAGCATGCCCAGCCGCCTCGGCCTGCTGCTCGACATGACCGCCCGCTCGCTCGAGCGCGTCATCTACTATGAAAACTTCATGGTGGTCGACCCGGGCAAGACCCCGCTCGAACTGCGCCAGCTGCTGACCGACACCGAGTACCGCCAGGCGCTGGACGAGTACGGCGTCGATTCCTTCACCGCCAAGATGGGCGCCGAGGCCGTGCGCGACGCCCTGGCCAAGATGGACATGCCCGCGACCGTGGCCGAGCTGCACGAGCAGATGCGTGCCACGCGCTCGAAGCAGATCAAGAAGAAGCTCTCCAAGCGCCTCAAGGTCATCCAGGGCTTCATCCATTCGCGGTCCCGTCCGGAGTGGATGGTCCTCGAGGTCCTCCCGGTCATCCCGCCCGATCTGCGCCCGTTGGTGCCGCTCGAAGGCGGCCGGTTCGCCACCTCCGACCTCAACGATCTCTACCGCCGCGTCATCAACCGCAACAATCGCCTGCGGAACCTGATGCAGCTGAAGACGCCGGACGTCATCATCCACAATGAAAAGCGGATGCTGCAGGAGGCGGTCGACGCCCTCTTCGACAACGGCCGCCACGGCCGCCCGGTCACGGGCGCCGGCAACCGCCCCCTGAAGTCCCTGTCCGACATGCTCAAGGGCAAGCAGGGCCGGTTCCGCCAAAATCTCCTCGGCAAGCGCGTCGATTATTCCGGCCGCTCCGTCATCGTCATCGGTCCGGAGCTCAAGCTCCACCAGTGCGGCCTGCCCAAGAAGATGGCGCTGGTCCTCTTCGAGCCGTTCATCATCCGCCGCTTGAAGGAGCTCGGCTTCGTGCACACCGTCCGCGGTGCCCGCAAGATGATCGAGAAGAAGTCCCCGGAAGTCTGGGACATCCTGGAGGAAGTGACCAAGGGCCATCCGGTCCTCCTCAATCGCGCGCCGACGCTGCACCGCCTTTCGATCCAGGCTTTCGAGCCGGTGCTGATCGAAGGCGAGGCCATCCGCATCCATCCGCTCGTCTGTACGGCGTACAACGCCGACTTCGACGGCGACCAGATGGCCGTGCACGTGCCCCTCTCCCTCGAGGCGATCATGGAGTGCAAGCTCCTGATGATGGCGACGTCGAACATCTTTTCGCCGTCGTCGGGCAAGCCCATCCTCACGCCCTCGCAGGACATCGTCCTGGGCGCCTACTATCTCACGATCGAGCCCCGTAAAAAGCCCGCCAAGGACCAGCGCGTGCCGCTCCTCGCGGGGCTGCACGAGGTGCTCTTCGCCAAGGCCGACAACGCCCTGGTGATGCACGACTGGGTCGACATCCCGAATCCGGACTTCAACCGCGACACCATCTTTGGCGTCAAGGAGAAGAAGATCCTGCGCACCACGGTCGGCCGCGTGATCTTCAACCAGATCTGGCCCGCCAGCCTGGGCTTCGTCAACTTCCCGGTCGCCAAGTCCAAGCTGGGCGACCTGATTCTCAACACCTACAAGGTGGCCGGCGACCTGGTCACCGTGGACGTGCTCGACAAGCTGAAGGAGCTCGGCTTCACCACCGCGTTCCAGGCCGGCATCTCGATCGGCATCGACGACATGATCATCCCGGAGTCGAAAAAGGACATCGTCAGCGAGACCCGCAAGAAGATCGTGGAGGTCGAGGGCCAGTTCAACAAGGGCATCATCACCGAGGGCGAGCGGAAGAACAAGGTGATCGACCTTTGGACCGGCGCCACGGACAAGATCGCCAAGGAGGTCTTCGCCAAGCTCGAGTCCAACGACGGCAAGCCGGAGATCAATCCGGTCTACATCATGATGGACTCCGGCGCCCGCGGCAACAAGCAGCAGGTCCGCCAGCTCTGCGGCGCGCGCGGCCTCATGGCCAAGCCGTCCGGCGAAATCATCGAACGCCCGATTCTGTCCTCGTTCCGCGAGGGCCTGACCGTCCTCGAATACTTCATCTCCACCCACGGCGCCCGCAAGGGTCTGGCCGACACCGCGCTCAAGACGGCGGACGCCGGCTATCTCACCCGCAAGCTCTGCGACGTGGCGATGGACGTCATCATCGCCGAGGACGATTGCGGCACCCGCGACGGCGTCTGGAAGAAGGCGATCTTCGAGGGCGACGACGAAATCGTCGGCCTGCGCGAGCGCCTGATCGGCCGCTGCTCCAGCGACGACGTCTACAACCCCCTCAATCCCTCCGAACTGCTCGTCGGCTCCGGCGAACTCTTCACCGAGGAGATCGCCACCAAGATCGACGACGTCGGCATCGAGCGGGTCAAGGTCATGTCCCCGCTCACCTCGACCAGCAAGCTGGGCATCGACGGCAAGAGCTACGGCATCAACCCGGCGACCAACCGCATCGCCAAGATCGGCGACTCCGTCGGCATCATCGCCGCGCAGTCGATCGGCGAGCCGGGCACCCAGCTCACGATGCGAACCTTCCACATCGGCGGCGTCGCCTCCGGCGGGTTCAAGACTCCCGAAATCCGCGTCCGCTCGGCCGGCCTGGTGAAATACCGCGGCCTGCGTTTGGTGGACACGGCCGAGGGCGGCAGCATCGTCCTGAACAAGACCGGCACCATCCAGATCATGGATGAGGACGGCAAGGAGCTGGAAAACTACAACATCGTGGTCGGCTCCTTCCTGCACGTCAGCGACGGCGCCAAGATCAACAAGGGCGACATCCTCGCCCAGTGGGATCCCTACAACATTCCGGTGCTATCCGAAAAGGGCGGCTCGCTGACCTTCAAGGACATGATTCCCGGCGTCACGGTGAAGCGCGAGCTCGACGAGAGCTCGGGCCGCATCGCCACGGTCGTGATCGAGCACAAGGAGGACCTGAATCCGCAGATCGAGGTCCGCGACGCCAAGCACAAGCCGCTCGCGTCCTATTCGATCCCGGTCGGAGCCCAAATCGCGGTCAACGAGGGCGACACCATCGCCCCCGGCGCCCTGCTGGCCAAGACGCCCCGCCAGGCGTCGAAGACCAAGGACATCACGGGCGGTCTGCCGCGCGTGGCCGAGCTCTTCGAAGCCCGGCGCCCCAAGGATGCGGCCGAAATGGCCCGCATCGATGGCATCGTGTCCTTCGAGGGCACCGTCCGCGGCAAGCGCAAGCTGGTCGTGAACAACGAGGAGACTCAGCAGGAGGAGGAGCACCTCATCCCGGCGGGCAAGCACATCATCGTGCAGCCCGGCGACGTGGTGCACAAGGGCCAGCACCTCACCGAGGGCGCGGCCGATCCCCACGAGATCCTCGAAATCCTCGGGCCGGCGGCGCTCTATGACTTCCTCATTTCCCAGGTGCAGGAGGTCTACCGCCTCCAAGGCGTGACGATCAACGACAAGCACATCGAGATCATCATCCGCCAGATGCTCCGCAAGGTCCGGATCACCGATCCGGGCGACAGCGAGTACTTCTGGGGCGAGCAGATCGACCGCGCGCAGTTCCTCAATGAGAACAAGCGCCTCGAATCCGCGGGCGGCAAGCCGGCGGAAGCCGAGCCGATTCTGCTCGGCATCACCAAGGCCTCGCTCGAGACGGAGAGCTTCATCTCCGCGGCCTCCTTCCAGGAGACCACGCGCGTCCTGACCGATGCCTCCACGCTCGGCAAGGTCGACATGCTCAAGGGCTTCAAGGAGAACGTGATCATGGGCCATCTGATCCCGGCGGGCACGGGCCTGCCGCGCTACAAGCGGCTCAAGATCACCCTGCCGTTCGGCGCCGAACTCCCCGTGGAAGAGGCGAAGCCGGCCGCGGTCACCGCCAGCTGATCTCCCACAAAAATTGCAAAAGCCGCGGACTTTTAGTCCGCGGCTTTTTTGTGAGTCACTTGTGAATAAGTTCGGCTTGTCAGCGGAAAGACCCCTTTCCATCCTTCGCATCCCTCCCGCCATAAATCACATGTTGAGCCTAGCTCCGTGTGGTTTTTCAAACGCCCGGCCCTTAAAAGCCGGGTGTTTTTTTGCCCCCATAAAACACGGGATAGTCGTCAATGGCCGCCGCGTTGGCCCGACAAAACGACAAACCCTGGTTGGTAAGGAAGACCGCGTCTGGTGCCAGGGCCATCCGAATCCAGCCTTTGGCGCGGAGCAGATCGCGGCCGGCGAGATAATCCCCGAATTTGGGCGCGCCTTCCTGAAAATGGAGCACCGTGCGCTTTCCCGGGAGGGGAGGATGGTTTTCCTGCGCATTCCATAACGCTTTGAGGACATGCTTCTCCGGCTCCGACAGCGCGGCAAAGGTGCCAGCCGCGGAAGGGGCAGCCTCGGCTGCGGGGAGGGCAGGGACGGCTGCCGGAAGAGGAGAGACGGAGGCGGCTGGGCTGCTCGGGGCCAATGGCTCGACGTTCGCATCGACCTCGCTGACGCCGACGTCGGCATTGACGGCCGTCTCCGGGCTTGCCCGGTGGAAGACGGAGAGGTAAACACCCGCCGCGCCGACCAAGAGGGCGGCTCCGGCCCACGGCAGATACGAAGACGATTTGGCGGCTTGCAGGAGCCTTCCCACCGCCGAGCCGCCGGCGCCCGATGCACCGGCGTGGCTCACGGCGCGGCTGGCGACCGCCAGGGCGGTGGGCGCCATCGCGGCGATGGCGGACTGGGTCGAAAGGGCGGTGGCCAGGGCGGCCGAGCTGGATGCGATCCCCCGCTTGGCGAATCCGGTCCGCATCCGCTCCAGCGCCCGATTGACCCGCATGCGGGCGGCGTCGGCGCTCAAGGCCAGCACGGCCCCCACCTCGGGGAAGGAACGGCCTTCAAAAAAGTGCAGGAGGATCGCCTCCCGATCCTGGGCGGGCAGCAGGTCCATGACTTCGTCGAGAAAGGGATCGAGGCGGGCCTCGGGGATGTGGGGGGACGGGTCGGCTTCAGGCATGATGGTTGACTCCTGCTCGTGGGTGCGCCGCCGCCGCTCGGCGCGGACCGCGTCGGCCGCGGCGAAACGGGTGCCGGTATAGAGCCAGCCGGCGAGGTTGGGACGGCTCCGCAGCGATCCCGCCTTGCGCGCGAGATCGGTGAAGACCTTTTGGGTGACATCGTCGGCGGTATGGGCGTTGCGGCCCACCTGCCGGAGCGCGGCCAGGTAGACCATGTTCAGGTGCCGCTGCACCAGTTCGGTGAAGGCGGCCTGGGAGCCATCCTCGACGTACCGCCGGAGCAATTCGCCATCGGAGAGCATCGTTTGGCAATAGCAGCCGGTTGCCGGCCAAAGCGAACATGCAATTCAGGACGGGGGAGGGCGGAAATAGCTTGAAATCCCCCCTGCCAGTGGGGTTTGATGGCCTTTCCTCTCTTTTTTCGAGCATCCCCGGCCTCTGCTGGCGGGTGCATTTCTCAATCGCGGGGCGGGGCAAAATCCCGAATTTCGCGACCTGCGTTACTTTTCGTCAAAAAGTTCTTGCTGACCTTTTGACGGGTGGTAGCGTTCAACCTCTTTTCGTCAAATTTTACTCTAGAAACCATCTCGCATGCCCACCATCAGCCAACTCGTGCGCCGAGGCCGCCGCCAGGTTCGCGCCAAGTCGAAGTCTCCGGCTTTGATGAGCAACCCGTTTCGCCGCGGCGTCTGCGTGCAGGTCATGACGCGCACCCCCAAGAAGCCGAATTCCGCGATCCGCAAGGTCGCCAAGGTGCGCCTGACCAATGGCAACGAGGTGATCTCCTATATTCCTGACGAAGGCCACAGCCTGCAGGAGCATTCGATCGTCCTGGTCCGCGGCGGCCGCGTGAAGGATTTGCCCGGCGTCCGTTACCATATCGTGCGCGGCACGCTGGACGCCACCGGCGTCGAAAAACGCCGCCGCAGCCGCTCCAAGTACGGCGTCAAGCGCCCGAAAGAGGCGAAGAAATAACCGTCCGAGGATCCTGAACCATGTCACGTCGTCACAGAGCCGAGAAGCGCCACGCCGCGCCCGACATCCGCTACAAGAGCCCGCTCGTCGCGCACTTGGTCAATATCGTCATGAAGGACGGCAAGAAGAACCTGGCCGAGCGCGTGGTCTACGGCGCTTTTGCCAAGGTCTCCGAGAAATTGGAAAAGGGCGACCCGGTCGACCTGCTGCTCGGCGCGCTGGAAAACGCCCGCCCCCGCCTCGAGGTCAAGAGCCGCCGCGTCGGCGGCGCCACCTACCAGGTCCCGATCGAAATCAGCTTTGACCGCCAGGAGAGCCTCGCCCTCCGCTGGATCGTTTCCGCCGCGGGCGGCCGCAAGGGCATCACCATGCGCGACGCGCTGGCGGCGGAGATCATCGACGCCTACAACAACACCGGCTCGGTGGTGAAGAAGAAGGAAGACACCCATAAGATGGCCCAGGCGAATCGCGCCTTCGCCCATCTGCGCTGGTAAGGAATCCCATGGCTGCCGTCGACTCTCCTGAGATAACTGTCGTCACTGACAAAGCCAAGGTTTCGCCGGCCAATTCGCCGCAGCGGCCGTTCCCGCTCGAGTGGACCCGCAACATCGGCATCGCCGCGCACATCGACGCCGGCAAGACGACCACGACCGAGCGCATCCTCTTTTACTCGGGCGCGGTCCACAAGATGGGCGAGGTCCATGAGGGCACCACCGTGACCGACTGGATGGAACAGGAGCGCGAGCGCGGCATCACCATCACCGCCGCCGCCATCTCCTGCGCCTGGAACGCCTCGTGCGGACCCTGGAAGGGGATCAAGCAGCGGATCAATATCATCGACACCCCGGGGCACGTCGACTTCACCGCCGAGGTGGAGCGCTCGCTCCGCGTGCTCGACGGCGCCATCGCCGTCTTCGACGCCGTCGCCGGCGTGCAGCCCCAGTCCGAGACCGTCTGGCGCCAGGCCAACAAGTACCGCGTCCCCCGCATCGCCTTCATCAACAAGATGGACCGGGTCGGCGCCGATTTTCACCGCTCGATCGACGACATCCGCAACAAGCTCAAGGGCAACGCCCACGCGCTCTTCCTGCCGATCGGCGCCGAAGACGCCTTCCGCGGCCTGATCGACCTGGTGCAGATGGTGGCCTATATTTTCGACGAGACCAAGGACGACCTCGGCCTGAATCCCGTCACCAGCCCGATTCCCGCCGAACTCCTCGACGAGGCCAAGGAATACCGCGACAAGCTGATCGAGGCGGTGTCCGACTTCGACGACGTCATTGCCGAGAAATACCTCAATGGCACCGAGATCAGCGTCAACGAGCTGATGCTGGCGGTCCGCAAGGCGACGATCTCGCTCAACTTCTGCGGCGTGGTGCCCGGCTCGGCCTTCAAGAAGAAGGGCATCCAGCGCATCCTCGACTGCGTCGTCAATTACCTCCCCAGCCCGATCGACGTGCCGGCCATGAAGGGCCAGGACGACGACGGCCAGGAGGTTTTGGCCACGGTGGATGACAAGGCCAAGATGGCCGGGCTGGCGTTCAAGCTCTGGACCGATGCCTTCACCGGCAAGCTGGTGTTTTTCCGCGTCTATACCGGGCAGGTCAAGCGGGGGATGTCCCTTTACAATCCCCGCACGCGCCGCAGCGAGCGCGTTTCGCGCCTGGTCCTGATGCGCGCGATCGACCGCGAGGACATCGAAGTCGCCTATTCCGGCGACATCTGCGCGCTGGTGGGCGTCAAGGACGTCATCACCGGCGACACCCTCTGCGACGAGGATTTCAACATCCGCCTGGAGCCGCCGTCCTTTCCCGAGCCGGTCATTTCGATGTCGGTCGAGCCGAATTCCAAGGCCGACCAGGAGAAGATGGGCGCCGCGCTGCAGCGCCTGGTGGCGGAAGATCCCACCCTGCGGGTTTCCACCGACCAGGACAGCGGCCAGGTCATTCTCTCCGGCATGGGCGAGCTGCACCTCGACATCATCCGCGACCGCATGAAGCGCGAGTTCAAGGTCGAGGCCACGTTCGGCAAGCCCCAGATCGCCTACCGCGAGACCGTGCTCAAGCCGGCGGAAGGGGAGGGCAAGTTCATCCGCCAGTCCGGCGGCAAAGGCCAGTACGGCCACGTCGTCATCAAGCTCGAGCCCAATGTCAAGGGCAAGGGGATCGAGATCATCGACGACATCGTCGGCGGCACCATTCCGAAGGAATTCATCAAGCCGTCCATCTCCGGCATCAAGGAAGGCTGCAACAACGGCGTCGTCGCCGGGCATCCCGTGGTGGATGTCATCGTGCGCATCATCGACGGCTCGTTCCACGAGGTCGACTCGTCGGAACTCGCCTTCAAGATGGCCGGCATCTTCGCGTTCAAGGACGCGATGAAAAAGGCCAATCCGATCCTGCTCGAGCCGATCATGGGCGTCGAGGTCACGACCCCGGAGGAATACCAGGGCGACCTCATCGGCGACATCAACCGCCGCCGCGGCAGCGTCAGCGCCATGGAAAACAAGGCCGGCGCCTGCATCATCACCGCGACGGTGCCGCTCGAATTGCTCTTCGGCTACGTCACCGACATCCGCTCCCTTTCGAAGGGCCGCGCCAGCGCCTCCATCACTCCCTCGCACTTCGAGCAGGTTCCGAACTCGCTCCTCGCCAAGATCGTCGAGAGCTCCTCCAAGGCTCCGGCGCGCACCTAATCCCGTTCTTTTTACCGCATGAAAGGCCAACGCATCCGCATCAAGCTCCAGGGCTTCGACTATCGAGTCATCGATCAGTCGGCCCAGGACATCGTCGAGACCGCCAAGCGTTCCGGCGCCCGCGTTTCCGGCCCCATTCCGCTGCCGACCCACATCGAAAAGCTCTCCGTCAACCGCTCGCCCCACGTGGACAAGAAGTCGATGGAGCAGTTCGAGACCCGCACGCACAAGCGGCTGATCGACATCATCGAACCCACCTCCCAGACGGTGGACGAACTCAAGAAACTCAACCTGCCTTCGGGCGTCGACATCACCATCAACGTCTAAAGTCCACCCTTAGCAGTTGTCCGCCGACTCCGCCCCGCGGCTTCGGTGAACCCCTCTAATGTAGGTACCAAACGGAAATCCTTCCACCTACCGCTTAGCCCATGATCTCCTCCCTTCTCGGAAAAAAAATCGGCATGACCCAGGTCTACGACGCGCAAAACGTCCTAGTCCCGGTCACGGTCGTCGAAGCCGGCCCCTGCGCGGTCGTGCAGGTGAAGACCACCGCCACCGACGGCTACAACGCCGTGCAGATCGGCTTCTCGACCAAGAAGGTCAAGAACACCGCGAAGGGCGAGCTCGCCCACGCGAAGAAGGCCGGCCTCGAACTCGCGCCTCGCGTGCTGGGCGAAGTCCGCCTCTCCGCCGTGCCGACCCTGAAGGTCGGCGACATCGTGACCGTGGCCTCCTTCCAGGAAGGCCAGCTGGTCGACGTCATCGGCGTCACCAAGGGCAAGGGCTTTCAGGGCGTCGTGAAGCGCTTCCGCGTCGGCGGCGGCCCGGCGGCCCACGGTTCCATGTTCCATCGCCGCATCGGCTCGATCGGCATGCGCCAGACCCCCGGCCGCACCTGGAAAAACCAGGCCATGCCCGGACACATGGGCAGCCAGCGCCGCACCGCGCAGAACCTGCGCGTGGTGAAGGTCATCGCCGAGAAGAACCTGATCCTGGTCAAGGGCGCCATTCCCGGCGCGAACGGCGACGATGTGCTGGTGCGCACCGCCATCAAGGGGCAGCCGAAGTCGGCCGCCTAACCGCGAACCCTCTGCAGACATGAAACTCACCATTTTTAGCTCCGACGGGACCACCAGCCGCGAAGAGGACTTCGCCGGCCTGCCCGTGTTCGAAGGCGACAAGGGGCGGCAGGCCCTGAAAGAGGTCATCGTGGCCATCCGGGCGAACATGCGCCAGGGCACCCATTCGACCAAGACCCGCGGCGAGGTTCGCGGCGGCGGCAAGAAGCCCTGGAAGCAAAAGGGCACCGGCCGCGCCCGCGCCGGCTCGAGCCGTTCCCCCCTGTGGGGCGGCGGCGGCGTGGTCTTCGGCCCCAAGCCCCGCGACTATTCCAAGAAGATCAACTCCCAGGTGAAGGCGCTCGCCTTCAGCCGCGCCCTCTTCGAGCGCGCCTCGGCGGGAGAGATCTCGGTCATCGACGGCTTTGCCGTCAGCCCGGTCAAGACCAAGGTCGTGAACCAAGTCGTCGGCCGCATCGCTCCGGCCGGCCGCGTGCTCCTGGTCGATGCGCCGTTCGCGGCCGAGACCCTGCGCGCTGCCCGCAATCTCCAGCGGGTCTCCATGCAGGAGGCCACCAAGCTCAACCCGCTCGATCTCGCGCAGTACCGCCGGATCATCGTCAGCAGCAAGGCGCTCGAGGCCATTCTCGCCCGCGTCAACGGAGGAAAAAACGGATGAACGCCGACCAAATTCTCAAGACGGTCCATCTCACGGAGAAGTCCAACAAGCAGTCCGCCGAGCTGGGCCAGTACACCTTCGAGGTCTTCAAGGGCGCCACGAAGCATTCCATCGCCACCGCCGTGGAGCAGACCTTCTCGGTCACCGTCCGGCGCGTCAACACCCAGAACTACCGCGGCAAGAACAAGCGCGGGCGCAACGGCCTGCCCAGCACGACCTCCGACTACAAGAAGGCGATCGTGACCCTGAAGGCCGGCGACAAGATCGAACTCGTCTGACCCTCGCCATGCCCATCAAATCCTTTCGCCCCCTCACGCCCTCGGGCCGGTTTACGTCGCTGAACCAGGTCACCGCCCTGGTATCCAAGAAGCGTCCCGAACGCAGCCTGACCGAGGCGAAGAATCGCACCGGCGGCCGCAATGTCTACGGACGCCTGACCTCCCGCCATCGCGGCGGCGGCCACAAGCAGCGCTACCGCATCATGGATTTCAAGCGCGACATCCTCGACATGCCCGCCCGCGTGCAGGCGATCGAGTATGATCCCAACCGCAGCGCGCACATCGCCCTGGTCGCCTACGCGAATGGCGAAAAGCGCTACATCCTGGCTCCCGACGGCCTGAAGGTCGGCGCCACGATCGTGGCCTCGAATCAGGCGACCTCCAACGATTTCCTCGTCGGCAACAGCTTCCCGCTCGAGCTCATCCCGCCGTCCACGAAAGTGCACGCGGTCGAGCTCGTCCCCGGCCGCGGCGCGCAGATCGCCCGCTCCGCCGGCGCCGCGCTGGAGCTGATCGCCGTCGAGAACGGCACCGCGCAGCTGCGCATGCCCTCCGGCGAGCTCCGGCTCGTCCATCCCCATTGCCGCGCCACCATCGGCACGGTGGGCAACGCCGATCACGGCAACCAGTCGCTGGGCAAGGCGGGCCGCGCCCGCTGGCTCGGACGCCGCCCGCACGTGCGCGGCGTCGCCATGAACCCGGTCGACCATCCCAACGGCGGCGGCCAGGGCAAGTCCAAGGGCGGCGGCGGCCGCCAGCAGCTCGTGTCCCCCTGGGGCCAGCTGGCCAAGGGTTTCCCGACCCGCCGGCGCTCGAAGCTCTCCAACAGCATGATCCTCCTCCACCACAACGGCCGCAAGCCGCGCGGCCGGAAGTAACCTTTACCCCCCTTCCGCACCATGGCCCGTTCCATCAAGAAAGGTTTCTTCGTCGATTATCACCTGATCGAGAAGATCGAGAAGGCGACCAAGTCCGGGGCGAAAAAGCCCATCCAGACCTGGTCCCGCCGCTCCACGATCACGCCCGACTTCGTCGGCCACACCTTCAATGTCCACAACGGCAAGGTGTTCGTCGCCGTTTACGCCACGGAGAACATGGTCGGGCACAAGCTCGGCGAATTCGCCCCGACGCGCATCTTCAAGGCGCACGGCGGCATGACCCGCAAGGAAATCTAGCCGGAGGCAATCCTATGGACGTTCAAGCTCTCACTCGCAACGCGCGCATGTCGCCGAAGAAGGTGCGCGAAGTCGCCCGCACCATCCAGGGCCGCGGCGCCTCCGAGGCCGTCGCCTATCTCTCGCTCATCCCGCGCAAATCCGCGCGGCTGCTGGCCAAGACGCTGCTCAGCGCCATCGCCAACGCCGAGAACAACAACAACCTCTCCGCCGCCTCGCTGGTGGTGAAGAGCGCCGTGGTCGAGAACGGCCCCGTGCTCAAACGCTTCAAGGCCGGCGCCAAGGGCACCGCGATGCCGCGCCGCAAGAAAATGTCCCACCTCCGCATCATCCTGTCGGACGGCGTCCAAAACTAATCCTCCCCATGGGCCAAAAGACCAATCCGATCGGTTTCCGCCTCGCCGTCCGCCGCAACTGGCAGTCGCGCTGGTTCGCGAGCAAGAAGGAATTTCCCAAGCTGCTGCACGAGGACCAGATCATCCGCACCATGCTGATGGAGAAGTTGAAGCAGGCCTCCGTGCCGCGCATCTTCATCGAGCGCGCCTCCAACCGCGTGCGCGTGAAGATCTACACCGCGCGCCCCGGCATCGTCATCGGCCGCAAGGGCCAGGAGGTCGAGGCGATCAAGATGCAGCTGGCGAAACTCACCGGCAAGGAGATCCTCCTCGACATCCAGGAGGTGAAGAAGCCGGAGATCGAAGCCCAGCTCGTCGCCGAGAATGTCGCCCTGCAGCTCGAGCGCCGCATCGCCTTCCGCCGCGCCATGAAGAAGGCCGTCGAGATGGCCATGGCGCTCGGCGCCGACGGCATCCGCATCCAGTGCTCCGGCCGCCTCGGTGGCTCCGACATCGCCCGCCGCGAATGGCAGCGCAAGGGTCGCGTGCCGCTGCACACCCTGCGCGAAAACATCGATTACGGCTTCTCCGAGGCCCTGACGCTCTACGGCAAGATCGGCGTCAAGTGCTGGATCTGCAAAAAGGAAGAACCCGTCACCGCCTGACCGGGCTCTCCGACCTGAAACCTAGAATTTAAGACCATGGCCGCCCTCGCTCCCGCCCGCACCAAGTACCGCAAGTCCCAGAAAGGCTCCCGCGCCGGCAACGCCAAGCGCGGCAACACGCTCGCCTTCGGGGAATTCGGCCTGCAGTCGCTCACCCGCGGCCCGATGACCGGCCAGCAGATCGAGGCCGCCCGCGTCACGATCTCCCGCCACCTCAAGCGCAAGGGCAAGCTCTGGATCCGCATCTTCCCGCACAAGCCGGTGACGAAGAAGCCCGCCGAGGTCCGCATGGGCCAGGGCAAGGGTCCGGTGGAGTACTATGTCGCCGTGATCAAGCCCGGCGCCGTCCTCTTCGAGCTGGCGGGCGTGCCCGTCCGCACCGCCAAGGAGGCGTTCCGCCTGGCCGACGCCAAGCTGCCTTTCCACTGCCGCTTCATTGTCCGCGAGGGCACGGTGCTTTGAACCGGTTCGTATTCCCATCCCTTTTCCCCCTCCGCCGATGACCACCAAAGAAATTCGCGAACTCTCCCCCGTCGAGCAGGTCGCCAAACTCCGCGAAGTCCGCGGCCAGTTTCTCCACCTGCGGCTGCGCAAGCAGACCGGACAGATCGAGAAGACGCACGAGCTGCGCGCGCTCCGCAAGGACATCGCCCGCCTCGAGACGATCGTGCGGCAGAAATCCAAAGCGCCCGCCACCGCCTAACCCGCCCTTTTTCCCATGTCCTCCTCCCTTTCCGCGGTGCGCAACACCCGCAAGCTCATCGTCGGTTTCGTCACCAGCCGCTCGGGCGACAAGTCCGTCAAGGTGACGATTCCCTACAAGACCCCGCATCCGCTCTATCACAAGATCATCAATCGCAAGACCGTGGTGCACGCGCACGACGAGAAGAACGAGGCCGCGGTGGGCGACAAGGTCGAGATCATGGAGACCCGTCCCTTGAGCCGCCTGAAGCGCTGGCGCATCGTCCGCGTGACCGAGCGCGCCGTCGGCGCGACGCACGAGGCCGTGTCCGAGGCCGACGTGGCCGCCCAGGTCCCGACCAAAACCACCCTTCCGTCCGCGGAAGCAACCCCCTCTTCGTCATGATTCAACTTCGCTCCATCCTGGAAGTGGCCGACAACACCGGCGCCCGCCGCGCCGCCATGATCAGCCGCATGGGCCAGAACACCGACACCGCCCACATCGGCGACATCATCACCGTCAACATCAAGGAGAGCACGACCGATGCGACCGTGAAAAAGGGCGAGGTCGCCAAGGCCGTCGTCGTCCGCACCAAGACCGCGGTCCGCCGCGCGGACGGCAGCTACCTGCGCTTCGACAGCAACGCCATCGTCATCATCGGGCCGGACGGCAATCCGAAGGGCACCCGCATCTTCGGCCCCGTGGCCCGCGAACTGCGCGCGAAGAACTTCATGAAGATCATTTCGCTCGCTCCGGAGGTCCTCTGAACATGCAAAAGTTTCACGTCAAACGCGGCGACGCCGTCGTCGTCATCGCCGGCTCCCACAAGGGCAAGGAGGGCAAGGTCCTCGAGATCCTGCCCGCGAAATCACGCGCCCGCGTCGAGGGCGTCGCGATGATGAAGCGCCACATGAAGAAATCCCAGGATCATCCCCAGGGTTCCATCGTCGAGCGCGAGGGCTCGGTCCATCTTTCCAACCTCATGCTGAAATCCCGGCATGAGACCCGCCGGTCCTCCCGTCCGGCCGCCGCTCCCGCCTCCTGACGCCGCTGCGCGCTTGCCAACCTCGCCCGCTCCGTGCGTTAATTGACCCTTTTCCGCCCAAGTCAGCCCTCTTTTCCGTCATGGCCTACGTTCCCTCCCTCCAAAAAATCTACAACGAGCAGGTTGTCCCTGGCCTCGTGCAGAGCCGCGGCTATAAGAACAAGCATCAGGTGCCGCGCGTCGTCCGCGTCGTCATCAACAGCGGGATCGACGCCGAGGCCGACAAGAACCAGATCGCCGACGTCCAGCGCGACATCAGCGTGATCGCCGGGCAGAAGCCGGTGCTGGCCAAGGCCCGCAAGGCCATTTCGAACTTCAAGCTGAAGGAAAACCAGGTGGTGGGCTGCCACGTCACGCTGCGCGGCGCCGCCATGTGGGAGTTCCTTTACCGCCTGATCGCCGTCGCCCTCCCCAGCATCCGCGACTTCCGCGGGGTGTCGCCCAAGCTCGACGGCCAGGGCAACTACAACATCGGCATCACCGACTTCACCATCTTCCCGGAAATCACCGTGGAAAACGTCAAGAAGAGCCTCGGCCTGGACATCGCCATCGTGACGACCGCCCAGACCGACGACGAGGGCCGCGAGCTGCTCCGCGCCCTCGGCATGCCCTTCCGCCGCGTCGAATCCGCTCCCGCCCCGAAATCTCAGACCCACGCCGCCTAATGCCCAAGACCTCCGCCATCGAACGCAACAAGAAGCGTCAGCGGCTTGTTGCCAAGTACGCCAAGAAGCGCGCCGAGCTCAAGGCCGCCCTGATCAATCCGGCCACCACCGACGAGGAGTTCTTCGCCGCGCAGGTGAACCTGCAGAAGCTGCCCCGCAATTCCTCTCCCGTCCGCGTGCGCAACCGCTGCTCCCTGAGCGGCCGGCCCCGCGGCTTCCATCGCAAGTACGGCGTCTCGCGCATCACCTTCCGCGAGCTCGCCCTGGCCGGCAAGATCCCCGGCGTCATCAAGTCTTCCTGGTAAATTCCCAGGCCCACGGGGGTCGGATATGACCCGCGCGGCCGCAATCCCTTACATCCACCATGACCGATCCGATCAGTGATTTCCTGACCCGCTTGCGCAACGCCGCCAAGGCGCAGCTCGAGGTGTGCGTCTCCCCCCATTCCCGCCTGAAGGAAAGCATCGCCGCCATCCTCAAGGCCGAGGGCTACATCAGCGACTTCAGCTCCGGCGCCGACGCGCAGGGCCACAAGACGCTCATCGTCACGATGAAGTACGCCAATGGCGCCTCCGTCATCACCGGCCTGGAGCGCACCTCGACGCCCGGCCGCCGCATGTACTACAAGTACACCGAGATTCCCCGCGTCTTGAACGGCCTCGGGATCAGCATCATTTCCACCTCGAAGGGCCTGCTGAAGGACGCCGACTGCCGCCGGCAGAAGGCCGGCGGCGAGACGATCTGCAACGTTTGGTAAGGACCCCCGCACCATGAGCCGCATTGGCAAACAACCCGTTCCCGTCCCCGACAAGGTCAAGGTCGACATCAAGCAGACGACCGTGCTGGTCGAGGGCCCCAAGGGAAAAGTCCAGAAGACCTTCGCCCCGGTGGTGACGATCACCGTCACCGACCACAAGGTCGTCGTCACCCCGCTGAATGAGACCCGCTTTTCCCGGGCGATGTACGGCACCGCCCGTTCGGTCATCGCCAGCATGGTGAAGGGCGTCACGACCGGCTTCGCCAAGGAGCTCGAAATCCAGGGCGTCGGCTTCAAGGCCATCCTCAAGGGCAAGCAGATCGAGCTCCTGCTCGGCTACTCGCACCCGATCCTGATGGACATCCCGGAGGGGATCAAGGTCCTGGTGACCGACGGCACCAAGCTCAAGGTCGAAGGCTGCGACAAGCAGCTGGTCGGCGCCGTCACCGCCGAGATCCGCAGCCACTATCCCCCCGAACCCTACAAGGGCAAGGGCGTGCGCCTGGTGGGCGAGCGCGTCCGCCGCAAGGAAGGCAAGACCGTCGCTTAATCCGCACTCTGATGAACACCATTCACAAAGCCCGCCTCCTGCAGAAGCGCCGCTGGCGCATCCGCAAGAAAGTCACCGGCACCGCCGCGCGCCCGCGCCTGAGCGTCAAGTTCAGCACGAAGCATATCTACGCGCAGGCGATCAACGACGAAGCCGGCGCCACCCTCGTGTTTCTCTCCAGCCTCGATCCGGAGCTGCGCAAGCAGAAGCTCGCCGCCAACCTCGCCGGCGCCAAGGCGCTGGGCGTGGCCTTCGCCCTCAAGGCCAAGGCGGCCGGACTCGCCTCGGTCGTCTTCGACCGCAACGGCGCCCGTTATCACGGCAAAGTCAAAATTTTCGCCGACGCCGCCCGTGAGGGCGGCCTGCTGTTCTAACCCTCGCCTATGCCTCCCTCCAATTTTTCCTCTCCTCGCCGCAACGACCGCGACCGCTCGCCCGCCCCCCAGGGCGACGGCCCCACGCTGGTGGAAAAGGTCGTGTTCGTGAACCGCTGCGCCAAGGTCGTGAAGGGCGGGCGCCGCTTCAGCTTCGCCGCCCTGGTCGTCGTCGGCGACCAGAAGGGCAGCGTCGGCGTCGGCTACGGCAAGGCCAAGGAAGTCCCCGAGGCCATCAAGAAGAGCACCGAGCAGGCGAAGAAGCATTTCGTCAAGGTGAAGCTCCGCGGTGACACCATTCCCCACGACGTGCTCGGCATCTTCGACGGCGGCAAGGTGCTGCTCAAGCCCGCCTCGACCGGCACCGGCCTGATCGCCGGCGGCGGCGTCCGCGCGGTGCTCGAGGCCGCGGGCGTGAAGAACGTCCTCACCAAGTCGATGGGATCGAACAATCATATCGCCGTGGTCAACGCCACGCTCAACGCGCTGCAGCAGCTCCGCATGGCGGAAGACTTCGCGGCCATTCGCAAATAGACCTGTCATGAAACTTCACGAACTCACCAACGTCGTCGGGGCGATCCATCGCAAGAAGCGCGTCGGCTGCGGCGAAGGCGGCGGCCACGGCAAGACCAGCGGGCGCGGCGGCAAGGGCCAGAGCGCCCGTTCCGGCAGCAGCATCCGTCCGGGCTTCGAGGGCGGCCAGATGCCGCTCTATCGCAAGCTCCCCCATCGCGGCTTCAATCAGGCGGCTTTCCGCATCGAGCCCGTGGTGGTCAATCTCGGCGATCTGGCCAAGCTCGATGCCAAGATCACGGCGGTCGACGCCCTGGTCCTGGCCCAGGCTGGCCTCGTCCGCAAGGATGTGAAGGCGGTCAAGGTCCTGGGCGACGGCGAGCTGTCCCGCGCCTTCAAGATCACGGCGGCGAAGTTCTCGGCTACGGCCAAGAGCAAGATCGAGAAGGCGGGCGGCGAGGCGATCGTGGGCTGACCCCTCGCGATCATGTTTTCCGCTTTCACCAACTCCCTGAAGATCCCCGAGCTGCGCTCGCGCATCTTCTACACGCTGTCCCTCCTGTTCGTCGCCCGGGTGGGCGCGCACATCCCCCTGCCGGGGATCAATCCGCTGCCGCTGCAGCAGTTTTTCTCCCAGCAGAGCGGGTCCGGCAGCGCCGTCCTCGGCCTCTACAACATGTTCACCGGCGGTGCGCTCCTGCAGGGCGCCCTGTTCGCGCTGAACATCATGCCCTACATCAGCGCCTCCATCATTTTCCAGCTGATGACCGCGGTCGTGCCCGCCCTGAGCCGCCTCCAGCAGGAGGGCGACGTCGGCCGCCAGAAGCTCACCCAGTACACCCGCTACGCCACGCTGCTGATCTGCCTCGTGCAGGGCACGCTCCTGATCCTGGCGCTGGAAAATCCCGCCAAGCTCTTTCAGGGCTACGACGTGAACACCTACGGCGCCATCGTGGTCGTCAGCAAGACCAGCTTCCTGGTCACGTCCGTCATCCTGATGACCGCCGGCACCATGCTGCTGATGTGGCTGGGCGAGCAGATCACCCAGCGCGGCATCGGCAACGGCGTCTCGCTCCTGATCACCATCAATATTCTCTCGGGGCTGCCCCCCGCCGCCGCCGCCACCTATCACTTTTTTGTCCACCCCATCGGCACGACGCAGCAGGGCGTGGGCGGGCTGCCGCTGGCGGTCCTCATGGTCGGCCTCTTCCTGGCGGTCATCATGGGCATCATCATGGTGGTGCAGGGGCAGCGGAAGATTCCCGTCCAGTACGCCAAGCGTGTCGTGGGCAACAAGGTGATGGGCGGCCAAAGCTCCTTCCTGCCCCTCAAGGTCAATTACTCGGGAGTCATGCCGGTCATCTTCGCGGTGGCGATCCTGATGTTCCCCCAGCAGATCTTCTCGCAGGTGGGCGCGGCGTTTAACTTGAAGTTCCTCCGGGATTTCGCCGAGAACCTGCTGCCCGGCCGCTGGCTCTATTACACGGCCTATGCGACCCTGATCCTTTTCTTCAGCTATTTTTGGGTGTCGGTCATGTTCAAGCCGATCCAGATCGCCGACGATCTGAAGAAATACGGCGGCTACATTCCCGGCGTGCGGCCCGGCGAACCCACCGCGCAGTTCTTGGATTTCATCATGACGCGGCTGACGCTCGCGGGGGCGATCTTCCTGACGATCATCGCGATCGTGCCGGACGCGCTGTCCTTCCGGCTGGGAGTGCCGCGGCAGATCGCGCATTTCTTCGGCGGCACCGGCATGCTGATCACCGTCGGCGTCATCCTCGATACCATGCGCCAGGTCGAGACCTTCCTCCTGCAGCGCCATTATGACGGCTTCCTCAAGAAGGGCCGCATCCGGGCCCGCAGCGCCAATCCGCAGCAAAGCACGACCGGCGACGCGCTGGCGATGGATGCCGTCATGAAAATCGTCTGGCCGCTCCTCGGTATGTTCCTCCTGGGCATAACGATATGGGCTTTCCGGACCTTTTCCAAATAGTTCTTTACTCCGATGGCATCGGTCGCCATCAATAGACCCTTTACGCGCTTTGACGCCGTCGTTAAAGCCAAGCTCCTTCTACTCGGTCCCCGGGATTTCCAGGCGGAAAACCTGCTGTGCCGAGCCCGTTCTTTGCACATTGAGCACGTCTCTCTTGTCGGCCTGATGCGACCGGAGATTTCGCGCCGCCCCGGAATGGATGAAACATCCGTTCTCGCGCTCCTGCGCCGGTGGTTTTTTGCGCGCAAACCTGATGCGGGTTTTGTCCTCACGGACTTCCCGGCTACGCTGCTCCAAGCCAAGGTGTTCGACGAATGGCTCGAAGCCCGCGGTGAAG
>Ga0206819_10170_pt1 | contig 24115 bp, 14 predicted proteins | sample Alteio_BWOrgCont_87_FD_152855 | JGI IMG/M metagenome (GOLD analysis project Ga0206819, IMG submission 152855) | Enriched cells from forest soil in Barre Woods Harvard Forest LTER site, Petersham, Massachusetts, United States -... | ecosystem: Environmental > Terrestrial > Soil > Temperate forest >... | reverse complement strand
TGCCAGCATTACGCGCTGTTGCGTTTGCATAAATCTACAAGCGATGTCAAGACTGGCCTTCTGGAATTCCACCATGACGCGCGCCCTGGCAGAGGCAGTATCTCCCGCATGATCAGGCGAGCCCCCGCTCTGGCTGGACGCCAAGATTCCTTTCCCGGTGCTGTTCTTGTTCGCAAAACTCATTGCGAGATGCCTTCTTCTGGTTAGCTATGGAGGATCCGCCCAATCATTATGGCTCGCTATGCCATAACTGCCATTTCACAGATATTATCTTTACCTTGTATACCTGAATGACTCGGGCTGGGGAGCCTGCATGGTCCACTTTTATGAGATAGTGGACATCTTAACGACGGTGATCGTTTTAATCACTTTCGTAACAGTTTCAGGCGTGCTGGAGCCAGTTTCATCCGTCGATGTCTGTGGCTGCCGGTTGCCGTCGCGAAGAAACAGCCGCGGTAGCACAACTCCTGCCGCTAAGGTGCCAGACACCACTTTACCCGAGGCTCATAAGAGCTCTGGCTTCCTGCAAATCGGCTGTCGTCTCACCTTCGCTATATGCACCGCAGATGGTGCGGAGTACCGCCGCTGCTTGCTCGCTTTTGCTTTGCCATTGCCAGAGCCTGGCAAGATCTGTTGTGGCGCGCAACTCCCAGGCCTTGCTGTTTTGCTCCCTGGCAATTCTAATTGCCTCCTGGAAGTATTTTTCGGCGGCCGTTTGATCGTTTGAAACAGCAAGAACGAGCGTACCTTTAAGACGCAACAGCTCGGCTTGAAATGCCCGATCGTACTGTTTGTCGGCGCGAGTAAGACCCTCGTCGAGTATCACCTCCGCCTCCTTCAGCCGCTTAGCCTTGATGTTGGCTTCGGCAAGAATCGACAGTTGCGCCGGTATGGTTAAGTTTGCCGCCAAGGCTCGGAAAGCCTGGACGCCGCTTTCCACGCGCTGGAGGGCGGCTGTCACATCATCGCCGAGCATGAGCATAGCCGCACCAATATGGAAATTTCCGGTCGCTTGCCACAGGGCAAAACCTTGATCCGTGGCAATGGCAATTTCTTCCAGAGCAGTATCTCGCAGCGCATCGGGCTGGCGGCGATTGAGATAGAGCCAGGAAGCGAAGTACAGAGCATGTGCCAGGCTGAAAGGATGAGCGATCTGGCGAGCGAGCCTCAGCGTCATGTTGCTGACCTCCACTGCTTGGTCCGGAAAACCAAGATGCCATAGCGACAAGGAGAGATAACAGCGAAGCACGACTGCCGAGTTTTGACCTAGCTTACCCGACCAAATCGCGCATTGATCCAAATCCTCATATTCGAAAATTGCCTTCTCGCAATGCGTGCGACATCCCAAGAAGTCACCCCGATAGAACAGAGTCACAGCCGGAGCGACATAAGCTTCCATAGTTACGGCGTTGTCGCGAAAATCATGAGCCAGAGCGACCATCTCATCGGCCAACTGCATGCACAGATCCAGATCGCCGCTCACCAGATGCGATGTCCAGTTGCCCCACATGATTTCGAAGAGCTGAGCGCTATCGCCTATCGTCTCGCAGATCTCGCGCGCCCTGGCAAATGTCGGACCGACTTCCGGCGCCGAATAACCTTTCACGATTTGGTAAGCCGAACCCAATTGAGTGAGCAGCGAGAGCTCTTGTTTGTCGCGCGCCGGCGATTGAGGTAGACTCCTGACAGCCTCCAGACCTCGGTTAAAGTGACTGATTGCCTCGACATTGGCAAACTGCTCCTGAGACCTCGAGCCTGCCAGCAACCAGTACTCGATCGACTTTTCAGTCAGTCCGGCTTCGCTGAAATGATGTGCCACTACTTCCGGTTGCACCTGCACTGTCACTGGAAATTGCGACACCAATGTCTGAGCAATACGGTCATGACACTGCTGGCGGTGACTCTTCACCATGGCGTTGTACAGAGCATCTTCCAGGAGTGCATGTTTGAAGATATAGGTCGAGTTAGGCACGCGTCCTCTCTGGAACAAAATCTCAGCCTGCACAAACTTGTCTAACTCAGATACCAGTGTCGGTTCATCCAGATCTGAAACCGCCTTGATCAGCTCATAGCTAAATTCGCGCCCAAGAGCAGATGCCAACTGAGCTAGTTCGCGATCGCCCTCCATTCGATCTAAGCGCGCCATAATCAAGTCTTGCAGTGTAGCTGGTATTACTCTTGCCATCAGACTTTTGACCTGTTTGCCATCGTCTCCGAGTTGCGTCAGCAAGCCTGATTCGCTGACCATTTTGGTGAATTCTTCGACAAAGAGTGGCACCCCACCAGAGCGATTGTAAACCTCTCCGACCACCGAATCTGATACCTTACCGCTGGTCTTCCTTTCGATCAATTCACGCACCTGCCGTTTGGTGAGGCGATTCAAGGCGAGGTGTGTTTGGTGGGCGGCTGCAGTCCAGGGTGGTGAGAAGTCTGGCCGAAACGTAAGCAACGTCAGAATGCGATCGCTCGCTGATTGGGCCAAATACTGAGCAAGGAATTCCAAGGTGGAAGCATCCAGCCAATGAAGATCCTCAATGACAAAGAGCACGGGCTGTTTGGCGGAATATGCTTGCAGCCAGTCAGCGAGTGCGCGAAACATTTCCTCTCTTTCCCGTGCAGGCGTAAGAGCCAACGATGGATATTGGCTGTCCGCTTGCAGAGATAACAGAGACGCGAACAGGGGCACCACCTCATTTGCGGCCAGACCGATTTCGTCAACATATTTGACCAGCCGCTCCAGTTGCACAGACGGAGCCTCGTCACGACGAAAGCGAAGCAGTCGTTGAAAGAAACTGGCGGCCGGATGGAGTCCCGTATTGCGAAAGTGTGGAGAGCATCGCCACTCTACTACGGGCGAATATCTGGCACCAATAGATTTGGAGCCATTCCCCGAAGACAATGCGTTGGTGTTCACATACTCTTTCATTGAGTGCACCAGTCTCGATTTACCCAGACCGGCTTCGCCAACTAAGAGCACGACCTGGCCCATAGACTCCTGCGCCAGCTCCCAGCGGTCTTTCAACAGATTCATTTCCAGATCGCGACCCGTGAGCGGTGTCAATTCGATCTCTATGCTGGTCGTTAATTCTTCTTGTGTTTCAATTTGATCTTGCAGTTGGAAAAGTTCAATCGGTCTTTCCAGCCCTTTGATCTTGTGGCGTCCCAGACTCAGGCAGTTGAACTTCCCTCGGAGCACGTTATGGGTGGATTCGCTCAGAAGTATCTGCCCTGGCGATGCAAGCTCCTTCAAACGCAGTGCTACCATTCTTGCTTCTCCAACCAGAGACACAGACTCTCCTTCGATTCCCACAATAGCTAATCCAGTGTGCACAGTAAGCCACGGGTTAAGCTGAAGATTGTGGTGTCGCTGGATTTCGTTCGCCAAATCAGTCAAGCTTTTATGAATGAAGAGTGCGGCACTGGAAGCCAACTGCGCTGCATCTTCGTGAGCGACCGGATAACCGAAGCAAGCAATCAAACTGTCCTCGTTGCACGGCACAGTCGTTCCATTCGCATGAAGCACTTCCTCGCGAAACATCTGCTCGAAGGTATTGAGAATTCTGGTCTGCTCTTCCACATTGACATTTTCAAGATACTCCTGCGATTCAAACAGCTCGCAGCCGCAAACGAGAACTGTCACTTGGCGGCGTTCCGACTTGCGTATATTGCTGCGATGGAGCGCAGCCATCTGAGACACCCGTGCTGAGGGAGCGGGTGACAGAGCTGTGGCGCGCAACCAGGCACTGGGCGTCAGGGCCCGATAGCCTGAAGAACCAGATTCCAACGTTGTCTCGATCGCATTCAGTTGGACAATTAATTGCTCGGCAGAAGCTAATCTCTCTGCCGGTTCTTTTGAAAGCAGGCGCATGATCAAATCGGCAAGAGCTGCCGGGCAATCAGGATTACATTGATTGACCGGCGCCGGCGTTTCGATTGCCAGAGCAAGCAAGGTATCCATGAGCGTATCCCGCCCGAATGGAGGCTGTCCGCTGATTAATGCATAGAGCAAACAGCCGAGACTAAATAGATCGCTGCGCTCATCGACTTCAGAGGCGCGCGCCTGCTCTGGCGACATATAGAGAGGCGAGCCGATGATCATTCCACTGAGTGTTAGTTTACTAACGCTCTGTTGCGGCCGCACCAAACCGAAATCTAAGAGCTTGACGCGTCCACCTGGCTCTTCGAGCCAGACATTCTCCGGTTTGATATCACGGTGAATCAGTCCGCGCGAATGTGCCGCCGCCAGCCCTTGCGCAACCTCGCGCCCGATGCGCACAGCCTCATGGAGACTCGGCAGGGTGTCCGATTCAATCACGGTATTCAACGGAGCCCCTTCCAGTAATTCCATAGCGATGAAGGCGACGCCGTTATGTTCACCGACTTGATGTATGGTGATGACGTGGTCGCTTTTCACCTTAGCCATTGCTCGTGCTTCTCGCAAAAAGCGCTCCTGTACTGCCAGTTCATGGCGGTACTCAGGCTTTATCACCTTCAGCGCCACAGGCCGCTCCAGATGGGTGTCTTCGGCTTGCAAAACCATGCCCATACCGCCTTCACCCAATACCTTTAAGACTCGGTAATGAGCCAACCAACCGAGCTCATCAGCATTAGCCGCCGGAGCAAGGAAAGACAGCTTGTCACGTTCTGAAAGGTTAGAATCACTAATACTGCCTGCAATATTCAGATCGTTGCTAGCAACAACCGGCTGCACTGATCCCAGTCTGGTCATGCCTGATTGGAAATCGTCAACATCGTCTTGGATAGACTGCAACGAATCGATGCATCGAGCACAGCCTTCCAGGTGCATCACCAACTGTGCTGCGGGCTCCCCGGTAATTTCGCCCCTTAACAGCTGAACAATCTGACTAATAGGCGGGCAGGCGGGAGTATCCATAGTCCCTCTTAGAAGAAGGTAGATGTTCCTGGGACTCCAGCCGACTTACATCGAAGATCTTAATTGCAAAGCAACGGTTGTTTTGCTGCGCTAAAGAGGAGATCAAATTCACCGATTGCTGTCTGAATTTAGTGGCCGGTGCAGAAATTCTACAGTGATGATTCCCTGGCTAATCCATCGCTGCGCGGCATTATACCAGATCGATATGATAAACGTGACAGGGAAAATGGCGCATGAAACCAATGTGTCGTTGTTACGAGCGATTCACTCAAGATTGTACCAAGCATCGCACACCGCCGGCGATACTGATGGATCCAGGTTACCCGGTATCTCCTTTTCCGATACGCGGAATTGCAACGATCCCATCACGTTCATCCTGCTTTAGCACCGAATGTGGTGACCTCGTCCAATAGAGGACACAGTGACAGTCCTTTGTTTCTACCATGGCTTGTCATGACTTCTCTAGCGCAGATTTGCGCTTAAGTTTCATCTTGTACATAGACTCGTCAGCGTCTTTCACTAGAGCCGACAAATCTGCATGTTTGTCGGGATCGTATAACACGGATCCGATGCTCAGGCGCAGCTTGTAAGCACAGTTTCCCGCATTGCGCTCTTCTAATTCGGACTGAATCCGCTCGATCATTGACTGCGCGCCGGAGTTATCGCCCGACAGCAAGACACAAAATTCATCGCCACCGATTCGAGCTACGATATCAGCTTCCCTGGTGTTTCTCTTCAACAATCTCGCAGTTTCAATCAAAGCTGCATCTCCGGCTTCGTGTCCCAGTGTGTCGTTGATTGGCTTCATGTCATCGAGATCGATAAACAAGAAAGTGATTGGCTGACCCATGCGCTTTGCCAGCCTGAGCTCTTGTTCGCCAATGGTATCCAGTCCGCGGCGATTATTCAGCTCGGTTAAGGGATCAGTCAAAGAGAGATTCCTCAGCTCACATCTCGCCAACTCCAGTTTTGAATACGTGCGGAAGTGCACCGCATACGATATCAGAGAAATTGCGATCGCGGACAAAAGTGCAATGGCGAAATGAACGGTTCCCGGGGTCGTCCAGCCAACCGACGAGACCACGAGGACCCAGCCGAGGACGGTGAGTGCGATGATCAGCGTTAGCCAGCGCAGCGACATAAATAGAATACCCGCACCGACGATAAGGAGCATGAGATCAGTGCTGTGCACAAGATCGTGCACTAAAAAGCAGTGGGTTAAAGCATTGGTGAGAACCAGGACACAGATAACTGCACTAGCCGGGTGCGCGAATCGCGGCTCGAGTGGCTTTCGCACGAGCAACGAACGAAAGGTAAAGAGGCTCAGGCTGGTGGCAAGAGCTATCGGTACCATGATCATGGCCAGGTTTTGTGGCAACAGCAATGCGTGCGAAATCGCAAACAGCAAATACAAAAGACTAAGTCCACTGCTTACGGGCAGAAGCGTCTCTGATGCCGCACGGTCAAGGGCCTGGCGAATTGTGTCCGACTGCATGTTGCCTCCACATGCAGATAGTGTACTAGAACTATAGAGCAGTAACCGTTATAGGGCAGTGACCGTTTTTTCAAGATCATCGAGGTGCGCCAATCGCTCTTTGATCAATTGCTCCGGCAGCCGATTCTGTTTCTTCAGACGATGTTCATAACTCATACTGGCAAGAAACCAGGCGGCGTTGCCTACCACGGCCATGCTCGTGCCAACAGTCCCGCACACAGCTCCTTTGTAATCTAGATTGAACTGCTTTTTGGGTCTGCGTGGGAAGTATTCGTCGAATCCGACTTTTCCCAGTATGCCCTGCGTCATGAGCAAGCTGCCGATCGCTGGTCCTGCGAACGAATTTTGCAGCGCTATTTTGTTCAATTGTTGCATGGTGGTCGTTTCACTCTCGAGTTGCTTCGTGAACAACTTATCTGATTCGGTATACAACGCCAGTCTCTGCGTGGAAGGAAACGAAGGCATCAGGCTTCCTGGGTCAGTGCTTGCTGCTTCCAGCAACGCACGTTCTTTCGAGATCTCGGCAAGATCAGCATCTGAACCACCAAATTTTCGTTGCTGCGAGCCAAGGATGAACTTTCGCTGCGCCCATAGTTGGGCTGTACACAACAAGGGAGTTGCTCCTGCCATGGCACCACTGACGATGAACAGAACGTTGGCCGGACCATTGAGCTTGAGATGTCCTATTTTGGTTGAGGTATAGGCGACGCCGGCACCACAGGCTCCGACCGTGTTGTAAGCCACGTTAAGCAGGTAGAAAAGATTTTGTACCGCAAATGCACTTCTGTTGTCGGCACTAAAGTGAGCATATTCGTTGACGAATGTGCCGCGCATTGATTGGAGAATCTTGCCTTCAATAACGGCACGGTCGTGTGCCGGATGCAGCGGATTGGCTGCGACTAAGGCTTCCCTTTCCGAAAGCAGCGTGTCGATTTGCTGCAAATGAGAAGCAACGAAGCGATTGGCTGATGCGGTATCAAAGCCGCGTCTTCGGCTTCTCTCATATTGCACTGCGTTTGCAGCCAACTCAAAAGCGCTCCCCGAAGCGGCAATAATTGAACCGACTTCCGCGGTGCGCAATGCTTGCTGCAGAGCGCGAACATTTAACGAGAGCAAGCGATGCCGCCCTCGATTAAACTGCTTATCGGCGACGATCTCAAATGCTAGTCCGCAAGATGAGCCGGCTTGCTGCGTGCCAAAAAACACCAACTTTTTGAAGTTTGATATATGCGCATTTTCCAACCGGTAATTCAGACTAAAACGCTCGACCTCGATCCCTGCCAGCAGAATCTTTTTTGTCAGACCGGTGTATCGATCGCTGAATTCATTTCCAGTGGTTGCCGCTCTCAACGGCACCGCCTCGTCGATGGCCAGACATGGTGCCTGAACGATTAGATAACAAAGCACCACAACTATGGCTTTCCGAACGGCGCGAATGCGATTGAGGCTCGACATCATTTCGCCTCACTCAACAGGCGCCTGCGAATGGTCATCGACTTTTAGTCCTCGTCAAGCGCGCGGTCGGTGAAACGGCATCATCCAAAAATTGCGGCAATCCTAATCAAGTGGAAAATTGACAAACTGCCAGGTCGTAGGTTAGCACGATAACGCTCTTTTAACTCATCAGTAGGTATCCCTATAAGATGAACGTGTTCATTAATATATTGACAATCGTGTAGGCTAGCCTATAATAGATAGTGAACACGTTCATTAATTAATGGGGCCGATGATATGACTGCCAATACACTGACACCGAAGGGACATCAAACCAAGCAGCGTATTCTCGATGTGGCATTGCGGCTTTTTGAAGAACGGGGATATGAAGGAACGACCGTCCGAGATATAGCCGCTGAGGCAGGTGTTGCACTGGGCAATGTATATAGATACTTCAATTCAAAGGAAGACTTTGTTCTCGCTTTCTACGAGCAGCTTGCGCACCGCCAAAATGAAGAAGCGACCGCTGCTATGCAACGATGCAGCTCGCTACGCGAACGCCTGATTGTTTGCGTTCGGTGTAAATTGTCGGTAGTGGATCGATACCACGAGTTTTTCACTGAATTGTTCTCTGTTGCAGCACGACCAGGAAGCATTCTCAATCCATTTGCTGAAGCTTCCAGGCCTACGCGCGAGGTGGCGATTGCATCATTCGAAGAGGTAATTGACGGCAGCAAGGACAGAGTTCCATCGGATCTCCGCGCTGAGTTGCCCTGGCTTTTGTGGTTTTACTGCATGGGAATCATCCTTTTTTGGCTGCATGATGCTTCCGCAGCCCGCTATAAGACACACCACCTCATCGAGTCAACGGCCGATATCATCTCAAGGACGATCGCAATTGTGGGATCACCGGTGATATCACCAATAAGAGGGAGCTTGATTCAGCTTATACGCACGCTGAAAAGCTAGTACTGCTATGAACTTTATCTACTCATTCATTGTAATTTGGTTGTCCCTTGCCGCAACACCGCTCATCGTGCGCAACGATCGCATTCGCCATGTGCTGGCATGTGCAATGATGCCGCTCTTTGCTCTTGTTCTCTTCCTTTGCGGAACTTCATTGCTGCCCTGGCAAAGATTGATGGCGACTACTTTCGGACTTTTGCTGGTCATAAAAGCGATTGTGTTACTCCGATATTCTGCGAGCGACATGCGTCAATTTGAAACGCTTGGCCTTCTGCTGTTCATGAGCATCTGGCCTGGAATGAACGCCGAGCCCTTTCGCGCTCGAGTTAAAACAAACGAAGATGGCGTCAAGTTCGCGAGGGGTTTCGTCGTTTGCATCATGGGACTTTTCCTTTTCTTCGCCACCAGCTTGCTTGTGCCTGCCCTTTCGCCAAATGTCGCGACGTGGACCGCAATTGCTGCGTGCTTGATTGCGATTCATCTCGGATATGCTGACATTCTTACGTCGCTAATGCGGCTCGGGGGCTGGGACGTGGACCCACTTTTCGATCGACCGCTGCGAAGCGTGTCGTTGCGAGATTTTTGGTCTTGCCGGTGGAATCTTGCATTCTCTGATATGAACCGAATCTTGCTGATCAAGCCATTGACAAAATGGGTTGGCGCACCGATCGCGCTTTTCCTTGTTTTCCTGGTGTCAGGTCTGCTGCATGATGCGTGCATAAGTTACTCCGCTTGGGGCGGATGGGGCATGCCACTTGTCTATTTCCTCATTCAGGGAACAGGCGCTTACCTGGAACGTCGACTCAAAATCGAAAAATTCTGGACATTGCCGCTTCGCATTAGCTGGACCTGGCTATGGATCTTACTTCCGTTGCCGCTGCTGTTTACACACGTTTTTCGTCATACTTTTATATTGCCCGCGCTGAATTTCGCACACGCTCAAATTTTCTCGCACTCACTCTACTGGTATTCTGATCGTGCTCTCTGGTTGGCAGGGTTGGGAAATTTTGTGACATTGGCAGCGGGGCTGCAGGTGCCATTTCGACTGAAGTGGATGGACGAACTAGCCAAGCTGAGCCCCTTCAACCGCAAAATCTTTTTGAACTATGCGATCTACGTTGGTCTGACGATTGTGTCGATTGGAACCTTGACCTTTTACCTGCACGACGAATTGTTGGGCACCAGCCGTGCCACCAATGCGCTGTGTATGTTAATGGGCGGTTTCTGGGGGCTGCGCATTCTTGTCGACTTCTTCTGGTTCAAACATCAAGATTGGCCACGCGGTCCGTCGTTCGTAATTGGGCACACGTGCCTGACCGCATTGTTCTTTTCGCTGACATCTACATATCTCGGTTTGGCCCTTTGGCATTTGTCCGGCGGTTAATGCACGGACACTTCCAGCAAAGGCAACTGTAGAGTTCGCCCTCTGGGCATTCTGTCTAAAGAGCCGGTACGGTATGTGATTCACCGCTACCTCTGTCGTTTCGTCTAGCCATGCTAAACTAATCAATTCGTTAGTGGGCCGGACATAATCCTCGTATATGGAGGTTTCATGAGCAACGTTCCTGTCGTGCTTTTACTTGGTGTCACTGGGCAACTCGGTAAATTGATTGCTCAGAAGTTACGCAACGACAAGTCAATTACTCTGCGGGTCTGTGCGAGAGATGACAATAAATTGTCCAGTTTACGCTCCGAGTTTGAGCAAGCGGTAAAGTTAGATCTTGATGACCCGAGGACCTTCGAATCAGCGCTTGAGGGGGTCGATCGCGCATTCCTGTTGACCGGCTATACGTTCGCAATGGTTACTCAGAGCAAAACCTTTGTTGATGCAGCGCGCAAAGCCAAGGTAAAGCACCTTGTGCAGCTGGGTGTGTTTACTCCGGAGTTTGATTGCACAGATCCGCACTTCGCGTGGCACCAAATGATCCAAGCTTATATTAAGCAATCCGAGATTCCCTGGACTTTTTTGCATCCCAACATTTTCATGCAGAATCTAACAGGTTCCTTCGGGCTTGTAAAAGACGGCAAAGTTCGCTGGTGGTGCGGAGATAAGCCTGGTGGTTGGACCGCACTTGAAGATGTTGCCGAAGCTGCGGCAAAAATTCTAGCCGAGGGCGAAAAGGTCCACGCGTCTAAAGATTATTGGTTCTCTACAGAAGTGCATACGCTCACCGAAATCGCCCGCATTTTGACCGAGGTTGCCGGGCACCCTATACAGCCGGACCCACGAAAACCAGAACAGGTCTTCGATGACATGGGAATAGATGAACGACATGCCGATCCGTACTTCATCGGTGTCAAAGAATTCTGCCAGCAAGTGGTTGACGGCCGCATGTCGTACATTGGAACTGTTCGAGACGATATGAAGCTTCTGTTTAACCGATCAGGGCTTTCGCTCCGAGATTGGGCCAAATTGCACAAAGAAGAATTGATCGAGGGAGCAATCGGCAAACGAGCCGCCATCAGGTAGCAAGTGTCCCAGTTGCCGGGAAGCAGATGGGCAAAGCAAATTGCCCGCACCCCATCGTGAATTGATGGAATAAGCGTCCCAATTATTGACGAGATATTTGTTTCACTAGAGATAAATGTCGAGAACAAGAATCACGTAAAAACAAACCCCTGAGCCGCTGAGGAACAAGCTGCGACAGGGAATGTTTAAACGACGCGCGGACCAGATTAAGTCGAGCGTGGTTTTGCCACTTCGGGGTAAGCTGTTTGTAGGCGAACACCGCCGGAGAGAGACGCTTGAGTAACCCAGAGAAAAACTTAGACCTTAATATAAGCGGCAATCTAGAAGCGATAGATTCCGCTCGAGTTTTTCGCACCTTGTTTGTCGCACAAGTCACCGGCTTACTCAAAGCCAACGAAGGAAATAAACAGGTCATGATCTGGTTTGAGAGCGGCAAGCCAACGCATGCCAGGCTTGATATCAACGGATCTTCGCCACCAACTTCCATTAAGGCTGGAGAGGCTGTATGTGAGTTTGCATTGTGGAAGGCAGGTGAGTTTGTCTTGAGCAGTGGTGCTACGCGGGAAGCATCGTTAGATGACGCTTGCTCGATCGACGACCCAGGAGACAAGCGCATTTGCGACGTCTTGAGTAAAATCGCCATTCCTGTGGAGACCATTCTCAACAGGCAGCGATTGCGCCGTGCCGGGGTACCGATGTCGACTGCATCTGCCACCAATCGAGGTGCATCCGAGCCAATGCCTGAACCAAACAAGGTGGCGCAATACAGACTTAAATGCTCGATTTGCGCAAAGACTAGCAATCAGGTTCAGAAACTGATTTCTGGTCCGGGAGTTTATATTTGCGATCAGTGTGTCGATGTGTGCAAGCGCATCATTGATGGAAAGTCTGAGGCGGAGCAAGTGAACATTGTGCCCTTGCAGAGCGAAGATCTTAAGTGCTCGTTTTGTGGGAAGAGAAGTAGGCAAGTCTCAGACGGAAAGATTCTCGGTAGCGCCGACATGCGTATCTGCAGCGAATGCGTTGATTTGTGCATCACGATCTTAGAAGAGTCTGGGCGACCGAGTGATTCATCTACGCAAAGTGAAAGTAAGAAATCACCGAGCGAAGACGAGAGCCATCATGTGGTGCCAAAGGCTAAGGCTTGCAGTTGCAGCAGCAGCGTGACACATGATGGACTGCCCAAGATCGATTTGCCGTACGAGAAGATCGACGCGATTGCATCCAAGTTTTATGCAGAGTGCGTCAAGCGCGCTTTGTCTACCGAGCCTGTTGATCATGCGACTGCCGAGTCCTCGATCTCTCAAATTTACGTCTTTATGGGACTCGAGCGACCCAAGGTAATTTGGTTGGATAGTCCTTTTCAGCTGATGAACGCACAAACATTTATAGTCGACTTCGAAAAAGAACCAATTGACTTTGGTGGTTGGTGGCAAAAGAGCAATCCTCAATTGAAAATACTCGATCAGGTTGCCCGCTCAGTTATTGATCATGTCTTTTTCTACCTATGGAATTCTCGCAGCCATCCTCGCTGGGACCTTGCGACTGTACTTCCCAGATTGGGAGCCATTGTGCGGTCCGCCGCGCACACGTGGGAGACAATGGATGTACAACAGCAACGACAAGATGTTCGAAAAGTATGGCATGGCTTGCAAAACCGCCTCGCATACCTTCAGGATCTCGGTAAGCTCAAATTTGATTTTGAAACCTGGTGGAAAGCGCGTGAGCAATTCTCCTTTATTATGGAAAGTCTGTCTGTCAAGGAGCGTATCGAAGCCCTGCAACAACTTAGTCTTTGGCGCCAGGCTAGCAATCGGTTTCACGTTGTCGGAACGGACCTAGTGTGGGGACGCTGGAGCTTGCAATACCAGATTGGTTTCTCTGTAATTGCCAAAGAGAGTTTGGCAGTGTCTTTTACCGCAGAGGAAAGTGCTCGGATCGATTCTCTGAAGAAACTTGCGGCGGCCTCGCACGCGTTTCTTTGCTACAAGGACGTTTGTTTCATGTCTGAAGCACCCCTTCGGCTTGCCGTCAATGAGCAGAACATTTTGCATAGCGATTCAGGACCAGCAGTGGCATATCGCGACGGATTTGAGATCTATGCCTGGAACGGTACGCGTGTGCCGAAGGAGGCGATCATGCAGCCGGCTACAGTTGACACGATCGCACAAGAACAGAATGTCGAGGTGCGGCGCGCGTTGATTGAGCGATATGGGCTGTCACAATATCTGCTTGATTGTGGTGCGACGAAGGTCCATTCAGATGACTTCGGCACGTTGTACAAGAAGGACCTCCCGAATGATGAACCAATAACCATGGTTGAAGTGAAGAACTGTACGGCAGACGCTGATGGTGCCTTTCGCACCTATGTTTTGCGGGTTCCACCGGATATGGAAACAGCGCTCGCTGCTGTTGCCTGGACGTTTGGCATGCAGCCAGATGACTACAAACCTGACGTGGAAACCTAACGTAGAAATTTGACTTAGGAACTTGACCTGCCGAATTTGAGTGGCTCCTAATTTTTTCAGCAGGAAAGCTATCGAGCTGGCCGCCTATAATAGGCGCCCGAAATGTGTTTCTTTAGGGGCTGGATTTTCCAATGAAAAAAACGTTAGTCGCGGCTGGATTGTTGTTTCTTTCCTCTATGAGCGCCATATCGGCTGAGCCGACGGCGCATCCGTGGTTAGACAAGCAGCTCGCCAAAGACAGGTATCCCTGCCCGCCGGGTAAGTCGCCGTTTCGCGGACCTGAAGATGCACAAGTCACAATAGTTGAGTTCATCGATTACGATTGTCCATTTTGCCAAGGGCAAGAAAAAGTTATGCAGAAAGTGCTCGAGGCTTATCCGACGCAAGTCAGGCTGGTAATCAAGCAGCATCCACTCGACATACACCCAACCGCGAAGCGCAAAGCGCTGGTGGCGGATTGCATGGGAATGCAGGGCAAATTCTGGAAAGCTCATGAAGAATTTTTGAAGGGCGAGCCAGCGAAAAAAGTCAGACAGGGAGTTGACGAGAAACAGCTCGATGCAGACCTGGCTCAAGGCGGCGACGGACAAGTCGATCGCGACGTGGCGCTCGCCAAAAAACTCGGGATGGCTAGCACACCGGGCTTCGTCATCGACGGTATCCGCAATGGCGAAACCATGAACTTCAATCAGTTCAAGTTGCTGATCGACGCCGAGCTGGCTCGCAAAGCTGCTAAAGCTCAGCAGCCCGGCTAAGGCGGGCACTTCGCCTGCACAACATTCGTCGCATCATCGCGCGTGTCATCGAGGAGCGCAAGGCATGTCCGGCACAGGCCGGCAGCGCCGATGGCGCTGAAACTGCCGCAAAGTTTCGTTGTTTGAAATGAAGTTGAAAAATGCGTTTCAACCAGACTTCAAACTTCGCGGCTAACCTGCTGGAAATCGAAGGCGAGCCCATCGCATTCCAGCGACACGAACCTATTAAGAGCGAGGACGGCGAAATGAGTCTTGATAAATCAACTGAGCTAAGTGATCACACTGGTGTGAGCGAGCGCAAACTTTCAGCAGCAGATGTTGGTACCTATTCTCGATCGGGGATTGCCACGCTCTCTTCCTTTTCCGAGCACCACGATTCAGCAAAAGATCATTTACCAGGATTGAGTATCGTTGGCGCAGCCGAAACAAAATCAGCAAATCAATCACATGAGGCGGCCAGCGCCGAAGCTGCCTCAGCTAGCAGCAAGGAATCCGGCAAGAATGCCGGCTCCAAAGAAAATACACCAGAAGAAATTACAGCTAAAGACGGCTCAAGCTTTTCGAAATTTGGCGACAAATGGTACAGACTGAAGGGCGGTGAAGTGGAAGAACCTTCCTCCGTCGACAAAAATGACGGCGGTGATGTTGTCGTTAAAGGTAAAGATGGTTCCGTTGCTGAAGTGCACAACAGGGACGGCTCGCACCTCGAAAAGGACGCTAATGGAGAGTGGTCTGAATACACGAAAGACGGGGCAAGAACTGATCGCAAAATAAAGTCCGTTGAAACAAACAAAAATGGCGATGTCACCGTTACTGACGAGGACGGCAAGAAAGAAGTTAGACGCCACGATGGCACAGTTTTCAAATACGACGAGGAAAACAAACTGACTGAAGTGCACTTCAAAGACGGCTCCGGTGCAGTGCAAAAAGATGGTAAGTGGAAGTACGAATCGGAAGGAGGCCTCGCATCAGAATGGGAAGTGAAAGACGTTAACGTCCTTGCTAATGGAGACGTGGTTATCAGCGGCAACGGCAAGTCGAAAGTAATCAATCGGCCCGACGGATCAGCATTCCATTACAACATTGACGGCAAGTTGCAGGCGGTCAAAGACAAGGACGGCAACGAGTACCTGAAAAACGAGTTTGGCATCTGGACCGATGTTAACGGAAAGCAAGTCAGTGTCAAGGAACTGCCCAACGGTGGCGCTGAAGTCGTTGATGCTCTCGGCAACAAGCGAGCGGTTGGCGAATCTGACTAGCCAGCACATTTGCTCATGGAATTTTCGCCCACCTCAACTCAATTTCAGACTGCCAAACAACAATGACTCTGTTCCAAGAACGACACGTTGAACCACCCGGCGAGCGTAAAGGAGAAGGATATGACTGCTGAAACCACCACTGCAGCCCATCAAGCTGAAATTGTTCAGCGGGCGCATCACGATGCTGCCGAGGTTAAAATGAGTCACGGCATTGAAGGCGCCTATAAGAAGTTCAGAGAAGAACTCGATACAGCGCATGCCGGCATGACAAAACAGGATCGCACGCGATACGATGCGGTGTTCAATAAAGATCTGACTCAAGGTAAGCATCCACTGTTACCAAAACTCGAACTCTATGCAAAGGAACATCCAACCACAGCTAACTCCAAGCAAAACCCAACCAAAGCTGACCCTCCAGAGCAAGCCAAGCACTCAGCCGATCATGAAGTGCAAAAAGGAGAAACTATCTGGTCGATTGCCAAAAAAGATCTTCCAGCGGGAGCCACTAATCAGCAGATCAATGAGCGCGCCAAGGAGATCGCTCGGGACAACAAGCTCGCCAACCCCAATCGCATTAAAACTGGCGACACAGTTAAAGTCAGCACTGATGCCAAAGCCGCCAACCAGCCGCCGAAGGACGATCCCAATACCAAAACCAGCACACAAGCTGATGGTGGGGTAGTTGTTGAAAAGCAGGACGGCACTAAAACAACGACGTGGCATGGCGACAAGGGAGACACGGTAAAAGTAGAAAGGTCAGATGGAACAGGTTACGTCAAGAATGCAGACAAGTCTGAACATCATTGGGGGCCAAACGCTGAAGACAACTTTGATGTCCCTGCAGGTGGTGGCAAACAAGTGTCAGTTGAAGGCGATAAAACGACGACGACTTGGTCAGATGACCAAGGCACCACCGTCAAGGTTGAAAACAAAGACGGCACAGGTTTTGTCAGAAATGCCGATGGCACCGTTCATCACTGGGGTCCCAATCAGGAAGACAATTACGATCGCGATAAAGATGGCAACAAAGTGTCCAAACAATCAGATGGCTCGACCGTCGTTGAAGGCAAAGACGGCACCAAGACAACGACGTGGCATAGTGACAAGGGAGACACCGTAAAGGTAGAAAAGAAGGACGGAACCGGATACACCAAAGATGCAGACAAATCTGAACACCACTGGGGACCAAACCCGGAAGACAACTTCGATGTCCCCGCCGGCGGTGGCAAAACAGTAACGGTAAACGGCGACACAACCACTACGACATGGACAGACGATAAGGGCACGAGCGTCAAGGTCGAAAACAAAGACGGCACAGGTTTTGTCAGAAATGCCGATGGCTCCGTCCATCACTGGGGTCCGAACCCGGATGATAACTACGATCGCGACAAAGACGGCAATAAAATGTCGCAGCAATCTGACGGCTCGACAATAGCTGAAGCCAGTGACGGCACCAAAACTACGACCTGGCACGGCGACAAGGGTGACACCGTCAAAGTGGAGCACCCAGACGGAAGCGGTTACGTCAAGAATGCGGACAAATCCGAACACCACTGGGGCAACAAAGACGTCGACAACTACGATATCCCCCCGCCTGGCTCTGGCAAGGTTGTCACGGTAGACGGGGCCAAAACCACAACTGCATGGTCAGACGACAAAGGCACCACCATCAAGGTCGAAAACAAGGATGGCACAGGATTTGTGAGGAATCCCAACGGTTCAATACATCACTGGGGTCCAAATCAAGAAGACAACTACGACACCACAGCAACCTCGTGACAGTCAGACAGACCTTGAGTTAGACAGCTGACTAGGTCTCATAAGAAAAGTTTGGAGAAGCGCACCTTCGGGCGTCAGGCAACTGACGCCTCGAATGTTTTTCACCAAGGACTTGCCTATGGAACTGAATCGAATCGATAACCAATGCCCCTGACGTTGTCGATCACACCGGGAGCGCCCGCCTTGGAAAGCTTGCTTCGCAGAGTTTTGATAAAAGTGTATACGGATTCCACTGTCGCTTCGGATTCTGACGACCACAGTTTCTCCAGAAGAACTGCCGGGCTGAATAAAGTATCTGGATGTTTCAAAAAGAGCTCCAGCAATGCCAGCTCTTTCGGCTGAAGTGTAATCTCTTGCCCACAAACAAAAACACGTCGAGTCGCTGTATCCAGTTCGATCTCTCTTCCTTTGAGAACTGTGCCAGTCAACGGTTGCTTGCGCCTCAACAGGGCACGCACTCGCGCCCCTAACTCGGCCAGGTGAAATGGTTTGGTCAAATAATCGTCAGCGCCGCTATCAAGACCAGTCTCTTTGTCAGAGACATCCTTTTTTCCGGTCAAGATGAGGATCGGTATGTTGCCACCAGAATCTCGAAATGTCCGCAATATTTCAATGCCGCTGATACCGGGCAAAGACCAATCCAGAATCACCAGGTCGTACGTATAGAACTTTAGCCGGCTCAGACCCTCCTCGCCGTCATGCACTGACTCGATCGTATATTTCTGATGCGTCAGCCAGAGGGCTACTTGCTCAGCCAACATGCGATCGTCTTCGACTAGGAGAATTTTTGTCATATCTGTGTCGTAGTTAAAACAAATATCGCCGCCAATTTCAAGTCTATTTCAACGTCATTGGGCAAACTAATATGGTTACTCAGAGTTTCCGCGAGCACAGTGACATCGACTTTGTTGGTCAATCGCCAACTTTCGATTGCGAAATTGATTTCTCTTGTGCAAACAATGCCGCGGCCCGCTGACTGTCTGTTTTTGCCAGGTCGAATTTGCCTAGCTTCCGATAGATTGCTGCGCGAGCATTCAAGATGGAAGGATCGCTTTCGGATTTCAGGATGAAACTGTAATCTGCCAACGCCCTGTCATATTGGTGGATGCGTTCATACTCCTGAGCGCGCAATTTGTACAACTTTAGCTTGTGCGGTTTGGCGCTGATTGCTCGGTCCAATTCAGCGATCGCTGCCACCCAATTGTTGGCCGCAGCGTAGACCTCAGCTCTCAAATACAAGACGCGAGTGGTAGATGGCTCCAGGTGAACAAGGGCATCGAGCGCGACCATCGCATTTTTCAAGTCACCGTCGAGATACCACTGCTTGGCCTTACCGAACAACATATCGCCCCGCTGCTTGGCAGTGTCTTCGAACAAATCATCACTCCAAAGCCAGTTCGGTTGCTTCGCCATGTCCATTGCCTTGCCATCTTTTGCTTGCACAGCTGCTTTCAGCTCGATCAGTCGACTTGCAATGAGTGGATGTACCGGATTGTTTGCCGCAACAAAATGTTTAAAGACCTCATCAGCATCATCGGCAACCTGTTTAGCCTGATTGAAGTCGCCGAGCGCCAGATAAAGCAATGAAAGTCTCAATCTGGCTTCCACTCCCAGCGCACTCAGGTCGCTGTGGTTGTGCACCTCATTGAGAGCCTCGTTGGCGCAAGACAAAGCCTTGGCATTCTCGTGCAAGGCATTCCATGAGATTCCCAGGTCTGTGATCAGGCGAAGTTTGGTATATCTGCTCGTAAAGTTGGCAGCATCCAATAAGAGTTCTGTCAGCAACTTAGCTGAGTCTTGATATTTGGCTTGGGTCAAGTATATTTCGGCAAGATATTCTTTTGTCTCTGTCAACTGTGATGAATCATGCAACTGAGAACGCAGAGCAATTGATTTCAGGCATGCAGTCTCGGCATCTGCAAACTTGTTTTGCGTTGCGTAGGCTCTAGCCAGGGCATCACAGGCTATAGGTTCCAGGGCTGAACAAGAATCGTGTCGTGCTTCTTCGAGAGCCGACAGATAATATTTCTCCGCTTCTTGCGCATGCTTTTGCCTGCCGAGATCACCGCTCTTGAGCGATCTCGACCACTGACTGCCTTCCAGCACTCCTTCGGCAGCATCGTCATCGCCTGTAATCTCGAATAGATTGGCCAGTTTCATCGTCACCGACTCTTTGCGATCATCGCAGGAGAGCAGCCCGTCAGCTAAGCGCAAAGCTCTTTTGTACGCGGTCTTAGCAGCGGAAAAACTTGATTGCCTCTGTTTGATCTCCCCGAGATCTTCAAAGAGACCGGCAAGACTTCGGCCGGCGGCTTCAACGTTGAGATTGCCATTAAGAGATTGAGAACGATTCAAACCACTCAGGCAATATCCCTCCGCCTCTTTAAGTTGATTCATTCCCAAGCAAGCTTTAGTCAAAGAGGCATAACAATTTACTTCGTGTTCTCGTGCCATTATGCCGGCAAAATCTTCGGTTGTTTCATGGCTCTTGAACTTTTGAAGAGCAGCCTTCAGCTGAGTGATTCCTTCGTCAAATTTAGCGTTAGCCACCAACATGTTTCCCAAATCTTCCCTGGAAATTGCCTCGTTCAGACCATCGTCATGCAGGCTGCTCGCTTGCTCTACGGCCTTGAAAGCGCATATTGTTGCCAGATCGAAATTATGCTGCAGATATGCTTGCTGATACCACATTCTCAGCTCCTGGTATAAGCTAAGGCTGTAGCGCTGCCATACTTGGTATGCGCACACCGTGGCAAAAATTGCTTCTGAGAAAATCAGAATTAGCATTGCCGCAATCAGCATGTTGGTGGGGCCAAACTTGAATTGCGTCGCAGCTGTCATGGCCTTTCCGCACTCGTCTCTTTTGATTTGGCTATAGGCAAGCGTATCCAGAAGTTGCTACCCTTGCCGTACTCGCTTTGTACACCGATCATTCCCCCATGACCGTTGATGATCGCTTTGCAGATCGGCAATCCCAAACCGCTTCCCTTGCGTTCTGTTGGATCATTTGGGTCCACTTGTTCGAAGCGATCGAACACTTTCTCCAAATGTGATTCTGGTATGCCACGCCCCTGATCTTTGACGCTGATTCGCACGAATTGATTGGCGACAGAAGAGGTGATCGACACGGTGCTTTGGGGAGGAGAAAACTTGATTGCGTTGGAGAGAAAGTTCGTTAGCACCTGAATAATGCGCTCGGCGTCGGCGTAAACCATCAAGGATTGATCTTGATAGTCGACAGCGATCGATTGGTCGTCGGCGAACGCCATGACACTGTCGATCGATGCTTGCACAATTGCATCAACAGAGCAATCGGCAAACGTGTATTCGAGCTTGCCAGACTCCATCTTTTCAATGTCTAACAAGTCATTGATCAAATTGATCAAGCGCGTTGCACTTCTTTCTGCTGCAGTGATTTGTCTGCCACCAGCTTCGTTCAATTCACCGAACAGTCCAGCCGACAACAGCGTTAGGGCCGCCTGTATCGATGTCAGCGGCGTTCTCAAGTCGTGGCTGACCATAGCCACCAACTCCTGTTTGCGCCGATTAGCCTCTTTTAGCTCACCTTCCATCTGATGAAACACTTGATCCAGATGGGCAATTTCATCAGATCCGGAAACGATGGGATGGAGTTGCTCATGCCGAGACAATTTTCGTGTGTTGTCGATGAGCACAGCAACTCGCCTGGTCGTACTCGAGTTGAAATACAAGGCAAGGCCGCCAGCCAATACGAAGCTGCAGCCGAGTGCACACCAGAGCAGCTTAAGTATTCCCAGACGCACATCCGATGGCGCATCCAGTCCGCTAATCTGAGTACGCTCTTGTTCGGCAATGAGATGTCTTAGCTCGTTGACGATTTGCTCTGTGTTGTCGCCGATGGCTTTGCGAGCCACCTGCAACTCTTCTGTGGAGCCATTCTCATTCACCAGTCGGTGGGCGCGACCTAATAACTCATAACCTTGATCGCTCAGGGTCTCGATTCTCTTCAACGCCTCTTGCTGATTGGGACTGTCTTTCAGCAGTGATTCCAGATACGAAATTTGCTTGGGAATATCGCGGATGAGCTGTTCATACGCTCGGATATATTTCATGTCTTTGGTGGACTTGTACATCATCAAGTCCAAGCCGCAATCAATGAAGTTTCTCAATAACGTGTTGGATTCTTCGACGATCGATCGGGAGTGTCTCTCCTTAGCAGTCTCGTTCGCTTCTTCGCCTAGCATTGAAACAAGCTTGGCAAAGATGCCGAATTCAAACGCCAGAGGGATTGCAATTAGCAGCAATCCTTTTTGACCAAGTTTGAGCTCCCAGACCATGACTTTGGCAATACCGATTTCAGTTATGAGGGCGACTGAATCATATCAATCATTTGATTATCTTTGCATTACGCATATAGACGGTTACTTCCATTCGGTCTTCTTCAGGATTGGAACATGGCACACAGATGTGTTGTGCTTGCCGGATGGATGACTGAAGCACGCTTCGCCAGTTGAATGTCCCAGTGCAGGCGCTGAGTCGAGTGCAGCAACTAATTGGGTGCTCCCTTAGCCGCCTTTAGGCTGAGGCTTCGTCAGGCGGTCCCAGAGGAATGCGGTTTGCAGCGCCAGAGTAGTCGGATCGTGTCCTTCGCCGATGCGGGAGTAGAGTAGTGTCTCGCCGTTGTTCATTCCCAGTCTCATGTTGGCATAGGTGATGCCGTTGCCGACATTAACGACACCGTCTACGGTGCCAATTTCGACCAGGGTCGGTGGATATTTCGTGGTGGGCGATACGTTATTCAGTACATCGAGCTTGGACATCCAGGCGATTTGTGCGGGATCTTTCGGATTGCCGAATTCCGGTTGCCAATATTTGCCGGTGTCGGGATTGATTACCGGTGAATCGAACAACGAATTGACACCACTTTCGGTGACAGCGGCTCCGAACAGTTCTGGGCGGCTATTCAATAAGTGGTTAACCACCATGCCACCATTACTGCGACCATAGACCCCAGTCGCCTCGGGCGAGGTGATTCCCATCTCGTGCAATTTCTCGATGATTGCCGCCATCGCCAGCACATTGTTGTGAATGCCGGCTAGAAGTCCCTCTTTATAGTTGCCACTGCCCAAGCCACCATCGCCTGGAAGCACCGGATCGACAGAAACACCTCCGCGCTGCATCCAACTGGCGGAATTGTCCATGTATCTCAGATATTGCGGTCCGACATCGAATCCGCCGTAGATTTCGAACATGGCAGGATTCTGTCCGTTCATCGCCATGCCCTTGGGATAGCTGACGAACGCCGGGGCGGTCTGAGCCTTGCCACTTATGTCTGTGTATGGCACCAAAAGTTTTTCAGTGACAAAGTTGCTGCTGTCGAACGAGTATCCAGGCAACGAGCTGAACTCGGCTGTGTTGGCTGCAGTGTCGAGCGTCAATACTTGCGGTGGCGAGATCGGCGTGTCATAGAGGAACTGCACCTGCGACGGCGTCGCTCCTGCTTTCACATCATGCAGCAGGCCGTATCCAGGCAGTTGGATCTGATTTTCGAGCGTGCCGTTTGCATCGTACACATGTAAAACTGAGGCACCGTGCTGACTGCCAACTACGGCAAATTTGTCCGCGCCGTTGACACTCGTTGCAACTACCTGTTGCATCTCAAAGTCCGGCGATTCGGGAATCAAAGTTTTGCTGCCGGTGAAGCTTGACACTGTCAGCTTGCGATTGGGGGCACCGTCGTCGGTGAGCGTGTATGTTTTGCCTCCGACATTCATCGAGCCGTCACCACCGTCGGTGACATCAATGGCATTGGCGGGCGCGCTCTTCGTTTCCCAACCATCCGGAAGCTTTCCGAACGCACCACCGGCTTTCGCTTCGTTAGCCAACTCGGCGTTGTAGACGCCCTGGTCGATCGCCGCCATGGTGCGGGCATTGTGTGCTTCGATGTAAGCCTTCATCGCCGGGTCAGCCATGATGTTCGGATAGCGCAAACCGGCGCCGTAGTATGTGCCTTCATTATCGACTTGCAAGTTTTGGAGAAACTCTCGGGATATTCCAGGCACCGTCGTGCTGCCGAATTTTTCTTTGATCGCGCCATAGCGAGCAGGCAGGGGCGGACCCTGGCGGGCTGCTCGATCGCCAACCTCAGCCGTTCTGTCGGTCGCCACGCCATCGGTCGTTTCCACGTGGCCCTGGACTGGTGCGCTGTCCGTCGCGCCTGACTTGACCTCGACCGGCGGATTTAATGGTCCGGCGTCAGACGGCGTTCTGCCGAACAGACTACCTATGCGCGTCCTGCCGGATTGAATGCCGGAAGCCAGAACATCATTGATTGCATCGAACCTGGCTGTTTTGGCTTCAGCAAATCCTCTCATCTTGGGCAACGTCATGACGCCTTCGCCTAAGCCGACGCCGAGATTGTATCCGTAGATTCCGATCGGCAGATTGACAGCCGTTCCGCCTAGCGCATCGCCTAACTGCTCGCCTGCCACGTGCAACTCGCCCATGGTGTTGGCGTTTAGCCCCTTTTTGTAAGCCCCATAGACCGGAACCACTGCTTGTTCGAGGAAGTAAGCGGCCAATCCTACGGCAAAAACGGTGCCCAATGGACCTTTCT
>Ga0206819_10168_pt1 | contig 24212 bp, 30 predicted proteins | sample Alteio_BWOrgCont_87_FD_152855 | JGI IMG/M metagenome (GOLD analysis project Ga0206819, IMG submission 152855) | Enriched cells from forest soil in Barre Woods Harvard Forest LTER site, Petersham, Massachusetts, United States -... | ecosystem: Environmental > Terrestrial > Soil > Temperate forest >... | reverse complement strand
TGCCCTCCTTATCCGATCATCTTCCGATATCTTGTCGCGCATCGGGATTGTGGCCATATCGGCGGTGATGGTGATCATCGGGGGCGCAAAAGATATTGGATATCTCTTTGGCCAAAACTTGCCTGTCGATCGTTTGCTCTTCTGGTCCAACTTCGGTTATTCGAATTCGCACCAAGGCAGCGGTCTGGCGCCGAACACGTCCTTTTGCTTCGTGTTGGTGGGGATGGCGCTTCCATTCTTTGCACTTGTGAAGGGAAAAGTAGCGTGGCCCGGTGCCGCAATCATTCTCGCTTTAACCATAGGAATTGCAAGCTTCGTGGGCTTTGCATTCACGGCGTCGACATCGATCGCCATGGGGCCGAATGGCCCGATGGCGGTGCCGACGAATATCTGCTTTTTGCTGCTGGGTTCGGCATCCATTGCGCTGCGACCCGATACCGGGATCGCCAAGTTATTCACCGATTCGACGAGTGGCTCGGTTCTTGTTCGACGTTTGCTTCCCGTAGCCGTTCTCGCTCCGTTCATGATCGGCGCGGTCCGGTTGTTTGCCGAGTATCACCGCCTGCTGACTTCCGCAATGGCAAGTGCCTCGGCGATTGTCGCCGCGATCCTTTTCATCGTATATCTCATTTTAAGCACTGCCATATCGCTGAATGCCTCGGATGCCAGGCGGCAAGAAGCCGAACAGCAGACGCTGCGTTTGGCCGACCAGCTTCGTGAGGAAGCGGCGAAGTCCGATGCCGCTAATCGATCAAAGACCCTATTTCTCGCGAATATGAGCCACGAGATTAGAACCCCGCTCAACGGAGTTCTTGGCACGAGCGAGTTATTGGCGATGCGGGATCTCGACCCGGACACGCATCGGCTTATCGGCGTCGTTCGATCGAGCGGCGAAACCCTGCTGAGGGTAATCAACGACATCCTAGACTTCTCCAAAATCGAGGCGGGAAAGCTGGAGATCGAACGAGTATCTACCAACCTCACCGACCTCGTGAACGACATTGTCGTCCTCTATCGGGCACAAGCCGAAGCCCGCGGCATATCGATCACCACGGTCGTTCCCGACACTGATCCGCCAACGGTATTGGCCGATCCGATTCGCATCAAACAGATCCTGGCCAATCTCATTACGAATGCGATTAAATTCACCTCGGCCGGCGGCGTTTATGTATCGTTGGAATTTAGCGAGACCGGCAATGGGCGCATCGATGCAGTGCTGACTGTCAAAGACACCGGAATCGGCATCGCGCAGGATAGGCAGGCGGTGATTTTCGATCACTTTACTCAGGTCGACGAATCCACTCATCGACGGTTTGGCGGGACCGGTCTCGGACTGGCGATCTGCAAGAGACTCGTGGAGTTGATGGGCGGAGATATCTCCCTTTCAAGCCGGCCGGGCGAGGGTTCGGTGTTCGAAGTTCGACTCGATTTCCAAAAGGCCGATGCCGGCCATAGTGTGGCCCTTCCTCTTGAACTGGCCGACTTTCCATCCGGCCGAAGAATCTTGCTTGCCGAAGACAATGAGGTGAACGCGATGGTCGCATCGTCAATGCTCGAGAGTCTCGGTTGTACCGTAACGGTAGTTGGGGACGGAGTATCGGCGATTGCCGCAGTTTCTTCAAACCAATTCGATGCCATCCTCATGGATATCCATATGCCTGTCTGCGACGGCCTTGAAGCGACCCGCGCAATCCGGCAGATCCCGGAGGTCGCCAACATCAAGATCATCGCGCTCACCGCAAGCGCACTGTCCGAGGACCGAAAGGCATGTCTCGATGCCGGCATGGACGGTTTCCTCAGCAAACCCTTCACCAGAGACACCCTCGCCGCCGCACTCGCGAGCGAGATCAATCGTGTATAGCCCGGACCTCACGGCGCTGTACACAAAGTAGGAGGCGTTGGCGTACTCAACCTTCCACCCTCCGGAAGAGCGGTGAAGCACGAAAATAAGATATGCACCGTGCATAGACCATGGCGCTGTAGCCGTCACGACTGCGAACTGGCCGTCAGGGAGAGTAGCCTGGCAGCTTCATGTCTACGATCACGCGCATCGATCCTGACATCCCCAGCCGGTTGGCTATCTTAGAGCGAGAACGGTCAATAAACCAGATTCCTTTTGGATCCCCGATGACGACGCGAGGATCCAAGTGCTCTGCTTTGACGGTAGGGTGGGCATCTGCATGATAACGAGGCAAGTCAGCCCGGACTTGCTTGAGGATGTTCTGAAGTTGTTGCGCTTCAGCGTTTAGCTTCTTGACGATATCGGGATCTCGTTTCGCAAATTGTTCTGCTTCGTTCTCGTGACCCCCGATACGCCCGTTAATCGTCGATTTGAAGTCCACTCGATGAGAATTCAGAGATTTGCTGCGTACCACGACGAAATCGCCCGTACGCCAATCGGCACTGTTCCAATCGGATTTGGGATAGAAGGCCAGCATGGCTGCCTCGATGACTTCCTCATCTTACGACAGCTCTGGAAAAGCCAGCTAATGGTCAACCAAGGTCCACGCTTGCTTACTCGTCGAATGGTCGCCGATTGCCGCACTCAACCGGACTTACGGCTTAGCCAAAGTCAAGGGGAAAGCGGTCGCCATCGGCGAGGCAGAAAAGCTTCAACTCACGAACAATCATTCTTGCCAGAACCAGCACCGATCGCCAAACAACCAGACAAAAGCTTGATCGGCTGGACAAAACCGCCGAATAGGTCTGAGCTATTTGAGTCGTTGTACCAGGCGAATTGTTACTGGATCGTTAATATCCTTGCCGAGTTGCTTACGCAGCTTGGCACTCGTGGACAGCATATGTCCACCTGTACCAGTAACCATAAGGGCAATGTTGGGTAGCGCGATGCCGTCTATCTCAGCATCAACACGCACACACTTCTTAGTGCCAAACAATTCTGCCGACCCAGGCACTTCAACACAAGCCCATATATCACCTTTGATTGTGATTCCAATTGGCGCTGTAAACGTAATATTGAGAGGTATTGGATAAGATGCTATTCCATCGTTCATATGTTAATAATGCCTTGTTGTCGTCACATGTCTATCGAGACTAAGCGGGCCGGTAGGTCTTGGCCACAACCCCCGTGTCGGACTGCCAGACGTTTTCCAGCTTCAAGTGGACCGGATTCTCCAGCCCAGCGAATATCGGAAGGCCATACCCGAGGACAACCGGGTGCAAGACCAGATGAAGCACGTCGACCAGGTTGGCCGCGATCAGGCTCGTTGCAAACGCAGCGCCGCCGTGGGCGAGGATCGGCTTGCCGTCTTCGGCCTTCAGGCGCTGACTACGGAAACCACCGATCCAGATTCTCCGTGATGTCGGGCCGCTCCAGCGCCTCGGCGTACTCACTCACAATTGTCCGGATCCGATGCCGATCCAGGTCCGGATACAGCTCCTTCAGAGCTATCACATCCGTGATGTCCTTCTCCCGAGATGCCGTTAATTTCATGATAACGAGATCCTCCGGGCTCGCGACCATGGCATGGACGCCATCTCTTAAATCCATAGCCTTGGCGTGATCAAGAATATCGCGTTCCAAAGGTAAGAAGCCCAACATCACATCAACGTAGGTTCGGTCCTTCCAGATGAGGTGGACAAGTCTCTGTTGCCGTGCCAACGTCGATTGCTCGGGAGCAATGGGTTCGATGTCACGTTGCTTGAGTAGCTCAAGCAGTTCTTCTAACCGAACGTCCAGGTCCCAGACAAGAGCGTCGACGTCAATCGTGTAGCGATTGTGACCGTTAACGACGACGGCGATGCCGCCAATCAAGGCATACTCGAAGCCGCCATTCGCTAGCGCATCAAGGAGGGCTTCAGTTGCTCGGGAGACGTCCTGAGGATCGTGCAAGCAGTCGCTCCTGAACTTCGCAATAGGGTGTCTTGTGAACTCGATCCGCCGGCTTTTCCTTTTGAATGCCAAATTGGGCGTGATCGCCGAGAAAAGCCTCGAGCATGAGCCATCGCTCCGCCGGAGTCCGCCGACGTTTCTCGTCTAGGACAAACCGGTTCCCGGCTTCCATTCCGGCCTTCCATTGTCTGATCTTTGCCTTCAGTTCGGGGTCCATTAAGCGCCTTGGTTCACCGCCGAGACATGTTTGGAACTTTCCTGGCGGCGCCGAACGGATGATACCGTAGTAGAAATGGACTGTCTATTGTCGATCACGAAGGCGCTTCTGTACTTCGATGTAGGGCATCCGATGTGTTCTCCGCTCAGCAGGGGTTTGATTGCGCTTTTCTTCAAGCACCATCTGATTGTGCAACTCCATGCCGGCCTTCCAACGCTTGAGCATCTCACGGTCGATTTTTGGCCTAATCGATCCCAGTGGAGTAGTTTCGAATTTACCGTCGGCCATGAAATGAGTTTACCGCTCGCGCCATATAGGGCGTTCCACTTCGGGATGGATAGGGCTGGTAAGTGCTTCCCAAAGCTGTCAAGCTGGTGCTGTTACTGCCTCTAGTTCGTCGGCGACGCGCTTCAACTGACCCAGGGGATCATCCGTAACAAGACCGCCGTGGTATGTGACGATTGCTGCGACCTCAGGGAGGCCAGCTAGCCTTCGCACCGACTTTATCGCGGCGGGCATATCCGGAGTTGCCCGTACACCGGGCCCTGCCAGCTTTCCCTCTGCCGAAGTCAAAGCGTCTCCGGAAATAAGAATCTTGCTCCTTTCAACGAACAGCGAGATGTGCCCCGGACAGTGTCCCTGGGTTGCGATAACTCGTATGCCTCCGCAGAGAATCTCGCCATCTTCGATCAATTGGTCCACAGGAGCAAAGCCGATCTGATCGAACACTTCCTTCCGTTTGGGATCCTGAGCGAGGATCTCTTCCGTCGGATACTTCACCATCTTCTTTGCTCCTGTAATATACGGGGCTTCGACCGGATGGGCGAGGATGGTTGCCCCGTTTGCTGCTGCGATCTGGGCAAGCGATCCAATGTGATCGATGTCGTGATGCGTGACTATGATTTGTCCAATATCACCAGGCGAAAACCCGTCCGCCGCCAGTGCAGCCTGCACTTCGGTAGCGTGATTTGGCATGGAAGCGTCCACGAGTGTCGCCCGGTAACCCGGGAGGACAATCAGGGACAAGTTCATAACCATCGAGCCAAGGTGCCCATGGAACGTGACCGGGATCAAGTGGAAGTCTTCGGTAATTCGCAAGGAATCAGTATAGGCTGACTTGCCGATTGTGCTGTCAAGTGCCTATTGAGGGCAAATGGGCCGGTAAGTCTTGGCCACAACCCCCGCGCCTGCCGGGCGCCAGAATCACCTGTCGCGGACCATAATGGTATGTGACTGATTCAGAGAAAGAGTTCGCTCGGAAAATACTGGCGCAGCAGCGAGTCGGTTGGGAGTATCTCGAGGCTGAGCGCCTCGCCAACCTTGCCGGAACGGTCACGAAAGATATCCTGCCATCCCTACAATCGTCATTCGCGTACACGCGGACATTGCCTCCTCGGCTTGAGAGCGGCTTTACAAAATTCTACGCGGCACTCGAACGAGGCGGCAAGGCTTGCTAGATCTAGTTCAAGCAGCAGCCAAACTCCAGAAGGACTTGGATGCACTTGGCCTGCCGAATTGCGTAATAGGAGGTTTGGCCCTCCAGGCCTGGGGCGAGGTTCGCTTAACCCGCGATGCCGACTTTACGGTCTTGACACGCTTTATTGATGAGGAAGCCAAAGTCAGGGCGATTTTGGCCTTAATGACTCCGCGCAGACCGGATGCTTTGGCGTTCGGTCTCCAAAACCGCGTCCTTCTCGGATTTGTGGACGGCGATATATCGGTGGATATCGGCATCGGTGGTTTTGACTACGAGGAGAAGATAGTTCGACGATCGGTTGAGGTTGAGCTCGCACCATCAATCCCCCTCCGGGTCTGCACTGCCGAAGATCTGATCGTGATGAAAGCCTTTGCAGGAAGGGACCAGGATTGGACCGACATCAAAGGCATCATTGCGCGCCAGCCCTCGCTCAAGTGGTCGCAAATAGAATTCGAACTTCCACCACTTCTAGAACTAGTCGAAGAACCGGAACGGATGGGTCGGCTCCAAGCTCTGCGAACGAAATGACGCAACGGCTGCGAAAATCAAGCAGGCCGGTAGGTCTTGGCCACAACCCCCGTGTCGAACTGCTTTAGGTCTTCCAGCTTCAGATAGACCGGATTTTCGAGCCCGGCGAAAATTGGAAGGCCGCGCCCGAGGACAACCGGGTGTACGACCAGATGAAACAGGTCTACCAGGTTGGCCACGATCAGACTCGACGCAAACGAGGCGCCGCCGTGAGCGAGGATCGGCTTGCCGTCTTCTGCCTTCAGGCGCTGGATGTCGGTGACGAGGTCCGTTCCGGCAACAGTGGGATGCAGCCAACTCTCGAGCACGGTCTGATCGACACTCATGTGCTCCGAAGTTTCGGCCTTTGTCGCGTCCTTTAGCGCGACCGTGGTCAGTTCTAAGCTGGGAGCGGATATCGCGCCGCTCCTTGAGAAGACCGCTTTGGGGATCTCGTTCATCGGACGGGCCATCGGGCTGGTAGAAGTGGGCCAAAAAGCGACCATATCATAGTAGGTTCGGCGCCCCATCGCATGAAGGCTTGGCTGCCCCAATAGATCGACGGTCCACTGGAGGGAGTCCTCGCCCGAAGTTCGAAAGATCCAGTCAATCTCCCCGTTCGGGCCGCAAACGAATCCGTCGACGGAGATCGAGATCCTGAGAATTAGCTCTTTGCTCATAGTTAGAGCATTGTCGAATGGGCCGGCCTGAAATCGACAGGTGTCGGGCAAGATCAGGTCCTTTTGAAAAGGGCATGGGATGCCGGCAAAGCGCGTGAATCGAAAAGGTCACTCGAATTCCGAGATTCTTTAGACTGCGGCGATTCATCGCCGCTTTAACCTATCGCCGTACCGTAACGACCTCCCGTCAGGTACGTCAGGTTGCATCAAGTTCATAGTTGCTAAAAGCGGCGATGAATCGCCGACACTCTAAAGCGCTTCGCGCCTGCCTGGTCGGTAAGTCTTGGCCACAACCCCCGTGTCCGACTGCCAGACGCTTTCCAGCTTCAAGTGGACCGGCTTTTGCAGCCCTGCGAATATCGGAAGGCCACGCCCGAGGACAACCGGGTGCACGACCAGATGAAACACGTCGACCAGGTTGGCAGCGATCAGGCTCGTCGCAAACGCTGCGCCGCCGTGAGCGAGGATCGGCTTGCCGTCTTCCGCCTTCAGGCGCTGGATGTCGGCGACCAGGTCCGTTCCCGCCACGATCGGATTCAGCCAACTCTCCAGCACTTTTGGATCCACGCCCTACGTATCGCCATTCAAGCTGGGAGCAGAGACCGCGCCGCTCCTCGAGAAGACCGCTTTGGGGATTTCGTTCATAGGGCGTGCAATCGGGTTGGTAGCCGTGGGCCAAAAGGAGGCCATGCCCAGGTAGCTTTTGTGCCCCATGGCATGAAGGCTCACCCCATCGAACAGTTCCACAAGGCGCTGCCTGCCCGCATCGCTCATAGTAGGGAAGAACCCGTCCATCTCCCCATTAGGCCTGCCAACAAACCCGTCGACCGACATCGACATCTTAAGAATCAGCTCTTTACTCATCGTTGAAGCATTGTCGAATGTGCCTGCCCGAAATCGACAGCGGTCGGGCAACATTTTGGGGTTTCCGATCGACATGGCCTTAAGCGGATAACGCTATCTGGCGCGTCGATGCCCGTGACGGTGGAATCTTGATGCCTTGCAGTTTGGCCTCTTCGATCCAAAGCTCAATACTTATTTGAACGTTGTCAAGGGCTTCGTCCGCAGTCGCACCCCCTGCCGTACAGCCCGGCAAGTCCGGGACGTATGCGCTCCAAGAGCCATCAAGAGCATCTTCGGCAACGGCGATATATTGATATGTCATCTACTTCCAACCTGCCTGTTTGGCTATATTCGCCAGTGTCCCTGGCGGCTCTGCCGGGAAAGCGACCAGCCCTCTCGCTCTAGCCGAGTGACCACATCTCTATACGTCACCCTAGAAGGTTACTGCATAACGATATCGCTCGGAGAATCGAGACTAGCAGGGCCGGTAGGTCTTGGCCAAAACACGAGTGTCGGACTGCCAGACGTTCTCCAGCTTCAAGTGGACCGGATTCTCCAGTCCTGCGAATATCGGAAGGCCACGTCCGAGGTCAGCCGGGTGAACGACCAGATGAAACACGTCGACCAGGTTGGCCGCGATCAGGCTAGTCGCAAACGCGGCGCCGCTTCCCGACGGGCGATGGTTAGTTCATTCACTGCGTCCAGCACCATCGCACGCGCTTCGTCAATGGTCTCGCCTTCCGATACAGCGCCTGGCACTTCAGGAATGGTGGCGATAAAGCCGCCCTCTTCCGCCGGCTCGAACACAATTGTGAATTCATGATCCATCAAAGAAAGTATACGCCTCATAAGCCCCGTTCGAGCGGCGGCGAAACACCATGGGCTTGGACTGCTAAACGGGGCCGGTAAGACCATAGCGATCAACCTAACGATTTAGGTAGGCACGGAGCCCAAGTCTCTCCCCTCCGCCTGCCCCGATTTATCGGGGAGTTCGATGAGATTGCGGAACTCGACCGCAGGGAGATCCCGGCGAGTTCCACGAGTCGGGACGGGAGAGAGGGAGAAACCGAATTTGTAAAAGTCCTTAAGTTGCCGACTGTGGCGAGAAATGGGCTAGAAAGAAGTCTTATTAAGGTAGTTCTTGTGCCCAATAGCATGAAGGCTCACCCCATCGAACAGCTCCACGAGGAGCTGCCTGCCGGCGTCGCTCCTGGTGGGAAAGAACCAGGCCATTTCCCCATTCCGCCCGCCCACAAACCCGTAAATCGACGTCGACATCTTAGGAATCAGCTCTTTACCCATTGTTGAACCCTTGTCGAACGGGCCGTGCGGAAATCGGCAGAAGCCGGGCTGAATTTGGGATTCGCATTTGAAACGCACTTACTCGTCTCCGACTGGGAAAGTTGGAAGCGCTATGGCTGATCCGAACAGTAACTGATCGTCCGAAATGAGCGCTCCTGGATGAGGTCGGCTGGCGTCTTAAAGAGCAGGCAAACAGGTCGCGAGCACTCCTTCCCGGTCGGGAATGGTATTCTTGCGTCTACGTATTAACAGGGAACAAACTGGGACCATGGCCGCTGGCATCTTGAAATCAACTTTTGTATCCCCGGAAGACGTCAGCTTAACCAGTCGCCAACGCCTGCTGCTCGGCCTTCTCGACGTTTTGGGCGGTTTGGTAAGCAAACTGGATTTTCAGAAGATCCTGTTCCTTTATTGCCAAGAACCTTACTCCAGCCAGCCCTACGAGTTCGTTCCGTATAAATTCGGTGCGTTCTCGTTCACGTCATATGCCGATCGCCGGAAACTCATCGCGCTTGGACTGGTAGAAGAAGATGAGAACAACTGGAGAATCACAGGCAAGGGGCGGGACGCTGTCCAATCCGACATTTTCCTTGCTGCCTTTGCGAAGAGCCTGGATGGGCTGCGAGGCGATGACCTCGTTGCTGAGACCTACCGCCGCTTTCCATTCTATGCCACACGAAGTGAGATAGCAGCGAGGGTTCTCAAAGGCGACCATGTGGCACTGGCCAAGATCGAAGCCGCCAAAACGATCGGTGACATCAATGCGCTTAACACCATAGGATACGAGGGGCGATCCCTAGAGGCCTATCTTAATATCCTTCTAAACGCACGGGTGACAGTCCTCTGCGACGTGCGGCGGAATCCCATAAGCCGTAAATACGGGTTCGCTAAGAGCACGCTTGGCAACGCTTGTGCAGGCGTAGGTATCTGGTATGAACACATGCCAGAGCTAGGAATTGCCTCCGACAAGCGCCAAGACCTTAACACGCAAAAAGACTACGATGCGCTCTTTGAGGATTACGAGCGTGACTACTTACCGACCCAAAGGGCGGCTTTGAAAACTATTCAGGCTTGGATTGAGCGGGGACAGCGGATTGCCCTGACTTGCTACGAACTTCACCCCCATCAATGCCACCGCCATTGTGTTGCCGAAGCCCTGGAAGCGATGCTTCCGAGTTCAGGCGGCGCAAAGCACTTGTGAGGTTGGATTGGCCAAGGAACGCATACTCATCACCGTAAAGACTTATCCCACCCTTTCGCGAAAGTACGGGGAGACCGTCTGCACGGCAGGTATTCGGGAGGACGGTTCCTGGGTTCGTATGTATCCGGTCCCGTTTAGGCGCCTCGACGAAGCCCAGCAATATGCCAAGTATGACTGGGTCGAATGCGACCTATCCCGCAAGACCTCCGATCCTCGGCCAGAATCCTATCGTCCAACAGACGAGAGGCAGCTCGTTCCGATCGACCATCTCGGAACCGAACATCAATGGCAATTGCGTCGGCAGCTTTTGCTAAAGACCGCCAAGGTCTACGACCGGCTCGACGTCCTGATTGCAGAGGCAAAGGCCAATCAGACGTCTCTCGCGATCTTCAAACCGGCCATGGTTCTCGACTTCACTTGGGAAGAAGAAGAGAGACAATGGAGCGAAGGGAGGGTGCGGCAGATGCGCGATGCGTATAGCCAGCTTGATCTCTTCGAGGATAATGAGTGGCGAAAAACCTTCCGCGTGATACCGAAGCTTCCGTACAGTTTCCCGTATCGGTTTGTGGACGCTGCCGATCGGCAGAGCGAACTGCAGGTCCTCGACTGGGAGGCAGGTGCGCTCTATTGGAATTGCCTGCATTCCGAAAATGGTAACGAACCGAAGGCCTTAGCAAAGGTCCGCCAGAAATACTTCGACGAGTTCTTAACCAAGGACTTGCATTTCTATCTCGGAACCACCCAGCAGTTTCACTTCGTCGCCCCGAACCCATGGGTCATCATCGGCGTTCTGCCGATTCCGCATGAGATCCAAGGAACGCTGTTTCAATGAAACCGAAAATCGAGGTGGTCGGGAAAGGCGCATGTACAAGTACCAGAACGAACCCTACCGAATAGGGTTGCAGAGGCCCGTAGCTACCGGCGGACCATCGATCCCGATACCACTTTCTTTACCAGTAAACTTTCCTTATGTCAAAACGGGATGACTTCTCTGCTGCAACGAAGCATACTTTGGCACAAAGGGTAGGCCATCGATGCTCAAGAGGCGAATGTGCCGCCGTTACCGCGGGACCGAGCTCAGTGGCCACAACAGCGGTATCGGTTGGAGTAGCGGCGCATATCACAGCAGCGGCCACCGGCGGTCCCAGATTTGACGCGACGGCGTCAGCAGCCGAGCGTCAAGGAATCGAGAATGGAATTTGGCTTTGCCAAACTTGCGCTGCCCTCGTTGATCGCGATCCCGAACGTTTCACTGTCGAGGTCTTGCGCGCCATGAAGACTGCAGCCGAAGAACGGGCACTGAACCAATTGGGGAAATCGGATCTTAGGGCCGGGGTCGCGCCACACGATGCTGATGTTAGGCAGCTTGTGGAATTACTCCGGCAGTATCCTCAACTTAGTCAGTTAACTGGGGCAGTATATACAACGGAGGACGACCTCGATGCCGATCCGACAAGTGAACGATGGAGCTTAGCAGAAGGCGTTCTGAGGTTCCTAGACAAGCAGGACCCCATTTCCGCGCTAGAGCAAGTTGAGATTTACCTTGAGACTCCAACCCTTACTAGATCTGCTCGGGCATTCCTCCTAGGACTTCGTGCACGGGTTTTCCGGTGGCAAGACGACTTTACTTCCGCCCTTTCGGATGTGAAGGAGGCGCAGTTATTAGATGGTGCAACTAAATTTCGTGCGACAGAGGCACTCTTGCTCATTCAAACCGGCAAATTGCTTGAGGCGAGAACCATTCTCGAATCCCAGCTGGCAAGTAAGCCAACCGCATACGCGTTGGGCGTGTACCAAATGCTCCTGAAAAAGCAGGGGCGTCACCAGGATGCCCTAGATGCCTTTTCGAAGTATCCAGTGGTGCTAACTTCGGATTCAAAGTTCGACTTTGAAATGCACCACGCCGAAACTTTGCTACTAACTCGTCACACACAGGAGGGGATTGCTCTTCTCAGGGAGCTAGCGGGGAAGCCAGAAGCTAGGCCCGCAGCCAGAGTAGTTCTGGCGACATTCCTAACTTTCCTCGGAAATGCAGAGCAGAATCCTGAGCTTATAGACGAAGCCGAATTCCACGTCGAGAAAGTTCTAGCCGAGCTTTGTCCGAATAGATTTACGAATTCGCGCGACGTTGAGGAGCTGAAATCACTGACTACCGGCGTCCAAGCGCAAATATTGATTGAGCGAAAAAAACCACAAGACGCAATTAACCTGATTGAGTCGACGCCTAAATGCTCGATCTCGTCGCGCACGAACTCAATTCTCTTGATGGCATATGCACTCGCTGGAAGAGACGATGATGGAAAGCGGCTCATCGAAAAGATGAAGTTGGAGGACGAGCCCCACGATAGCCAATTCTACTATTACTGGGCTATGTATCAACTTCAGGATGGGGCGGGCCTGACCGAAATACAGCCAGCGCTTGATGGGCTAGTTGCAGGCGGTGCCGATCCAAGTTCCGTGCTCTTGCTTCGGTCCGCGGCATTCACGATCGAGGGAAGAGATGCAGAAGCCCTTAGATGCCTCCAGGATGTGTCCTTCGACCAATCGGCACCGACACTCCACCGCTCCATGGCCTATGGAAATGCAATCGGCCTATGTGCGAGAACGAATGATCTAGATGGCGCAATGGAAATGGTTAATGAAATGCCTGACCAGTTGCTCAACGACTACGTGGTCCCGAACGCCGTTTGCGCGGTCGGCATGGTTAACCAAAAACTCTCGACCCTTGATGGCTTGGCGAGAATGGTCAGCCACAAGGAAGACTCATACAGATTTCTTGCGCGGGCAGTTGCTGTGGCTCATCGATCTCAAATTGTCGATGCATCGGCCCTCGTTCAGGATTTTGCAAGATCGTGCATTGCCGCCTTAGGTCGTACTAAAGCAATCGAAAGGCTGCACGATGCGATTCAAGCGAAGTCAGCGTATAAAGATGAGCTTGACACTGCTGTAGGCGACATCGCGGCCGGACGAGATCACAGATGGAAGTCAGTAAGATATGTCAATTCCGGGCAGATCGACATTGCTCGAAGCCCTATATCCGGAAGCAGATAATGACAGCAGTTACGATCTGCGAGTCTAAATAGGCTCCAACACCTAAAATGACTCATTGCATCAACTAGTATTTTCGCCGGACGGCAAGTTCAAGTTGCTTCGTTAGGATAAATGGGTCTGATGGAAGGAATCGAAGTGGATGCGGTTCTACATCTTCCTCACAATGGCACAATCGTTCATATGCGGTCAAAAGGATTCCTTCTTCCGCGTCGATCTGGGACTTTCGCAACTCCGCAATGACTTTCTTGCAGTCTTTGCATTGGGATAGAACGCCAGTCGCGGCGATGTACTCCCTCATAAGCCGCGAATCAGTTGTCTTGGCGATATCAATTGCGAGGCCAATGTCTTTATTTCTACAGAATAATGCTCTCAGCGAACTTCCCCTTAACGTCGGGCAATTCTTGTGGTTCCGAGCAATTTTCTCTAGCTGACTACTCTTTATCGTGCTCTCGGAAGCGGTGGCAAATTCGGGCACAGCCATTAAATCGAGAAGACGCGCTCGATCTGAATCTAGTGGGTACTTACCTGTCTTAAATGCTGCCCATGCTTCTTCGAAAACGGCAGTCCGATCAGGGAGCATTAGGAGAATTTCACCCCACTGGCCCAGAGCGTCTTTTGACCGCTTGTAGCTTTGGGTAAACCCCCTAAGAACAAGCTTCTGAGTGACTTTCGCTCCTTCCCTGTCAGTTGCGAATAGCTCGCGAAGGCGATTTAGCAAAAACTTGTCGAGAGGTGTTTGGGATTTCTCCCCACTTGCGCGCTCAATGATCATCCCGCAAATGAAGCCGCATTTGGCAGCGGTGTCGCTCTTTCCCAAGCTGCCGTAGTAGATCTCTCTGACAAGTTGGAATTCGGCTCGCTCACGTAGCTCTTCCTCCCGGTCGACATGCTTTGATTTGCTGTCATTGAATACCAATCCAAGCTCGCTGATGGAAGCGAGAGTTGCACGGAACGAAGCCTCCACCGTGCTTGGATATTTGTCAAACCACCAGTATTCATCTGCCCACCGCAAGAAGTGCTGTGCTTTTTCGCCAGCAACTTTATCGCAGTTTAGAAGAAATAGATCGCCGAAGAAGAAGCCGGATTGTGATGATTGGGGTAACCCGTCCCGGCCATCCATGATCACGTCCAGAATGTTGCCGAAGCTCTGAACCCTCCCCTTCATTTTTGGAAACCACTGCTCCATTTCCTTCAAAAGCTTTGGCCGCCGAACATTGTCAAAGTAACGACTTAGATCAGTCGTGAGGCCTGAAAGGCGCCCTTGTTCAGCAGGACCGAGCTGCTTGATGAGTTCTACACGTCGATGTTCAAATCTCAGCCAGCGGTCACGCTTGTGCGGCCCAGTCTCCGGATAGAGTCGCTTCGGGAGCGTCTTGTCGAAAACGAAGGAGTAACTGGCAGGGGCCCAAGCTTTGTCGGAAGCCATGGCAAATTCTCTTGCCGAGAGCTCAAAGGCTATTTGGCTAGCGAGCGTCAATCTGGCATGCATTCTGAAGCTGTACTGCTTCTTTGCAGCCAAGATAAAAGTTGCCGGGCATGCGTCCCCATCACGGTAATACTGGTCGCCGATCTCGGCAATCTTTCTCCGGAGGTCGCCATCTTGAAACAGCAGCGCCATCGGCAGTGGCTTCGGCAACGGAAGGCTATCAATCTCGCTTGCAGCCCCGAGAAAATATTCTTTTGCAAGTTTCGACGAATCTGGAAGCACTCACTAAGGATACTCAGCAGTAGTTACAACAAGGCAGTTTTTGTGGTTGGTCCACGGGCCGGTCAGTTGAGCGTCGCGTGTTGATTTAGGACCAACACCCGCATAGCGAGCCCGAGTCTGCGCCTGCAGCCTCAGCCGAGACCACCAGGTGAGGGCTAACGCCTGGCGGAGCCCCAGGCCTTCGCGGCCCAAGGGGACATGGCGTTGTATTTGGACTCCCGGGTTGTGTACATGGCGCCGGCGATGTTGGGGATGGATTTGGTTTTGTCCATCCATTCCTTGATGCCGTCGCCGTTTTCGTCGCTATCGTAGTAGCCGGACAGGATCTGTTTGAGGCCGATGTCGGCGAAGAACTTGCAGTTCTTGCCCGTCAGGCCGCCATCGAATCGCTGATGAACATGCCAGGAGTTCATGCCACTTCTACCACAGCCAGCCGTCGTACAATGAAATCATGATGCTCCAGACGCTTCTCGTCATTTCCGCGTTGCTGCCAAGTTCTGGGGCTGACCTTGGGACGAAATTCGCGCTCACCGAGTCGACTCGCTCGAATACCACCAAGACGGTGATCCAGCACGGTTTATCGTCGATGACCGAACAGAGTACATCTACTCAAAGCCGGTGGAAATTTGAAGCGACGATTCCTTTCTCGGCTGAAGAGTGGACGCAGTTGGGTCAAGATGGAACAGTTTCGGTAAAGGTTGGAAAGCAACTGATCGAAGAGAAGATCGCCGCAGGCGACGGATTCAACCCCAAGAGCAATTCGTTCACTTTCAAGTTGACCAGGCCGGTTGCCGTCTTCTCAGGCTTCAAATACTTAACGCTCCCAACCGATAAGCCTGCCCCTCCCGCCCCTGCCCCAGGGACCCGGGTTGTTTATGGTCAAGGCTCACTCGAGTTTCGAGGCGCATCCCTGAAAATCACCTTCTCAAGCGTGGGGAAATCCGGACTTTCCCTCGCTGGTGAAAACTTCGTCGCAGTCGGAGATGGCGAGTTCGAGGGCAAGCTGCCGTTCGAACTGACCGCCGGAACTCAGCACCGTGAATCGGAACTCAAAATCTCGGGAACCGCCAAGCATCGAGACACCCTGAAAGACGATCTCACCCGGCCCACCGTCGTGGGCACAACCGTCCAACTCACGCTTACCGGCAAAGGCTAACCATAAACGTCTCGACGCTAGCAGTTGAGCGTTACCGCCTAGCCGGACCCCAGGCTTTCATGGCCCAGGGAGCCATGGCGTTGTATTTGGCCTCCCAGGTGGTGTACATGGCGCCGGCGATGCCGGGGATGGATTTGGTTTTGTCCATCCATTCCTTGATGCCGTCGCCGTTTTCGTCGCTATCGTAGTAGCCGGACAGGATCTGTTTGGGGCCGAGGTCGGCGAAGAATTTGCAGTTCTTGCCCATCGGGCCGCCGGTCCAGTTGACGATGCCGACGTCTTTTTCCAAGCCTTTCCAGGAGCCGGCGAGGGTGCCGTTCACCGCATAGTAGTGATCAATTGGGTTGTGCTGAGGGTCGAACATGTCGTAATTGGCGGTGTTGCGGTATTAGGGACTTACGATATTGCGGACTGGAATCAGTTTGATGTGGGCGCTGCCTCTCTTTCTTGGCTTGCTGGTTCCAAATCCACGGCAGAGAAAGTGGGCTGCGCCCATGGCCGATGGGTGGAAATTAGCCCGTGCTGTTCACGTTAGGTCTCGAAGCGAGGCACACCTCGCCCCTACGCTTAGTGCGGAGCGATATTCGTTGTCGAGATTCCAGGTGGTTAAGACGCTATTGTGTGGCTGGTCCCACAGTCTGGAGTGGGTAGCGTTCGGGATTCCGTATAATTCACGTATGAACCGTGTCGAAGCAACCGAGCTTATCAGGGAACTGGAGCCGGAACTCAGGCAACTTGGTGTTCGGTCCATTTCTATATTTGGCTCGGTTGCCCGGAACTCTGCAAATTCTACGAGTGATCTTGACTTGATCGCGGAATTTGATCTCCCCCACACGTTTAAGCAATATTTCGATACGTTATTGCTGCTGGAGGATCGGTTGCATGTTCACGTGGACTTGGCCGAACCCCATACATTGCATCCCAAACTAAAAGACAGGATTCTTGCTGAGGCAGTGAAAGTTGCGTAGCGACCGGCTCCTGCTAGAAGACATCTTGGACAGAGCAATGAAGATTGCATCGAACTCGAGCCAGTTCACGCGCGCGCAAATTGAATCCGATTCGAACATCTACGAGGCAATTCTAAGGCATATTGAGATCATTGGAGAAGCGGTTAAGAATCTTCCTGACAGTTTCAAATCGAAGTACACAGAAATCCCTTGGAGACAGATAGGCAGGACAAGGGATGTCTTGGCTCATGTTTATTTCGCCGTCAGCCCGGACCGGATTTGGAACGTGATTGAAGTCGAGATTCCGAAGCTGATCGCCGCAATTTCGAAAATGCTTGAAGAAATGCCAGATGACGAAGAACCAGAAGATGCCCCATTTGGCTAGTAGCCAATGGAACTAAGTTTGAGTCAAAGCACTATGCGTCCTGGGCTCATCGCCGTCAAGATCTAATCGATCTGGCCGGGCAATGCCAAGAAGTGACCGTTACCGCCTAGCCGAGCCCCAGGCCTTCATCGCCCAAGGGCCCATCGCGCCGTACTTGGCCTCCCAGGTTGTGTACATGGCGCCGGCGATGCCGGGGATGGATTTGGTTTTGTCCATCCATTCCTTGATGCCGGCGCCGTTTTCGTCGCTATCGTAGTAGCCGGACAGGATCTGTTTGAGGCCGAGGTCGGCGAAGAATTTGCAGTTTTTGCCCATCGGGCCGCCGTTCCAGTTGACGATGCCGACGTCTTTATCCAAGCCTTTCCAGGAACCGGCGAGGGTGCCGGTCACCGCATAGTAGTGATCAATGGCGTTGTGCTGAGGGTCGAACATGTCGCTCCAGACCCATATCGACGCGTCCGGACGGATCTCGCGACGCGGTCAACCTTTCAATGGGTGCCGGTGCCGATTCCAGTGTAAGATGAGATCATGGATTGGCGCGAACACATCGTCATTACGCCTGGCGTTCGATCCGGCAAGCCACGAATCGCCGGTACTCGGATGACGGTTCAAGATGTGCTTGAGTACCTCGCTGGAGGAGACACTCCTGAGGATTTAGCGCAAGCGTTTCCAGAGTTGACCTCGGACCGCGTCCGTGCATGCCTAGCCTTTGCAGCGGAACGGGAGCGATTGCTGACTGCTAATCCTTGAGACTGCTTCTTGACCAAAACCTATCTCGTCGCCTGAAGATATCATTGGCAACGATCTTTAGCGAGATCGACCATGTCGGTGACCTTGGTATGGACGAGGTTGACGACATCGTTATTTGGCGTTACGCTCACGATGGCAATTGGACGATAATGAGCAAGGATGGCGATTTTGCGGACATGGCGTTGCTGTACGGTGCTCCGCCAAAAGTCATCCGTCTCCGCATCGGCAACGGCCCTTGGCGAGCAGCGTCGAACATTGTCAATGAGAACGCCGATGCGGTCCGCTCATTTCTTGCCGACCCCGAAAGCAGCCTACTGATCCTCAGCCTGCAAGAGCTGCTCTAGGTTGACCCAGCATTGCGATCGTAGCGAGTGACCGTTACCGCCGAGCGGAGCCCCAGGCTTTCGTGGCCCAGGGGGACATGGCGTTGTATTTCGCCTCCCAGGTTGTGTACATGGCGCCGGCGATGCCGGGGATGGATTTGGTTTTGTCCATCCATTCCTTGATGCCGGCGCCATGTACACAACCTGGGAGGCGCCGTTTTCGTCGCTATCGTAGTAGCCGGAGAGGATCTGTTTGAGGCCGAGGTCGGCGAAGAACTTGCAGTTTTTGCCCATCAGTCCGCCGTTCCAGTTGACGATGCCGACGTCTTTATCCAGGCCCTTCCAGGAGCCGGCGAGGGTGCCGTTCACGGCATAGTAATGGTCGACGGCGTTGTGCTGAGGGTCGAACATGTCGTTCCAGACCCATATCGACGCATCGGGACGGACCTCGCGGATAATGGCGGCGGCTTTGCGAACGTTCCAGGCCAGCAATTGGCCGGCGGTCATGTTCATGCTCCGGCATTGGGCGCATTGGTTCATGCAGCGGATCTCGTCGTGCGACATAAAGAAGCCGGCAGGGTGCAGCAGCTCGTTGGCGCGCTTGACGTCCTCCCGCCAATCGTCGAAGATCTTCGGCTCGGATAGGCAGAAGCTGATCCGGTCCTCGTAAATCGAGATCGGGTGGTAGTAGCTGACCCGCAGGCGCCCGCCATTTTTAATGCGCGAGTCGGCCGTCAGCTTGATGGTCGGTGAGGCGCCGCGCCAGGGGATCCATGGATGGAACTGAGGATCGAAGATCTTCTCGTAGTCCTGGCCCTCGCGGTACACCATGCCGTCCTCGCCGCGAACGGTTATCGGGCAGCCGGGCCGTCGCAGGACGTTCACGAGCCCGATCTCCTCGACCTTTAGATCGTCCCACCAGATCTTGCCGCTTTTGCCGCCCCAAAACCCGAGATAGAGACTGGCCGCCGTCTCATCGAAGCTGTTAAAGACGAGGTCGACCTGCTTCCAATCCTGGGTAGGGTCGACGTGAAACGTCTGCCAGCTCACGCAGTTCTGCGGCGTATTCGTTAGCACCTTGATCTCGGGGACAGCCGGGCTCAGCTTCTCGGTTTTGATCCAAACCGAGATGTGGTACTGGCGATGGGGCTGCAGTTTGATCGGCTGAACGATACGGCACAAGCCGTTTGCGTTCTTGGCGATGCTCTCCATTCGAAGCGAGGTCTTTCCGCCATGGACGACGTCGTGGTCGGCAAAGGTCGTCACCCCGACGTCGTCCTGCCAGCCCCAGCCGAGGAACTTATCGCCGGCGGTGGCCTCGAAATCCCCATTTTGAACTTGGGTCGGATTGTCCGGCTGGTGGATGGCGGTTCCCCCGTGCACGACGTAAAGAGCGTCCTTAACCGGAATCCCCTCGACATAGTTGCGATCGTGAGCGCCGCCCATGACGGTGCAGATGATGTCGAGCCCGTACCGCCTTGCCGCCGATTTAAGCTCGGCCGCCTTTTCTTTTGCGACGTCGAAGGAGAAGACCACGCCGTTATAGCCGGCTGCCTGGGCGGCAGGGAAGCGCGCGATCACCTGGTCGACCTGCTTCGGGTCGGTCATATCGCTGGTGAAGAACAGCCACCGGTTTTGGGTTCGGGAAACCGACTGCTTGGCGGTCGTCGCCGTCGTCTTGGGTTTTGCTTTCGTAGCCGGCAGGACGAGGACAGCGGCTGCACAGGCAGCGAAGAGAAGCTTGGAAACAAAGGCGATGTGCGGCAAGAGATCCACCTCGCGGGGAAGTGCCCGCAAGGCCATTATGGGCTGCTTCTAAGAAACTTCGCCTATTTTGATTCTGGACGTGGTCACTGGGGCCACCGGGTCAATTGGCACTGATTGCGCACGGTGCTTTCGATCAGGCAGCCCGCCCGCAACCTTCAACGGCCTCCGTAGCCGTCGCCTCCGTGACGACGCAGCAACCTTTGGCCGTTATGTGCCGAATTAGTCGCACTACAGACCTTGCCGGTGCCTATTCGGACGTTCCGGACGTCGTCACAGAGGCGACGGCTACGGGGCTGGTCATGGCTCCAAGTCTCTTTCCTTCCAACCACCGTTCCGGCTTAAAGGATCTCTTCAAATCTCTTTGCGTCCGCGGTCCGTCCGAGATCGGTTATTGTGCGTGCCTTAGTTGGTCACGGGATGGTTCCTAAACCGAACTTCCGTTCGACGGTACAAACCATTTGCTGCCGCCGCTTGCATATAATCTAGCCCATGACCTCGTTGGCTCTGATTCTTGTTTCGGCATCGATGCTTGGCGGCGCGGTGTCGGCTAATCCTATGGTTAAGATCGAGACGACGATGGGGCCGATAGTGGTCGAACTTGACGCCAAACATGCCCCGGCGACTACCGCCAACTTCCTGAGGTACGTCAATGAAAAGCGCTATTCCGGGGGACGATTTCATCGGACGGTCACGATGGAGAACCAGAAGGACAAGAAGGTCAAGATCGAGGTTATTCAGGCCGGCGTGAACCCCAAATTCGAGAAGAAGGATTACCCGCCGATCAAGTTGGAACGGACGAGCGTAACCGGCCTCCGCCACTTGGACGGAACGATCTCGATGGCGCGGGATGGGGCAGATACCGCCACGTCCGACTTCTTTATCTGCATCGGAAATCAGCCCGAGCTGGATTTCGGCGGCAAACGAAACCCCGACGGCCAAGGCTTCGCCGCCTTCGGACAGGTGACGAAGGGAATGGGCATCGTCCGCAAAATCCAGAAATCGCCCGCCAAAGAGCAGTCGCTGGAGCCGCCGGTAGAAATTCTATCGGTCAGCCGCGTTCGCTAGCTTTGGTTAAAATGACTGGCTATGCCTTTACGCGTGATTGGAGCCGGAATCGGGCGGACGGGGACCAACTCTTTGAAAGTTGCCCTTGAGATGCTTTTAGGCGGTCCCTGTTATCACATGTTCGAGCTGCTGAATCGCTTGGACGATGTCCCTGTCTGGCAGGATGCAGTGGACGGAAAGCCAGTCGATTGGGAAGCGCTCATGGCGAACTGGGTGGCCGGCGTCGACTGGCCGATCTCGGCATTCTGGCAAGAGCTGAGCGTTGCTTTCCCCGATGCGAAGATTCTGCTTTCGTTGCGGGATAGCGAATCTTGGTGGGAAAGCGCGAGTGCGACCATTAATAATGATGTCCCGCAACAAGCGAACGATGCTTGGCACACCATGGTCCGGAAGACGCTGGCCACCCGATTCACGCCCAACCTTGAAGACAAGGACGCCTGCATCGCCGCGTTCGAAGCCCACAACGCCAGGGTCTTACAAACCGCGCCCCCAGGCCGGCTGATCGTGTGGCAAACCTCTGACGGATGGGGGCCCATTTGCGAAGCCCTGAATCTGCCGATTCCCGACGCCCCGTTCCCCCTCACCAACACAACCGCCGACTTCCTGAAGCGTACGGGGGGCTGACGTGGACTCCGCCGACTCCTCGTTCAGAAGTTTGCTAAAGGAGGCCAATATGGTGAGATTCGTGATTTGCAAGGTGCTTCGTCAAGCCACCAATCGTATCCGACTTTAGATTCCGCTTACCGCCCCGGTTCCAATCGACCGAATCCCTAAAGCTCAGCCATCGCTGGCGGTCCTCGACGAATCTCTTCATGTGGACATCCCACGGCAGAGCCGCGTAGTTTCCAAGATCAAACTGCCGCCACGGATGCAGGATCTTGACGCTTGGCGAGTCGCGATCGATAAATGCGGTTACAACCGGTAGCCATTGTTCCTGGCAGGCTCGGAGGTGGGCAAGCGTCCGATGTCTTGATTGCTCGCAACGCAAAGCGCCGGCATCCGGGAGATCAGGCTCCCATTTCTGAATGATCTCCAAATGGTAACGAAGGAGATCGATGAGATCTCGCCACTCTGTACCGTCCATATCAGGAGATTATAGTAGTCGCGTTTCTCTTCTAAACCAACTCAGTCAAATACCCAACACCCCACACCCAACACCCCAACACCCTAACACCCTAACACCCTAACACCGCCCGTCTAGCCCAGCAATTTCTCCTTGAACCACTGGAGCGCTTTCATCAGCCCGGGTCCAAATGTCTTTTCATCGTGGCCGCCACCAGGGATGACCTCGAGCTTGTGCTCGACGCCTGCTTTGGCCAGGGCCAGATCCATGGCTTGGGATTGTTCCGGAGGGACGAGCTTGTCAGCGTCGCCGTGGACGATCAAGGTCGGGGGGTATTTGGGGTTCACCAAAGTGATCGGCGAAAGTTGCTTGAGCCGAGTGTCGATGTCGTTCTTGGGCGCTTTGGGGTCAATCCCGAGCGCAGGTAGGAACGTGGCTATGGCAGGATCGTCGGTGAACAGGAATCCCGGCTTGCCCCAGTTGACTAAATCGGTCCCGGGAGAGATCGCCGCGACGGCATTTACTGGAGAATCCGGCGAGCCTGCGATCATGAGGGAGAGATGGGCGCCCGAGCTGATTCCCGAAACTCCAACCCGGCCAGTATCGATCCCGTAGTCGGCAGCGTGCGCATGCACGAACCGGACCGCCATTCGAACCTGCTCGACAATCTCGGCGACCTTGTATCGAGGCTGGGCGCCATGAACAACCTCGAACACGGTAAAGCCCGCGTCGCCAAAAACCCTTTCCATTGCGACACCAAGGGTCTTGAGCATGGCGTGGTCCGAGACCCACCCTCCGCTCACCATGAAAACCACCGCCGCCTTGTTCGGTTTTGCCGGCTTGAAAACGTCCATCGTGAACGCAGCTCCACCCGCCTTCATGTAGATCACGTCCGGAATACGAGTCTGCGCCGACGCCAGGGTGGCAAGAACAAACAGGAGCAAGATAGGAAGTCGCCGTGACATGCGGGCATTATAGCTGGGCTTTTGCATCGTTATCCCTAGCGTCCTTGGCGTTTCTGCGTGCGATTCTATTTCACGTTAAGCCCATATCGAATCGCCGCTCGGAGGGTATCGATGTCGATATCTTTAATTCTTTTGAAGCGGATGCAATAGCCGGTCACGCTCGCCTTGCCGATTGTTTCTCCAAAAGCTTTGGCTAGGTAAGTCTTATCTTTTAAACCCATGATGTAAACGGAGATTCCAGTTTTGTTTCCGCTCAAACCAATTCGAAAGAACTCCTTCGTCGTTCCATCGGCATATTCTATGGTGTAAGAGCCATAGCCGATATTAGGGTTGGAAACGACTTTGCCTTCGTTGTTTGTACCGTCGGTGAACCATAACTTACATGCCGGCGACACTTGAAGTGTGAGCTCGTGCAGCGCCTGCATCTCACTTCGCTTCGGTTCCGGATGGCCGGCAATGTACTCTTTGATTTGGATTTCTACGTTCATTTTGTTCGTTTAGAATGTTCGTCGATTTATAGCCGGCATTATTCACGATAAATCCAATAGCGAGGCACGCCTAAATGACAAACAGTTTTGGTGTAATCCTCAGCGGTCGATTTCACCGAACTTGGATTGAGACCGCTATCTGGCTACGGGGCCACGAACCATACCCCGGCTACAGATCACTCTGTGAAACCCAAAACTGTTTGACAGCGAGGCACGCCTCGCCCCTACGTAGGGTACGTGAACAATCCGGGCTAGTTCAGAAGCTTGTCCTTGAACCACTGGAGCGCTTTTGTTAATCCAGGGCCAAAGGTCTTTTCATCGTGGCCGCCGCCGGGGATGACCTCTAGCTTGTGCTCGACGCCCGCCTTGGCCAATGCTTGATCCATGGCTTGGGCTTGTTGTAAAGGGACGACCTTGTCATCGTCGCCGTGAACGATGAGAGTCGGAGGATACTTGGTGCCGAC
>Ga0206819_10167_pt1 | contig 24406 bp, 11 predicted proteins | sample Alteio_BWOrgCont_87_FD_152855 | JGI IMG/M metagenome (GOLD analysis project Ga0206819, IMG submission 152855) | Enriched cells from forest soil in Barre Woods Harvard Forest LTER site, Petersham, Massachusetts, United States -... | ecosystem: Environmental > Terrestrial > Soil > Temperate forest >... | reverse complement strand
AAGCCGCTGCCTCCTTCGGTAGCTCAGGGCACGAATGGTAGTTACGGCAACGGCTCGGGGTTTGTCACGACACCGCCACCGGCTGCCAACGGCGCTGACGAACAACGAGTGACCCGGCTGGAGCAAACCGCATTCGGCTCGACGTATCCCGAGCACGAAGTGGAGGATCGAGTCGATCATTTGGAGAAGGAGGTCTTCGGCAACACCTCTACAGCTCCAATGGAAGAACGGCTGGCCAAGCTGGAAGCGAAGATTGGTGGCGCCGGCACCTTCAACCAATCGCCGTCACCGAAAATGGAGCAGCCGCTTCAAGCGATGCAACCACCGGCCCAGTCGTATCCGCCGCCCGCACAATCGTATCCTCCACCGGCACAGTCTTACGCTCCACCGGCGCAGACCTACCCTCCACCGGCGCAGTCCTATCCTCCCCCGGCACAGTCCTACCCTCCACCAGCGCAGTCCTACCCTCCACCAGCGCAGTCCTATCCTCCACCAGCGCAGTCCTATCCTCCACCAGCGCAGTCGTACCCGCCATCGTCTCCTTACACACCGGTGGCGGCGACCCAGCCGGCATATCAAACTCAGGGACCGCCGAATCAGCCGGTCTATCAGACCAGTCCGCCCTCTTACCAGGGCGGTCCCCCAGCGTACCAGGGTGGTCAACAGTTTGCAGGAACACCATCGTATCCCGCACCAGTGGCGGTGGCACCGGCCGGTTTGCCTCTGCCGCCTCCCGCATCAACCATGGTGCCACCATCGGTGAAGACTCATCACGCATCTGCGGCGGCCGAAAAGAAATCACCGGTGACAGCCAAGCCGCCGGACATTACCTATCCACCCGTGAATGCCGACTATTTTGCTGCGATTAAGCACTTTCCCGGCGATACAGTCGCACGATGGCGCAATTTCCCAGTGAGAGTACATTTACCAATCGATTCACCGGAGAGTTGGCGGCGCAGCCTCGAAAGTGGGGTGAGCCGGTGGAAACAAATCATGCCGGTCAAAGTCGTGACGGCGATAGAGCCTGCCGATATCGATGTCATCTGGGTCAACCATCTGTCACCTCAGTATCTCGGGATGACAAAACTGATGCTCACACCCGGACAGATGCAAGTGCAGATCACGATGCTGCGCCCCACCTATTATCTGCCGGAAATTCCTGAGCGAGAACTGCAAAATGCGTTCTTGCATGAACTCGGGCATGGACTGGGGATTTTCGGTCATAGCGATAGTCGCGACGATCTGATGGCCCCGGCCGAAATAGTCTCCGGCGGCAAAGGCAAAGGGTCGCAAATTCACTTTGGTACGCTCAACGATCGCGATATAAAGACCCTCAAGCACATCTACGGCATGCCGCCTGTTCCTCCGAATTTCAGCCTGCCCCAGCCGCTCCAATGGGGCTGCGTCGTCCACCATTGAGCCTCGAGCTGTCCATACCTTGCGCTTTGCTGTTGTGTAACAGGGCACAATGTACATGCGGCTGAGTTTTACGCATGAACGAACCAAGACAGACCAACGACACAACCCAAAGGGATCGCTTGATCGCAGAGGATCCGCGCTTCAAACAGAAGTATGAGTTTCTCGATACGATCGGCTTCGGCGGCATGGGTGTCATCTACAAAGTACGGCAAATTGCCATAGACAAAATCGTTGCCGTCAAAATGCTGCATTCGAATGTTTCATCAGACGCAGCGTTCGGCCGTTTTCAACGTGAAGCTAAAGCGGCTAGCTTGCTGTCAAACAAGTACATTGTCGGGGTGCACGATCTAGGCGCGACCACCTCCGGACAGCCGTTTCTGGTGATGGACTACGTCGACGGAAAGACTCTGGCGCAGGACATCATCGAGCACGGTCCGCTGCACTTGGATCGATTCTTGCGCATTATGCTGCAAATTACTAACGCGCTGCAACATGCGCACGAAAATGGCGTTCTGCACCGCGACCTGAAACCTAGCAACATCATGCTTGTTCCAAACGATAAGGGACAGGAAGAGGTGCGCATTTTGGATTTCGGCATCGCCAAATTAATGAGCAGTGAATACAGTGGACAGCAGCTGACAAAAACAGGCGAAACAATCGGCAGCCCCCTGTACATGAGCCCCGAGCAAGGGCGCTCGGGAGACGTCGATCAACGCTCGGATCTCTATTCACTGGGCTGCGTCATGTACGAAGCTGCCACAGGCACTCCGCCTTTCGTCGGAAAGACCGCCCTGGAAACGATCGTTAAACATCTGGAGGAAGCGCCACTACCAATGGTGCAGGCTTCTCTTGGGCTGGAGATCGATGCGGGATTGCAAGACATTGTCTCCCGGCTTCTCGCCAAGGCCCCTGCCGATCGTTACCAGACGGCGAGCATGCTCGAACATGATTTGCGCCAACTGCAAGATGCCACCATCGGCGGCAAAACCGCGCGTTTCATCTACACTCCTCAATCAACGCCTCTTTCCCGGAAAGGCAAAGTCCCTCTGTGGTCGCTGGTGCTTGCTGGCGGCACGACGCTGACAGTACTCGGCGCCGTCGTTTGGCACATTCTTGCTGGCAAAACTGCTCCAACTGACACGGCTCTCGCCCCGCAGTTTTCGCAGGTCCTCGACGTGACAGGCACTGATGCGAAACAACTGATCAAATCTACTGTTGCTCATGGAGACAAGCGAATCAACCTGAAGAAAATGCAACAAGGTATGCGGGTTATCCTGTCAATCACTGACGACGACCTTAGTCCACTAGAAGATGCCGTTAAGGCCGAAGAGATTGACTTCCCGGCCGCAGTGCACATCACTGATGCCGGTCTGGCTCATGTAAAAAACCTCAAGTTGAAATCTCTATCGGTCCAGGGCACAGAGGTGCGCACGTTGAGCGCACTGAAAAACATGACCTCCCTGGTGCGACTCGATGTTTCACAGAGCTTCATCGATTCGAGCGGCGTGGCAGTGATAACCGGTCTGCACAATCTGCAGTTTCTCAATCTCTCCAACACTTCCATCACCGATTCGGACATGAACAGTCTGAAGTCGTTAAAGAATCTCCGGTGTCTCCTCATCTGCGATTGCTCTCACATTTCTGAAGCCGCGATACAAAGTTTTCGAGCCGGTCTGCCTCACTGTACAATCGCCAGCTCAGGTTCGTCACAAGTACTGGCGGAAGAAGAAAACGGCAGGCGTTTAGTCGAGCACGAAAAGTACAAAGAGGCGGACAAGCAGTTTGCCGCTGCCCTACAGAGGCTCGCCAGACGGGTCCCGCCTGACTATTCGTCGATGGCGGTCTGCCTGGGCAAACGCAGTGAATGCAACGTCATGTTGGGCAATTACCGCAAATCGGCCGATCTGATCGAAAAACAACTTGATTGTTTGAAGCGATGCAAGAACACAGAATTATGGATAGCCTCGGTAGAGGGACTGCAGGCTGTGGACTACGAGGCACTGGCGATGCCATCGAACGGGAAGATCGATCAAAAGCTTTTGGCTAAAGCGATCGCTGATCGTGAGCGGGCCGCCGCCTGTTACGACAGCAGAGACCCAACCAACCGCAGTTTGCCCGAGAACCTGCACAATCTGGCAAATGACTATCGTGCACAGGGACACTCCGACCACGCCATACAGATCCTGGAAAATCTGATGCCCCATTACAAGCAGCTCAAGACTGAGCGCTCATTGCAAGCGGCGATAGCCATGCACAATTTAGCCGACCTGTACATCGGCAAAGGCGAATTTCAACAAGCACTGCCGTATTATGAGCAGGCTGGCATGCTGTATGAGAAATTGGTTCTGCCACCGGATGTTCATCAAGCACTGTGGCTGAATCAGGCTAGATGCTACATCAGCCTGAACCAGCCGCAGAAGGCGGAAGCTTGTCTGAAGACCGCCCTGACACGCCCTTGCAAAACCGGAGTTCTGCGCCAGGCGCAGTATGCCATCATGGTGCAGGCTTTGAGAGCCGAGAACGTGCCAGCGAGCGACGAGCGGATCAAGCAGTACAGCGCGAACATCCACCGCCTTGAGAATACAATGCCAGGCAGTATTCGGCCCGGCTCTCAATGAAGTTACGCGCCCTACCCCAATTAGAAGCCCTCTAAATGGGCACAATGCTTCTGTAATCTACCCGTTTCACAGAAGCAATGACCGATACACCGTACCCGACGGATACGAAGCGGCAAGCTGGGCAATCAACGCGAGCTTGTCCGACTTGCGGTCTTAACTTGTCGGTGCTGGTCAATCAATGCCCGCAAGACGGCACACGTTTGCCGCCCGCTTTCGAAAACGACGCCACCTTCAAACACAAGTACGAATTCCTCGACACGATCGGCTCAGGCGGTATGGGCGTTATCTACAAAGCGCGCCAGTTAGCCATGAACAAAATCGTCGCCATCAAGATGCTGCACGCCGAAGTGCCGTCTGATGACGCGATGCGCCGGTTTCAAATCGAAGGGCAAACCGGCAGCCTGCTCAAACACAAGTACATCATCCAGATTTACGACCTCGGTCTGACGGAATCAGGCAGGCCGTTCATGATCATGGATTATCTGCAAGGCAAAACACTGGCACAGGAGCTGGCCGCCCATGGCACGCTGGCCGAAGAACGATTCGTCAGGCTGTTTCTCCAGGTCGCAGACGCATTGTCTCATGCTCACAGCAAGGGTGTGTTGCATCGCGATCTCAAACCCAGCAATTTGATGCTGGTGCAAGACAACGGTGTGGAAGAAGTTCGCATCATGGATTTCGGTATCGCCAAATTGCTTGATGGCACCGAATTCGGTGCACAGCAGTTGACCAAAACCGGCGAAGCTCTCGGCAGCCCGTTGTACATGAGCCCTGAACAATGCCGCCCCGGCAAGATCGATCGGCGAGCGGATCTTTATTCGCTAGGCTGCGTCATGTACGAATCACTGACCGGTGCGCCTCCCTTTATCGGCTCAACCTCGCTAGAAACGCTGATGATGCACCTTGAGCGCCAGCCGCTCGGACTGTCGAATGCCTCTTTGGGAAGAGAAATCGATCAAGGTCTGCAAGACATCGTCATGCGCCTCTTGCAAAAGGTTCCCGCCGACAGATACCAGTCAGCCGACGAGCTGGAAACAGATCTGCTGAAATATCAAGACGCCACATTTGGTGGCAAACGCATCCGCTTTGTTTATGAAGACCAAGGCGATAAATCAAACAAACCGAAGCCGCGACTGAGGCCGAAGACCATTGGTGCACTGCTCGCCCTTGCTGTCTTGGTCGCTGCTGGCATAGGACTCTCACTGTACATGCGGCTGTCACCGAAAACCGATCACGCCAGCTCAGCCAGGCTGGCAGACACGATCATCACAGTCTGGGATGACCCCAAGTTGAAGGAATGGATAGCCTCGAGAGTCAGAGCACAAGAACGCGATCTAGAACTGTCTAAATTCGTCGGCCAGGTTTTCGCCGCCACAAACGAAGACCTCGAGCCCCTGCGCAACGCCACCAACGCCGAAAAGATAACGTTGCCCAAAAGTGCAAGAATAAATGACGCTGGACTTCAATACATCAAGGATCTGCGCCTGAAGGTGCTGGACATTACCGAAACGAGCGTTCAGAAGTTGACGCCTTTGAAAAAAATGGATTCACTGCTCACGCTTGATGCCTCTAAAACGCGTCTCGATTCAGATGGCATGCGAATAATTGGTGGCTTGCGTCATTTGGAGAATCTCTACATTACCCACACAGCTATACAAGACAGCGATTTGGAATCGCTGAAAAATCTGCACAGCCTGAAAAATCTCAATTTGACGGATTGCAGCCACATCACTGAGAGCGGCGTGCAACGGCTGCACAATTACTTGCCGAATGCTCAAATCACGCGCGAGAGTGAACCGTCTGCTCGCGAAGTGGCAGGAAAAGCAGCAACCGAAGCAGATCAGCTGTTTCAAAATCAAAAATATGCTCAAGCCGAAACCAAGTATGCTCGCATACTGGCTAATCTGAGTGAGCAACCGATACCCAACAACAAAGCCATGGCCGTTTTTCTCAAAAAACGCGCCGACTGTTGCAGAGTGCTGAAGCAGTACAGCCGCGCCGACCAGTACTACAGTCAGGCCAAAGACCTGATCAGGCAGGCGGATGCGCCTCTTGTTTTTGCTAGGATCCTCGATGGGCAGGCAATTTCAGCTGAAGCTCAATTCGCGAACAATCACGATCGCAATCTCCTCAACAAAGCCATTCAGGCGCGAGAAAAGTCGATCAGCATCTATGATGAGTTTCATCGATATAACCTCGGTCAATTGGATGAGATGCGCGTGCTCGCGTGCGACTACTCTCTAATCAACGAGCTAGACAAAGCAATAAGAATTTTGCAGAAAAGTATCGACCTGTACAAAAAGACGAAGAATGGAGACAGTCAACCGGCCGGCTGGAGCACGAACGTGCTGGCTGATATACTCACCCGGCAAAGCAAATGGCAAGAAGCTGAAACAGACTACAAAGCAACTTACGCGATTTATCGACTCAACGAGAAAGCCATGGATCCATTAGTCTTTCCACGGCTGGAAACCAGCATCGCTTTGTGCGAATTCGAGCTCAAGCACTACGACAAGGCCGAGGCGATGCTCACGAGACTGCTGGCTCAAAACGGCAAAGATAAAAACGATCGGTTGCGTCAGCTTGATTTGATCAGGCAGACGGTGAGAGCGGAAAACAAGCTGGAACAGGCGCAAGCACTCGATAAACAATTTTTCGATCTCTACAAGCAGTTGAAAAAGGCGACCAAATAAAGTTTTCTGAGTAAGTATGGTCGAGCAAGGCAAAAATGAAGTCCCCAAGGACAGCCCCAGCCCGGCGGTTTTACCGGCGATGAAAGCTTGCCCGCAGTGCAATCTGCGTCTGGCCCAGTCGGTCGATCAATGCCCGCAATGCGGCACAGCCCTTGTTAAGCCAATCGAAGAGGACGCCAGCTTCAGACACAAATACGAGTTCCTCGCCACGATCGGCTCAGGCGGCATGGGTGTTATCTACAAAGCCAGACTGATTGCTCTCGACAAACTGGTGGCAATCAAAATGCTGCACTCCCACATGGCATCAGACGATGCAATTCGGCGCTTTCAAATCGAAGGCAAGGCGGCCAGCCTGCTGCATCACAAGTACATCATCGACGTGCACGACTTCGGCTCGACTGAGTCCGGCAGGCCCTTCATGGTGATGGATTATCTGGAAGGCACCACCTTGGCACAGGAGCTAGCCGATCATGGTCCGCTCAAGGTTGATCGTTGCCTGAGAATTTTCCTGCAAGTCTGCGATGCCCTGTCTCATGCTCATGGAAAGGAAGTCTTGCATCGAGACCTAAAGCCGAGCAACATCATGCTGCTTACCACCGGTGGTGGTGCCGAAGAAGTGCGGCTGATGGATTTCGGCATCGCCAAGCTCATGGGTGTCACAGACGGTGACTCACCGCATTTGACCAAAACAGGCGAAGCTCTGGGCAGCCCGCTCTATATGAGCCCGGAGCAGTGCCGATCGGCTGACGTAGATAAACGATCAGATCTGTACTCACTAGGCTGTGTCATGTACGAAGCACTGACGGGAGCGCCGCCATTTATCGGCAAATCGTCGCTGGAGACAATCATGCGGCATCTGGATACCGAGCCGCTCCCACTGTCGCAAGCTTCCCTTGGCACCACATTCGATGCCGGACTAGAAGACATAATCTCACGCCTGCTCAAGAAAGATTCTGGCGCTCGTTACCAGTCGATCGAGGAGCTAGAGTCGGACTTGATCAAATTCCAAGATGCCACCGTCGGCGGAAAACAACTGCGATTCACCTGTGAATCCGTGCCACCGCAGAAGTACGAGAAGCGAGAACGGGCACTTATCTGGGTGATCTGTGCATTGGCTGTACCAATCCTTGTCGGCACAATTGCCCTGGTCGTCGCCATCAAGGGGACCAAGCCCGCAGAAACACTGCCTGAGCATATTCCCACGGAAGTGGCGGACAAGATCTATATAACCGAAGTCGGCAAAGAACTGGAGCAGCCGTCACAACTGATCGCCAACCTGGTAATGAAACACAGTCCAATTATCAATCTGACGCCGGCTGTGCAAGTTTCGGGTGTCATCATTCACGATCACGATCTGGCGCCACTGGTCAATGCCACCAATACTAATACCATTGTCCTGCCGGATTCTCCCATCACCGACAACGGGCTGGTCTATATCGAGAAGTTGCAGCTGAAGTCTCTCAGCCTGCACAGCACGAAGGTCCGCAGCCTCGGCCCACTGAGGAAGATGACCACCATCGAGTCGCTCGATCTTACCGGCACTGACGTCGACGGCAGCGGCGTCCAGGTGATCAGCCAGCTGAAAAACTTGAAGCAGCTGTCTTTGGCCAAAACCGGAATATGGGATCGGGACTTGCCTCAGTTAAGAAAACTGACCCACCTGCAGTACTTGAGCCTTTCGGACTGCTCGCACGTGACCGAAACAGCCGTCAATCGGCTGCGGCAGGAAATGAAGCAATGCAAAATCGTCACCATGAAAGAAGCAGATATCGTTGAAGCCGGCGGGCAGGCCCTTTTGTTGGCAAAAGCCGCAATGGCGAATAAAGATTGGGTCAACGCAGAAAGCAATTTGCGCGCATTAATCAACCAACAAAAACTGGCACCGGGATTTCTCAATTACGAAGGCGTTGCCCGATGGCAAGAAATGTTCGGGCAGTGCGAAGATCAGCTCGACAACTATGACTCCGCCATCAGCTCATACAACGAAGCGGCTTCGGGTATTGCACGCAGAAAGGATTTAAGGGAAATGTTGTCCAGGTTGTGCACTGAAAAGGCCCAAGCCTACGAGCGAAACAATGATGATCCGCAAGCTAATCCAAAAATTGAGAATGCGCTCCAAAAAGCGATCGAAGAAAGAGAACACGCAGCCAGGATCTTTGCCGCAATCCAGCAGCCTGACTTGAAATCTTTGTACAACCTCAATTGGCTGGCGCGGGATCATTGCGGTCTGCACCAAGATGAAATCGGCGCCGGCATTATCAAATCGGCTTTGCCAGAATATGAGAAATGGAAAACACGCGCACCAGGCCAATACGCCGTTGCTCTGCACATTTTAGCCAATGCCGATGCACGGCTGAACAAGCTGGACGATGCGGTAAAGGTTTACCATCAGTGTGTGGAAATCTATGCCAAAAATCCCAAATGGATCGACTTGGAGCAGATCGTGCGCTGCAATCTGGCCTCCGCCTATCTGACAATGCACAAATATTCCGATGCGGAAGTGGAACTGAAGAAGGCTCTAGACAGCCCTGGCACCAGCGACAAAGTGCGCAAAGACTTATACGAAGTGATGGCTCAATGCCTGCAGCTGCAAAAGAAAGACGCCCAAGCGAAGCATTATCAGGACCTTGCAGCCGCACTGAAGGCCAAAATAATCCTCGCCCGCTAGCCCATCCATCGGCAGCGCCCGGCATTGTCGTTCGACAAACGCCCTGCCCGGGAATAATGCATTGAGACAGTTAGAACGACAACCGATGCAAGAGTGGGCGAAAAAAGACGACACACCGGTCGAGGTTAGCGACAAGCAATCGCTCAGCCAATCACCGCCACCGACGATGCAGCCCTGCACCACTTGTGGGCTGGAGTTGCCGCCATCCGTCGACATCTGTCCGCAGGACGGCACTCGAGTGCTCGGAAAGTCTTGCGACGATCGCACGCTCAAATCGAAATACGAATTTCTAGGCATAATCGGCTCCGGCGGTATGGGTGTCATATATAAAGCCCGCCAAAAGATTTTGAACAAATTCGTGGCCATAAAAATGCTGCACTCACATCTGATTTCTAGCGAAGCCCTGCGCCGGTTTCAACTCGAGGGTCAAGCCTGCAGCCTGCTCAAGCACCCGGGCATAGTCGGCGTGCTCGACTTTGGTGTGACAGAATCAGGACAACCTTACATGGTCATGGACTATGTCGAGGGCTCCACGCTTGCCGAGGTGCTTAAAAAGTCTGTTCGCTTACCGCTCGTTCGATTCTTGCGGATATTCATTCAAGTTTGCGATGCCCTCGAACATGCACACAAAGGCTCGGTGCTGCATCGAGATGTAAAACCGAGCAACATCATGCTGGTGCGCAATCAAGACGGGCAGGAAGAAGTTCGCATTATGGACTTCGGCATTGCCAAATTCATGCATGATACCGAATCCGGTGACCAGCATCTGACCAGAACGGGAGAGGCGATCGGCAGCCCGCTGTACATGAGCCCTGAGCAGTGCCGCTCGGCGGCCGTCGATCAGCGCTCTGATCTCTATTCGCTGGGGTGCGTCATGTATGAGGCACTTAGTGGTACTCCCCCATTCATCGGTCAAACAGCCTTCGATACTCTGATCATGCATCTCAATGAAGAGCCCGTACCCATGAGTCAGGCGTCACTAGGCGTTGAGATCAACCCGACTGCCCAGCAGATTGTTTCGCGTCTGCTGAACAAAAAGCCCGAAGATCGTTATCAATCGATGCGAGGCTTGAAAGACGATCTGGTCGGATTGAAAACAGAACTGGAGCGCGGCAAACCGTACAACAATCCGGTCCCTGTCACCTCATCAAAAACAGGCGTTGGCAAAACTCGCTGGCAGTTGTTATTGCTTTCACTGCTATTGGGCATAGTTTCCGTTGCGTTGTACGCGGTCTACCAACAACCAAAACCAGCTAACACTACCAATCCGTCGCAATCGGACAGCCAGGCCAGTCGACCTGAATCTGCCAGGTTGTCCACCTCCGATAAAACTAACACATCGTTTCCTTTGGCGTCGCCTCAACGAGATGAAAGTTCTGACGGAACGATGAAAGATGCGATGGCACATATGATCCGCAATGATCCTGTCCGGATGGATTTTACAGGCATCGTATTCACCCACAACATCAATGATGAGGATATGCGCAATCTGAAAGGCGACAAGCTGCTGCGTGAGCTGGTGATCAAAAATTCCGATGTGACGGATGCCGGTCTGACCTATATCAAAGATGCGCCACTGCTTTTGCTCAATCTTTCTGACTCTAACGTCCGCAACCTGGACGCCTTACAGCACGTCAAGACTTTGAAGACTGTAATTCTCGGTAAAACGACGCTGACTCGCAGAGGCATTGAGGTGCTTTCTTCACTACCTCAATTAGAGAAATTGGATATATCCCAAACCAACGCTGAGGATGCTGATCTTCTGGTCCTCACTAAATGCCGCAGTTTGCAACAGTTGAATATCAGCGACTGCCCCAATTTGACTGAAGCTGGAATGCAAACATTGCGAGACAAGCTGGGCAACCGAGTTAACATCGTTTATGACATGAGAAGGATGCTTGAGAACGTCAATGCGCTCATCAAAGCCGGCAACTTTGCACAAGCTGACAGTACTTTGCGCATGGCGTTTGCGTCGACCAAGGACATAAAACCGCACGCAAAAACGTACATGTTGCAGCTGCGGGGTAATTGCCAGTTGGCGATGAAGCATTACGATCAAGCTGAGGACTTTTACAGACAGTCAGCTGCTAACGCCCACCAGTTCGGACAGACCATAGAAGAAATGGCTGGTACAGCTTGCGTCGCCTCGACGCGTGAGCAACAGTACATGCAAACTCACAATAAAAGGGCACTGCTAAAAGCAATACAAATCAGACTGTCAGCTGCGAAAGAATTCGCGGAAAACCCCGTTGCTCTGCTCGACAACACAGCGATGTTGTCTGACGATTATGCCATGCTTGGCGATCAAGCGAAACAAGAGCAAGTCCTGTCAGACATTTTGCCAATCGCCGAGAAATCCCCCAGCGCCACCGGCAAAGGCATAGTTGGTGTGGAAGTTCGCTATGGAAACTTATGTTTGAATCAGGGTCGATATCGAATGGCAGTAGACTACTATCAGAGAACATTGAAACACGGTGACTCATGCAGAATGGATGACCCGAATTTGACCGCGCTTCTTTCACTAGTTAAGGTCAAATTGGCACAGGCCTACATGATGTCGGACCAATACGAACAGGCCAAATCTATGCTCCACCAAGCATTAGCGGAAAAACAGCCGGACAACATTCGACGCTTCTGTTACGCCGGTCTCTACTCGATTGCCAAGAAAGAAGGAAACAAGGCAGCAATGCAAGAAGATTTTGCAAACATGCAGGCATTGGATCTAAAAGAGAAAGCTGATTTTCAAAAAATCATCCCTTGAATCACCAGTGAGACGAAATTACCTGCTCGAGTTTGCATAATTAATATTGGTTCCAGCAACCAATCAGCTTGAGCTACGTCAATATTCATTGGAATAGAAAAGGAACGCAGTCATGTCACAGGCGACGAAAATCCGAATCTGCAGTGATCTCAAAGCATTCATCAGTGAAGAGCTGGTGCTTTTAGACGAGCAGAAACCCTGCCGCGATGAAGATGCCAACGAAGCTGAAGATTCGAGAGTGCCACTGGCAAGAGAAATCTTGCAGGAAATCGCCGCGTAATAGCCTGCGCAAAAACAACTCCAGTTCGAGTGCAATCGTGTTCCATGCCGGCGCCAATGAGGCAGTCTCGCCTGTCACGAGGTGGAACTTTAGTGGGGCGAAGAATTCTTTTGAATTGAAAATTTAGTGTATCCAAGTGGTCGATTGATGAGACATGTCGAATATCATGTACGTCTAGCATCACGATTGGCAGCCATTTTGCTCCTTTGCTAGAGGGAAACATGGTCGACGTCGGATTGAGAAAGCCAAAAAACGAACCACAGGTACCAGCCGCAGACTGGTCGCGCGTCGTAATTGAAGGCGTGACGCCGGAAGTCGACGGCGGCAAGTATCCTGCCAAACGGGTGCGCGGCGACGTGGTCACAGTATCGGCCAACATCCACGCCGATGGACACAACGTGCTCACCTGCGTTCTAGCCAGCCGCAAGAAAGGAAAAAACGACTGGCTCGAGACGAGAATGCAGTTGGTTCAGCCGGGCCTCGATCTTTACGAAGGGCAGTTCACTGTAGACAAACTCGGTATTTACGAGTTCACCATTCATTGTTGGATCGATCGGTTCGCCAACTGGAAGCGAGACACAGCGAAAAAACTGGCTGCCGGCCAAGAGATTGCCGTTGAGCTTGAGGAGCTGTACACGTTGATTCAATCAGCGGCGGGTGCCTCTGTCGACGAGCTGGAAGCCGGCACCCTGCTCAAGTGTATCAACGACATTCGCAACGCGCCGGACCCCGAGACGGCGCTCTCGATCGCGACTCAGGCTCGGCTCGACAACCTCATGCACGACCACCTGCCCCGCCTGAGAGTTTGCCAGTACGACAAGATTCTACCGGTCATCGTAGAGCCAGAGCGGGCCCAGTACAGCACCTGGTATGAGCTTTTCCCCCGCTCAGTGCATGCCGCCGGCAACGAGCAGCACGGCACCTTCAAAGACGTGGTGGCACATCTTCCCTACGTCGCGCAGATGGGATTCGACGTATTGTACTTGCCGCCCATTCATCCGATCGGCAATGCCCATCGCAAAGGCAAGAACAACTCACTCAAATGCGAACCGTCCGATCCCGGCAGCCCCTGGGCTATAGGCTCGGAGCACGGCGGACACAAATCACTGCACCCGCAGCTTGGCACTATGGAAGAATTCGAAGAGTTGGTAGCGGCCGCTAAGGTGTACGGCATCGACATCGCCATGGACATCGCTTTTCAATGCTCGCCCGATCACCCATACGTAAAAGAGCATCCAGACTGGTTCTACCATCGCCCTGACGGCAGCATTCGCTATGCCGAGAACCCGCCGAAGAAATACGAGGATATTTATCCAATCGATTTCGAGAGCAGTGACTGGCAACATCTCTGGCGTGAGCTGACGGATGTAGTGCTCTTCTGGGTCGAGCATGGGGTACGCATCTTCAGAGTCGACAATCCTCATACGAAACCTTTCGCTTTCTGGCAATATCTGATCGACGACGTCAAATCGGCAAGGCCGGACGCAATCTTTTTGTCTGAAGCTTTCGCTCGGCCCAAGATTATGTATCATCTAGCCAAAGTCGGTTTTTCCCAATCGTATTCGTATTTCACCTGGCGCAACCACAAAGAAGACATCACCGCCTACTTGACTGAGTTGTACAAACCGCCGCTGGTCGACTATTTCAGACCTAATCTCTTTGTCAACACTCCCGACATTTTGCCGGAGTTTCTCCAATTTGGCGGGCGCCCGGCTCACATGATCAGGCTGGTACTTGCCGCCACCCTTGGTGCCAACTACGGCGTCTACGGGCCGGCGTTCGAGCTTTGCGCCAGCGATTCCACCGGCGGCACGGAAGAGTACCATGACTCGGAGAAATACGAAATCAAACATTGGCAGATCGATCGCCAGGATTCGCTGGCACCGTTTATTACTCGGGTCAACAAAATTCGCAAAGACAATCGCGCCTTGCAGCAAAACCGCAACCTCAAGTTTCTCCAGATCGACAACGGCGACATGATCGCTTACGCCAAGACTTCCAGCGATGGATTGAACGCGATTGTCACAGTGGTCAACCTTGATCCGCACAATACCCAGGCGGGAACGCTGCATTTGCCGGCCGCTGATTTCGGTGCTGAAAACACTTATCAGGTTCACGATCTAATCACAGGCATGCGATTCCTGTGGAACGGCGAGGCGAATTACGTAAAATTGGAGCCAAACGTCTCACCGGCGTTCGTCTTCAAAATCCTGAAGAAAATTCGCACTGAGCGCGATTTTGATTACTTTGTCTAAGGGCATTCATGAGCAGCATACTTCCCAACGATCCGCTCTGGTACAAAGACGTAATCATCTATCAGGTGCACATCAAGTCGTTTTTCGACAGCAACGGTGACGGCTTCGGCGACTTTCCCGGACTGATTGAGAAGCTGGATTACCTTGCGGATCTGGGCGTCAACTGCCTCTGGGTCTTGCCCTTCTATCCATCGCCGTTGAAGGATGACGGGTACGACATTGCCGACTACGAAAGCATCAACCCCATGTTCGGTGACATTCGCGACTTCCGCACCTTCGTCAAGGAAGCGCACCGCCGCGGCATCCGCGTCATCACCGAGCTGGTGATCAATCATACCTCCGATCAGCATCCCTGGTTTCAATCAGCCCGCCAGGCGCCGGCCAATTCCGCCAAGAGAAACTTTTACGTCTGGAGTGAAACCGACCAGAAGTATCAAGATGCACGCATAATCTTTATCGATTACGAGAAATCCAACTGGACGTGGGATCCGGTCGCCAACGCATTTTTCTGGCACCGCTTTTACCACCACCAGCCGGATCTGAACTTTGACAATCCCGCGGTTCTCAGAGCGGTATCAGACGTGATGCGCTTCTGGCTCGATATGGGCGTAGACGGGATGCGGCTGGACGCCATTCCTTATCTGATTGAAAGAGACGGCACCAATTGCGAAAATCTGCCGGAAACGCATGAAGTCTTAAAGAAACTGCGCGCTGTGATGGAGAACGATTACGAATCGCGCGTGTTTCTAGCGGAAGCAAACCAGTGGCCATCCGATGTTCGTCCATACTTCGGCGACGGTGATGAATGCCACATGGCGTTTCACTTTCCGGTAATGCCGCGAATTTTTATGGCCCTGCACCAGGAGGATCGCCATCCAATTACCGAGATTCTCAACCAGACACCTGAGATTCCACCTAACTGCCAGTGGGCGATGTTCCTCCGCAATCACGACGAACTGACACTAGAGATGGTGACCGATGCAGAACGTGATTACATGTACAAGGCTTACGCCCATGATCCGATGATGCGCATCAATCTGGGCATCAGGCGAAGGCTGGCTCCCTTGCTGCAATACAGCCGCGCGCGCATCGAGCTGCTCAACAGCATTCTCTTCTCGATGCCGGGAACGCCAATTATTTACTATGGCGATGAAATTGGCATGGGCGACAACATATTCCTCGGAGATAGGCATGGTGTGCGCACCCCCATGCAGTGGAGCGCCGACCGCAACGGCGGTTTTTCTCGGGCATTCTTTGCCAAACTGTATTCACCGCCCAACATGGATCCAATCACCGGCTATCAAGCGATCAACGTCGAAGCGCAGCAACTCGACCCTTCGTCGCTGTTGAATTGGATGCGATCGCTGATCAAGTTGAGAAAACAATACAAGGGTTTCGGCCGCGGCGAACTGAAGATACTCTATCCGGAGAATCGCAAGATTCTGGCATACCTTCGTATTCACGCCGGAGAGACGGTTCTCGTGGTGGCAAACCTCTCGCGCTATCCTCAAGCGTTCCAGTTAGATTTACACGAGTTTGACGGCCTGACGCCAATCGAGATGTTTGGACTGGTGCCCTTTCACCCGGTGACGGCAGAGCCTTATACATTGACACTCGGTTCTTATGGCTTCTTCTGGCTGCTTTTGGAATCGCCCAAGCCGTTGCCGGTTGTCACGCCACAACAGCAAGCTATAGACGAGAAGACGGCAGAGCTGCCCGCGGTTCTCCACATACACGACATCGATCTAGCTCAGGGTTGGAAGAGTATAATGACCAGCCCATTTCGCGACGTTTTGGAAAAGCAGTTGCTGCCCGATCACATCACGCGGCAGCGCTGGTTCGGCAAAAAATCCAGGCGAGTTGTTGCCGCCCGCATCATCGAATGGGCGGAAGTGCCAGACAGCGCTGAGGGCGCTATTTTCATCGTCGAGCTGAATTATAGCGGCGGTGGTACTGATCTATATTCCGTCTTCGCCTGCATCGCCCATGGTGGCGTGGCCGAAAAGGTAACGAGTGATGCGCCTGAGACAATCTTCGTCACGGCAAAATATCAAGAAGAAACTGGTGTCATATATGATGCGCTGGATAACGATGAATTTTGCGCGGCACTGTTGAAGGTGCTGACGCAAAACAAGCGTATTCAGGGCGAATCGGGATTTTTCGAGGGTTTCACCGGACCGTGGTATACCAAGCACAAGTTGGAGAATTTCGAGATCAAACGAGTGCGCACCGAGCAGTCCAATTCGTCTCTCTTGATCGCAGAGCCTGGCATGGCTAACAGTTTCGTTTTGAAACTATTCCGCCATTTGGAACCTGGTGTCAATCCTGATTTCGAGATTTGCCGCCACCTGCGCAACGTCAGTGGCTTCGAACATGTTCCAGCCGTGGCGGGGCTGATGGAGTACCGTCCGTTCGATCAGCCGGAGTTTTTCACGTTTGCCTTGATGCAGGAATTCATCGCCAATCAGGGCGATGGGTGGACGTATACAGTGGACGAGTTCCGCCGCTTTTACGATCGTGCGCATACAAATGTTTCTCTTCTGGAAAAGGTAACGACCGACAAGAAGGTGAAACAGCTGATCGACCAGGACATTCCGGCACAGATGTATGAACTCCTGGGGCTGTATCTCAAAGACGCCAATACCCTTGGCCGGCGCACCGGTGAGTTGCATGCAGCCCTGGCCGCGCAAACCAAACCGGCAGCGTTTCACCCGGAAGTGATGACCAAGGATGACCTGATCGAGTTTTCCTTTGCCATCAAGAAGTCAATCGACAGGATCTTGAACCAGCTTGACCGGCAGCTCTCGATCTTGCCCGATGAGGTGCGACCGGGCGCGGTAAAACTGAGAGCGATGCAACCGACAATATTGCGATTTGTTGACCGCATGCCGACTATTCGCAGTAAAGTCCTGAAACTCCGCTGCCATGGCGACTTACACCTGGGGCAGACTCTCTACAAGGACGGCGATTTCATCATTTTTGACTTCGAAGGTGAGCCGGCCAAGCCGCTTGCAGAACGCCGGCAGAAGTCTCCTCCATTGCGAGATGTTGCGGGAATGTTGCGATCGTTCAGTTATGCGGCCTATGCCAGCCTGTTTCTTTTCACCCACAACCGGCCGGAAGACTACGACCGCATGCTGCCCTGGCTGAAGGCGCTGGAGAAATGGGTCTCGGTTTCTTTCCTCAATGGTTATCTGGGCGCGGCGCAAGCCCATAATTTCGTGCCGCGGGACCGTGACGATTTCTTCAGATTATTGCTGCCATTTGTCGTGGACAAGGCTTTTTATGAGATTGTCTATGAATTGGACAACCGGCCCGACTGGATTAGAGTCCCGATTAATAGCTTGCTTGATTTTTTGCAAGAAAACGTGATTGATAGCGAAAGTTAGAACTCAAAGGCAAAGCCATGACCAAGTCAAAAGTTGATACACCATTCATTACCGACTACGATGTGCATCTGTTTGCAGAGGGCAACCACTACAGGGTCTTCGAAAAGCTGGGCGCGCACATTGGCGAGCAGGGCGGCAAGAAGGGAACCCACTTCGCAGTCTGGGCGCCAGGAGCAGATGCCGTCTCGGTCATCGGTGACTTCAACGACTGGAAGCCGGGCGCAAACAAACTGACACGTGTCGGCTCGTCTGGCGTCTGGGGCACGTTCGTACCCGGAACCGACGTTGGCACGCAGTACAAATATTTCATTGATTCGCCCAACCCGCATGCCTCGCGCGAGAAATCGGACCCGTACGGGTTTGCCTCCGAGGTGCGCCCGCGCACAGCGTCGGTGGTTTGGGATCTCGATCAGTATGCGTGGAAAGACAAAGGTTGGATGGAGACGCGTGCCAAACACAACACTGTGTCGGCGCCGATCTCGATTTACGAAGTGCATCTCGGCTCGTGGATGCGGGTGCCGGAAGAAGACAATCGTTGGATGACATACCGCGAGCTGGCCGATAAGCTGACGGCATACGTTAAGTCGGTCGGCTTCACACATGTCGAATTCATGCCGATCAACGAGTATCCGCTGGATCTCTCCTGGGGCTACCAGACGGTTGGTTATTTCGCGCCGACGGCGAGATATGGCTCGCCGGAAGACTTCATGTACCTGATCGACAGTTTGCACCAGGCGGGCATCGGTGTGATTATCGATTGGGTTCCCTCGCACTTCCCCAAAGATGGACATGGCTTGGGCATGTTCGATGGCACGCACTTGTATGAACACGCGGATCCGCGGCAGGGCGAGCACAAGGAATGGGGCACGTACGTCTTCAATTACGGTCGCTATGAAGTGGCGAATTTCCTCATCAGCAACGCCCTGTTCTGGCTGGAGAAGTATCACATCGACGGTTTGCGAGTCGATGCGGTGGCGTCGATGTTGTACCTCGACTACGCGCGCAAAGACGGCGAGTGGGTGGCCAACCAATATGGCGGGCGGGAGAACGTGGAAGCGATCATGTTTCTTCGCCGGCTGAACGAGCGCATCTACCTGGAGCATCCGGACGTGATGACGATCGCAGAAGAATCGACGGCGTGGACAGGTGTATCGCGTCCAACCTACGTAGGCGGGCTTGGCTTCGGTCTCAAGTGGGACATGGGCTGGATGCACGACACCCTGAAATATATGTCGCTGGCGCCGATTCACAGAAAATATCATCACAACGACCTGACTTTCAGAAGTTTGTACGCCTTCTCGGAAAACTTCGTTTTGGCTCTGTCGCACGATGAAGTGGTCTACGGCAAGGGCTCGCTCTTGCGCAAAATGCCTGATGATGAATGGCAGAAATTCGCCAATCTGCGGCTATTGTTCGCTTACATGTACACGATTCCCGGCAAAAAGCTGCTGATCATGGGCAGCGAGTTCGGTCAGTGGAACGAGTGGTACTTCGAGCAAAGTTTGGATTGGCATCTACTCGACTCGCCTCTGCACAAGGGTCTTTTGCAGGAGCTGAGTGATTTGAACAGCGCCTATAAACATGAATATGCACTGCACGAGCTCGACTGTGAGGCGGGCGGATTTGAATGGATCGATTGCAACGACGTCGAGCAGAGCGTTCTCAGTTATCTGCGGCGAGGCAAACACGGCCAGGTGCTGGCAGTCGTCTGCAACTTCACGCCTGTTCCACGACATAACTACATGATCGGCGTACCTGAGGGTGGTTTCTGGAGAGAGATCATCAACACGGATAGCACTGCATACGGTGGCAGCGGTCACGGCAATTTCGGCGGCGTCGAAGCCAGCCCGGTCTGGTCGCACGGCAGGCCGCATACCCTGGTTGTGACGCTGCCGCCGCTTTCGGCGGTGGTTTTCAAACCAGAGAGACAAATAAAAGAAGACGAAAACGAAAAAGGAAAAGAGAAGAAACCGCGAGGGAAGTAAGTGACCGTAGAAGAGAATAAATCAACTACGGTTGTGCTGGACGGCAAGCAGTATCTTTATTTTGGCGGCACCAATTACCTTGGTATCGCGCACCGCAAAGAGTTATCGGATGCTGCTCAGAGGGCATTCGACCAATACGGATTCTCTGCCGGAGCTTCGCGGCTGACGTCGGGCGAAAACAGTTTGATGCTGGCTCTAGAGAAGGAGTTAGCGACGTTCGCCGGCAGCGAGAGCGCGATCGTTTTGCCTGCAGGTTACTTGGCCAACTCAGCCATCGTCGACGCGCTGGAAGAGAGAATCGATGCCTGGGTGATTCAGGAAGGAGCGCATGGGAGTATTCAGTCGGCCATCGGTCTCAGTCGCAAACAGGTGATCACCGATTGCCCCGCCCGCGGTGGCACCGTTCGTGAACGCCACAGTCTGCCGCAATCGTGGCGATTGGGCATTTTCGCTGAGCCGATTGAACCGATGACGGGCCGACTGTTTGACTGTGCCGGTTTGGAGCGCTCGGTCGAGAAGAGCGACTATATCATTCTCGATGAGGCCCATTCATTTGGCGTGCTCGGTGACAACGGTGTTGGTGCACAGCAGCACTTCAATCTAAAACACGGGTCAAACCTGGTGCGGACCGGCACCTTCAGCAAGGCGCTCGGTTCATACGGCGGATTTGTCGCCGCGTCAAATGAAGTAGTGGCAGAGATCAAACGCAAGTCGCACATTTATAAATCAAGCACCGCCCTCTCGCCGGTCGTGTGCGCCGCCGCCAGGGAAGCGCTCTGCCTTGTGGTTGATGACAAGGCGAATACGGTCGATAAGCTGAAAAAGAACATTGCATTCGTCAGCCAACGCCTGGAAAAAATGATCGGTGCAAACTTCTATAACGACGGCGTTCCCATCTTTTTCTTGCGCAACTCGCCTGAAATCGCCAAACTGCGCGACTCGTTGCCGCACAGTGGCATTTACGTCCCTACCGTCAGCAGCTACTTCGCCGACTTCTGTCAAATCGGCTTGCGCTGGACCATCCAATCCGGACACAGCCAAGATCAGCTCGAACGTCTGTTGAACCAAATTGCACAACACGTCAATGTGGCCGACCTTGGGGCAAACAGATTCGATCGTTGAAATTCTTCTGTGCGGGTGATATCCACAAGCGTGATACGCTTCCGCAATCCCGCCCTTAATCCCGCTTCCCAAATGCCAAATCCCAAGCTTAATTGTGCCAGGTGAAGGTGCCTCCGCAAAAACAAGACGGTGATCAATTCGAACCAAGGTGTGAGCCTGCAAGAAATCCATGTCTTGATGGCATCCGCGGAATCGCAATTCTCTTAGTCATAGTCCATCACACATTTCAATTCCTGACAGCGAAGAGCCCTTTGGGACAAGTTGTAGTTGAAGCAGCCCTGGCTGGGTGGACGGGTGTGGACTTATTCTTTGTTTTGTCTGGCTATTTGATTACGGTAATTTTATTGAATACACGCAATCGCAATCGCGGTGACTACTTCCGCATCTTCTACATGCGACGATTTCTGCGCATCTTTCCCATTTACTATTTCTATCTTTTTTTGTTGCTCCTAATGTCGCTTGCCGTGCCAAGCGTCATCTCGTCTCTTTATTTGTGGTGGAACGCTGTCTATCTGGCCAATCTGCATATCGCCCTGATGGGCTGGGGACCTCGTATAGTTGGACACCTGTGGTCGCTTTCGGTGGAAGAACAGTTCTATTTGATTTGGCCGGCATTTATCTATCTCATGCCGCGCCGCCACACGCTGAAAGCTATTGCTATTCTTTTTTTCCTGTTTGTCGTCGTGCGACAATGTGTCTGTGCGGCAGCAAGTAATGTAGCCATCTACGTCGCCTTTCATATCGACGGACTACTTCTTGGTGCTTTTGTCGGCACGTTAGCTTCTCAGCAAACTCAATCGTACGCGCTGCAGGTTGCCTGGGTAATTCTGATTTTATCGTCCATAGCACTCCTGGCTCAATTTCTTGTTTCGGGCGAGTTCAACTGGGTGAACTGGCACGGTCTTTCGTTACTCAACTTCTCTTTGTTGGCTATATGCGGCGCGGCACTTGTAGCGGTATCCATTTATTCCGATGCGCGAGCACCGATTAATCGTATTCTCAGTTCTCGACTGTTGGTCGAATTCGGCCTATACAGTTATGCCATTTACATTTTCCATGTTCCCCTTGATTCCTTTTTGCGCTCTAATCACTTGCACCCTGACACAATCTCCGGTGCCATCGTTTATACCCTGGTCTTCCTGGTGATTGTCTATGGTATTGCCAGACTTTCCTGGAGGCTAGTAGAAGAGCCATGCATCAAGATCAAACAGAAGTGGTTTTCTTACTCGGCTAAGACATGAATTCAACAAGACTGCATCTGGATGAATTACTTGGTCATTCATGTCTGGCTACCGCCGTACGTGTTCTGCAGGTGCCAGATTGCCACAATTTTCAGCTGCTACACACGAGTCGTTGCCATGTTCCGGCCATAGCGACGATTTCGCTGCCCGCCGGGATGGCGTCCAAGAGACTTGTTTCGTACTCACGCCTCAATTCTCGGGCTTGCTAGCGATTCTTTTCTCGAGGATTGCCAGCGCGGATTGCAGCTGTTTGTCGTCATCGGAGCCTATGTGACTGTCTGGCGGCAACGGCGCAAGGGTCTGATCCGGCTGCACGCCATAGCGATGCTGCGCACCGTCGCCCAGCCACTTGCCGTTTGGCGTTAAGTAATGCATGGTGGTGATGTTCATCTGGGCATTGCCCGGCAAACCTTTCAGTGCTATCTGGCCGATGCCTTTGCCAAATGTTTTTGCGCCCACGACGGTGGCGTATGGATTGTTATCATGCACGGCCGCGGTAAACATCTCCGCTGCCGATGCTGTGTTTTCGTTGACCAAGATCACCACGGGCTTGTTTAAGGAGATATCGTCCAGACGCTGATGCAAACTCACTCTGGGAATGCTGAATCCGGGCCCTTGCTTCACTGCCACCTCGCCGTATCGGGTAAGAGTCTCACGGACTTGCGAATACTTTACCGGACTCGAGGACGGAACACGCAGCTGCTCTTTTACCAGCGTGCCGTTTTTTACGAAAATGGAAGCAGCCAGTAGCGCTGTATCCACAAGACCGCCAGGGTTATTGCGCAGATCGATCACATACGCCGGTGCATCCTTATACTTGCGCATCTGCGTTTCAAGTTGCGCGGCGGCTGTTTCATCTTCGAAATTATCCACGCTCAAATAGGCGATGCCGTCATGCAGTTGCCGGCCCTGCACGCTGGGAACGTTGATCTCCTGGCGTATCATCATGGCAGAGACATTGTGATCGCCTCGCCTGATATCGATCGAAATCGGCGTGCCGATGTCCCCACCGATCAGGTTCAGAGCGTCCTGCTGTTTCATATGCGTCACATCGTGACCATCGATTGCCGTGATCACATCTCCTGCTTTCAGCTCAGCAGAAAAGGCCGGCGAGTTGGGTATCGTCTCGTGCACTACCAGCGGTGACTGAGCTGTTTTGCCAGGCGCGGCTTCGAAAGTCGCGCCGATACCGCCAAATTGCCCATGAGCATCAGCCTCCATGGCCGCAACCTGGTCAGCGGTAAGTATCTTATTGAACGAATCGCCGGTGGCCTTTAGCGCCTCGTTCGCGTATGTGATTGCATCACTCGTAGTTTTGATGTCGCACGCGTGCACGGACTCCAGCGCTTTAAGGTTTCCCGCTTGCCTGGGATCGAATATATAACGCTGAGCCATATCCAACAGTCGAAGATATTCTGCATTGAGCGTACAGTCCGGCTGACGCCCGCCACCAGCCTTGTCTTGACCTTTGATTTGAGAGTGCAGGGAGGATTGATCGTTTTGAGCGCTCACAAAAGTTCCATCCTCCCCATTGATGTGGCAACTGGTACTACTTAGTCGGATTGCCGTTGGCATCGTGGTGTACGTGGTGCTGATACCACTTGGTATTACTGATGGCATGAAGAGCCGACTCTGCAGCGCTGGTCCACCAGGGGAGGCTTGGTGCGCCGGGGATGGAGGTTTCCTCCATGCCGTGGGCTTTGCTTTCCTGGTGCGCCTTTCCGCAATCATCCATATACACTACATCCGTTCTATCGCCGGCGAATTTGGACTCTGCGAACTTAACCTTATTGACCGTTCCGTCGCCATTCATATCGATTGTCAGATTAGGCATCGGATAACTTGGATGCTCCTGGTGCATGGCCTTTTCAGCAGCAGGCAACTCTTTCTGCATGGTCTGGCAAAGTTCGGCAAATTCCTTCGGCGTCATTTCCGCGCGAGCTTTTTCCAGTTCTTTGCAAAAACCCGAATTCTT